>ERZ869909.2346-NODE-2346-length-12748-cov-4.055244_pt1 | contig 12748 bp, 8 predicted proteins | sample MGYA00520892_ERZ869909 | MGnify/ENA primary metagenome ERZ869909 (study PRJEB32215, sample SAMEA104723947) | bioreactor metagenome | biome: bioreactor; feature: anaerobic bioreactor; material: water | place: China | collected 2015-03-12 ... | reverse complement strand
CACGACAACGGGGGTGGGGTCAAAATTGCGCGCCGATCACCCCCGAACAGGGGTCAAAATTGCATGCCGGTTCACAGACCCCCACCGCAACAAAGGAGAACCATGCCGCTTAAAGTCTACCGTCGCGCCCAGAACTGGCACTCAAAAGGGCGCTACTATTCCATGCACCTGAATACGCCAGATGGCGAACTACTCGTAGATCGCAGCAGCGACCCTGAACACGCTGCCGCTCGTGCCCTTGTCGCGAGAGGATACCTAGGGCCGTTCGTGGTCTTAGTCCCCTCGGCCTTCGACCCGGAGAAGTGGATCGTCAGTCTGCGGTTCGAGAGCGCGGAAGCTGCCGCCAAAGTATCGGTGGTGGAGGAGGATCGACATGGGCTCAAGGTGATCCGCTACCGTCCAGGCCCTACAGATCGTGCTCGCAATGATGCGGCGGTGGGGTGTTTAGCGGCGCAGGCAGCGATCTAGGATAAATGGATGCGCAGGAGGAGGGCCAGAAGCAAAATAGGTCCCCTGCCGCACCATCTCCCGTCTGCTTTGCAGAGTGTCCTTATGCCCCCCTCATTATGGTACTTCCCTGGTGCCCTGAGGTTGTAAGTGGTCATCTCGCCGATAGACGACATACGGACCGAATGTTTCAGTGCGAATGTCTAAGGCGGAGTTTGAATATCGCCGCCCGCGCACTCCCCCCATAGGGGGCTCAATTTCTTAGTCGGCACGAACAAGCTCGTCATGATCACGAGCTGCCTTCAAGCCTCGAAACATCGTCCTTCGGCTGACACCTAGGACCTTCGCAGCCTCATCAGCGTTGAGGCCATCCTTAGCCATCAAGCGGCGAGCTTTTGCGACCATATCCGGCGACCACTTGATGGGAGGTCCGAGGCGAACACCTCGCTTCCTGGCCGCCGCAAGCCCCGCCTTCGTGCGTTCCAAGATGAGGTCGCGCTCGAACTGAGCTACGGCCCCGAGCACATGGAGGATCAGCTTCCCGGTCGATCCTTGGGTGCTGAGGCTGTCCTCAACCGTGCGGAAGTGGATGCCGCGCTCCTCCAAATCAGCGATCAGCTTCGTGACGTGCACGAGACTGCGGCCTATCCGGTCGAGCTTGTAGCAAGCCAGCGTGTCGCCTGGTTTCAGCTCTGCCAGAACCTTTGCCAGCACGGGCCGGTCATGCCGAGCCCCTGACGCCTTCTCGACGTAGATGTCGGCCGTCTTGACGCCGAGCTTCCGCGCTGCGTCGAGCTGAAGGTCTAGCTTCTGGTCGCGCGTTGAGACCCGCGCATAGAAGACTGTCTTTGTCACCGTTGCGCCTCCTCTTGTTGGCACCGACTTGTGACACTCTAAAATCCGCTCGTTGGCACTGTCAATGGCACTGCGCCTTAAAGGAAGGTTTGCGGCACTGCCGCCGGCGTTCGACTGAGGAGCGGTCACGCTGAGTATGTGCGCTCGCGTCAGCTCCTCAGTGTTTTTGAGCGGCGACCAAACGCTGGTTTAAGTCCGGGGAGTGAGGAAGTAGATCGGTGTGAGGCGGAGACGGTCGCGAGCGAGTTCGTCGAGCTTTGGATAGAACTCGATCCAGAGGTCTACGAACTTTTCAAGATCGATCAGAGTGATTTTCCGCCTCTCTTGCATTCTGGCGAAGTCCAGGGCGTCGCGCGTAAAGCCGCCGGTGCAAACACATAGCCCCGCGTCATCCTCGTTGACGTGCGAAAGGAACGCGCTAACGGCCTCGCGGTTCATGCGGTCCTTTTGCCGCTTCACCTGCACCTTGATACGAGGGGGACGGCTTCCGAGCGGATCAGCATACGCAATGATATCCACGCCGCCGTCCTTGCCGGGCGGGGCGATCCAGGAAGGGTAGTAGCCCATTGCCTTCAAGAGATCGGCGACCAAGCTTTGCACCTCATATGGGTCCATAGTTCCGACGTGGGCCTCGATCTCACCCCACGATTGTTCCTCGGCATTTTCAAATGTGATTGCGGAGGACTTGTCTGCGTCTTCGGTCTCATCCTGCGTGGCCAGCGGGTCAGCAGCGTCTTCCTCCGCGACGTCGCGGCCCTTCTTCCAGACGCGATAAAGGCGTGACGCCTCCTTGAAGAAAGCTTCCGGGTCGGTGAGCCGTTGGTGGGCTTCGATGCCCACCTCCGTTAGCGCCCAGGTTCCCTTATGCTTCACGAGCCAGCCGGCTTTCACGCAATCGACTGTCGCGAAGCGAACGATCTTTTCAAAGCGTCGGCTACCTTTGGCGTAGTTTCCTGCTTCATATTCCGAAAGCTGGACGGAGCTTGCGAGCTGCTGAAGTGCCGTAGAAGCAGGCATTCCTTCTGGGGACTGCTTGAGAATGTCGAAGAGTTTCTGAAGCAGCTCTCCAGTCCGCCGCCGGGTTATTTCTGCCATAGTCGCCTTCTGAGGGTTAGTTCTGCTGCTTCGCTTTGCGCGGCTGAGCTTTCGCAGCCTCTCGCTCCGCCTTAATGCGCTCTAAGAGGGCGCTTACGGGCTCGTCGTTGGGATCTTGTGGAACAAGCTCGCCGCGAAACGCCTTAGCGAGGACGGCTTCGTCAAGATGGCCAATGAGCTTGCGGGCACTAGACGCTTCTGAGGAAAGGCGGTCGATGAACGAAAAGGCCAAACCAATACGGCGAACTATTTCGTCCTGCTCTGGGCGTGAAGGTAGCGCGAAGGGCGCGTCCAAGATGCCAGCGAGGCCTACATTTCCCTGACTAACTCCGCCAGTTTCGTGACCGAAGAAGTGTTCGCGAAACGCGTCTGTCTGACTGAAAAGGGCCAAGAAGGACGCATTTAGGTGCTTCGTCGGAGTTAGACAAACGACGCGCTGATTGACCAGCACTCGTACCTCAGCCGGAATAACGACGAAATGACCGTAATCTCGTTTATATTTAGTTCCTGTCTGAGAAACGAGAATATCGCCGCTCCTGGTAGTGAAGGCGTCATACTTAGCCAAATTGGTGATAAACACGGGTTGTCGCGCGAGGTCCAATCGGGCTTGATACAAGTTTCCAAGCCGCACTACTTGCAAACCGGAAGTCGTAAAGTCCTTGCTCTCGAACGCAATTCCGCTTCGATGCGCTACGACTTGGCCGACGTAACACCGCTTCCATCTCCCTGGAGCCAGTAAGACTTTCGGAGGCGTTTCCGATAACTTCCAAGGTCTGCACCGCAACTCAGCGCATAATTTAAGTTTGGCTCCCGCTAGATCATCGTCTGAGGGAGGCTCAGTGAGAGACCAGTCTCTAGTCAATTCACCCCGAAATGCCGCCGCGAGGATGGCCTGCTTATACTTCTCGACCAGCCGTGGGATGTGGTTGAGGTGATCGCGGGCGCGTCTGGACTTGGCGGACAGGCTGTCGATCTTCGCCACGATCCGTCGTTGCTCGGGGAGGGGAGGCAGCGGGACTGATGTGTTTAAAACCTCCGATCTGCTCAACTCCACTTGGTTGGTTGAGCCCGACTGCATGTCGTCGATCTTGTCTTGTACAAGGCGCGACTGAATAAGCCGATGTAAATAGTCTCCGATGACCGCATCATTCGACCTGACAATAGTTACATGACTGTCGACAACAGCCCGTCGGCATGACTTCAGCCCGCGATAGAGCGCAGCTCTACCGATTGTTCCAGTTCCCGTGGAATTCCAAAGAATGTCACCCTGCCGAAGAAATCGTTCTTCGCCCCAGGCGTCCCACTGGCTTGGATCAACGTACTTCAGGTGCGCTTCATCAATGCCCCACCAGCGAACGCACTTTTGGTTTACAACCGGTAGCTCGCTTCGCTGGACGTATTTCGGCGATTTGCCTCGCTGCACATAGCTCGTAACGTCAGAGATCGTTGCGGATACCCATCCCTGCGGTAGCTCACTCATTCCGCCGCCTCCGCAACATCAGTGGCATCGCCGTCTTCATCGGGCTCCAGTTCCTCGGACAATTCCTCTATGTCCGCGAGCGCGGCCTTGAGATGCCCGATGATGGCGGCGGCGATGTCCTCTGGCTCTGTCAGTTGCTCTTCGGCTTCCGCCTCCGTGTCGCGCAGCCATGCAATGTCGAGATTGTCGTTACGGGCGGTGATCTCTTCGCGTGTGAACTTACGCCAGCGGCCCTCGGCCCCCTCGTCCTTGCGCTTGGAGCCTCCGTTGGGATCGCTGCCGTAGACCTGCTCAAATTCAGCGAACGCCTCTTCGGTCAGCGGTCGCGTCTTGCCGAAGGCGGGCATGCTGGCCCGCAAGTCATAGACCCACACCGTCTTGGTGTTCGCCTTGTCCGTCTTGCCACGTTGGAAGAACAGCACGTTGGTCTTGACGCCCTGCGCGTAGAAGATGCCGGTGGGGAGGCGCAGGATCGTGTGCAAATTGCACAGCTCCATGAGCCATGTGCGCAACCGCCGTCCCGTGTTGTCCTCAAAGAGCACGTTATCCGGAACCACCACAGCCGCCCGTCCGCCCGGCTTGAGGGCACGGACGATGTGCTCGACGAAAGCGAGCTGCTTATTGGACGTGTCGGCCGTGACAGAGAAATCTGAACGCGTCGGTCGGCCACCGCCCTTCTTGGTGCCGAAGGGAGGATTGGTAAGCACGAGATCGGCCTTGCGAAGTTGTTCGCCGTCCGGCGATAGCGTGTCCGCCAAAGTCACGCCGCCCTCGATGCCGTGCAATAATAGGTTCATCATGCAGAGGCGATGGGTATCGGGCACCAGTTCTGCACCGATGAAGGCGGAGTGACGCTGAAAGCGAGCTTGCGCCTCGGGAAGTTCATAGAGATCGTCGGTGAGATCCTTGATGTAGCGATCTGCCGCGACGAGGAAGCCAGCCGTACCCGCTGCCGGGTCCTGCACGACCTCGCCGGGTTGCGGCTTCATAAGGCGAACGATGCAGTCAATCAGTGGACGCGGTGTGAAATATTGCCCAGCGCCCGACTTCTTGTCGGCAGCGTTCTTTTCCAGCAAGCCTTCATAGAGTTTGCCGAGGCCCTCATCGCGAGCGGAGAACCAGTCGAGCTGGTCGATACTCGTTGTGAGCGCCTTCAAGTTCGTGGGCTTGCGCAACCGCGTCTGAGCGTCGGTGAAGATCGCGCGGACGAGCGCATCTTTAGTCTCGGGCTTGCCCAGGTCGAGCAGCAATTGCTTGTAATAATCGAGCTGGTCGAGCCCCTCGCGCTTCGCCAGAGTACCCCAACGGTACTGTTTAGGAAGGCGATCTTCCTTCTTAGTCTCTTCGAGCATCTTGAGGAACAGAAGGTAAGTCAGCTCGGTCACATACTCATTGTAGGTGATGCCGTCATCACGCAGCACATGACAGAGCGACCAAAGCTTCGCGACGATGTCAGTGGTGTTCGTCATTAACCAGCCTTCTTCCACAACTCTTCATTGATTTCAGCGAGCACCGTTTCAAGCTCGCCGCCGAATACTTTGTTGAGACGGTCGAACCCGCCATCCGCAATAAACGGCTCCCCGTCAATCGCGCCCCGATCTACCACGATTTCCTTCTCGATCTGCTCGCCGATCCGCTTTAGCCACCGCTTTTGTGGGTCGGTCCAGGCACGGCTGCCGAGCACTTTCTGCATTGCGGCTCGGACGCGGTCTCCATAGGGCGTAAGGGGGTCGCCAAGTGCGGCTTGACGCACAAAGCCAATGATGGATGCGGCAATGTCGGCATTCTTGGCGTCAGCCCACGCCCTGCGAAGATTGGCTTCCGAGTAGCCCTTGAGATCGAGGGCTAAGCGAAGCTCTTTGAGAGCGGCGCGGGTGAGATCGCGAGGCCGCTGAAGCACAACTTTCAGCGCGGCGATGGTGTTGACATTGTCACGCACGAAGGCCGCGAAGCTGTCGAGGAAGTCCTCTGGCTTCTTGGCATCTCCATAACCGCGCGTAACTGCGACGACCTGATCCTGATGGTGCGAGATCGGCACGTAACGCGGCGCGTTCCCTGCGCTCTGCCAATCGAGGATGGGACCGGCTGCAGTGCGCATTGAGAACCATTTGGAAAGTTCCGAGGGGTCCGAGTGGAGGACACGCTCCAAGGTTTGATCAGGTGCCTCTCCTGCTACAGCTTCAAACTTGGAACGGGCTTCGGCGGGAAGCTTCGCCAATCTGCGCCGCAGCTTAACCGCGAGTTGTTGCCGGACTGCCTCGCGTTGCCCATCTTGATTTGCTGCGACGAGTTCGTTGATGAGCTGTTCAAAGCTGATTGACGGATTGACGACCACCGGCCGCATGTCGGTGAGATTTTGCAGGTGGGGATAGAGGTCAACGGCGTCGAAAATGCGGAAGACCTCTTTGCCAATCTCCGGACATTTGCGCGTCGCTCGGCCGATCATCTGTTCATAGAGAATGCGGCTATTCACTCTGCGTAGGAAAACGAGATTGGTGATCGATGGCACGTCAACGCCGGTCGTAAGGAGATCGACCGTCACAACGATCTTCGGATTGGTATCGTTGCGGAAGGAGCGGATCAGCTTTTGTACGTCGTCCACGCTGCCGGTGATTTTCTTCACCGCCGCGTCATCAATCTCGCCATAGGCAGCAGCGAACGCGTCCTTGACGACTTTCACCACGATGTCCGCATGGCCATTGGTGGCGGCAAAGATCAGCGTCTTGCCGGGGAGAGCGGGATCAATATGACGCGCGAGCTCTTCGGCGACGACACGATTGAAGTCCTCAGTGATGACGTCCTTATTGAACTGCTCGACTTCAAAGTGAATTTCATCAGGTAGCAGCGCGGTCGAGACTTCGCCTGTGGAGGGAGCGATGTATTCCACCTGCTCGCCCTCCTGGAAACCAATCCCTGCTCTTGAAAGCGCGGTTTCGATCCGTATCGGGGGCTCATGGTCGATGAGATGGCCTTCGACCACAGCTTCGCGGTAGGAGTACTTGAAGATGGGCTCGCCGAAGATTTCCGTCGTGTGCAACGCCGGAGTAGCAGTAAGGCCGATCTTCACGGCGTCGAAGTATTCTAGGACCCGCCTGTATTTCGAGATGTAATCTTCCTCACCCCTGAAGCTTAGCTCGGTGTCCGACATCTCGCGATCTAGCAGATAGCCGCGGTGGCATTCGTCGACGACGATGAGGTCGTATTGGTCGATGGGCGGTGCTTCCGAGCTGTCAGAAGTGTACAACACCCTCTTCACCAACCCCTGGATGGTGCAGATGTGAACCTTGGTCTCCGCCTCAGGCGTGACGTCATTCAAACCCTTCAGCCCGAAGATTTCCGCAAAGGCTTTGCCGGAGACAACCTTCGTGGTCGAAAACTCTCCAGCCGCCTGATGTCCGAGAGCGGAACGGTCCACGACGAAACAGACACGCCGGAACCGCTTCGTAGAGAGCAGACGATAGAGCATTGCGATGGCAAGCTTGGTCTTCCCCGTGCCGGTGGCCATCGCGAGCAACATGGTGCGCCGCTCAGCCTCTAGCGCAGCCTCCACTTCTCTGATGGCATTCTGCTGATAATCGCGAAGCGGGAAGCCGAACTCGAAGGGAAGCTGCTTGAGAGCCTCGCTCGCAGCATCCTGGTTGACCTCAAGCTGACCCATCAGTCCATCGGGCGTCGGCCAATCGACGAGGGCGCGACGATGATTGGCTGGACGGCGAGTGTCGCGAAACCAAATCCCACTTTCGGTCTCAATCTGCTTGAGGTAGGAGCGACCATTGGCAGCGAAGACGAAGGGAGCCTTGTGTTCGCCCCAAGGGCCCCCCGCAAATGCAAAGTCGCTGTCAGCGGCAAGTCCTGCCGAGTAGCGCTCTGCTTGGTCGATGGCAGAGGACACATTCTTGCGCTTGCGCTTCGCTTCGACGACGCCGATGAGGGTTAGGCCGACGAATAGGGCGTAGTCCGCGGGACCACTTGCGGTCGGCCATTCGGCTATCGCCAGATTGCGCCCCTTTGTCGGTCGTGTCCCTGCGCCATAGCGCAACGTCTTCGTGTCTGCTTCCCAATCGGCATCGCGAAGCTGTTGATCGATCAGGGCGCGTGTGGCCGCCTCGTCGAGGTCGATCTTCTTCGATGCTTCTTCGGCACGGAGGACGAGTTGGGCTGTATCCGACTTGGGTGCTTTCTCCGCAGCTGCTTGCAGTGACGCAAGACGCGCGGCAATTTCAATCTTTTCCGCCTCGGTTTCCTGAGCGAGCTTCTCCCAAAGCTCCCGCTCTTCGGCCTCTCTCGCCAAACGCTGTTCGATGCTCTCACGGGCGCGGGCATGTTCTTCTGCTAATCGCCGAGCTTTAGTCGCCTCATCCTCGCTTGCCGCAACTTTGCGATGGAGATTAGCGATTTCTTCCCTTAGCGCAGCCGTTGCATCGACGGGCTCAGGCGGCGGCACGAACGGTCCAGCTTTGAAATCGGGCTGCTTCGCGTAAGTTCGATGAAACCAGATGCCAAGCTGGCGGGCGAATTTGAGTGCGGTCAGGGCGTCCGCGTGGCTTCCCCGATCTTCATGGGCTGCATTGTTGCCGAGCTTGCGAAGCGCGTGGAACACATCGGCCGCTTCTTTGGGGATGATCCGCTCGTATGACAGACGACGGAGTGTGTCATCGAAACTCTCCCGCTCGCCCATATAGACTGCGTGGCGAGCAGCAATCTCTTTTGACATCAGTTCCGCAAACTGACGCAGCTTAAAGATTGCAGTAACCGGGTCTTCTCGGAAGTAACGCTCTGCCAGCGCCGCAAGCCGAAAGAGCTTGGCGTCATGAGCGCTCAAGAACCCAAAATTATCAGAGGAAAACATTCCGCCCCGCCCCCAATCGTGCGTCTACGCATATTACATGGTAGCCAGCGGTTATGTACAGATGGGGTGCTATACGTCACACCACGGATATGGCGATGATTGGAGTGCTGATGGCGAATGCACGAATGAGCTTCCTGCAACTCGGAGGACGGTGGCTTCGCGAACCATGAAGCCGCAGGAGGCCGTCGCCGCTATTACCCGCAATCTCCTGATACATCCGCGTTGCCTTCGAGACTCATCATGGCATTGAGTGCGGAATGCTTTCCACATCACCCGAACTGGAAATCCGATTGCCGCATCAGGGGTACTAGCCCCTACCGCAAGCCTAAAACATATCGACCTGTCGCAAGCAGCGGGCAGATTCCGGCTGCAATAGGACGAGCACCACGCGAATCTAGCCTTTAGTTGCTTCAGCTTCTAAGCGCTTAGATGGCGGTTTGGATACGCGATCCTGCGCCCAGGTATTCAACGCGCTGTTGAAGCTCGATCGCAGCTTGATCTATAATGATTACGGAGGAGCGGTCCTGCCTATTGAATTGTTTATTCTCGAAATTCCAACACGAACGACATGACCGAAACCGTACGTCACCAGCTTGCACTCTGCCGCCTCGTACTTATTCGCGACCATTGGATCCCGATATCGTGGGACACGATGCTGACCAAGGAACATCGATCATCCCCGAACGGTCCGGTCATCAGCGCCGAATTAATTGCCAACGTAAAGGGTGAACAAATCGTGGGTTGGAAACAACCGAGCTTCAGTTTTGCCGAGGTCGGAGAGGATGGGTCAGCGGACGTTGATCTGAAAGAGGTCGCCGCCGTCCTCGGCGCTGGTCACAGCGACGCGGTAGCCGAAGCATCAGGGGCCATCGGCATCTCTCAACGATTAGTAGAGCGCAGACGCAACGAAAAAGTGGACCAAATACCCGAGCAGCTTCGCAAGGCCGCTTTCGAGCGGGCCGCTTGGCAGATTGGCGACAGGTTGCGCGGGTTCAAAGCGACCGGTGTTACGCTTGCCGATGCGGATTAAGCGAACCGCCTGGATTGACGGTTACCACAACGTTCCCACATATCGAAGCAGGAGCCGGAGAAAACCGTTATTTCAGGCGGATAGAGGTCGCTGCGACAGGGTCCTAGTCCCCCAGCCACGTTTAAAAAATCCCCAGACAATCAATACGTTGTCGCGCAAGAGGTGGCCCAACGCGCTCGGTGATACATCGAGGGGTGACATCTGTGTGCGGACATACATACCTTTGCAAGAGCCGACATGGCGTCTACTATTTTCGTGCCGCGGTGCCAAAGGCAGCCCGGGCCGCCACGGGACGACGTGAGGTTCGCATCTCGCTCCGCACCAAGGACCGCAAAACTGCAAAGATCCTCGCGGCGCTAAAGGCCCTCACCATGACCCATCAACTGCACCACCCCGAACCCTGGGAAATCGAAGACCAGGACCTTCGTGACCGCCTCATGCGGGGCCTCGCGCTCATCGCTAAGCATGGAAAAATCGACCTCACCGATCGCTTCGCCATTGACGGCCTTATGGAATGGCTGTCGGTCGAAGAGTTCAAAGAATATGTCTTCGCAATAGAGCGACAGCACACCGCCGAAGCCCGCTTCACCACACACTCAGTAGTCAGCGGCCCTGCCCTTCCTCCCGCTCATGCAGATGCTAAGCCCATCGTAAAGATCGAGAAAAACTCTCCAGCACAAACGCCTACCGGGAATGCGTCAGATCTCGCCGCAAGCGGACCGGACCCATCAGCTTCGCCGATCCCGTCCAACCAGTCATATCATGACGTTACCGCAGCGCCCGACGCAGCCGACGAACAGATCGACAAAGCTATCGACCGTTTCGTCGACAGCAAGAAGCAAGCGACGAGCGCTGCTACAGCGGACAAATACGGCGCCCAATGCAGACTATTCCTCAAAATCGTCGCCAACGGTCGCCCAGGACTCCATCTCTCACACCTCACCGCACAAGATATGCGATCCTATGTGGACGCCCTGCCCCGACTTCCCACACGCATCGAAGGCAACGACCCTCGACCGCTCGCAACGATCTTGGCATCATCCGGCCCAACGCTGTCACCCAAGACCGTGTTTTCACATGCTCAAGCCACGAACATGTTCCTCGCCTGGTGCGAAGCGCAGCAGTATCCCGTGCGCGTGAAGTTTCACAGCATTCTGAAGCCACTTCTGAGGAAGCCTAAGCCTCCGAAAAAGAAGAAATCGTTCACCCCCGAGCACCTCAAGATTCTCTTCGAGGCCGAAGCCTACACCTCAGGATCATTCACCCGCCCGAGCGATTACTGGGTCCCGCTTCTTGGTCTCTTCACAGGCGCGCGTGAAGCCGAATTGTGCCAGCTCGTCGTCACAGACGTTCGCCAGGATGCGCCCACCGGCCTGTGGTTACTCGATATCAATTCAGACACCGACAAGAAGCTCAAGACAGACGCCAGCGCCCGCGAAGTTCCCCTTCATCCCACACTCATTGAGCTCGGCTTCCTTGAGTATGTCGGAAACGTGAAAGCTTCCGGCGGCGGTCAACTGTTCCCCGGTGAGCCGCGGAACAAACGTGGCGAGTTCAGCGCGTTCTCAAAGCGGTTCAACCGCTACAAAGAAGCGCTCGGGATCAGAAGCGACGCTAACAACAAGCTTGATTTCCACTCGTTCCGTCACACGCTCCAGACGATGCTGTTTGAAGCTGGCGAGGAAGAGTACGTCGTCAATGCCATCTGCGGCCATAGCCCCTCACAACACAGCGAGGGCCTCAGGACATATTCGCGTGGTCCAGGCTTGAAGGCCAAGTACGAATTGCTTTTGAAGCTCAGCTTCCCGATCGATTTCACAAACCTGAAGGCCAATGGGTTCCAAATCAGAACTGATACGCCGTGCTAGCACTAGCAGGAGGCGACTGTCGACAACTAGGCGTCAATCCGCGGGGTCTCAGAGACCGGATATCGCGGCGTCTCGGCCAGAGATCGCAGTCACGACCGCAAGCCCACGTAGAGCTAGCGTTACGCCGGCGCATTTCTTGGCCCAACTTTTAGGCGCTTCTATTGCTCTGAGAATATCTACAGCTTGAATTCAGACGGAGAATTTTTCCAGAAATGCCTCTTACAGCGATAGCCCTGATGTCACGCTTCCGCATTTTGCTCACGTCCCTCTGGGCGTGCTCAACAACGTTTTTTCTTCTAACGGTTACGATTGTCCAGGCAGGCGAATTGCCGCCCACTTTTGTCGGCAGCTGGTCGACGCCGAAGCCGTGTGGCGGCGATCCGGAAGAACTCCTTATCGTAAAAATAACTAACACTATGAAGGGAGAATGCTCAATTGTTTCCGTCGGACCTTTGGAACAGAATAACCATATTGACCATAATCTACAGCCCGTAACGCTGAAATGCATCGGCAACGACGGGATCCCCTACACTACTGTTGAGCGCTGGACGGTGGTGAATGAAAATGAGATATATATAGGTCCATACGGAGAGAGCGGGGGATCCGAATTTTATAGATGTTCAAATCAGACCAAACACAAAACTAAAAATGTTTATTTTTCCAGAGAGGGCATCACGATTCCTGAGGATGATGTAACCGTTTGGCTGTGGAGCGAATTTAGTGTTGATAGCGTCATGGCGATACTTAGGGGAAGAAATGGCTACGGGATTGAATTTATTATTAGCGAAAACGATGCAGAGGATGGAGCGCCAGAATTTATTTCTATTTTATTTGGTGGCACTGAGATTGCAACCATTGGCGGATCCCTCAAAGAGAAAAAAATTTACAAAATCAGCTCCAGCATCGAGGGAGCCATTTCCCCTTCGGGGGTGAGAGTTGGCGATGCTGTTGCAGAGAAAGTAGGTCGCAAGTTAACATGTGGCGATCTACACTTCGATTGTGCGGACCCTCGGATTCCAGAAATTAGTTATTACGTGGATGATGACCGCTGCGCGGATCATCCGATTCTGCAAGGGGAGATGTACCTTATAACTTGCGGTGTCAATCGGCACGCAAGTTTGACC
>ERZ869909.2345-NODE-2345-length-12749-cov-3.163589_pt1 | contig 12749 bp, 18 predicted proteins | sample MGYA00520892_ERZ869909 | MGnify/ENA primary metagenome ERZ869909 (study PRJEB32215, sample SAMEA104723947) | bioreactor metagenome | biome: bioreactor; feature: anaerobic bioreactor; material: water | place: China | collected 2015-03-12 ... | reverse complement strand
TGGCCTGTGGCGCGACCGACTTGATGGTCCGAAACGGTCTTTGGTTTGCACCCGCCTTGACCAGCGACACGAAGGCGGGCTTCGGGTCGGTGAGCGCGCGGGCCTTGACGTGCTTTGTGGTCGGTGAACGCTTCATGTGTAGCTCCTCAAAACAGATCGAAGCGATGCGAGTGGGAGTCGGCCCCCGCCTTCTCGGTGTAGGACGCTCGCCTGATGTGATGCACATGCCCGTCCGGCCCGGGGGAAGTGATGCCACGGCGGATCAGGCCGCGCTCGTCCACCTGCACGAAAAAGGCGTGCTCATGGTCCGATCCCTTGTCGCTGCGCGTGCGCCCGACATGATCCCGGATTGTGCTGACCTCGGCGATGGTTTCGACCGGGCGCACCATAGCCTCGAAGGAATACCCGTTCAGTTCTCCGGACTTGACCGCGCCCCAGACCGTATCGTCCGGAACCTTCACCACCAGAACCCAGCTTCCCTCGGTGAAGTCCGGGTCTCCGGAGCGGGCGATATAGCTCTCGACAGGGAAAGACCCGTTGGCGACGTTGTCGTGGTTCGTGTCGATCACTTCGGAAAGGTTCAACTGCATGAACCGATGGCACATCACACGGATGTCTTCCGGGGTCATATACTCGCCATAGGTGTCCAGCACGAAGGGCGCATAGACCTCTGCATAAATCAGGCGCTCGTCGTCATCCATCCGACGGATCGGGCAGACGCGCTTCACTTGCTGCGTCTCGGCATGGTCAACCGATTTCCGGCACCCTTCGGCGCGGAGGCGCTTGAATTCTGAAAGGACGTCGGAGGGCTTCATTTGCAGCACCCGCTTTCGTGGCGATGGCTACATGTGTAACTCGTGAAAATGTAGCCGTCAACCTCGGTGCAACGGGTTGCAGATCAGAGCAGGATAATCGTGGATCGGCATCGCGGGTGCATAGGCGGAACCATGACGCCAAGCAGACGCAGATCGTCATCAGACATCGCCAGCAGTTCTTTTACGCTCGGCCACGGAGCGATGTCCTTTACATCCTCCGGGTCTTCAAGCTGGGCAATCTGATCCATCAGGGACATGGCCGAGTCCACCGACCATGTTGTTCCGTGCAGGGCCGCGCAGATTGTCGAAGTGCGTTCGTCCATCACGGCGGTATATTGGTAGGTCCGCTTCCCGAGCGACACGCCAGCCCGCAGCACGCCGTAGTGATAGGACCGCGACGCGGCCACGTTTGCCACCACCTGCCAGTAGGGCACGGATTTGAGGCGCGCATTCAGCGTCTCTTGGACGATCTTGTATCCGGCGCGAGACCCGGCCATGTCGCCGCTGACGGCGCGCTCGACCGCAGAGATCAGGGCGGGCATGGCCTGCCGGTTGAAATACTCGTTGGTGTAGTATTTCCCGGCCCGGACCATGCCGTCGATGATGCGGTTGCGAAATATCGGGTCGAGGAAGACGGCGCTGTTGGTCTTGTAAACTCCGGCGGCCACCGCATTCGTCATGGCTTCGCTGAACCTCTGCGCGGTGCCCTTCTGCCAAGACTTTGCGCGCCAGAGGCGATCCGCCTTGTAGATCGCCTCGTAGACATCATCGGCGCGCATGTTCTCGGTCAGCAGGGGGGTCAGGATCGCGCGGATTTCCGGAGCGAGCGCCATGGCCTCTTCAGCCATCGCCAGAGCGGCCTCTAGCTCGTATTCAGCGAAGAGATCATCCCCGGGGCCGAGGCCAAACGACCGCAGGGCGCTGTCCGGCATGGCAGCAGCCCCCTGCGAACGACGAACGGCCAGAGCCGTGGCTTGAACGGACATGTCGTTCAGGGTGATGTCCGGCTCTGGGCCGTGCAACCCGTTGCAACCGACATCCGGGTCGCCTCCGCAGGTCTGGTGCTCGCCCAGCAGGTCTTGATCTACGTCGATCCAGAACATGACCTATGCAGCCCTTGGCGCGCGCTGGCGGACGCTGGCGTTGATCGCTTCGTCGGTCACCAAGCGTTTCCGGATCGTCAAAAGGCTGTCTCGGATAGACTTCGAGGTGTCGTCTTCCTGCTCTTCCTTTGGCTTGGTCCCGGAATTCCCCGGCTGCGGGGCCTGACCCGGAGCCTGTCCGGGTGCGCCAAGAGAAACGCCGGATTTCAGGATTTCATCCCAGCCCTCTACCGCGCCACGCGCCGCCAGCGCCCTGACCACGCTGAACGGGAAGTTGCCCCATTCTTCCTTGATCGTGGCGATGTTCATATCGAACAGTTCGTTGGCGATGCCGATGGCGATGTTCGGCGTCATGCCGCCCACCTTCTCCAAGGCGTCCAGCGCCTTCAGCACGTCTTCCGGATCGGTGATGCGCGGCGGGTTCAACCTGATCTCCCAATGCTTCAGGTCGTAGTCACCGAAGATGTGTTGGTTGATCATGCCTTCGTCCGAGACCCGCTCCGGGCCGAACACCTGTGCCTCGGCAACCTCTTGCGATGCCTTGGCGGTGGCGTGGCTGTAGTCCTCGGACAGTCCGACGAAGATCGGTGGAAGCCGGAAGGCGGACCTGATCTTCCCTGTTTCGACCTTGCAGTATTCGAGGAACAGGCCGTCGCTTGGCCGGTATTCGGACATGCTCTTCAGTTCGATCTGCGGCGGCGGGATGCTGCCGTCATCTGACGCGGCGTCTTCGTCGCCATAGGCTTCGATCACCACCACGCGGTTTTGCGCCATGCGGCCTCGAACCGCTGTCAGATGGCTTTCGATGGCAGTCAGCGACGCTTGGGTGATGGAGCCGCCTGCAACCGTGATCACCATGGCCGGGATGGCGTTCTGGCGGAAATAGTCGAGGTTGGTCAGTTCGGCCTGTCGCGTCCCCATCACCGACGGAGTGACGTGCATCCAGCGCGGTATGCCGTAAGCCTGCCCGCCGTGGTAAATCGTGCGGTGGATGATCTCGGTCGCGGTGTCCTCGTAGGACAGGCTCTGGTTGACCTCCCCGGTGCTCGGGTCGATGGGTCGCGGGTCGCCGAATTCCTTGAAGTAGACCTTCTTGGTTCCGCGCATCTGCACATAACGCCGGAACTGTTTCCAGACCTTGCGTTTGACCGCGCCGTCGGCCCGGGGAATGATGACCTCGACTTGAACCGGGTCGCGGTCCACCTCGGTCAGGCGCATGAGGTGGCCGGGAACGTGCCAGCAGGCAGAAATCCGCTTTTTCTTGTCTCGGGCGACCTCGATGTAGCCGTTGCCGATGGTTTCGACATCCCATCGCACCCGGCGCATAAGCTCGGTCATCGAGTATTCTTCGTTCGGGTGCTTCATAAACAGGCGCAGAAATTCAGCCTCTGCCTTGGCCTCCGTGCTGTCCTGCTGCTCGCTCTCCCCAACATATTCGAGGCGATGACCGTGGCCGGGGACGTTGGTCACCATGACGTCGATGCACTGTTTCAGAACCGAGTTGTCATCGGCCATCTTGATCAGCGCCGCGAAGTTGAACGGCGGCTGGATGATCTGTCGGGAGTTCCCGCCAAGCGTGCTGGTGGAGAACGGATCAGCAATCTGCTGGGAGACGTATTCCCCTCGGATCACCTTTTCCAGCACCGGGTCGGTGGCGTCCGCCTTGGTCCCCACCACGACCAAAGGAGCGCCCTCACGGCGCACACGGGTCTCCCGACCGACTTCGCTCGTTTTCGACATGGCCTGCGCTCTCACATGGACGGGTTTTCGCCACCTTACGAGAGCGCAGGCTACATTTCAAGCTAGTCCAGTTCGACCATCCGGCGCGTTGTGGATGCGGCAGCCAAGGGTGCATTCTGCTCCGGATCGAAGTCGATCACCCGTTGCAACTGGTTGCACGCCGAAGACATCGCCTGCATCAGGACATCGGACGTCGGAACCAGCAGGTTTTCAGACAGGCCGGTGAACGCCGTTTTCACCACCTCGATCAGACGCAAAAACGGCAGGCCAATGCGGGAGGAGGTGTAACCAGTTCCTTTTGCCCGCGTCAGACACCACAGGGCGTCGTGCCTTGTAACGGCGTCAAACCGCATATAGCTGCTGTATCTCTTATCGTCGTCCAGTTCCGTGACCACCTCACGGCCCCATCCGGGGGTGGCGAAGACCACGCCCTTGGGCAGGGGGCTGCGAACGGACCATACTCGGTTGCAGGACATGTCGATGCCAGACTCCCTGATCTTTCTGGCGACCAAGGAAACATCGTTCATGGCGATGTCCATCGCCTGTGGCAAGCCTTGAACCGAATGCACGGTCTTGGTCATGTCAGGGCCGAGACCACGCAACACGACAGGGCGGTTGATGGCGCAAGCCGATAGAGGAACCTGCACGCCAAAGCAGTAGAAACCCGGATAGGATTGCACGCCCCAGACCTTCCCGCTGATCGACATCAGAAGGTTGGTTGGGAGGGCGAAAAGAAAGCGATATGCGTCGGGCTGAAGATGGATGAAGACTCTGCCTTCCGCCGCGAGCCAAGCGTCCCTGTCCGGACTGGACCGAAGTTCCTCATGCTCGATGCAACCCATAGCTTCGGAGCCAGCCCGCTCCACGCTGCGCGCCCGGAAAGGGACATAGGCCGTCATGCTCGGGGTAAGTCCGAGCATGAACAGCTTGCCGAACGCCAGATCGCGGAAAGGGGAGGCCGAAACCATGGCGCTGTCCGGCATCTTGAACCGGATGTCGCCAGTCCAGTCGAACGCCCGCGTGCGGGGCGTCTTCCCCGCTTTCGGTTTCAGCGATGCGGCGATGACGTCCGGGCCTTTCTCCCGGAGCAGCTTATGGACGAGCGGGTTCTTGGACCGAGTGATGGTGCCCGGCTGCACGCGCGCGTCTTGACTGCGGATGTGATCGAAATATCGAGGCGACCCCTCGCAATGGGCGATCAACCAGAGATCGTTCCAGCCAAGGAAATGCAGTTGCCCTTCAGGGACGTCGGCTTCGACCATGAGCCGGACCCGTATTCTCGGGCAGAGGCAATCGCCGGTTTCCTCGTAGAGCTTCATGTTGATCAGAAGCGGATCGAAGCCGAGGAACGCGAGATCATCGTGCCCTTCCTGAATGACGACGTGCATCCGCGCCTTCGTGTCGTCTTCCTTGAAGATGGTCCAATGATCAGTCTGGATCAGGGGGAGGGCGTTCCTGAAGACGGACGATGTTTCCCCCACGGTATCAACCCGGAAATGCCTGCCGGTCACCCGACCCGGGCGAGCCGGAATGACCAGCATCGGGCGCAGGGTGCCTGCCGCGTTGCCCATGAACAGGACAACGCCGGGCTTGGCTTCGATTTCCTCGCGCAAGCGATCAAGATCGACGTCGTCGGCAACGACAAGGGCCACCACGGGCGATGCAGCCAGCGGAAAACCATCAGAAGCCACCAAGTCCGGGTGCGGAACGATGGCATATCCGGCGATCCGGGTCTCGATTTGGTGCCGGAAGCGTTCGACGTCGATGACGCGCTTCAACTGGCTGTCGATGGCGCGGGCCTCCTCAAGGAAGTCTCTGGCGCATCCGCGTGTGTCCGAATAGGTGATGGTTGCCACGGTGGTCTCCTGTCTCTGACAGTAAGACTGTAGCAACTACTAAATTATTTGTCAACACTTTTCTAAAGAGCGCGAGACGGGTTCCTGCGCTCCCTGCGACTGTCGCGCTGCGCACGCGGGGACACGGCAGCCCTCACGGCGTCATGTTCCGAGAGCGCGGCGTCGATCTCTGGTGCAACCAGTTGCAGCGCGGCTTCCGCCTCCTCGATCCTGCGCAGCAGGTCGCTGGGGTCATATTTTACGCGGAGATGCCGGGCAGCGGCCATCGCACCCGCGATGAACCCGAGAACGAAAATACCGACAGCCACGGCAAACCCCATCAGTCCCAGCCTTTCTTTACGGCCCCATCGGCCTGCACGGTGATCTTGTCAACCATGTGCTCGCCTTGCAGCTTGAACATGAACACGCGCCAGAAGGGGCGGCGCGTCCCAAAGCCGCGCGACGGCTGGATGAAATATCCCTCGGCCACCTTGTTCCGCACCTCCTTCACCATCGGGTGCTTGTCCAGATCGAGGTCTTCCACGACCCGGTCATCGAGCTTGATGTTGCCGGTCCTTCCGTCGAAGGCCACTGGCTTGCGGAAGTAGTGCGTGATCGCCCGAAGGACGGCGGTGTAATGCTTCCGCAGATGACTGGGGAACTGCCCCGTCACATAGACGTAAGCTGCCCGATCCAGCATATCTTCCCGGGTCTTTTCCCCATCCTGCATCATGGGGGCAAAATCGCCGTATACAAGGCTCCGCTCTTCAGCGCGAAGTTTCGCTGCCACTTTATTCTCCATCCAATACGAGTCATGGGCCTACACTGTGAAAGGTAAAATCGCTTAACCTACATGTCAAGGATAATGGACCTGCCTCTTTGTGTAGCCCATCCGCGTGTTGCAACGGGTTGCACACTTGTTCGCAGGTTTCCGCCTAGACTCGCTATCCATCTCGGCAGGAAGACGCCGACAGCGAACTCGTGCTCCGTAACCGAAATTCCGATCACCGGCGGTCGGCGAAACGACCCTACCTGAAGGAGAATGTTGGGTAGGTCAGGGGCGTCCGAACCGCGCCCTTCCCAGATGGCCACGTTCAACGTGCCGAGCAGCCGCCGCAGACTGTCGCGATCCTGACCGCGCACCGGCGCGTAGCCGATGTTCAGACGGAAGGGCAGGAGGCGGACATGCTCCGGCAGATCAGGCACAGCCCGGTTTCCCGAGTGCGCGGTCATAGTGGGCGACGATCTTGGCAAAGGCGTCGTGGCTGTTGGCGAAAGAACCGAGGTCGATCCATTTCCCGTCGAGCAGGACGTGCCCGGTCTTTCCTTCGGGAGAAGGGACGATCCGGCCAAGGATGACGGACTTGTCGCCGACGCGGCGGGACACGTCGTAGGCGCTGGCATTGCCGCGACCGGGGGTGTCGGCTTCATTTGTCTCTTTGGGTCTTGACGGCGAGCGTCTTTGGCGAACGGTGATTTCGTTCATGGTTCTCTCCTCTGGGTTTGCATGGTAAACTGGGGCAGGGCAAGACAGGGCAGCATAATGACCGACAAGAATGACAGACTTCGCACGCGCGTCGAAAATGCGCTTGAGCACGAGCCGATCTATCGGGGCATCTATGGTCGGAAGCGGTTGACTGACCTGCTGCCGACCGGCGTCGGGCTGAAGGACATCCTGCCTCGTCTTCTGGTTCTGGTGACCGGGCCGTATCGCGACCGCGTCGAGGTGCTGGAAGCGGACAAGAAGACCAGCGCGGCGGAAAAGCGTGCGCTGACCCGGAAGACCGAACAGACCCCGGACGTGGTGATCTATGAAGACCTGACCTTGGCCGAGGTGCAGGACATGCTGCGCCTGCGGGACGAGGGTTTGACACAGGCACGGATCGCGGCGCTCTTCGACGTGCCGACGGCCACGGTGAAGCACATCTTCTCGGCGATGGATGGCAAGTTGTCGTCCCGGGTGGTCTACAACGCCGAGATGCGCCGCCGCCGTAAGGCGACCCTTCGCAGGCCCACGACCACGGGCGCGCGCGCCATCGAGATCGAGGACACGCCCCCGGAACCGGAGGTCGAGGCAATCAAGGCGGCAGAATGATCGGCGGGCGCGGTGCATGTTTTCATATACCACAACAGAAATTATTCGTCAACACAAAATGGAAGCGGCGGACCTGACCTGATAGGGGTCTCGATCCGCCGTCCGGCTCACGCACGTTTTGGTGCTTGGTAAAGTTTGATAACCTTTATTATGTCAAGTGAGCGGTCAGCGCATCCGCGATCAGGATTGCCGACTGGCTCCGCACCTTCAGATCGTCCGGAGCGACCACGACGCAGACGATGCGCCCGTCTTGATCGTGGACCGAGACGTCGCGCGCATGAAACGGGCCACGATACTGAACCGCTGCCGATGCAACGGGTTGCACGGTCTCCTCGGACTGATCCACGACAGGTTCGGCGGTGACCGCGCTTTCGGCGATTTGCGCTGCGGTGTCCGGATCGGGCTTGATGCGACGTTCGCGAGTCATTTCCATTCTTCCTTTCCTTGCAGGCGCAACAGCGCCAGTCCTGTGATGCGGTAGCCGCTGCCGTGCTTGGACTCGATCTCGACACCGTGCTCCTTCAGCGCGCGGCGCAGCTTGTGGACATAGACCTTGATGATGCGCTTATCGGTGCGATGGCCGTCGCCATAGGCCGCGCCAAAAATGTCGCTGGTGCTGACGAATTTTCCCCCGGCGGCAACGATGGCCGACAGGACAGCATAGACGCGATGGGTGAAGCTGACGCCTTGAGGCAGGTGCGCCGGATGCGGGATCGGCACCTGCTTGCGCAGCATGGCGACCTCGGTTTCAAGCTGGGCGACGCGGTCCGGGGAACCCATGGTTTTTTCTCCGATGCTACACATGTGGCTTATCATACCTTGTGGTGCTCGAATTTCCAGACCCAGTCGCAGCCCCACGGCGCGTCGATCTTCGTCAAAGCCATGTCCTGATAGATGGCCGGGAACCGTTCCTTCATCAGGTGGCCGAGGTCGATGGTGAACGCGCGGATTTCCTCCTCGGCATGGATGTCGGTGCGCGAGGCGATGATGTGTCGGATAGCGCGGTGGTTGGCCGAGAAGATCAACGACGTCTTCAGACCGTAAGGCGCGAACCGGCGAAAGGCCGAGGTCAGGATTTTCTTGATGGCGAAGCTGGCGATCCGGTCGATGCCGGTGATCTCCCCAAGGCGGCGCTGGAAAAGTTCGATGCGGTTGAGCAGGTCAACGCCTTCCGCCTCGATCTTGGCGATCTGGTCGTCGTCAAGCTCCCCTGCCCCGCGAGCCATCTCGAAGCCCTTGGGCCAGTAGAAGCCCAGCTTCTCGATACGGCAAAAGCGTCCACTGGTCTGCGATATGGCCGTGCCGACGCTGTGGCGGACCAGTTCATGGGTGAGGACCGGGGTGACGTCCAAGATGGCGAAATTGACGGTCGCGTGCTCCAACACAGAGCCGTGTCCAGACTTCAGGATATTGCCGATATAGGCTTGGTTCCCTTCCCGGACTCGGGTCACGTTCGGGTTGATACCGGGCGCGAAGGACAGGTAGCACATGCGCCCAGCAACTTCGGCGATTTCCTCGCCGCCGCTGGCTGCGTCGGTGCTGAAGTCGTATGCCCCGACGTGTTCAAGCAACGCGGTCATGCCGTCGCGATTGACGGCGGTCTCCCCGATCAGGAGCAGTTTGGGTGTGATGGTATCCATGGCGGACTCCGGGCTACAAGTGTCGGTCTGGTGGACATGAAAAAGGGGCGAACAGCGTCGCCCCGCATTGATCAGTGTTCGTCGGTCTGCCGCTGCGGATTGTGTGCAGGCGTGCAACGGGTTGCAAGACCGAAGAACAGGAAGAAGACCCATAGCAGGATCACAGCGAGGCGGATCACCATCAGCGTGACGCTTCCTTGCCGGTCAGCCAGATAGGTAAAGGCCGCGTCGTCGTCACCGCCGAGAGCCTGTTCGCGCAGCGTCTTCACGACCACCACGCGCCAGAAAATGACCCCCGCGATGAAATACAACGCTGTCAGGGTCACGGGCCAATAGTTTACGATGTGTTGCATAGTGGTCACAGTCAGTTTCCAGTCGATCCAAATCCGTTCTCGCCCCGCTGCGTGGCGTCGAGCGTATCAACCAGAACCATCGGCAGCCTCGGGACCATGGAGACAACGCCTTGCGCGATGCGGTCTCCGGGATGGATCACCACCGGCTCTTCGCCATGGTTGATGATCAGAACCTTGACCTCTCCGCGATAGTCGCTGTCGATTGTTCCGGGGCTGTTCAGAACCGTGAGACCTTCCTTCATGGCTCGACCGGAGCGCGGGCGGACCTGAAGCTCGTAACCAACTGGCAACCCGACGTAGACCCCGGTGCCCAAGAGACGACGCTTCCCCGGAAAGACCGTCTCGGTAGTTTCGCTGTCGAAAGAGAGGTCGAAGCCTGCGGCCCCTTCCGTCTCATAGGTGGGAAGTTTCGCATGGGCCGTGCGTGGCTTGAAACACAACGCGATTTGCATTGGGGTGCCTCTCAATGTGTAGGAACTAATACAGGTCTCTGACGTTAACCTAACTACCCTCTAAAGAGAGTCGCAGTCAACCCTGAACGGTAAACGACTGACGATTTTATTCGGCAATCCATGCGGCGTTATCAGGGTCGCAGGTCTTTCCGAACTGGTCAGATTCCCGGCACATTGGAGGAGTTGCCGATAGGCGGTTGTCGTCGCAGCATTCTATCGCTTCCCGGTGCTATCCGGACAAACCCAAGAGTTGCGTAGAAACGCGACAGATCGTCGCGGCTCGGACCTCCGGACCCGGAGTCAAGCGGGTCCACGGTTAGCTCAACCGTAAGTCGCAAAGCGTCTGTTTTGGCAAGGATTTCCGAGAGAATGCGCCGGGCGATGCCCCTTCTCCGGTGCTCTGGTAAGACCATGATCTCATTGATCGTGACTCGGTCCAGCCACCATCCCATCGCGAACAGCGCCACTGGCCCGCCGTTTCCCGGCACGGCTGCAATCCAATAAGGCGAGTCATTGTCTTGCAGCAGATCGAAGCCCCCTGCCCCACCAGCGAGCAATTCGTCGATTAGCTGCTGGTATCTTTCCATGGCGGCTTGGTCTAGTGTGGTCGGGTTTACACCTGTAGGCATCAGATCATCCTCCAATGCCTCTTGAGTAACGCTTCTTATATTATTCGTCAATAGTTTTCGACTGGGCAAGAAAAAAGGTGCAACCCGTTGCACCGGATTGCACCCTCTCCTGTATTCCCAATCCTGTCAGAGACTTAGGCACACCCATCGACCCGATGATCGACTATCAGGAGGACTTCAACCTACCTCAATACAGATTCAACGTCAATAGTCTTGAGGGGTGCCAAGCCCAGTGTCCGGTTACTTCTTGCCTCTGCGGTTCGAGCGTTTGCGCACCGGCGTCGGGTTGTTGGCCGGGGCCACCTCTTTGGTCGGCTCCGGCTGCGGAAGAAGCTGGTCGAGCTTGCCTTCGACACGCTGGATGTCGCGGGCGCTCGCGAGACCGAGTGTGCCCGCCACCATATCCTTGGCGTGTTCGACACCGTCGTTGATGCCGACGTTGTAGCCGATCTGCACGCCGGTATTCAGGGCGTCGATCATTGCCTCGAAAACGCCACGGGTCTGATCGTCATCAAGGCCGTCGAGGTGCGCCATCTCCACCTTGAAAAGCGGCTCTTCGTCTTCCGGCTTGAACAGCACGACCCTCCCTTCGTCCGGGCGGTCTTCGATCTGGTAGTCATCGGCGTTGAGTGCTTGGGGTCGCATTGCGTCTCCTCTGGGGTGATGTCCTGTCGGACGGTTAACGGGATTTCTTCATGTTGGCGCGGGTCTCTCGGACGATCACCGTCAGCGCCAGAAGGTAGGTCAGGGGCAATGTCACCGGCCATGCGGCAGCCAGTGGGTAGTGCCACGTTGATGCGAACCACCCTGCCCCGCGCATGGTGCGAGACGGAGGGCACTGTGCGGGCCGCAGGGCCATGACCCCGATGCCATGGATGAAGGCCGAAAGCGGGAGGACCAGAAGCACATAAAGGATTGCGCCAGCGGTAATCATTGCGGCTCTCCTGTCTGATGGGGCATGTGATAGGAGACGAATTCTTCGGGGGAGGAGAAGACGTTCTCCGGAACGTCCGGGGCTTGCCCGGCGATCTGGGTGGACAGGTGCGCGTGCGTGGGAACGCCTCCGACCTGTGCGATGTGACCGACATTGGCCCGATAGGCGGCAACACCTGTGCAATGATGCTGACGACTCACGTCGCGGTCCTGAAACCCGGGCGACATGTGGCAGGCGATGGAGGCGGGGGAGTGCATCGCGTCCAGATACATTTCCGGCGTGTAGCCGCCGAGGTAACCGGGTGCAGCGTCACGGCGCAGCGGGCATTCGATGCAGAGCACAGGTTTGCATGGCTTCATCGGCACTCGCGACGCCACGATCCCGCCCGTGGTTTCCTTGGTGTGTCTGTTGCCGTGCTCGCAGCGTGGGGTTCTGGTCGGTTTCACGCCACGTTCTCCGGTTCTGACGCCCAGAAGTTGAAACCCGAGGCGCACCATTCGGAGACGATCTCTTCGATGGTCGCCGGGCGGGTGATCCCCGCATAGAAGTCCATGTCGTCGTCGGTGGTCCAGCCGTCGCCACGGCGATAGATCGCGGTGACGTCTTCCAGCACGAAAATCCCTTCCCGACGCGGGCAGTCTGCGACTCTCCGGATGGTATAGTCCAGAAAACCGCCGTAGCTGTCTTCATAGCTCGCAGCCCCGGTAACACCGTCTGTCCGTAAGACATAGGTATCGTCGATTGTGAACCCGGACCAACCGCTCTGATCACGGGTGGGCGGCACTTCAACCACCTCGAACATGACATCTTCCGGGTGGTTGAAGTCGAAGACCTCGCGGTCCTCTTCGTCGCGGTCATCCGCGATCTGCAACAAGTTGCAATCCATGATCTGCCTTCCTCTCTGACAAGATCAGTATATGAAATTCCAATTTATTCGTCAACACATTTGTAATGCAGTCAGGCCCAAGGAAATTCACCCGACAGACCACCACTCCATGCGAGAAGCTGGAAAGGCGCGAGATTGAAGATCGTCTCTCCACGCGATTTCATCCGTCGCTCACCATCACGGCGATAAGCAGTCATTATCCCGTCCATGCCCACCTGACCGAGGCGAGCTTGCTGGATCACCGCTCCACCAGCCCATTCCTCGATC
>ERZ869909.2344-NODE-2344-length-12752-cov-5.167101_pt1 | contig 12752 bp, 9 predicted proteins | sample MGYA00520892_ERZ869909 | MGnify/ENA primary metagenome ERZ869909 (study PRJEB32215, sample SAMEA104723947) | bioreactor metagenome | biome: bioreactor; feature: anaerobic bioreactor; material: water | place: China | collected 2015-03-12 ... | reverse complement strand
CGGCCCGAAGAGGCCGACATGATCCTGCTCAACACCTGCCATATCCGCGAGAAGGCCGCCGAGAAGGTCTATTCGGAGTTGGGTCGCCTGAAGCCGCTGAAGGCCGCCAATCCCGAGCTGAAGATCGGCATTGCCGGCTGTGTCGCCCAGGCCGAGGGCGAGGAGATCATGCGGCGGGCGCCGGTGGTCGATCTGGTGGTGGGGCCGCAGACCTATCACCGGTTGCCGGCCATGGAGGCGGCGGTGCGTGCCGGCGCGCGGGCGGTCGATACCGAGTTTCCCGCCGAGGACAAGTTCGAGCATCTGCCGAAAGGGCCGCGGGCGCGGCGCGGGCCGAGCGCCTTTCTGACCGTGCAGGAGGGGTGCGACAAGTTCTGTGCCTTCTGCGTCGTGCCCTATACCCGCGGCGCCGAGGTCAGCCGCCCGGTCGAGCGGCTGCTGGGCGAGGCGCGCGATCTGGTCGAGCGCGGGGTGCGCGAGATCACCCTGCTGGGGCAGAATGTGAATGCCTATCATGGCATCGGGCCGGATGGCGCGGTCTGGTCACTGGCGCGGCTGATCCGCGAACTGGCGGCGATCGACGGCTTGCTGCGGCTGCGCTATACCACCTCGCATCCCAATGACATGGGCGAGGATCTGATCGCCGCGCATGGCGAGGTCGAAAAGCTGATGCCCTATCTGCATCTGCCGGTGCAATCGGGTTCGGACCGCATTCTGAAGGCGATGAACCGCAAGCACACCGCCGAGGCCTATTTGCGGCTGATCGAGCGGCTGCGCGCGGCGCGGCCCGATCTGTTGCTCTCGGGCGATTTCATCGTCGGCTTCCCCGGCGAGACCGAGGAGGATTTCGAGGCCACGATGGATCTGGTGCGCGCGGTCGGTTACGGGCAGGCCTATTCGTTCAAATACTCTGCCCGCCCCGGCACCCCGGCCGCCGAGCGCGCGGGCGTGGAAATGGCGGTGATGGATGAACGCCTGCAACGCCTTCAGGCGCTTCTGAGCGAGCAACAGCGCGCGCGTCAGCAGGCGATGGTGGGGCGCGAGGTCGGTGTGCTGATCGAGAAACCCGGGCGGCTGGCGGGGCAGATGGTGGGCAAGTCCGACCATCTGCATGCCGTGCATCTGCAGGCGCCCGAGGCGGCGGTGGGCGATCTGCTGCGGGTCAGAATCACCGCCAGCGCCCCCAATTCGCTGGCCGGCACGCTGCTTTGAGCCGGCCGTGCCACCCGCGAGGGGCCGGGAATCGCCGCTTCGCGCGGCAATATCAGGGGGCAAACGGGAATCACTCTTCCCATGCCCGGTGAATTTGCTAGTGTTTCCCAGTCGGTAGGAGCCTGCCCCGACATGCCGTTCCGGTTCTGCCCCGGATCGGCCCGAATTCTGGGGCCGGGCGACTGTTCTGGGGGTAACAATAAAAGGACGATGGCTGTGGTTGATTCCCTTTCCAACGCTGTTCGCAGGCTTGTCGGTGCCACTGCCATGGCATTGCTTGCCCTTGCTGTCGGCGCGCCGAGCGCCGAGGCCCAGCGCCAGCGCACGATCGTTGGCGAGCGCTATGTGCCGACCATCTGGGTCGATCCCGATGGCTGCGAGCACTGGGTGATCGACAATGGCGCCGAGGGCTACATGACGCCCAACCGCACCCGCGATGGCCGTCCGGTCTGCCACCGCGCCAATACCTGTCTGGTGGAGAGCGCCGATACGCTGTTTGCCACCGGCTCGCATCATCTGCGCCCCGGTGCGCGTGAGCGGCTGAGCCAGTTCTTCCGGACCAGCGGTTCCTCGGCCTTCGTGATCTATGGCCATACCGATCCGCGTGGCGGGTTCGAATACAACATGCGCCTGTCGGAGAACCGCGCCCGCACGGTGGCGAATGTGGCGATCCAGTCGGGCGGCTATGTCTCGGCGGTGCGTGGCTTCGGCCCGATGCATCCGGTGGCTTCGAACAATACCGCCGCCGGCATGGCCCAGAACCGCCGCGTCGAAATCCTTTGTGTCCGCTGAGCCAGGAGTTGAGAGCATGAAAACCGTGAAATTCACCCTGGCCGGGATCGCTGCTCTGATGGTTTCGGGCTGCACCTACAACAGCTCCAGCACCGCGACCGGGCATATCTGGGAGATCAACCCCGAGGACAATACCGTGGACCGCAACATCGGGCGTTCCAACCATCTGTCCGATCTGCAGGCGGGAATCTGGGTCGATCCGCATGGCTGCGACCACTGGATGATCGACGACGGGATCGAGGGCTACATGTCGGCGCGCCTTGACCCCTATGGCAACCCGGTCTGCTCCGGCATCGCCCCGCCGACCGTGGCGGTGGGCCGCTTCCGGCGCGGCACCTGAGGCGCTTTCCGAGCCCACGACTCGGGGCCATTAAACGGCATTCGCGGCGGCCTTCGGGTCGCCGCTGGCGTTTCGGAGGGGCGGCATTCGGGGCTGGAATTGCTGATAAAGGCCCGGTTCTGTCGCATTTCTGCACCGATCCGGCCCATATCTAGCGCACCGCGTAACAGTTTGGCGAAGATATGCGGTGCCGTCTTGTCAGACGGGGCAAGTCTTGGCAGCATGAAATCATGCCCCGCTGGGGCGCCCCTTTGGCTCAGGAGACGTTATTGGGCATCAGCGCGCTGACCTCCCCGCTCAACCCCGGTGATCCACTGCAATCGCATCTTGAATTCGCCGATAACCGCCTGCTGGTCGATCTCTGCGGTGAATATGACCGCAACCTGGCCCGGCTCGAGAACGAGCTTGGCGTGCAGATCATCCGGCGCGGCAACCAGCTTCATATCATGGGAGAGGTGGAGGCACGCACAAGGGCAGCCGAGACCCTCAATGCGCTCTATTCCCGGCTGGCCGAGGGCCGGCCGCTGGAGGCCGGCGATGTTGACGGCGCTATCCGGCTTGGCGGCGGGCTGAGCGGCGATGCCGAAACCCAGCTGGAGATGTTCCGCTCCGGCCGGATCGAGATCCGCACCCGCAAGAAACATGTCAACCCGCGCACCAAGGCGCAGCAGGATTACGCCCGCGCGCTGTTCGAGACCGAGCTGAACTTCGGGATCGGCCCGGCCGGCACCGGCAAGACCTATATCGCCGTGGCAGCCGCGGTGCATATGTTCAGCGAGGGGCATGTCGATCGCATCATCCTCAGCCGTCCGGCTGTCGAGGCCGGCGAGCGGCTGGGCTTCCTGCCCGGCGACATGAAGGAGAAGATCGACCCCTACATGCAACCGCTCTATGATGCGCTCAACGATTTCCTGCCCGGCAAACAGTTGCAAAAGCTGATGGAGGAACGCCGCATCGAGATCGCGCCGCTGGCCTTCATGCGCGGGCGCACACTGGCCAATGCCTTCGTCGTGCTCGACGAGGCGCAGAACGCCACCGAGATGCAGATGAAGATGTTCCTCACCCGGCTTGGCGAAGGCTCGCGCATGGCGATCACCGGCGACCGCAGCCAGGTGGACCTGCCGCGCGGCCAGATGAGCGGGCTGGCGGCGGCCGAGCGCATCCTCAAGGGCGTTCAGGGGGTGGGCTTTTCCTATTTCACCGCCGCCGATGTGGTGCGCCACCCGCTTGTCGCCCGCATCATCGAGGCGTATGAGCGCGACGAACAATAGCAGCGGGGCCGCTCGGGCAGTCGATGCCGGTAGAACTGAACACCGAGGATGAGCGATGGGGCGATCTGGCGCCCCTGGCTCTGCGTGCCGCCAGTGCCGGGCTCGCGCATCTGGGCCATGACCCGGCAGTGTTCGAGGTCAGCCTGCTGGCCTGCGACGATGCCCGCATCCAGGCGCTGAACGCGCAGTTTCGTGGCAAGGACCGGCCGACCAATGTGCTGTCTTGGCCGGCCTGGGATCTGGGCGCCGAAGAGCCGGGCGCGCTGCCCTTTCCGCCCGAACCCGGCAGCGCCGATGACCCCGAGGCGCTCGGCGATATCGCGCTGGCCTTCGAGACCTGCGCGCGCGAGGCCAGCGAGCAGGGCAAGGCTTTCGACGATCATGTCGCGCATTTGCTGGTTCATTCGCTGTTACATCTTCTGGGCTATGACCATGAAGACCCGCGCGACGGCGACCTGATGGAAAAAACCGAAGTGGCGATCCTTGCAACCCTGGGCATCGCCGACCCATATGAAACCCTGGACGGCCCCCCCGATGTGGCGGGGCCCTCCGCAACAACCGCGACCGGAAAGGACCGATGAACGATTCCCTTACCGGCTCTGATGCGGCGCAGGGCGCGCAGGAAGAGCCGGAGTCTCCCGCCGAGGGCAACGGCCAGCGCGGCCTGTTTGGCCGTCTGATCGATGCCCTCGCCACCCCCGACAGCGCCGAGGCGCGCGAGCGGGCGATCGACGCCAGCATGCGCCAGGTCTTGCCCGGGCTCAGCAACCTGCGCCGGTTGCGGGTGGCCGATGTCTCCATCCCCAAGGCCGAGATCGCCGCCGTGCCGGTCGATATCGCACGCGAGGATCTGATCGAGGTGCTGCGCGACAGCGGCTTCTCGCGCCTGCCGGTCTATGCCGAGACGCTCGACAAGCCGCTGGGCCTGTTGCTGCTCAAGGATCTGGTGCTGCGCCACGGGCTTGATGCCAATGGCGGCGAGCTGGATCTGGCGCCGCTGCTGCGCCCGCTGCTGTTTGTGCCGCCTTCGATGCCGCTGGTGGTGCTGCTGCAGAAGATGCAGACCGAGCGCACCCATATGGCGCTGGTGATCGACGAATATGGCGGTGTCGATGGATTGGTGACGATCGAGGATCTGCTGGAACAGGTGGTCGGCGAGATCGAGGACGAGCACGATACCGAGGATGAGAGCCTCTGGCACGAGGAGGCCCCGGGCGTCTGGCTCATTCAGGCCCGCGCCCAGCTCGATGATATCGAGGAACTGGTCGGTGCCGACCTGACGCAGGATGTCACCGAGGAGGATGTCGATACGCTGGGCGGGCTGGTCTTCGTGCTTCTGGGCCGGGTGCCGGTGCGCGGCGAGGTGATCGCCCATCCCGCCGGCCTTGAGATCGAGGTGCTGGAGGCCGATCCGCGCCGCGTCAAGCGCTTGCGCCTGCGTGCCGGCGCCGCGGCACAGGGCCCGGCGGAAACCCCGGTTGCCCCGCGCGCGGCGACGGGCAAAGCCTGACCCGTGCGCCCGGTCCCGAACCGTCGCCCTGAGCCGAAAACCGCTGGCGCCCTGCGCCGTTGGTGGGGGCTTGGCCAATTGGTTCTGGCCGGGCTGGCGGTGGGGCTGGGACAGGCGCCCTGGGGCTTCTGGTGGCTGGCGCTCGTCGGTCTGGTGCTGATACTGCATCTGCTGTCGCACGCCACCACGCCGCGCGTGGCCTTCCGGCGCGGCTGGCTGGCCGGGCTGGGGGCTTTCGGCCTGTCGATGCTGTGGATCATCGAACCCTTCCTGATCGAGCCTGAGCGCCATGGCTGGATGGCGCCTTTCGCGCTGGTGCTGATGGTGGCCGGCATGGCGCTTTTCTGGGGACTCTCGGCGGCGCTGGCCGTCTGGCTGGGCGGGGCGCGGCGGATGTTGCGGCTCTGGGCGATGGTGCCGGCCTTTCTGGCACTTGAGGCGCTGCGCGGGCATCTGTTCACCGGCTTTCCCTGGGCGATGCTGGGTCATATCTGGATTGACACGCCGATCGGGCAACTGGCGGCGCTGGGTGGCGCGCTTGGGTTGAGCCTGCTGGCGTTGGTGCTGGCCGTGCTGCTGGAGCGGGCGGGGCAGGCGTTTGACGCATGGCGCCACCGGGCAAAGCCGCGCGCATGGGCCATGACGGCGCTGTCGCTGGCGCTTGTCGGCGCGCTGTTGGGCGCAGGCTGGTTCTGGGGCGAAGCGCGGCTTGCCCAGCCCGCGCCGCCGGCGCGCGATCTTTTGGTGCGGCTGGTGCAACCCAATGCCGACCAGGCGCTGAAATGGGATCCGCGCCACGCCGAGGCATTGTTCTTTCGCCATCTGGACCTGAGCGCCGCCCCCGGCCCCGGCGGGCGCCGCCCCGATCTGGTGGTCTGGCCCGAAACCGCCGTGCCCTTCTTCCTCGACAGCGCCGGCGAGGGGCTGCGCATGGCCGCCGAATCCGCCGGTGGCGCGCCGCTCCTGCTGGGTATCCAGCGCCGCGAACGGGGCGCGCCGCCCGGCAGCGCCACGGCCTATTTCAACAGCCTCGCCGTGCTCGATGCCCAGGCTGCGCCGCTGGCGGTCTATGACAAGCACCATCTGGTGCCCTTTGGCGAATATGTGCCGCTGATTGGCCAATATGCCGACCGTCCGGGGCTGGGTTGGCTTTCGGGTTTCGCGGCGCAGGCGCTGCTGGGCTATACCCCCGGCCCTGGGCCGCGGCTGCTGGATCTGGGCGCGGCGGGGCGGGTGCTGCCGCTGATCTGCTACGAGGCGATCTTTCCCCGCAACCTGCGCCTTGATGGTCCGGCGCGGCCCGACTGGCTGGTGCAGATCACCAATGACGCCTGGTTCGGCACCCGGATCGGCCCGTTCCAGCATCTGGCACAGGCCCGGCTGCGCGCCATCGAGCAGGGCCTGCCCATGGTGCGGGTGGCCAATACCGGCGTTTCGGCAATGATCGATGCGCGCGGGCAGGTCATGCAGGCGCTGGGCATGGGCGAGCAGGGTGTGATCGACGCCCTGCTGCCCGGCGCGCGCCCGGCCCCGCCCTATGCGCGGCTCGGCGATGCGCCCTGGCATCTGGCGCTGCTGCTGGTCCTCGGGTTCTGGGCGCTGCTGCGGCTGCGCATAAAGCAATTGACGCGCGCGCCCTGACAGGCTAGCCGCTATGGACCCGTCACAACGGCTTCCTGGCGTGACGGTTGACCCCAATGGAGCGCCTATCACCATGACAAGACAGAACTATGTATTCACCTCGGAATCGGTTTCCGAGGGGCACCCGGACAAGGTCTGCGACCGGATTTCGGATGCCGTGCTGGACTATCTGCTCAGTGAAGACCAGAACGCCCGTGTGGCCTGCGAAACCTTCGCCACGACCGGGCTGGTGGTGATCGGCGGCGAAATTGGTCTGCCCGAGCGCGACGGCCGCGAAGGCAGCGAACGGCTGAAGGATGTGATGGGGCGGATCGGCCAGATCGCCCGCGACTGCATCAAGGATATCGGCTACGAGCAGGACAAGTTCCACTGGAACACCTGCCATGTGCTCAACTTCCTGCATGAGCAATCGGTCGATATCGCCCAAGGCGTGGTCGGCGGCGAAGCGGGGCGCGACGAGGGCGCCGGCGATCAGGGCATCATGTTCGGCTACGCCGTCGATGAAACGCCCGAGCTGATGCCGGCCCCGATCCTCTATTCGCATGCCATCCTGCGGCGTCTGGCCGAGGCGCGCAAATCCGGCGAACTGGCGATGCTGGGGCCTGATGCGAAAAGTCAGCTTTCGATTCGCTATGCCGATGGCAAGCCGGTCGAGGTCATGCAGCTCGTGGTTTCGCATCAGCATCTGGACGCCAGCCTGACCAGCGCCGATGTGCAGGCTCTGGTGCGCCCCTATGTCGAAGAGGTTCTGCCCGAGGGCTGGATCAACGGCGGCACCGAATGGCATGTCAACCCAACCGGCAAGTTCCTGATCGGCGGCCCCGATGGCGACGCCGGCCTGACCGGGCGCAAGATCATTGTCGACACCTATGGCGGCGCCGCGCCGCATGGTGGCGGGGCCTTCTCGGGCAAGGACCCGACGAAGGTTGACCGCTCGGCCGCCTATGCGGCGCGCTACCTGGCCAAGAACGTGGTCGCCGCCGGGCTGGCCAAGCGCTGCACGCTGCAGATCTCCTATGCGATCGGCGTGGCGCGGCCCCTGTCGATCTATGTCGATACCCATGGCACCGGCGTGGTGCCCGATGACGTGATCGAAAAGGCGGTTTCGCAGGCCATGGACCTGACCCCGCGCGGCATCCGCGAGCATCTGGGCCTCAACCGCCCGATCTATGCCCGCACCGCCGCCTATGGCCATTTCGGCCGCGCGCCCGAAGCCGATGGCGGCTTCGCCTGGGAGCGCACCGATCTGGCCGAAGTGCTGAAAAAGGCGGTCTGACCGCTGATCTGCCCAAATACGCCGGGGGTGGGCGGAAAGGACGGGGGCATCGCCTCCTTCCTGCCACCTTCCCCCGGGCCATGGTTTTCATGATGTCTGAAACCGACGATCCCCACCGCAATTTCTACGGCCGCATCCATGGCAAGACGCTGCGCCCCAGCCAGAAGGAATATCTGGCCGAGGATCTGCCGCGCTACCGGCTGGCCGGTGTCTCGCGCGCCGAGAACCCCGCGCGCCGCCGGCTGGTGCGGAGCGAATTGCCGGTTGGTGCAGGGGGCGACCCGGGGGGCGGCACGGGGGGCGGCGCGGGTGGCGAAACCGCGCCGCTCTGGCTGGAAGTCGGTTTCGGCGGCGGCGAACATCTGGTGCATATGGCGCAGCGCTACCCGCATGTCGGGCTGATCGGCTGCGAACCCTTCGTCAACGGCATCGCCATGGCGCTGGGCCGGCTGCGGCGCCAGCCGGCCGGCAATCTGGCAATCCATCCCGGCGATGTGCGCGACCTTTTTGATGTCTTGCCCGACGCCTGCCTTGAGCGGGTTTTTCTGAACTACCCCGATCCCTGGCCCAAGGCGCGCCACCACCGGCGCCGCTTCGTCACGCCTGAACATCTGCTGCCGCTGGCCCGCGTCTGCCGCGCTGGCGCCGAGTTCCGCGTGGCCACCGACATTCCCGATTATGTGCGCCAGACGCTTGAGGAAGTGCCGCCCGCCGGCTTCGATCTGATCGCCGAGCGCGCCGAGCCCTGGGATGATTGGATCTCGACGCGCTACGAGCAAAAGGCTCTGCGCGAAGGGCGCCAGCCGCATTACCTGACCTTCCGCCGCCAGGGCTGAAACCCGCCCAACTCCGGGGCCACCAGCGGTTGACAGACCGGCATCTGCCTCCTAGGAAGGCGCCGTTCGCCGCGCGACATCCCGTTGCCGCATAAGATGGAGACCGCATTGGAAGACGGAAGTAGATGCCCGGCCGCCCGTCGCCTGATGCGTCCGGTGGCCGAAAAAACCTCATCAAACCACCCAGTATCTGGGGCCTGACGCTCGGTCGGGCGGCTTTTGCCGCGCGGGGGGCCTTGGCCCCCAGCCGGAGACCGACCGATGACCACCACCACCATTCTCAACACCGAAGCCCTGCGCGACCTGCTGCGCCAGAATGACCGCACCGGCATCAGCGCGGCGCTGCGCCATACCCACCCGGCCGATATCGTCAGCCTCGTCGATGACCTGCCGGTCGCTGACATCGCCCGCGTGCTGCTCAGCCTGAACGCAACCATGCAGTCGCGGCTTTTCGGCTATTTCACCCATGAGCGGCAGGTCGAACTGGCCCGCGCGCTGGAGCGGCGCGAGCTGGCGCGGCTTTTCAGCCAGATGCCGCATGACGAGCGCGCCGATCTTTTCGCCGAACTCGACGAGACCCAGCGCAATGTGCTGTTGCCCGGGCTGGCCCAGGCCGAGCGCGACGATCTGCTGAAACTTTCGGGCTGGGACGAGGGCACCGCCGGCGCCGAGATGACCTCGGATTATGCCACGCTCTCGCCCGATCTCACCACCGTCGAGGCGGTGGCGCAGCTGCGCCTCGTCGCCCCCGATGCCGAGACGATCTATCACTCCTATGTTGTCGATGGCGAGCGGCAACTGGTCGGCACGGTATCGCTGCGCGATCTGATCGTGGCGCGCGACGATGCGCTGGTGCGCGAGGTCATGCGCCCTGATCCGCCGGCGATCCGCGCCCGCGACAAGCGGCAGGAAGCCGTGCGGCTGATCTCGAAATATGACCTGCTGGCGGTGCCGGTGCTCGATGACGAGGGGCGGCTGGCCGGCATCGTCACCTATGACGATGCGTTCGATGTGCAGAAGGAAGAGACCGACATCAGCTTCGTGAAAACCTCGGCAGTGGCGGGGCTCGGCACCAACATGATGCAGGCCTCGGCCGGGCTGCTTTATCGCAAGCGCGTGCCCTGGCTGGTGATCCTGGTCTTCGGCAACATCTTTTCGGGCGCCGGCATCGCCTATTTCGAGGATACGATCGCCGCCTATGTGGCGCTGGTCTTCTTCCTGCCGCTGCTGGTCGATTCCGGCGGCAATGCCGGTTCGCAATCGGCCACGCTGATGGTGCGCGCACTGGCCACCGGCGATGTGCGCATGTCGGACTGGGGCAAGATGCTGGGCCGCGAGGTGGTGGTGGCCGGGGCGCTGGGCCTGACAATGGCGCTGGCGGTGTCGATGATCGGCATCTTCCGCGGCGGTCCCGAGATCGCGCTGGTTGTCTCGCTGACCATGGTGATCATCGTGCTGGTCGGCAGCCTGATCGGCATGTCGCTGCCCTTCCTGCTCAACCGGCTGAAGCTTGACCCGGCCGCCGCCTCGGCGCCGCTGATCACCTCGCTGGCCGATGCGATCGGGGTGGTGATCTATTTCGCCATGGCCACCTGGCTGCTGGATCTGAGCGCAGCCGGGCTGTGAACAGGCAGGGGCTTCGGGCTGGTGGCAGTTCTGCCGCCGGCCCGGACATTTCCTTGCATCAGGCAGAGTTGGAGCGGGTAGCGGGAATCGAACCCGCGCGTTCAGCTTGGGAAGCTGACAGGCTACCATTACATCATACCCGCCGCTGAGCGATCCTCTAGCGCCCGGCCACCGTCGCGTCAAGGGGCGCGACAACAGGCGATGGCCAGGGTGGGGGGCGCATGGGCCTTCGGGCGGAATTGCCGACAATTCTATGGATATTCAGCGCCTGAGCCGGGGGCAGGGAACCGATTGTTTACGCATTGGGTCCAGCCTTGTGCGATCCCGAAGTATCAAGGATGGTGCCGATGTCCTCTCTGCTGACCCGAATCCGGCTGATGCCCCTGCGGCTGCGGCTGGTTCTTCTTTCGGTGGGCCTGATGGTCCTTCTGGCTGGCGTTCTGACGACAGTCATGCTGGTTCAGATGCGTGGCATCTTCATCGCCAATGCCGTCGAGGATCAGCGCACTTCGCTGCGTGTTCTGGCGCACAACTATTCCGCCGTGGACCGCACGCTGAATTTCGAGATCGACGATGACGGCAATCTGGTGAATATCGTCTGGCCGCGCATCCCGCGCCCGGTCGGCCACCGGCTGATCGATCAGGTGGGCGAGCAGACCGGTTCGCGCGCGACGATCTTCTTCTTCGACCCCGATCAGGGCGAATTCGTGCGCTCGACCACCAATATCGTCGCCCCCGATGGCGAGCGCGCGGTGGGCACGGTGCTGGGCCGCAATGGTGCGGTGCATGCTGCGGTGATGCGCGGCGAAACCTATCTGGGCGAAGCAACGATCCTTGGCACGCCCTATCTGACCGCCTATGCGCCGGTGCGCGATACCGATGGCACGATCCACGGCATTCTCTTCGTCGGCACCGACCGCACGGTCTTTGACCGCCAGTTTTCGGCCGCGCGGCTGATCGCCGTGGGCCTGACCCTTGTGCTGGGCGCGCTGGGGGCGGCGGCGACCTATGTGATGGTCGGGCGTTCACTGCGACCGCTGGGCCAGCTTGACGGCTCGCTGCGCCAGATCGCCGAACGCCAGTGGGAGCATAAGATCCCGCTGCAGGAACAGAAGGACGAGCTGGGCCGGATCGCGCGCTCGATCAGCGATTTCCGCGACCGGTTGCGCGAGGCCGAAGCGCTTGAAGCCCGCCAGCGCGAGGCCGAGGCCGAACAGCAGCGTCAGGCCCAGATCCAGGCGCGCGTTGTTCGCGAGATTTCGTCTGGTCTTGAGCGTCTGGCGGCGGGTGATCTTTCGATGCCGATCGCCAGCCCGGCGAATGATCCCTTCCCGGGCGACTACGAGGCTCTGCGCGCCAGCTACAACAGCGTGCTCGATCAGCTTGGCGGCATCGTCGCCCAGATCGAGGGCGTGGCCAGCGGCGTGCGTGCCGGCTCGGGCGAGATCGACCAGGCGGCGCAGGATCTTTCCGCCCGCGCCGAAACCCAGGCCGCCACGCTGGAGCAATCCGCCGCCGCGCTGACCGAGCTGACCGAGAGCGTGCGCGCCGCCGCCGCCCGCGCCGCCGAGGCCGAAGCCGCCAGCCGCGACAACCATGCCCGCGCCGAGGGTGGCGCGCGCATCGTGCATGACGCCATCGCCGCCATGCGCTCGATCGAGAAAAGCTCCGAGCAGATCACCCGCATCATCGATGTGATCGACGATATCGCCTTCCAGACCAACCTGCTGGCCCTCAACGCCGGGGTCGAGGCCGCGCGCGCCGGCGAGGCCGGACGGGGCTTCGCGGTGGTGGCGTCCGAAGTGCGCGGCCTGGCGCAGCGGGCATCCGAATCGGCGCGCGAGATCAAGGGCCTGATCGCCGAGAGCGCGGGCCATGTCGAGGCCGGCTCGGAACTGGTGGGGCGCACCGGCAAGAGTCTGGAGGAGATCCTGGTCAAGGCCAGCGACGTGCAGACGCTGATGGGCGAGATCTCGGCCTCGGCGCGCGAGCAATCGGCCGGGCTGGAAGAGATCAATGTGGGCGTCAACCAGCTCGATCAGGTGACGCAGCAGAATGCCGCGGTGGCCGAGGAAACCACCGCCGCCGCCGCCTCGCTCAAGCAAAAGGCCGCGGAACTGGTGCAGGTGCTGGGCCATTTCCGGCCGCAGGACCACGGCGGAGCGATGCTGGCGAGCCCGGCGATGCAGGCCGTGCCCAGCCATGCGATCCCGGCCGCAGCCCCCAGCGCCGCCCCCCCGCCGCGCCG
>ERZ869909.2343-NODE-2343-length-12753-cov-31.122988_pt1 | contig 12753 bp, 13 predicted proteins | sample MGYA00520892_ERZ869909 | MGnify/ENA primary metagenome ERZ869909 (study PRJEB32215, sample SAMEA104723947) | bioreactor metagenome | biome: bioreactor; feature: anaerobic bioreactor; material: water | place: China | collected 2015-03-12 ... | reverse complement strand
GCGACTCTCAAATGCCAGGACCTCGAGCAGTTCGATTTCTCCAAAGTGGACATTTGCCTGATGTCCGCCGGCTCGTCGGTGTCCAAGGTCTGGAGCCCGAAGATCGGCGCCATGGGTGCGGTCGTGATCGATAACTCGTCCTGCTGGCGCTACGACCAGGACGTCCCGCTCGTCGTGCCCGAGGTGAACCCGGATGCGATTGCGGGCTTCACGAAGAAGAACATCATCGCCAACCCCAATTGCTCGACCGCGCAGATGGTGGTGGCGCTGAAGCCGCTGCACGACGTAGCCAAGATCAAGCGCGTCGTCGTCTCCACCTATCAGTCCGTGTCGGGCGCGGGTAAGGACGCCATGGACGAGCTGTGGTCGCAGACCAAGGGCAAGTACGTGCCCGGGCAGGAAGTGGAGCCCAAGAAGTTTCCGAAGCAGATCGCCTTCAACTGCATTCCTCATATCGACGTCTTCATGGAGGACGGATTCACGAAAGAGGAATGGAAGATGGTCGCCGAGACCAAGAAGATGCTCGATCCTTCGATCAAGCTGACGGCGACGTGCGTGCGCGTGCCGGTGTTCGTCGGTCATTCGGAGTCGGTCAACATCGAGTTCGAGCGGCCGATCACGGCGGAGGAAGCGCGCGACATTCTGCGCGAGGCGCCGGGCATCCAGGTCGTCGATAAGCGGGAGCCCGGCGGCTACGTCACGCCCGTCGAGGCGGCCGGCGAGTTCGACACCTACGTGTCGCGCATTCGCGAGGACCCGACCGTCGAGAACGGTCTTGCGATGTGGATCGTTGCGGACAACCTGCTCAAGGGTGCGGCGCTGAACACCGTGCAGATCGCGGAGACGCTGATCGGGCGCAATCTGCTCAAGGCTGCCGCATAGAGCGCACATTCTTGAGGACCGAAGCAAGGGGCACTCGTACGAGTGCCCCTTTTTTTATTCCGACGACGAACCGGGTTTTTCCTGCAGCGCGTCGACGATGGCGATGAGGTCTTCGACGAAGCGATCGCGGTGATTGTCCGAGAGTGCGGCGAGAATCGTTTCATCCACGCGCCTGACATAGGGCGCGGCGGCTTTCAGCCGGCTCCATCCCAGCTCCGTCAACGTCACGGCGTAAGCGCGTGCGTCCTCGCGCGTGCGCCGACGCTGAATGAGGCCTCTCTTGAGAAGCCGTTGCGTGATGTCGGCCACCGTGGACCGGTCGATGCCCGTTCTCTCGACGAGGTGAGTCTGGCTCAAGCCTTCGTATTTCGCGATCGTCGACAGCACCGCGAATTGACGTGGCGTCAAGCCGTCTTCCTGGAGAATGGCGAGGAAGAGATCTGTCGCGCACTGGTCCGCACGGTGGAGAAGGTGGAGAGGCGATCGCTCGAGACTGCCGAATTCGTCTTTCGTGTCGCGCATTATCGTGATTGGAACTTTTGGGCCCGACCCCTGTCTGAAATTGCTCAAAGAGCGGCTTCATGGTGCGTTTGCACGACCATGGCGTACACACTTAACAAATGGGATCAGCGCGTCTACCCCAAATGGTTCCGGCGCGCGCGTGTCGTGCAATTTTGACACGAGCTGTGAAAAAAGCATGCTGATCGTCAGCATTAGCCATATCGGCGATGCGTCAGTTGCTCTGCTCTGGCTCCAGAGCGTGACGCTTCAACAGGCCAACTTGCGCGATCGCGAACGCCATAGTTATCGGCATGATGCCGAACAGCTTGAACGACACCCACGCATCCGTCGACAGCAGGCGCCATGTCACTTCATTGAGCACAGCGAGGAACACGAAGAAGCAAGCCCAACGGAATGTCAGCTTCCGCCAGCCTTCCTCAGTGAGCGCGAAGACGTCGCCGAAGAGATATCTGAGCAGGGAATGCCCGAGCATCAGACCGCCGAACAGGATGCTCGCGAAGATGCCGTTGACGATGGTGGGCTTCAGCTTGATGAAAAGCTCGTCTTGAAGATAAAGGGTCAAGCTTCCGAACACGACGACGAAGACGCCCGAGACGAGGGGCATCACGGGGATCTTTCCGAACAGGATGCGGGACGCGGTAAGCGACACGATCGTGGCCGCAACGAAACAGCCCGTGCCCCAGAAGATGTCGGCGCGTGCGTTGACGATGAAGAAGACGATGAGAGGGCCCAGCTCGAGCAGAAACTTCAGCAGCGGCGGCTCGGCATTGTGAGGTCCGGCGGCGGTCTTGGTTTCGAGCTGGCTCATGATCGATGTTCCGTTCGCTTTGTCTGCCGGGTCGCAAATCGCGCCTTGAATGCCGCGTCCTTCGTGCGGCTCGTCACAGGTGGTGCTTGCTCATCCACTTGGTCAGAAGCCAAGCGTAGATGCCGCTCATCGGAAGCACGAAGAACAGCTTGAAGGCGATCCAGATGTCGACGCCGTTCATGTCGAATCCGAGAACGTGATAGATCTGGTCGTCCTTGAAGCCGATGCGGACGATTTCGTTCAGAAGCGCGGTCAGCACGAAAAACCAGGCGAAGCTGCGTGTGAACGTGTCCCAGCCTTCCTTGGTGTAGTGAAACGTCTTCTCGAAGACGTACTGGAAGAAGTTGCGATCCATCCAGAGGCCGAGGAAGAGGAAGCCCGCAAACATCGCGTTGAAGATGGTGACCTTGATCTGCACCCACATCGGGTCGCCGGTGACCAGGGTCAGTGCGCCGAAGGCGATGGTGACGGACGAGGCGATGAGCGGGAAGATCGGCGGGCGCCGGAACATGTAGATCATGGCGACAATCGCGGCGAGCGTCGAAATGATGAGCGCCCACGTTCCCGCCTCGATGCCGTAGAGCGCGTTGATGAGGAACATCAGGACGAGCGGCCCGAACTCGCTCAGGATGTTGACCGTCTGCTCGGCGTTGAACGGGTAGAGGCGGCGGCGGCTCATACGTCTGGTGACCCTTGTTTGTCGCTGCGTTCGAGCTTGGGCTGTCGTAACCGGTGCTTTGTGCGAGCTCATGTTTCGTTGGCGTCAGATTTCTGCAATTGCGCGTGCATAGTCCCCGGCCGAAAAGGCTTGAAGGTCGTCGATGCCTTCGCCCACGCCGATGGCATGAACCGGAAGGCCGTACTTTGCGGCGATGGCGACAAGGATGCCGCCTCGCGCCGTGCCGTCGAGCTTGGTTATGACGAGGCCGGTGACGCCCGCCCGCTTGCCGAATACGTCGACCTGCTGGAGCGCGTTCTGGCCGGTCGTCGCGTCGAGCACCAGGAGAACGGAGTGCGGCGCGTCGGGATCGAGCTTCTTGAGGACGCGCACGACCTTTTCGAGCTCGGCCATCAGGCCGTCCTTGTTCTGAAGGCGGCCGGCGGTGTCGAGCAGGAGAACGTCGTAGCCGCCCTCCTTCGCGTCCTTCAGCGCATCGAACGCGAGGCCAGAGGCGTCGGCGCCGAGATCGCGCGAGACGACGGGTGCGCCCGTGCGCTCGCCCCAGACCTTGAGCTGGTCGATGGCCGCCGCGCGGAAGGTGTCGCCGGCGGCCAGCATCACGCGGCGGCCTTCGCGGGTGAACCGCGCGGCCAGCTTGCCGATGGTGGTCGTCTTGCCGGAGCCGTTGACGCCGAGCACGAGCACGACGTGTGGCTTCAGGCTGTCGTCGATGACGAGCGGCTGGGCCACGGGCTCCAGGACACGCGCCACCTCCTCGGCGAGCACTTCGCGGATTTCGGTGGGAGAGACGGTCTTGTCGAAGCGACCCTTGGCGAGGGCGGCCGTGATGCGGGACGCGGTTTCGATGCCGAGGTCGGCGCCGATCAGAACGTCCTCGAGGTCTTCGAGCGTTTCATGATCGAGCTTCTTCTTGGTGACGAGGCCGGTGATGCTTTCCGTCAGGCGCGACGACGTTTTCGAAAGGCCGGCCTTGAGACGGCCGAACCAGCCGACGCGTGCGGGCTCGGTTGCGGGTTCCGGCTCCGGCGACGTGATCAACGTCTCCGCGGCTTCGGGTTCGGACGGCGGTGCCGTCTCGGCCGGAGCGGGCGCTTCCGGTTCGTCGTGCGGCGGGGGTGTCGCGGCGTCCGCGACGTCGCTTTGCGTCGTCGCGTGCTCGGGCGCGGTGGTCTCGACGGGCGCCTCGGGCTCCTCCGCCGTTCCAAGCCAGCGGCTCAGGAACCCTTTCCGTTTCGGTGTGTCGGCTGTCACGCGTCGATCATCCCGTTCAAGCGTCGCCCGTCGTTGCTGCCGAGTGTCGCCCATTGCAACGTGCCGATCGGGACAGGCCGGTCGAGGCGCACCTCCGCGAAATGCGGGGTGCGGCCGAGGTCTTCGCGCTCCATCAGGATCTCCGTACGGCGACCGGCGAGACGGTCGAGATAGCTGCTGTGTGTCGCCTCGCCTTTCGCGCGCAGGCGCGCGGCGCGCTCCTTGATCGTTGCGCGGCTCACCTGCGGCATGCGTGCGGCGGGCGTGCCTTTGCGGGGCGAATAGGGAAAGACGTGAAGATAGGTCAGCCCGCAGGCATCGACGATGTCGAGGGTGCGCTCGAACATCTCGTCGGTTTCGGTCGGGAAGCCGGCGATGAGATCGGCGCCGAACACCACGTCGGGACGCAGGCGGCGAACCTCGTCGCAGAAGCGGATGGCGTCGTCGCGCAAGTGCCGGCGCTTCATGCGCTTCAGGATCATGTCGTCGCCCGCCTGCATCGAGAGATGCAGATGGGGCATCAGGCGCGGCTCCGATGCGACGACGTCGATGAGATGCCGGTCGGCTTCCACCTGGTCGATGGACGAGAGGCGCAGGCGGCTGAGCTCGGGGACATGCTTCAGGACCTGCTTGGCGAGGCGGCCGAGAGACATGTCGCCCGGCAAGTCGGCGCCGTAGGAGGTCATGTCGACGCCGGTGAGGACGATCTCGGGATAGCCGACTTCGACGAGCCTCCTGGCCTGTGCGACGACTTCGCCTGCGGGCACCGAGCGCGACGGGCCGCGGCCCATCGGAATGATGCAGAAGGTGCAGCGGTGGTCGCAGCCGTTTTGAATCTGAAGATAGGCGCGGGCGCGTGAGCCGAAGCCGTCGATCATGTGCAGCGCCGTTTCGCGCACGCTCATGATGTCGTTGACGGCGACCTCCGCCAGCGTGTCGGTGGCGAGCGCCTTGAAGGTTTCGGGCGCGAGCTTCTCGGCGTTGCCGACGACGTGATCGACGCCCGCCATCTCGGCAAAGCGCTCGGGCTCGATCTGGGCCGCGCAGCCGGTGACGACGAGGCGCGCGCCAGGCCGCTCGCGCCTCAGGCGGCGGATGGTCTGCTCGGCTTGACGCACGGCTTCGGCGGTGACCGCGCAGGTGTTGACGATGATGCAATCGTCGAGGCCCGCGTCGGAGGCGTGGCGGCGCATCACCTCGGATTCGTAGGCGTTGAGCCGGCAGCCAAGCGTCACGATCAGGGGTTCGGACATCGTTGTTCGGACTTCGGCTAGCGGATTTCCACTGGGCTCTCTAGAGCACGACCAGGTCTGTAGAAGTGTGATCGTTCTCTACGTCTTTGATGAGACCGACGATTCGCGCTTCGGCCCGGTCGGGTCCGAGGCGATCATGGTCTAGGGCAAACGCTCGTGGGGGACAAGCGGCGGAGCCGGCGGGGAGCCGGCCGAAAGGAGGGCGCGAAGGTCCCCCTGGTGCTCCAATTCAGCGGGACCTGTCATGAGGATACGGTCGTTCGCGGCCCATTCTATGACGAGCGGACCGCCGGGCAGCGTCACTGTGACCGTGCGGTCGGTAAGCCGCTTGCGCATCGCGGAAACCGCCGAGGCGCAGGCCGCCGTCCCGCACGCGCGCGTGAGGCCCGCTCCGCGTTCCCAGGTGCGGATTTTGAGCGCCGTTCTCGATTGAACGTTCGCCAGCGTGACGTTGACGCGCTCCGGAAACAGCGGATGGTTTTCGATCAGGGGACCGAAGCGCGCGAGATCGTAGGTTTCGACCGGCTCGTCGGCCCAGAATACGACATGGGGATTACCGATGTTGACCACCGAAGGGGAGTGCAGGACCGGGGCGTCGATGGGGCCGATCTGCAGCTCGATCGCGCGCGTGTCGTGAAACGGCTCCGAGAGCGGGATCTCGTCCCAGCCGAACCGGGGCGTTCCCATGTCGACGGTGATCGCCGTTTCGTCCTTCACGGCGACTGCGAGACGGCCTGCGCGCGTTTCGTACAGGAATTCAGGCCGCTTTGTCTCAAGATGATCGAGCCACGCCACGCAGCGCGTGCCGTTGCCGCAGGCCGCCGATTCCGAGCCGTCCGTATTGAAGATCAGGACGAACGCATCCGTGCCCGGGCTGCGCGGCGGGTTGAGCACCATCATCTGGTCGAACGCCGTCGCAGGATGCTCCGCAACCGCTCGAATCTCGGCCGGTGTCAGCGCGCCGCCGCGGTCGCGAAAATCGACGACGACGATCTCGTTGCCGAGGCCGTTCATTTTCACATAGCGGATGGGGCCGGATGTCATGAGGCGACTATATGGGTGAAGCGCCGTGAAAAGACAAACGGCGCGCGTTTCCCGCTTTTCTAGCCATCAAATGGCTCGACCCCTCTCGGAATGTGGCCGGGACGACCTAAATAAGCCCTGTCACGAAGACAAGATATGAGGTTTCCAATGCACTTCAGTCCCCGCACCGTCGCTCCTGTTTTGTTCCTGATGGCCGCCCCGATGCTCGGCGCCTCCCTGGCCATCGGAGCGCAGACGAACGCGCCGGCCGCGCCGAAGACGGCGATCACGCTGACGCCGGTGGCCGAAGGCTTGGAGAGACCGTGGGGGCTGCAGTTTCTGCCGGACGGTCGGTATCTCGTCACGGAGCTGCCAGGGCGGCTCAGGGTCGTCGGTAAGGACGGCTCGCTCGGCGAGCCCATCACGGGCGTGCCGGAGGTCTATGCGGAGAACCAGGGCGGCTTGCTCGATGTGGCGCTCGCACCCGATTTCATCGACAGCGGCACGATTTTCCTGTCTTACAGCGAGGTGCGCGGCGATGGCGCAAGCGCAACGGCCGTCGCACGCGGCAAGCTTACGCTCGATGGTGCGAACGGCGCTCTCTCCGATGTCAAGGTGATCTTCCGGCAGGAGCCGCCGGTTCCCGGCAGCGACCGCCACTTCGGCTCGCGCCTTGTGTTTACGCCGGACGGGAATCTGTTCGTCACCACCGGCGACCGCGGCGACCGCCCGGACGAGGCGCAGAACCCGGCGAGCACGGTCGGCAAGATCCTCTACATGACGCAGGACGGACAGCCCGCGCTCGACAAGCCTGCGGGCGAAGGCTGGAATCCGCTTGTCTGGTCCATCGGACATCGCAGCGTGCAGGGTGCGACGTACGACACGGAGAAGGGCTTGCTGTGGACGGCCGAGCACGGACCCCAGGGCGGCGATGAGATCAACGCCACCGAGAAGGGCAAGAACTACGGCTGGCCGGTGATCACGTACGGCATCGATTACTCGGGCGCGAAGATCGGCGAGGGCATCAGAGAGAAGGAAGGGCTCGAGCAGCCGGTCTATCACTGGACGCCGTCGATCGCGGTGTCGAGCGTGCTGCTCTATACGGGGGATCTCTTTCCGGAATGGAAAGGCAATCTCCTTGCGGGCGCCCTCAAGTACATGCAGGTGCAGCGCCTCGTGATCGAGGCCGGCAAGGTGGTGCAGCATGAAGTCGTGGCCGACGACATCGGCCAGCGCGTCCGTGACGTGCGGCAGGGGCCGGACGGAGCCGTCTATCTGCTGACGGACGAGGCGGACGGGCGCATCGTGCGGATGACGCCGGCCGCGAGCGAGTGACCTTGGCGGCGAGCCCCGCGATTTACGCTTCAGGCCGATACGGCCTGAAGCGATCATGATCTAGCGGCCGGGGATGCCGCCGCTGCCCGGTGAGGTTCTCGGCATCGACTGATCGACTTCCTTGGGCTTCGGCTGGACCTTGTCGTGGACCTGCACGGTCTCGGTGCGGTCGATGCGGCAGTCCTGATTGCGGTCGAGCAGCTTGAAGGCGACGTTGTGCGTGCCGGTCATCTCCTGGAGCGTGACCTTGCCGTCCTTGTTGGCGTCGTAATAGGGAAGCTTGGCCACCTCGAAGAGCCGGTCGCTGCGGGCCATGGCGGCATATTCCTCGGCATCGAGGACGCCGTCGCCGTTGGCGTCGTGTTCGCGGAACAAGATGCCGAGGTACTGGATCCACTCGTCGCAGGTGACGTCGCCGTCCTTGTTGAGATCCCAGGTCTGGGCGGCGCTGATGAAGGTTCGGTCGAAATCGTTGGTGCTGCCGAAGGGGTTACCACCCCCGCCGATGGACGAGCAGCCGCCGGCCGCAAGCACGGGCAGCAGAAAGAATGAGGCCGCCCGCCGAAGGGCGCGTCGCTCGGACATGAAATTCCTCCCCTGAGGCTTTGCCCCTTTTGGCTGGGGCCCGCTCCCCCGGCCCCTTCCCTTGGCCCCCCAATCGGCGCGGGAATTATGGTTTTCGTGCGCCCTTGCGGGCGGAGGTCGTTGACAGGGCGCATCCGATCGGAGAAGGTGCGGCCCAATTCAGACGGCCCTGTTTCTCAGAGCCGCCGCCCTGCACAAGGTGCCGCGAGATTGCACCGGGAGGCAGGGGGGTCAACATCCGACAGCGCGTCGCGCCCTCGGGTGCTTTCGTGTTTTGCAGAAGGATGGTGATGTTTCAATCGCTTTCGGACCGGCTGTCGGGCGTTTTCGACAAGCTTACCAAGCGCGGCGCGCTCACCGAGAGCGACGTGGCGGAAGCCATGCGCGAGGTGCGCCGCTCCCTGATCGAGGCGGACGTCGCACTCGACGTGGTGCGGGACTTCACCGACCGGGTGCGGGCCAAGGCCGTCGGGCAGGAGGTGCTGCGCTCCGTCACGCCCGGCCACATGGTCGTCAAGATCGTTAACGACGAGTTGATCCGGACGCTCGGCTCCGAGGCGGCGCCGATCGACCTCCACGCGAGCCCCCCGGTCGCCATCCTGATGGCCGGCCTGCAGGGCTCGGGCAAGACGACGACGACCGCCAAGATCGCCTGGCGGCTCACCAATCGCGACAAGAAGAAAGTGCTGATGGCCTCGCTCGACACGCGGCGGCCAGCGGCGCAGGAGCAGCTTCGTGTGCTCGGCGAGCAGACGAGCGTCGCGACGCTTCCGATCGTGGCAGGCCAAGGCCCGCTCCAGATCGCGAAGCGCGCCATGGAGGCCGCGCGTCTCGGCGGATACGACGTCGTCATCCTCGACACCGCGGGCCGCACGACGCTCGACGAAGAGCTGATGACGGAGGTTGCGGAGGTCAAGGAGGCCACGCAGCCGCACGAGATCCTGCTCGTGCTCGACAGCTTGACGGGCCAGGATGCCGTCAACACCGCGAAGGCCTTCGATTCCCGTCTCGGCATCACCGGCACCGTGCTGACGCGCGCGGACGGCGACGGACGCGGCGGCGCCGCGCTCTCGATGCGCGCCGTCACGGGCAAGCCGATCAAGCTGATCGGTACTGGCGAAAAGTGGGATGCGCTCGAAGACTTCGATCCCGAGCGCATTGCCGGACGCATCCTCGGCATGGGCGACATCGTGGGCCTCGTCGAGAAGGCCGCGCAGACGATCGACGTCGAGAAGGCCAAGTCGATCGCCCAGAAGATGAAGAAGGGCGAGTTCGATCTCGAGGATCTTTCCGAGCAGCTCAAGCAGATGGAAAAGATCGGCGGCATGGGCGGCGTGCTCGGCATGCTGCCCGGCATGGGCAAGATGAAGGCACAGCTCAACGCCGCCAACCTCGACGACAGCATCGTCAAGCGCCAGCGCGCCATCATTTCGTCGATGACGCCGAAGGAGAGGCGGCATCCGAAGGTGCTCGACGCCAAGCGCAAGCGGCGTATCGCGGCCGGCTCCGGTACGCGCGTCGAGGATGTGAACAAGCTCGTCAAGATGCATCGCCAGATGGCCGACATGATGCGCGCCATGGGCAAGAACAGGGGCATGATGGCGCGCATGTTCGGCATGGGCGGCGGTGGCGGCCCCTCGGAGGCCGAGCTTGCCGACATGCAGAGCGAGCTTTCGAAGCTCGATCCGAAGGCGCTCGCGCAGCTGCCGGACGATCTCAAAAACTCTCTTCCGAAAGGATTGCCCGGACTGGGCGGCGGCGTTCCGCGGCTGCCCGGTCTCGGTGGCGGCGGACTGCCGGGTCTCGGCGGTGCGCTCCCGAAGTTCCCCGGCGTGCCGGGAAAGAAAAAGAAGTGACGCATGCGGACGGTGCGCCGTCCGACACCAGATGAAACAGAGAAAGGACTTCACGTCATGTCAGCCAAGATCCGTCTTTCGCGCGGCGGCGCCAAGAAGCGGCCCTACTATTACGTCGTGGTCGCCCACAGCACCGCTCCCCGCGACGGCCGCTATATCGAGCAGATCGGCACCTTCGACCCGATGCTGCCCAAGGACCATCCCGAGCGCGTGAAGCTGATCGAGGATCGCTGCAAGCATTGGATCTCGGTCGGCGCGCAGCCGACGGACCGCGTGCTCCGCCTGTTCGACGGCGCCGGGCTTCTAAAGCGCGAGGCGCGCAACAACCCGCAGAAGTCGCAGCCGAAGAAGAAGGCGCAGGAGCGCGCTGCCGCGAAGGCGGAAGTCGCAGCCAAGGCGGCCGAAGCCGCTGCCGGCGGTGACGAGGGTGCTGCTGCCGAGGCTTAGAGCCGTTCCGGTTTTGGTGGAAACGCGGAACGGCTCTAAGTTTTTGCTTTATCGTGCTTCTTATCGGAAAACCGGTTCCCACTTTTCCGGAAGCACTCTAGGCGGCTCGCGCCGATCCGACGTATGACGAACAACGCGCAGGCATGCGGCATCCGCCGCGTGCCTGTCGTGCATTCTGGAGTGAGCGAAGCAAATTCGCATCAGTGCTGCGGCTTTTGCTCTTCTCCGCCGGCCAGCTCTCGAAGCCGCTCCCGAATTATCCTAACCTTGTGGCATGGCCGCCTTTTTCTGGGGGTGGCGGCCTGCCGAAGCGGGGACCCATGCTTCGGCTCGTTGTGAAACCGACGGCTCATGCTTTCCTTGGACCGGTTGGGTCCGGGGGATCAGAGCTTGTTGTGCGGCGAACGAGGGGAGCAGGGTGACCAGCCGGTCGGCGCCGGGCGGGACGCGTCCCTGCAGCACACGGGGGACCTTCCATGGCGACTTTGAGGACCAATCTCAGCGACGACGAGGCGGCTTGGTGGGATCGGCGCTCGGACGCGCTTGTCCGCGGGAGCGAGCTTTTGGACGAAAAGCCGGATACCGACACCTGGACGCGGGAGGAGCGCAGGCTCTGGATCTATGCGCTCGCGATCGGTAACCGGATCGAGCGCCTGCAGTAGGCCGGACGCCTCAGGCCATGACGCCGTCGGCTGCATTTAAGGATGCAGACCGATTCCCGGTGCGCCGTCTGCAATCCGTAGTAGGTATTCGTATATCTGATACAATCGACTGACGGACCTCTGCTGGGAGGTGTCCGACAGTTCGTGCGAGCGCAAGTGGGCGTACCGGCGATGATCGACGATGGCGTTTACGGTTTAAGTTTCGAGGCTCCTGCCGTGCCGGGAGCCGAGCAGCTTGCCTCCGAAGGTCTCGCCGTTCTGCGCGGTGGGCTCATCCTCGGCTCCGATCCGCATGGGGGTGTTTTCAGAGGCCGCTACCATTATGATCCGGCCTGCGGCGAGGCCGTGGTCGAGGTTCAACTCGCCATCCCGCCGCATGGTGTTCTGCTGACAGGTCTTGCGGCGGGGCCGGAAGGAGCGTTCGTCGACGTGTCGGGGCGCTTCCGGCCGCGGCATCCGATCTCGTCGGCGGTGGTCGAAATCGCGGGGGCGCCGGTGGCCGTCGAGCTTCGGTTCATGGGGCCCCTCGCGAAATAACAGAGCAGCGGCGATCCAGATCCATGACAGACGATAACCGGCCCGGCGAGGGCGGCGGGGCGGGGCGCGTGCTGCTCGGGCACATCACGGGCGCGCACGGCATCCGCGGCGCGGTGCTGGTGCGGAGCTACACGGCCGAGCCGGGCGCGATTGCCGATTACGGACCGCTCGAAGACGAATCCGGACAGGCGACGTTCACGTTGTCCGTCGAAGGGGCGACCGCGAAGGGGATCATTTGCCGGGTTGCGGGCGTCGGCGACCGGAACGGCGCAGAACGCCTCAAGGGGGTGGCACTCTACGTGCCGCGCGATCGCCTGCCGCCGGCAGAGGACGGGGAATACTATTACGCGGATCTCGTGGGGCTCGCGGCCGTGACGGAGACGGGGGCGGCGCTGGGAGAGGTGGTCGCGGTGTTGAACTACGGCGCGGGCGACATTCTCGAAGTGCGGCCCGATGGGGCGAAGCGGACCGATCTCTATCCGATGACGGAAGCCGTGGTCGTGCGCGTGGATCTTGCGGGCGGCGTGGTCGTGATCGCACCGCCGGACGAGGTGGACGCGGGTGATGCAGAAGCGGGCGATTGAGCGCGCGGCCCCTGGGTCCCGGCTCTGCGTTCCGCTGCGCTCCACTTCGGCCAGGATGACAACCTGAGAGCCCGACGCGCGTACATCCTGTCATCTCGGCCGGAGCGAAGCGGAGAGCCGGGACCCAGTGCTTCGCGGAGGCCGCTCGCTAGAGCGTGATCAATTTCGATTGAATCGGGCTCACGCTCTATCTCTTTGGTGAGACCGATGATTCACGTTTCAGGCTGATAGGGCTTGAAGCGATCATGGTTTAGGGTCCGTACTCAATATTCGATGGGACATTGATGAGGCAAGACAAGCCAAGGGCCAGGAAAATCGCGCAGCGC
>ERZ869909.2342-NODE-2342-length-12754-cov-4.013410_pt1 | contig 12754 bp, 9 predicted proteins | sample MGYA00520892_ERZ869909 | MGnify/ENA primary metagenome ERZ869909 (study PRJEB32215, sample SAMEA104723947) | bioreactor metagenome | biome: bioreactor; feature: anaerobic bioreactor; material: water | place: China | collected 2015-03-12 ... | reverse complement strand
GGTGTCCATGAAATAAGTTGCCGAAAGCGTAAAGCACGAAGTTGCCCAAAACGTCCACGATTAAACTGCCCTTGACATTAGGCTTCCATAGAAGAGGTCCGCCTCTTCCACTATGCTTATCGCTCTGCGATATCCACAGTCGCCTATTGATATTCAAGCACCGCCTAGCGTATCCTGCTCAACATGACCAAGCCGGTTCCGTCGGCGGGCGCTCCTGGATTTGATGGCGCACCTGATCGACAACCCGTAATTGTTGCAGCTGTGCGTACGCCGATTGGGCGTCACGGCGGCGCCTTGGCTGAGGTTCGACCGGACGACCTGGCTGCAATTGCGATCAGGGGAGTTCTCGAGCGCAGCGGAGTTGCGGCGGCTGCCGTCGATGAAGTGATTCTTGGTTGCGCCAACCAGGCCGGCGAGGACAACCGGAACGTCGCCCGGATGGCGCTGCTGCTGGCTGGCATGCCGGATTCGGTGCCTGGCGTAACGGTCAATCGGCTGTGCGCGAGTGGCCTTACGGCAGTGAACCATGCGGCCAGGGCGATTCTCGCGGGCGAGGCCGAGATAGTCGTTGCAGGCGGAGTCGAAAGCATGAGCAGGGCACCATACGTACTGGGCAAGAACTCACGCCCCTATGGTCCCAGCGGCAACCAGATCGCATATGACACCAGTCTTGGCTGGCGCTTTCCGAACCCTGCGCTGGAGGACATCTTTCCGCTGGAAGCGATGGGCGTGACCGCTGAGAACATCGTTGACACCGCGGCGGCCGGTGAGCTTCCCGGTGGCCCCATCACTCGTGAGGAGCAGGATACGTTTGCCTTGACGAGCCACGCCCGCGTAGCCGATGCAATGAGCGCTGGCCGGTTCGAGGCCGAGACCATTGCAGTCGCTGTCCAGTCCAGATCGGGGACCAGGAGCATAAGCCTGGATGAACACCCGCGCGTGGCCAGGACGGACGCCGGAATGTTTGAACTGACCACCTCCCTGGAACAGCTGGGGTCACTCAGACCTGCCTTTCGCGAGGGTGGAACAGTGACGGCGGGAAACTCCAGCGGCATGAACGATGGGGCGGCAGCACTGGTTCTCACGAGTGCCGGCATGGCCAGGAAGCTAAGTCTTGAGCCACTCGCCGTGTGGTACGGCTCCTCTGCAGCAGGTGTGAACCCCAGACTGATGGGACTCGGCCCGGTCCCCGCGACACAGCGCTTGCTCAGCCGACTGAACCTGGCCATAGACGATATCGATCTGATAGAGGTCAATGAGGCATTCGCAGCGCAGATGATAGCTGTATCGCGCATGCTGCGGCTGGACCCGGAGCGAACGAACGTCAACGGCGGGGCCATTGCTCTCGGGCATCCCCTGGGCGCCTCAGGTGCCCGCCTGCTGACCACACTCATCCATGAGATGCGCAGGCGAGGGCCTGAAGCACGGCTGGGACTGGCTGCGCTCTGCGTGGGCGTGGGCCAGGGCGAAGCCGTGGTTGTGGGGCAGCCATGAGAACCAAACCGATAGTCAGCGCGCAGGAAGCGGCCGCCCGCGTAAACCGTGGTGATGTGCTTCTGGCAGGTGGATTCGGCATGACGGGCAATCCTGTGAACCTGCTCCATGCATTGGCTGACTTGGGCACAGGCGACTTGACCTATGTGGGCAACAACGTAGGCGAACAGGGACTCGGTGGTGGGAAGCTCCTGCGTAATGGTCAGTTGAGCAAGGTCGTCGGTTCGTTCTTTACCAGCAACCCGGATGTGGTCGAAGCGGTGCAGGCCGGCGGGATCGAGGTTGAACTCATCCCCCAGGGATCACTTGCAGAGGCACTGCGGGCCGGCGGGGCAGGCATCGCCGCGTTCTATACGCCAACCGCTGCCGGAACCGTGATAGCCGAGAACCAGGAGGCCAGGCGATTCGGCGACCGTGACCACGTGCTGGTCCGTGGAATCCGGGGAAACGTCGCATTCCTGCGCGCACACATGGCGGACCGGGCAGGCAACCTTGTTTACCGGATGACCGAGCAGAACTTCAACAAGGCGATGGCAACTGCAGCCGACCTGGTAATCGCGGAAGTCGACAGGGTAGTGGAGATCGGCGAGATACCGCCTGAGCATGTTCACACACCAGGCAACCTGGTGGATGCGTTGGTAATCGCTTCGGTGACGGCGGAACAGCTCGGCACCTCAGCGAGCGTGGACTCGACCGCGGGAAGGCACAACGCGGGACGTATGGCCATGGCTCGGCGGGCTTTGCGGGAACTGGAACCCGGGAACGTCGTCAATCTTGGTATCGGCATTCCAACACTCGTGGGTGAACTGATAGAGCCTCGGCACCAGGTGGTCATCCACACGGAGAACGGAATGCTGGGTGTCGGTCCCGCCCCCCAGGCAGGCGGCGCGCGCGACTTCCCTGTTAATGCGGGCAAAGCGCCGGTAACGGCCTTGCCCGGCGCCAGCTACTTTGACAGCGCTGAGTCATTCGCCCTGATCCGTGGTGGGCACGTGGATGTTGCCATCATGGGTGCGCTTCAGGTGGATAGTCACGGTAGCCTGGCCAACTGGGCCGTACCCGGTGGAAATCAGCTTGGAGTCGGTGGCGCCATGGACTTGGCAGTGGGTGCCAGGCGACTGATCATCGTCATGACCCACACAGACCGCCACGGCCGGCCGAAGCTGGTCGAGACATGCACACTGCCGCTGACCGCCAAGGGCGTCGTAGACATGGTAATTACCGACCTGGGAGTCTTCAGCTTTCCGGATGGACATCTAACTCTCCTGGAGCTGCAACCTGGCGCCTCACTATCGCAGGTCAAGGAGACGACCGCGGCAAACTTCCGCATCGCTGAATCAGTCATACCGGTTGCACCTGACACGGCTACAGGAAGCAGGGAGTAGTCGAATGATCAGTACGACGCCCTCAGGCAGCACCACATCTCTTCCCAGTAACAGCTATCGCTGTGCGATAGACTTGCGGAGGAGGTCGAGCATGTTCGTAGAGTCATTGGCCAAGGGCTTGTCCGTTCTGGAAGCATTTCAACCCGACGCCCCCGATTTGGGCCTGTCGGAGATAGCGCGCCGTTCGGGCGTGACGTTAAGTTCAGCACAGAGAATCACGCATACGCTGACCAGCCTCGGCTATCTCGAGCGCGACGCGGTAAAGAAGACGTACCGTGTTGGTCCCCGAGTAATGCGCATCGCCCGATCCTACATGCAGAGCGTGGATCTTCAGCGCGCGAGCCAGCAGCCAATGCAACAGCTTGCGAGGGAAACCGGCGAGACTGTGAACGTGTCCGTCCGCTCAGGCATGGACATCGTATATGTCAGCAGGCTCCCGAATCAGGACAGCATCGTATTGCCGAACCTCTGGGTCGGTTCGAACCTTCCTCTTCAGTTCACCTCGATGGGTCGCGTCCTCATCGCCCACATGCCCGAATCCGAGCGTGAAGCCGTCATAAGTGCCATCGATTTTCCCTTCTCCACCAACGCCCGTGAGCTTACCGAAGAGGACTTCCGGGCCGACCTGAAGCAGGTCCGGCAAAGCGGATTCGCCATCAATGACCGTGACCTGCGGCCGGACCTTCGCTCAGTGGCGGCACCGATTCTTGACAGCGGCGCCAATGCCGTTGCAGCGCTAGGAATCGCTGTCAGCGCCTCGAAGTACACCGTTTCTGACATCAACACGAAACTTGTCACCCCCTTGCTGAGGCAGGCTGCGGCAATTTCAAGCAACCTCGGCTACCTGGACAGTCAGCTGGATGAAAGGAGATGACACGACAACCGAGCAGACCCGTAGTTCCCATCCCCAAAGGAGTTTCCAATGGTTAGTAAAGGCATGCGCAGTTTGTTGAGACTAGTAATTCTTGGCCTGTTGATCTTCCCGGTTGCAGCAGCTCAGTCCGAGCCGAGTCACGGTGGCACCTTGCGGGTGGCTATCAACAGCGATCCGACAAATCTTGATCCTCACCTCTCAACAGCATTCATTACCCGCGTAGTCATCTCCAGCGTGGTCGAGGGTCTGTTCGCTTTGGACGAGACCTATCAGCCGATACCGGATCTGGCCACCGGCTTTGAGGCCTCCGAAGATCAGCTGACCTACACGATCGCTTTGCGTGACGACGTCGTGTTCCACGACGGAACCGGAATGACCTCTGCGGATGTTGTGGCATCTCTCGGTCGCTGGTTGGACGTATCTTCGCCAGGACGAAACCTGTCACCCGATATCGTCTCGTTCGAGGCACTGGACGATTACACCGTTGAGTTCACGTTCTCGCGGCCAATCGGCGCACTTCTCGTGTCGGCTTTGGCATTCTCGTATCAGATGCCAGCAATCCTGCCGGCCAGTCAGGTTGAGGGACTCGAAGAAGGTACCGTTCTACAGCAGCCCATCGGCACTGGACCGTTCCGGATCGCCAGCGTCGCCGCCGGCAGCCAGATTCGCCTGGAGCGCCACGAGGAGTTCGCAACCCGCAGCGATCCGACCGACGGACTTGGAGGCGCAAAGACCGCCTGGCTCGACGCGGTCGTCCTGCACGTCGCTCCCGAGAGTGCCGTCCGCGCAGCCGGGCTCGAGGCAGGCGACTTCGACTTCGCTCTCAACCTGCCGACCGATGGCCTTCCCCGCTTCGAAGCCAACCCGAACCTGACGCTCTACCGTCCTTACAACGGCTCCCTGGACATGGTGTTGAACAGCAGGCTCGGCCCATTGTCTGATTCACTGCTCCGTGACGCATTCGTCGCAGCACTCGATATGGAATCGATGATGATGGCTGCCTTTGGAGACCCATCCCTCTATCGAATCGATGGTGGCCTCTGGCCGCAGGAAACCGCCTGGTGGACTCAGGCAGGCGTCGAAGATTACAACCAGGCAGACGTCGCACGTGCTGCTGAACTTATCCAGGAAGCAGGCTATGACGGTACACCCATCCGCTGGTTGACCACGCGCGATAACGCGGGCTACTACGAGCACGCCGTCGTTGCCACCGAGCTCCTGACCCAGGCCGGCTTCGTCGTCGAACTCGAAGTAGTGGACTTCGCGACGATCCTGTCCCGGCGCTTCGACGAAACAGCCTGGGAAGTCTTCCAGACCGGCTTCTCGATCCAGCCTGACCCCACCCAATACCTCGTCCTGGACTGTGAGTGGCCAGCGTTCTGGTGTGATGAGGAGAAGGACCGCCTGCTCGAAGAGCTCTCCCTTGACGCACCCTTCGAAGAGCGCTACGCGATCTGGGAAGAACTCCAGACCTACTTCTGGGACTTCAAGCCGTCCGTCAAGGTGGGCGACTACTTCAACCTTTATGGATCAACCAGCAACGTGCACGGCTATGCGAGCCTGAATCAGGTCTTCTGGCATAACGTCTGGATGGACTAAGGCCAGGATGCGGCGCCAGGACATCAACTGCTACAACGGCTCCAGTATCGATGAAGCCGCGTGCCCTGCTCCCCGAAAGGGGACGGGGCACGCAGAAGGCGACATGTCGTGACCGCATTCATCGTTCGACGCCTGCTTTCGCTGATTCCAGTGGCACTGGTCGTAGGCACTGTCGTGTTCGCTCTTGTTCACATGATACCGGGGGACCCAGTGACCGTAATGCTGGGATCCGGCGCCTCCCAGAGCGACATTCAGCGACTCCGCAGCCAGATGCGTCTGGACGAGCCGCTGGTCACCCAGTACTTCTCCTGGCTCACACAGACACTGCAAGGCAATCTTGGCAACTCAGTCGTTCAGCAACGGCCCGTACTTGAGATTATCGGAGAGCGCCTGGAGCCGACCCTGGTCCTCGCAGTGTCTGCAACTCTAGTCGGCGTGCTGCTGGGCGTCCCGCTCGGTATCACAGCCGCCTCTCGTGCAGGCACGCTACTTGACAGGGTACTCATAATCATCGCTGTGGCTGGCATATCGATTCCATACTTCTGGCTTGGCCTTCTCGGCATCATCGTCTTTTCTGTAGAACTGCGCTGGCTGCCCGCGACAGGGTACCTCTCCCCCTTTCAGGATGGTCTGGCGTCAGTTCGATATCTGATCCTTCCCGTGCTTGCACTCGGCATCAGCCAGGCAGGATTCGTTGCCAGGCTCAGCCGCACAGCAACGCTTCAGGTTCTCCAGGAGAACTACATCCGCACTGCACGAGCAAAAGGCGTAACGGCAAGGTCGGTCATGTTGTCGCACGCCTTGCGCAATGTGCTCATCCCGATTGTCACCGTCGTCGGGCTAAGCTTTGGCATCCTGTTGGGTGGCGCCATCGTCACAGAGACGGTTTTCGGCATCCCCGGGATGGGCCGTTTGATTCTACAGGCGATCCAGCAGCGCGACTACCCGATCATTCAGGGCGCCCTGCTACTGGTCGCCATGTTCAACGTGCTGGTGAACCTCGTCGTGGACATGGTCTACATCGTGATTGATCCAAGGATCTCGTACTCATGAAGGGCTCGCCATGACGGCATCAACAACGAGAGCTTCCGCGGGCCGGCGCTTTCTGCGATTGATCGCTACATCACCGGGAATCCCGGTCGGCGGAGGCCTGCTGCTGCTCTTTGTACTGATAGCGTTGTTCGGACCGATGACAGTCGCCGATCCGTTCGCACAGAACGTCATGAACCGTCTGCAGCCCCCGTCCGCTGCCAACTGGTTCGGCACAGATGAGTTTGGCCGTGACCTGCTGTCACGTATGGTTCACGGTACGCGTACAACCCTGATGGTGGGGGCGCTAGTTGCGGCACTTGCAGGCGCCGCAGGTGTGCTGACCGGATTGCTCGCAGGCTACTACCACCGCCTGGACAACTTCATCATGCGGATCATGGACGGCCTGCTCGCGTTCCCAAGTGTCGTACTTGCGCTTGGGCTGGTGGCCGCCCTCGGGCCACGGACCTCGAACACTATCATCGCGTTGGCGATAGTCTACACGCCGCGAATCGCCCGGCTGGTCCGCGGTGTCGTTCTGAACGTGAAAGAGCAGGAATACGTTACGGCTGCCAAGGCAGTGGGGGCGCGTGACGAGCGGGTCCTCTGGCTTCACGTTCTGCGAAACGTCACCGATATGATCATCGTGCAGCTGAGCTACATCTTTGCCCTGGCAGTGATTGCAGAGAGCGCTCTTTCGTTCCTTGGAGTCACCGGCTCTGTCCTCAACCCCTCCTGGGGAGGCATATTGAGCGACGGACGTACCTATATTTATCAGGCAGCCTCGATGACAGTGATTCCGGGAATCCTGATTGCCACGCTTGTTCTGGCACTTAACCTCCTCGGCGATGGCCTTCAGGAGCGTCTGGATCCTCGTCTGAAAGGACAGCTTCGTGGCTGACCGAACGCCCAGGACTCTGTATGGGAGGCAGAAATGAGAAAGCCAACAGTGATCGTTGGCGGCTTCGCCCAGGAAAGCAACTCGTTCACCGGAATCCCGACCAGACTCGAGGACTTCGATGGCCGCGGGAGCGAGTTGCTGCGTGGCCAGGAAATACTTGATACTCACCGCGGCGTCAACAGCGTCATGGGTGGCTTCCTGGAAGACCTGGAGGCAAACGGCGTGCACATCGTGCCGACGATTCACGCTCACGCGTGCCCGGGCGGACCGCTGACCAGACACGCTTTCGAGACGCTCAGGGATGAGCTGCTGGAGCAGGCGGCCCGGACAACGGATTACGATGCGATCCTGTTGTTCCTCCACGGAGCGATGGTTGCTGAAGGGTACCTGGATCCCGAAGGAGACTTTCTCCGCCGCCTGAGGAGCGTTGCAGGTGACAGGCTGATCGGCGTGGTCCTGGACCTGCATGCAAACGTGACGGAAGAAATGATTGCGACGACAGACGTGACCGTGGGCTTCAAGACCTACCCGCATGTCGATATGGCGCAACGGGGCAGGCAGGCTGCTGCGGCGATCAGGGAGCTCATCTCAACCGGCTCGAAGTTCCATTCTTCGTTCATGGCACTGCCGATGCTTCTACCCAGCATCAATATGCGAACTATCGATCCGGACAGCCCATATACAGAGCTGCAGCAGCTTGCGCGCACAGCTGTCGATAATGATCCTGACCTGATCGAGCTGGGCCTGTACGCAGGGTTTCCGTATGGTGATGTGCCGTCTCATCGCTCCAGCGTAGTGGCGGTGCACCGGCGGTCGCAGTCTGCAGCAGATGCTGCGGCCCTGAAGATTGCCCGCGAGTTCTGGGACAGACGACGCGACTTCTACAAGAGCGTCGAACCTGCCGACAGGGCGGTTGACCGTGCGCTGGCTGCCAAACAGCACCCGGTTGTCCTGGCCGATGTTGCTGACAATCCCGGCAGCGGTGGCACGGGCGATACGGCCGGGCTGCTCAGGCTGCTGGTTCAACACGACCAGCCAGGAACCTTCGTCGGAATCATTCACGACCCCGCCAGCACGGCCCGGGCTTTCGAGCTTGGAGAGGGTTCTGTAGCTGAATTTGCCATCGGCGGCAAGATCAACTCCCAACATGGGGCGCCAGTAGTCGCACGGGCACGCATCCAACGCTTGAGCGACGGTGACTACCACTGCAAAGGCCCGATGAATTACGGAAAGCTGGAACGGTTGGGCAAGACGGCGCTCCTGAAAGTTGGCGAAGTTCTGGTGGCAGTTACCGAAGGCAGGTCCAGCGTGAACGACCCGGCGATGCTGGAGATGCTCGGGCTGGAAATCCGAGAGTTGCGGGTGATGGCGCTCAAGGTCAAGGGGCACTTCCGTGCAGCCTTCGGTGACCTGGTCGCCCAAATCATCGATGCCGAAGCCCCAGGTGCGAGCATGACCGACTTCACCCAGCATGACTTCCAGCATCGCCTGACCCCGGCCTTCCCTTTCGAAGCCGACACCGCGTGGAGGCCGTGAGATTGGAGCGCAGCGTCCGACCGTTTCATCGAAAGCCGGCTTTCAGCTACCCGGTCATCGTGCGCGCAAAAGGAAGTCATCTGTGGGACTCACACGGCAATCGTTACCTTGATGCGACGTCTGGCGCACTCGTCGCCAACATCGGCCATGGACGTCGTGAAGTAGCCGAAGCTGCTGCGCGACAGATCAGGCAGCTTGACTTTGTACATGGCAGCCAGTTCTCGAGCGAGCCGTTCGAACAACTGGCCGCTGCCCTGACCCCATTCGCCCCGGAGGGCGCCTGGCGGTTCTTCGCAGTATCAGGTGGCAGTGAGGCAACCGAGAGTGCGCTCAAGCTTGCACGACAGGTACAACTGGAACGCGGAGACGCTGAGCGGACGATCATCGTAAGCAGATCAACCGGCTACCACGGTGCCAGTTTGGGCGCGCTGGCTGCCTCTGGCCTTGGCTCTCGCCGGGACCCGTACGAGCCGATGATCAACACGGCTGCGTTCGAGAAGATCAGCTCGCCAAGGCCCGGAGACACCGCACAGACGCAGTTGGCCGAGTTTGAACATCTATTGGACCGGCTCGGGGCACACAGGATAGCGGCGCTGATGCTGGAACCAGTCATAGGCGCGGCTTCTCCAGGACTTGCTTCGCCGGCTGGCACTTACGAAGCGTTTCGCGCACTCTGCGACAAGCATGGGATTCTGCTCATCTTCGACGAAGTCATGAGTGGGCTGGGACGGTGTGGACGGCCCCTGGCCCTTGACCACTGGGATGCAGTCCCGGACGTTGTCGTACTGGGCAAAGGGCTGGGCGCCGGTTACGCCCCGTTAGCAGGAATCCTGGTTTCGGAACAAGTCGTCAACGACATCAGCCTGGGCTCCGGAAGCTTCAGGCATGGATTCACTTACGCGGGGCATCCGGTCTCAGCTGCCGTCGGCATCGAGGTGTTGCGAATCCTCTCCGAAGAGAAACTGGTCGAGTTGGCTGAACGGTCCGGGACAAGGCTCCAGAGTGAACTGAAGCGGCTGCAGATCCGTCATCCAGAGCTACATGCTGTACGTGGCTACGGCCTGCTAATCGGGCTACTGTTCGGACCGCCTGGAGAAACGCATCCCTTCAAGCGTCCAGGCTACGCCTACACCCTCAAGGAGGCAGCCTTGGAGGTCGGCCTGAACACCTACCCCGGTACCGGCAGTGAGCCTGGGGGTCTTGGTGATCACCTGCTGATTGGCCCACCGCTTAACGCGTCAACCGAGGATCTGACCGAGCTCGTGGAGAAACTGGACACGGCACTGGTATTGGCAAAAGCGCGATTGGAAGGCTATTGCTGAAGCCCACCGGCCGATGTCGGCATGCCAGACGCCGCTCCCTTGAGGTGTTCGAGCACACCTGCAGGAGGCACGCCGTCGGGTCCAACAAGCGCCAGGAGCGCGGCCCCGCGCAAGGCGGAAGCATGGCCGGGATGAAGCCTATGTCCTCTGCAGAAGAACCGAGCCGTGCCAGGAAGACGTCCAGTACAAACGGGTTGTCGCGCAGGACCGAGCCGGCCCTCACCACCCTGGGCCGGCTGCCCGGACTCCTCGACCGATACTGCCAGGTGAGTGCGAGCGCCCTGTCGCCCAGCTGGCTGCCGGCCCACTCAAGGAGCGCCCTTTCCGCCGCGTGCTCGAACAGGTGCGCGACACCGGCGTCAGCGTCCTCATGGTCGAACAGAACGCCCGTCAGACCATCAAGATCGCCGACCGCGCCTACCTGCTCGAGACCGGCCGCATCATGGGCGAGGGCCGCGCCGCGGACCTGCGTGATGACGAGGCCGTGCAGCGCGCGTATCTTGGAGTGATTCGGAGTAGGGATGCGGACTTCCAGGGCCGTGCGCAGGTCGGCGTCGTCCTTTCATGGTCCCAATATTGCAGCGGGAATCACCGCAATGCCGTCCTTGCGGCGGTACGCATGCGGGCCCGTATACACGACTGCAGCATCCTTCAGCCGGTTTCCCAGCTGTTGCTGGCGCGGAAGTGGCTGAGGGATGCGCGATTCGCCTGCGCGTATGTCTTGAGGCTGATGGCAACGAGGCTTTCGAGCAGCCGGCCTAACAACGTCGAGGTCTGCGGACCAATATGCATGTCTCCCTCCCGGTCCATTAGTTGTTCAGCATCCAGATCAAGTAACCGGGCTGCCAAAGCCGGATCAGCCAGAAAGTGCTTGGGCGTGGTGGCCAAGCGAGAGAGTATCCGGCTGCCTGGAGTCCATGCGGGAACCGGATCTAGCAACCAAAGCTGGCTCAGGACATCACGGTAGACAGTAGTAGTGGACCGGGCAGGCTTATTGGATAATCCGGGCGTAGCCGCATTCAGAATTGCTTCATAGCTTGCGGTGGTGGCGGTGGCAGCAGCATAAGCGGCCATCCATGCTCTCAGTGTGCCGGGCCGCCTGACGGCCGCGCCCTGCTCCGCGAACTCTCGCTCGATCACCCGGGCCAGATAACCATCAAGCTGTAGGGTACGGGCGCGGGGCGGCAGTCTTCCTATGGCCAGATAGCCCGATGCAAGGATCTCGCTGACGTAATCCTCCAGGTGAAGCTCGCTGTCGCCAACTACTTCAGCCCCTCCCTTCAGGAGTGCGGCAAGGGAAACAGTGGACTCTGTCTGAAGTCGTTCGCTCAGAGAGAGCGGACGCATGCGCAGTGTCACTATCCTGCCGGCCCCAGAGTGAATGGGACTGCCCGTTGGAGCCGCACTTCCGGTCAGAAGGAACTGTCCTCCTGCTGCACTCGCGTCAACTTCGCGTCTTACGAGGTCCCATAATTCGGGATGACGTTGCCATTCGTCGAGTAGCACCGGTCGATCGGTAGTCCGAAGTCGCTCGGTGGCAGCCGGCAGCAGTTGAGCTGCTGCCGGATCATCGAGCCGAAACGCTGTGGCGGCTCGTCTGATTGCCGTTTCGGTCTTTCCGATGCCCTTCGGTCCTTCGATGCTGATAGCTGGCAGATCAGGCATCAGCTCATCCAGTTCCCGATCAGTTATTCGGTGCAGGTACCCGGACATCTGTTATGCCTTTTTCAACGTGTGTGGGAGTGCAGCCAAGCAGCTTATAGAGCTTCTACGCTACAGATTGCACGGCGTCTACGCTACAGATTGCACGAGAAATCCCGTTCGGCCCTCACAGAACTCTGACGACAGCCTCTGCTTCAACCCGCTGCCGAATCGAAGGATGCAGACCTTTTGGAGGTAACGGCATCCACCTCAACGCCGAGCGCCCCTCTCAACGTCCCTTCCGTCATCCCAAATCTGCCGCCACTTCGCTCCGGACCCACGCGAGGAAAAACGGACTGTCAAACACAACCCGCTCGCCGTCCTTGACGAGCAGACCGCGTTCCGTCAGCACTTCCACGGCCTTGTGCACCGACGAGGTGCCGGGTAGCGCATACTGGTCTCGAGCTTCGGCTGAGTAGAGTTTTTCAACACCCAACGCCACGACGCGCAGCACATCCTGCTGCTGGCCAGACAAGCTGTTCCACAGGCTCCGCAGCAGCGGCGTTTCGCTGCGGACCACGTCGTTCAGTACCAGACTCACGTCTGCACCGTTGACCTTCCGCCCAGCTGTAATCCCACGGAAGTACAGTTGCCGTGCCACTTGAATTACGTCTTGCGTCCGCGGACCAGCCAGCCGCAGCAGTTCGTTGCCAACGCCGTGCTCAACCCCGCTCCCCCTGGCGAGCCGCTCCTCGAGCCACTGTGTGAACACATGCCCATCTATCGGCCCCAGTCGCAACAGGTCGAACATCTTGTAGAACGCACGCTTGGGCCCAATCAGGTCGTGAATCAGCGACTCCTGCGAACCTGCGCAGATGAAGGCAAGGTCTCCGTACCGCTGAATCACATCGCGCAGATGCCACTCAGAGCTCTCGCCGGCGAAGTTTCCGATTGCCTGAAACTCGTCAAGCAC
>ERZ869909.2341-NODE-2341-length-12754-cov-272.197050_pt1 | contig 12754 bp, 11 predicted proteins | sample MGYA00520892_ERZ869909 | MGnify/ENA primary metagenome ERZ869909 (study PRJEB32215, sample SAMEA104723947) | bioreactor metagenome | biome: bioreactor; feature: anaerobic bioreactor; material: water | place: China | collected 2015-03-12 ... | reverse complement strand
AGATCAACCAGATGTGCGCCCAGTTCCGCCCCGACGAACTGGCCACCTTCCGCGCCGCCAAGGCCGCCTTCGACCCGAACGACCTGCTCAACCCGGGCAAGAACATCCCCACCCCGGCGCGCTGCTCGGAGTTCCGCACCATCAAGAGTGCGAGCGCCGACACCGCTCCCGGCACCCTGCCAGGCTGAACTGGAGTGACCATGGCAAACGCAACGCATCTCTCCGACCATGACGCCAGCGCAGCCCTGGCCGAGCGTATTCGCGAGGCCAACGCCGAGGGCACCCCGCTGCGCATCGTCGGCGGCGACACGCGCTTCTTCTACGGTCGCGAGGTCGAAGGCAGCGAGCTGTCGACTCGCGAGCACTGCGGTATCAGCTTCTACGACCCGGTGGAGCTGGTGGTTTCGGTACGCTCCGGCACGCCGTTGGGCGAGCTCGAGGCGGCCCTGGCCGAACATGGCCAGATGCTGCCCTTCGAGCCGCCCCGCTACGGCGCGGCAAGCACCGTGGGTGGCATGGTCGCCACCGGCCTCTCCGGCCCACGCCGCCCCTGGGCCGGCAGCGTGCGCGACTTCGTGCTGGGCGCCCGGGTGATCAATCACGAAGGCAACGAGCAGCGCTTCGGCGGCGAGGTGATGAAAAACGTTGCCGGCTACGACTTGTCGCGCCTGATGGTGGGCGCCCAGGGCACCCTGGGGCTGATCACCGAGGTCTCGTTCAAGGTGCTGCCTAAGCCCGGGGCCACCCACAGCCTGCACCTGGAGCTCTCCCTCGACGAGGCCCGCCAGCGCCTGGCCGAATGGGGGCGCGAACCACTGCCGATCAGCGCCGCCGCGTGGCTCGACGGCGCCCTGCACCTGCGCCTGGAAGGCGGCCCCAGCTCGGTGGCCGCCACCCGCGCGCGCATCGGCGGCGACGATCTCGACAACGACTTCTGGGCTGCCCTGCGCGACCAACGCCTGCCCTTCTTCCGCGCCGGCCCGCTCGACGAGACCAAATCACCGCTGTGGCGGCTCTCGCTGCCTCACCGCACGCCGGCGCTGGAACTGCCCGACGTCGACGAGCGGCTGATGATTCACGACTGGGCCGGCGCCCAGCGCTGGCTGCGTGCCGACCTCGACGCCGAGGCCCTGCGCCACGCCTGCCAGGCCGTCGGCGGCCACGCCACCTGCTACGGCCCGCGCCCGGCCGAGGTGGAGCCCTTCATGCCGCTGCCCGAGGTGCTGATGAAATATCACCGCAACCTCAAGGCGCAGCTCGACCCCAAGGGACTGTTCAACCCCGGCCGGCTCTACGCGGCGTTCTGAGACGCACAGGATCACGAAACATGCAGACGCACTTTACCGAGGAAGCCCTCAAGCAGCCGCATATCCAGGAGGCCGACCGCGTCCTGCGCACTTGCGTGCACTGCGGCTTCTGCAACGCCACCTGCCCCACCTACCAGCTGCTGGGCGACGAGCGCGACGGGCCGCGCGGGCGCATCTACCTGATGAAGCAGATGCTGGAGAACCCGGACGACAGCGACAACGTCACCGAGCAGACCCGGCTGCACCTGGACCGCTGCCTGACCTGTCGCAACTGCGAGACCACCTGCCCCTCCGGCGTGGAGTATCACAAGCTGCTCGACATCGGCCGCGCCGAGATCGAGCGTCGGGTGCCGCGCAGCACCGCCGAGCGCGCCCAGCGCTACGCCCTGCGCAAGGCCCTGGTGGAGCCGAAGCGCTTCCAGGCGCTGCTCAAGCTGGGCCAGACCTTCAAGCCGCTGGTGCCCGGCAAGCTCAAGGACAAGCTGCCGCCCAAGCCGGTGGATGCCGGCACGCGCCCCGACCACAAGCGCCACGCACGGCAGATGCTGATCCTCGAAGGCTGCGTGCAGCCGGGGCTCTCGCCCAACACCAATGCCGCCACCGCGCGGGTGCTCGACCGTCTGGGCATCGGCCTCACGCCGGTGGCCGAAGCGGGCTGCTGCGGCGCCGTCGACTTCCACCTCAACGCCCAGGACGACGGCCGCGCCCGCGCGCGGGCCAACATCGACGCCTGGTGGCCGCATATCGAGGCCGGCGCAGAAGCCATCGTCCAGACCGCCAGCGGCTGCGGCGCCTTCGTCAAGGAGTACCGCGACATCCTCAAGGACGACCCGGCCTACGCCGACAAGGCCAGGCGCGTGAGCGAACTGGCCAAGGACCTGGTCGAGGTGCTGCGCGACGAGGAGCTGGCGAGCCTCGAGGTCAACGCGGGCCGCCGGCTGGCCTTCCACTGCCCCTGCACCCTGCAGCACGCCCAGAAGCTCGGCGGCGCGGTAGAGGGCGTGCTGGTCAAGCTCGGCTTCACCCTCACTCCGGTCCAGGACGCCCACCTCTGCTGCGGCTCGGCGGGCACCTACTCGATCACCCAGCCGGAGCTGGCCACCCAGCTGCGCGACAACAAGCTCAACGCCCTCGAGGCCGGCAACCCGGAAACCATCGTGACCGCCAACATCGGCTGCCAGACGCACCTCAACGGCGCGGGGCGCACGCCGGTCAGGCATTGGATAGAGATCGTCGATGAATCGTTGCCTCCCTCGGCGGGCAGCGCTTAGAGAGTATCCAGCAACGCAACAGATGAGCGCCGGGGACAAGCCAAAGCGAGGGTCTTTTGCCAGGGATGGCAAAAGTAGCGCCCAGGGACGGGTTCACAGCGCCCTCGCGTGGCTTTGTCGCCGGGAAGCTCATCACCGACAACATTGCGACTCAAGGAGAGCCCCATGAAGACCAAACCCGTACTCACCCTGACCGACGTCAACGCCATCCTCGACGCGGCCCAGAAAGAAGCCGAAGCCAACGGCTGGGCGGTGACCATCGCCGTGGCCGACGACGGCGGCCACCTGCTCGGCCTGCGCCGCCTCGATGGGGCCGCGCCGATGACGCCGGATGTCGCCACACAGAAAGCGCGTAGCGCCGCTCTCGGCCGCAAGGAGACCCAAGTCTTCGAGGAGATGATCAACGGCGGGCGCAACGCCTTCCTCTCCGCCCCCCTTTCAGGCCTGCTCACCGGCGGTGTTCCGGTGCTGGTCGATGGTGAGGTCGCGGGTACCGTCGGGGTATCGGGAGTCAAGCCCGACCAGGACGTACAGGTCGCCAAGGCCGGCATCGCCGCCGTCGCCTGAGGCGAAGCCGAACGGGCCGGCCGCGTCTCCCTGCCGATACAGGGTGCCGCGGCCGGCCTTTTTCATGCGCAACCGCAGCGCTCGATCACGCCTTGCCGGGGCGCCGGTGACGCAGCTCGCCGTTCAACGCCTTGACGATCGAGTAGCACATCAACAGCATCACGATGGAGAACGGAATCGCCGTGGCCGTCACCCCCGCCTGCAGCGCGGCAAGACCGCCGCCGAGCAGCAGCACGATGGCGATCAGCCCCTCCACCGTGGCCCAGAACATGCGCTGCGGCCGGGGCGCATCGATCTTGCCGCCGGCAGTGATGGTGTCGATCACCAGCGAGCCGGAATCCGACGAGGTGACGAAGAAGATCAAGGCCAGCACGATGCCGACGGTCGACATCAGCGCGGTCAGCGGCAGCTCATTGAGCATGCCGAACAGCGACAGCTCGGGGCGGTAGCTGTCGATCACGTACTCTTTGACCAGACTGATCTCCGGCGCGGCATAGAGCTGATCGAGAGCGACGCTGCCGAACACCCCCATCCAGATGAAGATGAACAGGCTGGGTATCAGCAGCACGCAGATGACGAACTCACGCACCGTGCGCCCTCGCGACACCCGGGCGATGAACATGCCCACGAACGGCGCCCAGCTCACCCACCAGGCCCAGTAGAAGATCGTCCAGTCCTGACGATAGGCGTCATCCTCGCGCCCGAAGGGAGCCGACAGCGGCACGAACTCCGTCACGTAGGTCGCAAGCCCCGTCCAGAAGCCGCTCAGGGCCACCAGCGTCGGCCCGGCCAGCAGCACGAAGAAGAAGAACAGCACCGCCATGATCATGTTGATCTCGGAGAGCTTCTTCACACCGCCCTCCAGCCCCCGCCATACCGACACCAGGGCCACCGCCGTGACCAGCAGGATGATGATCACCTGGGCCGTGGCGCTGACCTCGAGGCCAAAGACGAAATTCATCCCCGCATTGGCCTGCTGCGCCCCCAGCCCCAGCGAGGTGGCCAGCCCGAACAGCGTGGAGAACACTGCCAGGATGTCGATCACATGCCCCCACCAGCCCCACACGCGCTCACCCAGGATCGGGAAGAAGGCCGAACGGATGGAGAACGGCAAGCCCTTGTTGTAGGTGAATATCGCCAGGGCCAGCGCCATCACCACGTAGACCGCCCAGCCGTGAATGCCCCAGTGCAGGTAGGTGCCGGCCAGGCCCAGGGCCGTCGCCTCAGGGATGGCCGCCGGGTCGAGCTCGCCGTCGGCGCCGAATGGGGAAGGGATACCCAGCGGCAGGGAGACGTTGGCGTGATAGACCGGCTCCAGCACGCCGAAGAACAGCAGGCCAATCCCGATACCGGCGGAAAACAGCATCGCGAACCAGGAGAGATAGCCGTAATCCGGACGGGCATCGGGCCCGCCCAGGCGCACCGAGCCGTAGGGCAGCAGGACGAGCGCGATACAGAACAGGATGAAGAAATCCACCACCAGCATGAAGTACCAGTCGAGGGTGCCGGTGGCGAAGCCGACGATGGCCTGGAAGATGGCGCCCGCTCTTTCTGGGAACAGTAGGGTGAGAATGATGAAGACGACGGAGGCGAGCGCCGAGACGGCGAATACCCGGTTGTGGATGTCGAAGCCGATAGGTCCCAGCCGCCCCTCGATGTTGTCCTGACCCACGGTGTAATCCGTATGCATGTCGCTGGTCGATGCTGGATCGCCTGGACTACCCATAACGATATTCTTCCCTTTTACCCAAAATAAATAAGAATTTATTATACACCCTATTGACCCTACCCTCCTGTCACAAGCTCCTGTCGATTGCCGTTTCATCGTCTCGGTAGGAAGCGCAGCGGCCATCTATACTGACAGCGCCAGACCAGAACACGGTGCGTCACCGGCCTGAGGTGGCGCCCGGACGATAGCGGGATATCGACAAATTGCAGGGCCGGCCGAATGCAATGACGGGGCTGCGCCCGACGGGAGGAACCCACGATGATCAAGAAGCTCTTTGCCGCCATGGTGCTGATGGCCTTCATGGCGCCCGCCTGGGCCGGCCAGTGCCCCATGCTCATGTCCGAAATAGACGAAGCGCTGGCGGACGACGCCAAGGTCGCCCAGCTCAGCGAGGACGAACTCGCGCGGGTGCGCGAGTTGCGTGAACAGGGCGAGCAGTACCACAACGATGGCGACCACGCCCAGTCCGAAGAGGCGCTGAACGAGGCCAAGGAGATACTCGGCGTCTGAACGCTGTGCCGGGCGCCTCTTCTCGGCGCCCGGCACTCACTTCTGCATTACCCGACCGCTGCATTGACTTCCGTACCGCCCCGGCGTCGCCTGCCGGCCTATGTCTGCCTGGCTGCGCACTCCAGGATCCACTCCCATAGCGCCCGCTTCGCCTCACCCGGTGCATCCGGGCGCGCATCGACCACGCCATAGCCGCGTGCCGAGCGCAGCCTCATGTCGCTCAGGCCGATCAGCATGCCTTTATCCAGCAGGTCGTCGACCAGGCCGCTCCAGCCCATGGCGATGCCCTGCCCGGCGATCGCCGCCTGAATCAGCAGCGTGTAGTTGTTGAACGTCAGCTCCGACGACTCGTGATAGGCGATGCCGCCCAATTGCCGGAAGTAGCTTGGCCAGTCCAGCCAGCGCTGTCCCTGGTCGGCGGTCAGAGTCAGCAGCGGCGCCCGGCTGAGCGCCTCGATGCTCTCGATCGGCCCATGCTGCTGCAGAAAACCGGGGCTGCAGACCGGAAAGACATCTTCGTGGAACAGCAGCGGCACGCCGCCGGCGAGCGCCCGCTCGTCGCAGAACACGATGGCGACGTCCACCTCCTGGGTGCGCCAGTCGAGCACGCCCTGGTTGGTCACGATGCGCACGTCCACGTGCGGGTAGCGCTCGCGGAAGCTCGGCAGCCGCGGCATCAACCAATACGCGGCGAAGGAGAAGTCGGTCAGGATGTTGACGTGAGGGTGACGGTGCCTGTGCTGAAGCCGCTCGATGGTGCGATCGATACCCGCAAAGCTCTCCTGCACGCTGACGAACAGCGTATGTCCCGCCTCGGTCAACTTCACGCCCCGGTAGATCCGCTCGAACAAGGGCAGACCCAGTTGCTCTTCCAGCGCCCGAACCTGCTGACTGACCGCCGACTGCGTCGAGCGCAGCTCACGTGCCGCCGCAGTGAAACTCAGGTGTCGGGCCGCCGTCTCGAACACCCGCAGGCCGTTGAGCGACGCCGACCTAGCCATCCACGACATTAGCTCACCTAATGATTCCCATAAAAATTCAGCGAGTTTACAGGGGCTGAGATTAGCAGGGAGACTGTCGCAAAAGCCAGTTACTACACCAGCGTCAGCCCCACAAGAGAAGCCCCATGACCGACAAGCGACCCAATATCCTGTTCCTGATGGCCGATCAAATGACGGCCTCGGCGCTACCCATCTACGGCCATCCGCTGGTCAAGACCCCCAACCTGTCACGCCTGGCGGCACAAGGCGTGGTATTCGACTCGGCCTACTGCAACAGCCCGCTCTGTGCCCCCTCGCGCTTCACGCTGATGGCCGGCCAGCTGCCGTCGCGCATCGGCGCCTACGACAATGCCGCCGACTTTGCCGCCGACATTCCCACTTACGCCCACTACCTGCGCGATGCCGGCTACCTCACCGCCCTGTCGGGCAAGATGCACTTCTGCGGCCCCGACCAGCTCCACGGCTTCGAGGAGCGCCTGACCACCGATATCTATCCGGCGGACTTCGGCTGGTTCGTCGACTGGGAAAACTTCGACGAGCGGCCAAGCTACTACCACAACATGTCCTCGGTCACTCAGGCGGGCCCCTGCGTGCGCTCCAACCAGCTCGATTTCGACGACGAGGTGGTCTTCCGCGCCAAGCGTTTCCTCTACGACTATGCCCGCAACAGTGCGGTGGGTGGCGGCGAGCAACGCCCCTTCTGCCTGACCGTGTCGCTGACCCATCCCCACGACCCCTACACCATCCCGCAGGAGTATTGGGACCGCTACGACCACGACGCCATCGACATGCCGCGTGTGCCCTACTCGCGCGAACTGATGGACCCGCACTCCAAGCGTCTACGCCATGTCTACCAGCTCGACGAGGACACCCTCAGCGACGCACAGATCCGCAACGCGCGCCACGCCTACTATGGAGCGATCAGCTATGTCGACGACCAGCTCGGCGCCGTGCTGAAGGTCCTCGAGGAGACCGGACTCGACGACGACACCATCGTCGTCTTCTCCGGCGATCACGGCGACATGCTCGGCGAGCGCGGCCTGTGGTACAAGATGAGCTGGTTCGAGGGCTCGGCGCGGGTGCCGATGATCGTTCACGCCCCGGGCCGCTTCACCCCGGGCCGGGTGCGCGAGTCGGTATCGACCATGGACCTGCTGCCGACCTTTGCCGAACTCGCCCATGGCGGTGTCGCGCCGGAATACGCCGTACCCATCGACGGCCGCAGCCTGCTGCCGCACCTGACCGGCAGTGGCGGTCACGACGAGGTGATCGGCGAGTACCTCGGCGAAGGCGCCATCGCGCCGCTGCTGATGATCCGCCGCGGACGCTACAAGTTCGTGCACAGCGCGCCGGACCCGGACCAGCTGTTCGACCTCGAGGCCGACCCGCTGGAGCTCCACAACCTGGCGCAGGAACCCGCCTATCTGGACCTGTGCAAGCAGTTCCGCGACGAGGTCGCCAGCCGCTGGGACTATGCACGGCTGCACGCCGAGGTGATCGCCAGCCAGCGGCGGCGCAAGCTGGTCTCCCGTGCGCTGATGAAGGGCAGGGTCACGCCCTGGGATCACCAGCCGACGTTCGACGCCAGCACCCAGTACATGCGCAATACCATCGACCTGGACGATCTCGAGCGGCGCGCGCGCTTCCCGGCCGCCAGCGTCGAATAGCCGTGATGGAAACCGCGACTGACGTTGGCCGGCATCCGGCCAGACCCAAGCGCTGGCTGCCGTTTCTCGACTGGCTGCCGCAGCAGACGTCGCGCTCGCTGCGCGCCGATGCCGTCGCCGGCTTGACCGGTGCGGTGCTGGTCGTGCCCCAGGGGGTGGCCTATGCCCTGCTGGCCGGGCTGCCGCCCGAGTACGGCCTGTATACCGCCATCGTCCCGACGGTGCTGGCGGCCCTGTTCGGCTCCTCGCGGCAGATGGTCAGCGGGCCGACGGCGGCCCTGTCGATCGCGCTGTTCGCCACCTTGCAGCCCTTCGCCGAGGCGGGAAGCGGCGAGTTCATCGCCCTGGTGCTGACCCTGACCTTGCTGGCCGGGGTCTTCCAGCTGCTGCTGGGCCTGGCGCGGCTCGGGGTGCTGGTCGATCTCGTCTCGCATTCGGTGGTGACCGGGTTCACCGCCGGCGCGGCGCTGATCATCGCCACCAGCCAGCTCCCCCATGCGCTGGGACTGGCTCCCATGGCGAGCGGCGGCTTCATCGACCTCTGGCCCCAGCTGTTCGCCCGGGTCGGCGACATCCGCCCCGATGCCGTGCTGATCGCCGCCACCACGCTCACCCTCTGCCTGGCGTTCCAGCGCTGGCTGCCACGCTGGCCGGGCATGCTGCTGTCGCTGGTGGCGGCGTCGCTGCTGGCCGCCTGGCTCGACCCGACGCATAGCGAGATCCTGCGCATCGCCGAGGTGCCGGCAGGCCTGCCGCCGCTCGCGCTGCCCGACGTTTCCACCGACACCCTGCGTCTGCTGACGCCCGGCGCCATCGCCCTGGGGCTGCTGGGCCTGGTCGAGGCCGCTGCGATCGCGCGGGCCTTCGCCGCACGCTCGGGCGAAAGGTTGAACAGCAACCAGGAATTCATCGGCCAGGGGCTCTCCAACATCGGCGGTGCCTGCTTCTCCGCCTACGTCTCGTCGGGCTCGTTCACCCGCTCGGGGCTCAACGCCAGCGCCGGAGCCCGCTCACCGCTGGCGGCGGTGCTATCCGCAGCGTTCCTGATACCGATACTGCTGGTTGCCGCCCCTCTGCTGCACCACGTGCCGATGTCGGCCATGGCCGGCCTGCTGCTGCTGGTTGCCGCCAAGCTGGTCGACCGAAACAGCATTCGCGAGACTCTGAAGATCAGCCGCTCGGAAACGGCAATCCTGCTGATCACCTTTTTCAGTACCTTGCTGCTGGCGCTGGAGTTCGCCATCTACTTCGGCGTACTGGCTTCGCTTGTCGTCTACCTGCGCCGCACCACCCGCCCACCGGTGGTCGTCTGTGCGCTGTCCCAAGCCCCCGCGGAGCTTCAGCAGGCCCTGACGGAGCCAGGCTGCAGCGTCGTGCGGATCGACGGCTCGCTGTTCTTCGGCGCCTGCGAGTCGGTTGCCCGGCAGCTCGAGTCGCACGACCGGCCGAACCTGGTGGTGCTGGCCGCGGGCATCAACTTCATCGACCTCAGCGGTATCCATCTGCTCCAGCACCAGGCCCGTCGCTGCCGGGCTCGGGGCGGGAGGCTGTACCTGGCCGGAACCAAGCCCGACGTCCTGGCCTGCTTGCAACGCGCCGGCCTCGTCGCTGACGAGAACGACCGGCCCCACCACAAGCCAATGGCAATAACAATATGAGGCTTTCCCCATGACACACCCGCATCCCGACGACGAGTCGGTCAATCGACTCAATCCGGCCGTGTTCCACGGCTCGGTGGCTGGCATATTGCTCTTCCTGATCTATGCCATCACCTTCACCGACCACGCCACGGCATTCTTCAATGCCGGGCTGGACTGGATCGGCAACACCTTCGGCTGGTACTACATGCTGGCGGTCGTCGCCTACCTGCTCTTCGTGGTGCTGATCGGCTTCTCGCGCTTCGGCAAGATCCGCCTGGGTCCCGACCACTCGCGGCCGGAGTTCTCGCTGCTTTCGTGGTCGGCGATGCTGTTCGCCGCCGGGCTGGGCGGCGCCATCCTGTTCTTCGTGGTTTCCGAACCGCTGACCCACTACCTGAACCCGCCCCTCGGCGAAGGCAGCACCGCCGAGGCGCAGCGGCAGGCCATCGTGCAGACCTTCTTGCACTGGGGCATCTCGGGCTGGGGGCTCTACGTGCTGATGGGCATGGCACTGGCCTATTTCAGCTACCGCCATCGCCTGCCGCTGGCGATCCGCTCGACGCTCTATCCGCTGCTGGGCAAGCGTATCTACGGCCCCATCGGCGATGCCGTGGACATCGCCGCGGTACTGGCCACGGTGTTCGGCATCGCCACCGCGCTGGGGATCGGCGTGATGCAGATGAACTATGGGCTGACCTACCTGTTCGGCATACCCGAGGGGCTGCCTGCGCAGATCGGGCTGATCCTGCTGGTGGTGACCCTGGCCACGCTGTCGGTGGTGAGCGGCGTGAAGCGCGGCATACGCCGGCTGTCCGAGCTCAACCTGCTGCTGGTGGCGGGTCTGGTGCTGTTCGTGCTGCTGCAGGGCGATACGCTCCGACTGCTCAACGCCCTGGTCATGAATACCGGCGACTACCTGGTGGCACTGACCGGCAAGAGCTTCGATACCTACGCCTATGCTCCCGAAGCGCAGGGCTGGTTCAGCGGCTGGACGGTGTTCTTCTGGGGCTGGTGGATCGCCTGGGCGCCGTTCGTCGGTCTGTTCCTGGCACGCATCTCACGCGGCCGCACCATCCGCGAGTTCGTCGCCGGCGCCCTGTTCATCCCGCTCATCTTCGTGATGCTCATGATGTCCGTGTTCGGCAACAGCGGCATCGACATGGTCGAACAGGGCCTGGTGGTACTCGGCGACCAGGCCGTGAACCGCCCCCCGGCCACCATCTACACCTTCCTCGAGCAACTGCCCATGGTCGGCGTCACCGCCTCGCTGGTGCTGATGCTGAGCATCGTGTTCTTCGTCACTTCGGCCGATTCCGGCGCGCTGGTGCTGTCCAATTTCACCTACGTGCTACGCGACGTGAACCACGACGCCCCCGCCCGGCTGCGCATCTTCTGGTCGGCCATCATCGGACTGATCACCCTGGCCCTGCTGGTCGCCGGCGGCCTGCGCACCCTGCAGAGCGCGGTGGTGATCGCCGCCCTGCCGTTCTCGGCGATCATCTTCCTGACCATGTTCAGCATGTACCGCTCGCTGAAGGTCGAGACCGGCAAGGCCGACGTCCGTCACCAGGTGGTGGCCAGCGCCGCCGCCAACAGCGATTGGCGCGAGCGTCTCGACCGCACCCTGGATGGCACGACGCAGAACGGCGCCGAGGCCACGCTGCGCCACGCCATTCGCCCGGCGCTGCTCGAGCTGGCCGAGGAGCTCACCCGCCGCGGCCAACAGGCCAGCGTCACCGAACGGCAGGTGGAGGGCACCCAACTGCTCTGTCCCACCCTGCAGGTCGACTTCGAAGGCGCCCCCAGCTTCATCTACGCGATACGCCCGCAGCGCATGCGGCCACCGAGCTTCCTGCCCGCGGATGACGACTACTATCTGCGGCTCGACGTTCATCTGGCCGAAGGCGGCCTGGGGCAGGACCTGAACGGCTATACCCGGCTCCAGGTCGTGCATGACGCGCTCAACGAGTATCAGCGCCACTTGCGCTTCCTGGCCCACGCCAGCGAGCAGGGATATCTGGAGACCATTCCCAATCGGCCAACGGAGGGGAATATCGTTCCACAAGCCGAACCCGCGCCCTAGCCGATCCGTTCGCGGTATCGCCTGACCCGACGAGTCCCACCAAGGTAGGGCTCGTCTTATTACAAGGCCCCGTTGGTTGGCAAGGATCCACCGGATACATCAAACTAAAGGCCAAACAGTCGGCGCGCGCAGCGCCGAAGGAGTCGAACATGGCAGGTGGCTGGTCGCGAGACGGAGCGGTACAAGAGCAGATCGACAGCACCATAGAGGATGCGTTGCAGCGAGCACGCAGCGAGCTGCCCCGGGGCGTGAGCCTGACGCGCTGCGAGGAGTGTGAAGAGCCGATTCCCCAGGCGCGCCGCGAGGCCATGCCCGGCGTACGCCTGTGCATCGCCTGCCAGAACGAGCGCGACAAGCGACGTACAGTACACAGCGGCTACAACCGACGCGGCAGCAAAGACAGTCAACTGCGCTGATCGTCGCCCTCCCCGAATGATGAGCCCCACCAAGGTGGGGCTCGTCTCCTGGTCACTCGCCAGGGCCGGGGCAACGCATCAGGGTGACCTCGAAGTCCTCGCGATTTAGGTAGGTCAGCGTCAGCACGTCATCTTCCGCCTCGTCTCCCGCTTCGAGCGACATGCGGATCCGTTCGTCCGTGGCCATGTCGTCGGCCGGGCAATCGAGCTGGGCCTCCCAGACGTTGTCGCCCTCTTCCGCGACCTCCATGTCACACGAGGCCCCGCCCCCCTCGAAGTGCGATGGACCAAGCGTGATGGCTTGATCCTCCTCCTCGTCTCGCGCACACAGGGCCGGCTCGGTCGCCCAGCGGCCCGCATAGGCGACGGCGTCCTCGAGGGCAGGGTCGTCGCCGTGCGATTCGGCCTGCACGTGGCCGGCGAAGACGATCAGCCCCAGTGCGGTACACAGTGCCATCCATCCGTAGTGTCGATGCTCCATGGTTCACCTCGACGTTAGCGTTGTGTGTATTGGCATAATTCGCCCTTATCAGGGTAGACCAAACCCAGCGAACGCCAGCCCG
>ERZ869909.2339-NODE-2339-length-12758-cov-9.182320_pt1 | contig 12758 bp, 6 predicted proteins | sample MGYA00520892_ERZ869909 | MGnify/ENA primary metagenome ERZ869909 (study PRJEB32215, sample SAMEA104723947) | bioreactor metagenome | biome: bioreactor; feature: anaerobic bioreactor; material: water | place: China | collected 2015-03-12 ... | reverse complement strand
TTTTCAGATATTGACTATCTTTGTTTGTATGAGAACAGTAAATTTTAAAATACCAGACACCGTTGACCTTGACGATAAAGATATAGCAATGATAGTTGCTTCAACGCTTTACGAAAAAGGGAAACTTTCCTTGGGGCAAGCCGCTGAATTAGCAGGATTGACTAAGCGGACATTTGCTGAACTCCTTGGAAAATATGACGTCTCAATCTTTAACTACCCCCCATCTGACCTGACAAGAGACGTAAAAAATGCCTAAAATCATCATTTCAGACACAAGCTGTTTGATAATCCTGAATAAAATCGGGGAACTTGATTTATTGCGCCAGCTTTACAATACGGTGACAATTACGCATGATATTTTACTGGAATATGGAGAACAACTTCCTGACTGGATTGCAGTTCAACAAGCAAAAGACCAATACAGACAACAATTGCTTGAAATGCAAATTGACAAGGGAGAAGCAAGCGCAATAGCATTAGCTTTGGAGACCGCTGATAGTACCGTAATCCTCGATGACTGGAAAGCAAGAAAATTGGCTGAGCGATTAGGTTTAACTGTGACCGGAACATTAGGAGTGATAATAAGAGCCAAGAATACCGGACTAATACCATCAATCAAACCGTATTTGGAGAAGATAAGGGAAACGAATTTCAGGATTTCGGAAGAATTGGAACAGATTGCATTGAAAGAAGCAAACGAAAAATAAACCCAGACAGAAAACGCCAGTAGGCAATATATAGGAACATGAGCGGTCGGTACGACCCAGCGAGTGTTCCCGGTTGAACTACATCCCTGGAAGGCCTATGCACTTTGTGAGGCTTTTCGGGGATTTTTGATGAAAAATGGAAACGGTTTTGGGGGGTTTTACAGCCGTTGGGGGGCTGCTATGGTTTAACCCCCTAATTCACTGGACACAATTTGTGAAAACAAATTAAAAACAGATGAAATTATTACAAAACCCCAGTATTCGTAGATCCTGAAACTGTTAAATTGACTATATTCGCGTGTATCGAAAAAGTCAATAAAAAAAACTATTGGATAAAATCAACCTTATGTCAGAAGAGAAAGAAAGGAAAAAGACCCTGTGGCATGCCCGTGAGTCGGAAGATGTACTGAAGGAATTTGATGTTGCCTCAGAGAAAGGTCTGAGTGACGACCAGGTAAAGGAGCGGTTGGAACAATACGGCAAAAACGAACTGCCCCGCGGTAAACAACGCAGCTGGTGGATGCGCCTGCTGATGCAGTTTCATAACGTGCTCATTTATGTATTGATGGCTGCGGCAGTGATTACCGCCCTGATGGATCACTGGATAGATACCTGGGTGATCCTTGCGGTTATCCTCATCAATGCTCTGATTGGCTTTGTACAGGAAGGCAAGGCAGAGAAAGCACTGGAAAGCATCCGCGAGATGTTGTCGCTGGAAGCAGTGGTAATGCGCAACGGAAAGAAAACCACCATTGATGCGGAAGAGTTGGTGCCCGGCGATATTGTTTTGCTCAAATCGGGCGATAAGATTCCGGCCGACATCCGTCTGGTGAAATCCAAAGACCTGCGGGTAGAGGAATCTCCCCTTACGGGAGAATCGACTTCCGTTGACAAAACCGATGAGCCGGTGGAAGAGGGTGCTATCATTGGCGACCAAACCTCCATGGCTTTTTCAGGCACGGTAGTTACCTATGGCAAAGCCACCGGCGTGGTAGTGGCCACAGGAGCCCATACGGAGCTGGGAAAGATCAACCAGATGATATCGGAGGTGGAAGAGATCACCACTCCCCTGCTGCAACAGATCGAAAAGTTTGGCAAATGGCTTTCCCTGATCATCATCGGCATTACCGGGCTGTTCTTTGCTTTCGGGTACTTCTTCCGCGATTATGAGCTCTCCGAACTATTCCTGGCCGTTATCGGGCTGGTGGTAGCCTCCATCCCCGAGGGGCTTCCGGCCATCATGACCATTACCCTGGCCATTGGTGTGCAGCGAATGGCTCAGCGCAATGCCATCATCCGGCGGCTGCCATCGGTAGAAACCCTGGGGGCGGTAAACGTAATCTGTTCCGACAAAACAGGCACCCTTACCCGCAACGAGATGACCGCCAAGGCCATTGTTACCGCCGAAAAGGCCTACGCCGTGGAAGGTACAGGATACAAACCCGAGGGAAAGATACTGCTTGACGAGAAAGAAGTAACCCCCAAAGAGGACAAGGTGCTGTGGCAACTGCTGCAAACCATACGCACCAGCAATAACTCCGAGATCGGAGAGGAAGACGGCAACTGGAAACTTACCGGAACCCCCACCGAAGGAGCACTATTGACCCTGAGCTACAAGGCAGGGCTGCAGGATTTTAAACCTGAACGGATCGACAGCATCCCCTTTGAGTCTGACCATAAATACATGGCTACCCTCAACCAGCTCGACGATGGCCGGTATGTGTTCATGACCGGGGCTCCGGAGCGGGTCATCGATATGTGCGACAAACAATATACCGCCGATGGCGAGCAGGATATCGACAAAAAATACTGGGAACAGAAAATGGAAGAGGTGGCAGCCAAAGGCCAGCGTTTGCTGGGAGCTGCATTCAAAAAAACCTCCGACAACCGCAACGAAATTGACAAGGAAGACCTGGAGAAAAACAAAACCTTCCTGGGCATTATCGGAATTATAGATCCGCCCCGCGATGAAGCCATCGACGCCATCAGAGAGTGCAAGGAAGCCGGTGTGGTGGTAAAAATGATTACCGGCGACCATGCCATTACCGCCAAAGCCATCGGCAAGGAAATTGGCATTGGCGATGGTGAAAAGGTAATGACCGGCAAGGAGCTGGAGGAGATGAGCGATGAGCAGATGCGTAAAATCGTTGACGAATACGACGTGTATGCACGTACCAGCCCCGAGCACAAGCTCAGACTCGTAACGGCACTGCAGGCCAATGGCAAACTGGTGGGAATGACCGGCGATGGGGTAAACGATGCCCCGGCACTGAAAAAGGCCAATATTGGTATCGCCATGGGTATCAAAGGCACCGAAGTAACCAAGGATGCTTCGGAGATGGTGCTGGCCGACGACAACTTTGCCTCCATTGTAAATGCCATTGAGGAAGGGCGCACCGTTTACGACAACATCCGCAAGGCACTGTTGTTTATACTGCCCACCAATGGTGCAGAAGCACTGGTGCTCATGGCAGCCATCCTGCTGGGCATCGTGATGCCCATTACTCCTGCACAGATCCTGTGGGTAAACATGGTAACTGCCGTTACCCTGGCACTGGCCATCTCTTTCGAACCCATGGAGGAGAAGGTGATGGAACGCCCCCCCCGCAAACCCGGTGCTCCCATTCTGGGCAAACTTTTTGTGTGGCGTATCAGCTTTGTTTCCTTCCTCATTGGTGGATTCACGCTGGCCATGTTTAAGTATATGCAATCGCTTGAGGTGGCCGAAAACGTTGCCCGTACCATTGCTGTGAACACACTGGTGGCCGGACAGCTTTTCTACCTTTTCAACTGTCGCAAGATCAAGCTGCCCAGCCTGGGCAAGGGGTTCTTCAGCAACAAGCTGGCATTTTTAGCCTCCGGGGCTTTGATCCTGCTGCAGGTGGCTTTTGTGTATCTGCCCTTTATGAACACCTTCTTCGATACCCAGCCCATCGAAGCCCGCCTCTGGATCTACCCTCTGGCAGCCGGATTGGCTGTATTCGTAATTGTGGAGCTGGAGAAGTTTATCATCAACAAGCTATCTCCCGATTGATAACAATCTTCTGAAGTATCATCCTGGGTTGGCCTTTGCTCCAGCGATATCTTTCCCTGCAACGTATCAGGGGCGACCGCTTGTCGCCCCTGATACAAACCCGATGAATGATGTGGCAACCTGGAACCTAAAGTCGTATCTAATAATCTCGATAATTTTATAAGTTTTTTCTTGTGGGATGTTTGAAAAAACCCGGGGAGTTGTATTTTTACAACCTCAAAAGAGAAGCTGCTGTCAGTTGGCTTTACTCTTCAGAACACAATCACCCGAAAACAATCCAGACATCAAACACATGAATTCTAAAGTAAAACTGATTAAATCCCTGCAAGGGATGGTTGGCAACACCCCCTTGCTGGAAATTGCCTTTACCTATAAGAACCGTGAGCGCCGTATATTTGCTAAAGCCGAGAATCTCAACATGACCGGCAGCATCAAAGACCGTATGGCCTACCATATTTTATCCAATGCTCTGCAGAGCGGAGAACTGGAGCCTGACATGGAGATTTTTGAAGCAACCAGTGGCAATACAGGTATCTCCATTGCAGCCATAGGCAGAGCCCTGGGTCATCAGGTGCATATTTTCATGCCCGATTGGATGAGTGATGAACGGAAAAACATCATCCGTGCACTTGGCGCTCATATTCGGTTGGTTAGCAAGGAAGAAGGGGGCTTTCTGGGCAGCATCGACATGGCCGAAAAGGCGGCTGAAGCCACCGGAGGCTTTCTTCCGAGGCAGTTCAGCAATCTGCACAATCCTGATGCACACTACCAAACTACAGGGCCGGAGATCTGGTGGCAGTTGAAGTTTCGCAACCTCACCCCCGATGCATTTGTGGCAGGTGTTGGAACCGGGGGCACCGTTATGGGAGTGGGCCGGTACCTGAAAGAGCAAAACCCTGCCATCAGGATACATCCTCTGGAGCCCTCCAATTCACCCACCCTGTCATCGGGATATAAAGTGGGAAAGCACCGCATACAAGGCATCTCTGATGAATTCATACCTTCAATCTGCCAGTTAAAGAAACTGGATTCTATCATCAGTGTAGACGATGGAGATGCCATCATCATGGCTCAGAAACTATCAGCCCAACTGGGACTGGGGGTAGGGATTTCTTCCGGGGCCAACTTTCTGGGTGCCATCATGGCCCAGGATCTGCTTGGTGAGGATTCGGTAGTTGTAACGGTTTTCTCTGACGACAACAAAAAATACCTCACCACCGATCTGCTCCGCCAGGAGCCTGAATCAGAGGACTTTTTATCTACCGGAGTGCAACTGCAACATTTTGTAAGCCACAAAAGGGTATGCATGACCTGTTGCGATCCGTCTGTTTGCCTGGAGTGTGGCGACCCCATCAATGGCTATGCCTTGCCGGTGTGTCATCGCAGATAAAGGCAGCAAAGCTGCAGCCCGGCAAACAAGAAAGCCTGGCTGCAGCACTACTCTGTTGTCTGATCGTTTTTCTTCTGCGCATCCTTTTTTACTTGTCTGCGCCAAAGGAAATACAGTACCACAATCACCAGTGGGATTACGATAAAGAAAACAATATTTTCAGTGCTTTCCCAGAAGCCCACCGGCTCTGGCCGGGTGCGTGGGATATGGGTTGGGCTTTGTGCCATAAGGGAAACCTGCCAAAGGAAGAAAAGGAGGCTGAGCGAGAAGTATTGTAGCTTTTCGTTTTTAAGAAATCTCATAATCCGTTACAGTTTAAGTGTTCAGATAGCATAACAAGCGTCTGGCTGTTTTGCTCAATGCGGATAGCATTATGGCATTTCCACCAGGCTGATGCCCTTTTCTCCTATTACCACCTGCTTGCCTTTGTACAATGCTCCCAGTGCCTTTTTGAAGTTTTTCTTGCTCATTTTGAGGCGGCGGTAAATCTCCTCGGGCTCACTTTTATCGGTAAGGGGCAGAAAGCCGTCGTGCTCGCGCAGAGCCTGCAGCAGTATTTCCGACAAATCATCAATCACATTTTCGTAGCCCTGCTTTTGTAACTTAAGATCGATCTTCCCATCTGCGCGTACCTGTCCTATAAAGGCCTTCAGCTGCTGTCCGGGTTTGATCCCCCCGAAAATCTCATTGTGATAGAGCAACCCGGTATGTTGCTGTTGGATGATGGCCCGGAAGCCAATTTCAGTTTGTGTCCACACCAGGATATCCACCTCCTGCCCCGGTGTGTAATCGGTGGGTTCAATATCGAGAAATTTTTCGAGCTTTGCCGACGCTGCAATGCGCTTGCTGCGTGTATCCACATACACGTAAACCAGGTACCACCGGCCCTCCTCCATGCGGGCATTCTGTTCTTTGAAGGGCACCAGCAGGTCTTTGTCGAGCCCCCAGTCGAGGAAAGCCCCGATGCGGTCCACTGCCTTTACTTTCAGCCAGGCAAACTCCCCCACCCTGGCTTTGGGTGTAAGGGTAGTGGCGATGGGCCTGTCTTCGGAATCGAAGTAGATAAAAACCTCCAGCATATCTTCGGGCTGAGTGCCCTGGGGCACCCACTTGGTGGGCATCAGTATCTCGCCCAGCTCACCCCCATCGAGGTAAATGCCAAAATCGAGAATCTTTACCACACGTAGGGTATTGTAATTTCCGGGTTGTATTTCCATGGGGCAAAGGTAGGGAATTATTCTACAACAATGCGTTTCATCCCTTCATGGGCATTGAAGGTGGGGAAGTACATCAGCTCCATGCGGGCAGGATTGAGGGTGAAGTTTCCGGCGTAGCGTGCCATTAGTTCCACCTCAAAGGCATACTCCCCTTTGGGAAGCCGTTCGCAGAAGATCACCACCTCGTTGCGGTAGTACTCGCGGTGCACTTCCCAGCGAAGGCGTGGCCGGTTTGAGGTAAACGAACACCCTGCAGGTATCGGGATCACGATCATTGTATACTCCGCATCTTTTTCCACACGCACCTGGGCAGTAAGCGTTACCACTTCACCAGCCGACAACCGGGTGGTAGCATGGCCGTCGCCAAACCGGGTCTGAATGCTGAATTCGTTTGCCTTCCTTTGGGGTTGCTGATTCTGCCAGCGTTGATAGGCCGTGAAGTATACCGGGAATGCCCCTTGCATGGCCACACCCAGCTGTTGCACATCCTCAAGGGTAGCCTGATAGGGAAACTCCTCTACCACCGCTTCAAAATCGCCTGACAACTGCACCACCGGCCGGGCAGCATCGACCCCTTGCGGAAAACTTTCCGCTATGAGAATATCTATGATACGGGCCGACTCAAAGGTATTGCGCCAATGCCCCTGCCCTCTTTTCTCCAGGAAATAATACCTGATTTTGCGCATAAGCTCCTCATGGTCTGCTTCATCCCTTTTGAGGATCTGGTAAACCTGAAGGGTATGCTGTATCTCATTCTCCAGCAGGGTGAATGTGGGTTTGCCATCGGAAAAGAACACATTGCCAAAGAGGGTTTCCTGACGGAAATTCTCCAGGGTATCGAGGGTGTAGGGCAGATCGCACAATTGCTTCAGCTGGATAAGCTGCAGCCACTGGCCCAGAGGGAGTGAGTCTACTGCCTCAATTTCCTGGATATAGGTTTCGTAGGCAATGGTAGCCCCCATATTCTTAAGCAAATGCAGGATGTTGAGCTTTTGCCCCGGAGTGCGGGCATAATCCAGTTCCCATATCCAGTCGGCTGTTATAAGGGTGAAATCCATCCCTGAGTTGTATCCCTGCTGCTCTGCCTTCCACAATGCTTCCAGCACATAACTGCTGATCCACGGACTGAGTTGCGATCCTTGCCACCAGCCCCATTTGCCCCGTGATCGTTGATTTCTTTCGAGCATGCGCACCAGTCGGCTGATCTCACGTTCCTGCCTGAAAGGGCTACCCCTGAGTTCACTGATTTGTTTGAGAGCCAGCAACGATTTGAGCTTGGAAGCGATCTGCTCGTTGCACAGGTAGCGAAAGTTCAATACGTGAATAGCTTCTTCTTCAAGCACATCCAACAGGTCGGCACGGGCGTACAAATGCACACTCCCCTTCTCAGGATCAAATGCCAGGTTGATGAGCGTATCACTGTCGAGCACATGGAAGGTACCGTCCACCTGCGGAATTCCGGGCAGATAGACACCCAGATCGCGTTGCTCCCCATCAAAATAACCATCTGCCCGCTCCAGTGTATAACCAATCTCCAGAGAGTCGGCGGTATGAGCTATGATGGTAAGAGTATCGATCACCGAATGCAACATATGGTGATTGCGCAGAAATACTTCCTGCCCGTCAATACGAAACCTGGCCTGGATGTGGGCAGAGTCGGGAGTGTAGTTGAAGATTTTTCCGATGGCATGCACCGTATCTGATTGAACCAGAAAACGGGGCAGAGCCAGTTGTGCAGAGAGCGGAAGATAGGAGCGTATTACACCCCGGGTCTGCCCGCTTTGTTTGCGTCCGTTCATGGCAAGGTAGAAGGTTTCCCAACTGGTTATGTCATCTGGAAAAGTAACGGCAAAGCGTGCCCTCCCCTCCTTATCGCTGCGCAATTGGGGTTGCCAGAAAGCATAATCACGGAAGTTTTCGCGCAGCCGGTTGGAGTGCCCTGCAAATTCGGGCACTTCAAAGGACTGCGACAGCATTTGCCCCATAGCAGTATCCTTGAAACCATCGCTGGTGGTAATGATCACCACCCCGCCGGCAGCGCGTGAGCCATATAACCCCACAGCTGCTGCACCTTTTAGCACCTGCATACTTGCGATCAGGTCGGGAGATAAATCATTGAAATCCCCGAAAAAGGGAATTCCATTGATAACAATTAACGGGGCGGACAGTTCTTCGGTAGAAATACTGCTCGCCCCCCGTATCCTGATCTCTTCACCGGGAGATCCGGAGATCTGCACCCCGGCCACTATCCCCTGCAGGGCATCTGTTGTTGTTACGGATCCTGTAAGGCTCATTGACGTTGCACTTCGGTTTATGCCATACCCTGTAACAACTACCTCATCCAAAGCCATAATCGCTGGCTCCAAATATATCAATGACAGTTCATCAATGCGAATATCAAGTTCCTGTGTATTAAAACCCACAAAGCTTGCTCTTATCCAGTGTTTGCCAGGAGGAACGATGAGGTGGTAATACCCATCCATATCGGTTACGGTACCCGTTTCGGTATCCTTTACCCAAAGGGTTACCCCCGGCAGAGGATTGCCATCGATGGCACAAACTACCTGCCCACGAACGGTAATTCCCGGGCCCGAGTAAACCGACAGTTCAGAAGGAGCCGGAGCAACAACTTCTGGCTCTGGTTGGATTTCTTCCACCACAACCCTCTTTGCAACCATCTCGTTGACCAGCTGCACATACGATACTATGGGCTTGTGGGCAAGCAACTGATCGGGTGGATTTATCCTCAGGTAATTGAGCCCTCCGGTTCTTACCTGAACATCTTCCTCTATGAAATACCGGTTGTTATTGAGCAGAAATATCAGCGTATAGGTGCCAGGCTGCAAATGAAATATATTGGTTACAAATCCGGGGAACAATCGGAAATCCCACTCCCTGTTGTGGGGTATCAGCAAAACAAACTCGGGCGTAAGGGTATCTGTAAGCAATTCCATCCCCAGTAGCAAACGGGATCCCAGGCCACGGTCATGGTTCGCATTGAGGCGGAACAACTGGGTGCGCTGGTTGCTCAGTTCCCACTGGTAATGCATATGTTCAAGCATCCGGCGTGTGATTACCTCATCGGCCAATGCCGTGCGTGCCTGCCTGTCTGAAAACCGTGAAGGAATTACCGCATGTTGCTCTACGGAGCGCATCTTAAGTATGCGGGGAGAAAACTCGTACTCAAAGAAGGGCTCGTGCTCAAACTCCAGCTGGTAGTTGCCCCGCAGATTGTTATACACTACCTTACCCGAAACAGGCCCTGCGGCAAGCATCCACCCTCTTCTTACATTTGCAGAAGCAGGTTTGAGCCAAATCACTTCATCGCGGGTTTCCAGGAAGCTAAACGGGTTATCGGACTGTTGGCGATAAGGGAATACGAAATTCCGCAGAGAAGTTATCTCCCGGATGCTCAGTTGTGCTTCGGCCTGGCGGATCTCCCAGGCGGGGTTGTAATGGTCAGCATCCATACTGAATATGAGCTTCTTCCCTTCCGTTATCATAAGATCGTTAAGGAGAATATCATGCTCTGAGGTTCTTATTCGGATCTGGCGGCGCCCCGGGGCCACACGAAACGACCAGGGCTGATCATGGGTGGTCCAGCTGAAATATACCGGACGACCATCCACATAGAGTACATGAATGGGTATGGGTTTTCCCTCCTTCATCACAAAGGGTGCAAACTGAGCAATTCCTTCGGGGGCATCGTATTCGAAACGATACAATCCTTCGGGGTAGATAAACCGGAAGTACTCAATGCTGTCGAGCCCTCTTGCTGTAGCCCAGAAAGGAAAGTCAAGCTCACTGAAGCGAACCCGCCCCGATTGCCTTTCCGAAACCCTGAAGCTGTTTACAAACAACTGGTTGCGTCTTTGCTTTTCCATTACCGGAACACTGGGTGGGTTGTACCTGAATTTGCTGGTAAGCCCGTAAGCAGTAATATCAACCCCTTGTACTGGCTTGCCGTCTACATCGCGGATGCGAAGTTCAATTTCAGTTTCCTGCCCGGGGTAAATGATGGAGGGTTGTTCTACCTCAATGGTAAGCATATTCTGGCGCAAAGGCACACGGTAAGTTTGCTCTACCATTCTGCCACCCCAAAGGTATTGCACACTTACAAAATAGTTCTTTTTGCTTCGTGTTCGATGGAGGATTTCGGCCTCATGCTGGTAGCCTTGCTTTTTGAGCCGGTTTCTTTTGTATAGCTGATAAGAGAAAGGCAAATTGCGGGGGTTGTCGGCCCTGAAAATCAATTCCCGGTTGTTGCGTTCGGCAAAAAACCTCAGTTGGGCATTAATGGACGACAAGGGTATACTTTTGCTGATGGGTTCAGAAGTCACTTCATAGGAGGCAAAATAAGGCTCTATGAGGATTGTTAGCGGGCTTTCCCCCTCTGCCAGCAAGGTTGGGTTGCCGAAATTGTCTTTCCCCGAAACGGTAATATGCATATCGCGGTCAAGTCCATTCTCTTGGTAGGAAAAAGAAATGCTGTCGGCATGGGCCTCATAGGAGATATCATATCGTTTGTGGTAATAGTGAAACTGCCTCTTCTCGGTGAGGGTTTCGTTGCTGGAAGTAAGCAAGCGAACAATGAGTTCGTAACGCAGATTGGCAGCAGGGAAAACACTGTCGGGGATCAGAATGTCGGTTTCCCGGTTAAATTCCAGCTCCAGGTTGTGTTTCCACAAGGTATCGGGAACAAAAATTGTCTGGTCGAAGAAATCATTCACCTGCAAGGTTCTTAGCGATATCTCCAGACGCCCATCGGGGATGTAAAGGTCGTTTTCGTCGGTAGCCTTTACAAAAACCGGGAAGGGCCTCCCGTGGTATTGTTCCTCTGCCAGGGTACGCAGATTAAGCCGGAGGAGCGAAAGGTCATAATCTTCATAGCGGAAGGTTCCTACCATATAAGATTTATCCTCCTTTACTTCCAAAGAGATCCGGTAATTCCTGTCAAGAAGCAATTCCAGCGAATCGTGCAACACAAAACTGAAGGCATATCCTCCGGGCTGGAAGGGAGAGATCTGTCCCAGGTTTACTTCTCCCCGGGGCTTGCTCAGAATAACATCCACATCCCGGTTGACAGGGCGCCCCTTCTGGTTTACTATGAATGCTTTAAACATTACCGTATCGCCAGGCTGGTATTTGGGTTTGTTGAAAACAAAATAGCCATTGTGCCGGTAGTGAAACCGGTTGTAGATCCCATCACAATAGTAACTGTCGAAAAGACATGCAATGTTTTCGAACCCTCTTACAAAGAATTGGTTCATCTGCCTTACGGTTCCACGTGCCCATCGGTGCCGGATGGAGTGGTAGGTGTCGTAGGGCAGCCTGAGGGTAAAATGGATGGGGATCCATGCATACACCAGCGGAGTTTCGTAGAGTACCTGCCTGGTGGTCCTGAGTATTGCAGGATTGTTCTTCTTCCTGTCCAGGTCAAAATAGGCTGTTCTTCCCTGGTAAGATACCGAAACCCAACCCTGCCGGTTCGACCTGCGCTGCACATAGGCCTGCCTCTGATCGTCGAAGCGCAGGTTCCGGCCACCTACCTTTACCTGGGCGTCGCTGATGATCTGCCCTTCCAGATCGTAAACCCTCAGCATAAGATCCTGCATATTATCCACCACCATCACCTCAAAATTGTGCACGGCTGTAATGGCAAAACGTTGCCGGTTTCTGTCGGCATAGGTCTGGATATAGTATCCCGGTGCCAGTTTCGCAGAATAAACCGAATCGGTAGGAAAAGAATCTACCAGGGTATGCAGATAGCGACTGGCATCATCCTGCAACCCTTTGCGGAGAAAAAGCAGGGCTTCCCGGTCTTCGAGGCGATAAATGTAAGTGAGTGGGCTGTTGGTGCGGCTTTGGATCAGGTCCTGGGCCAGGCTGGCGTTGCTGATGCCTAAAAGCAGGAACAGCCAGATCCATCGGATAACAGAAAAAGGTGTTTGCATGAGCTTTTTTTAATACGGGATGCAAGGGAGGAATGAATTCCATAAAAATAGTTGTTTTTTATGATTATACACAATCTGGCCAATTGGTTTATGAAAGAGGACAAGACGAATAGAATTCTTTTCAGGAAAAGCCTTATATGCCGGCAGAAGTAGTGCTGGCGGTTCCCTTGCTGGCGCTGCACAAGCCTTTTCCAACTACAGAAGTAGTGCGGGCAGATCCCTTGCTGGCGCTGCACAAGCCTTTTCCAACTACAGAAGTAGTGCGGGCAAATCCCTTGCTGGCGCTTCACAAGCCTTTTCCAGCTACAGAAGTAGTGCGGGCAGATCCCTTGCTGGCGCTGCACAAGCCTTTTCCGACTACAGAAGTAGTGCGGGCAGATCCCTTGCTGGCGCTGCACAAGCCTTTTCCAACTACAGAAGTAGTGCGGGCAGATCCCTTGCTGGCGCTGCACAAGC
>ERZ869909.2338-NODE-2338-length-12762-cov-3.285771_pt1 | contig 12762 bp, 13 predicted proteins | sample MGYA00520892_ERZ869909 | MGnify/ENA primary metagenome ERZ869909 (study PRJEB32215, sample SAMEA104723947) | bioreactor metagenome | biome: bioreactor; feature: anaerobic bioreactor; material: water | place: China | collected 2015-03-12 ... | reverse complement strand
GGTCCATTTCATTGTTTTACCCCCAGTTTCTCAACCAAGTATAAACTTGTTTTCATCATAGAATCGTGAGGATTTTCCCAATAGATTGAATCATTAATCTCCAAAGTAATGTATCCAGCGTAGTTATTCTTCTTAAGTACAGATAAATATGAGTTAATGTTGTAATGACCATCGCCAAGAATGAAATGATGTGAATCTGATAGATGAATCAACTTAATTAAATTGTTAAACTCATCAAACCATGTTTCAAGAGATTCTTTTGCTACTTCCATAGCAACAACATCTACACAAATGTAAAGAATTTTCGATTTTACATCATGAATGATTTGCTTCATATCAGCAAAGGAAGTAATCAGATTACTTTCATAAGGCTGTAACTGCTCAATCAGTAAGGGTACATTCTTTTCTTCTGCATAAAGGCAAATTTCCTTTAAACTTGAAATGAGATAAATCCATGATTCTTCTTTCGGTAAATCTCTTAAACCACATCCGGAATTTAAAAACACATACTCTGCCCCAAGTTCTTTTGCGTCATCAATTGCTCGCTTCATGTATTCAATTGTTCGCTGTCGAGTCAATGGATTGGGAGAAGAGTAACTAAAGGGGTAGCTTAAAGTTTCTGGTGTATACACTCGAATGGAACAACCATGCTCATGTGTTAAATCTTTAATTCGTATCACTCCTGATGCATCGTTTGGGTAATCTAACGAAGAATAATGTGGGGCTCCACCCCATAAATCAATGCTACTAAATCCACACTGATTCATTGATTCTAGAAAATACTTATATGAGTATTGACAGTATTGAACACTCATCACAGAAAAATCAGCTAAAGTATAGTTTTTCACCATTTCACCTCATTTACATGTAAACTACTTTTTTATACCGCTTTTCTACATTGTAAAACCTATTCGTTAATTTGTCAACATGTTATTATGTTTTTTATACCAATTAAAAAGTCACCATCGTGGACTTGTCTAGGTACTTTAAAATTATTGATTCTTATTTAGACAAAGAAAGTAATAAGCGTTATACATTCAGATTACACGCCATTCGCGAATAAGATTAAACCACCACGGATCAATATGTCCGTGGTGGTTTTATAATTCATTCAATAAATCTTAACCTGGAAACCCATAGGCTAATGCCCCTACCAGACTAAATACAAGGCAGACATAATAAAACGTTGGCGCCTTCATCCGTATCATCATATATAAGACAAAGCCAATACTTATCGCGATCACAATTATGGATACAAAACCAAAACCATACATTGAGAGGTAAATGACGATGTAGTACAGCGCTAATCCAACCGTCATTGCAGTTCCCTTAATGATACGATGAACTTTCAGTTTCATCACCCCTCCTAGAATAAACATGACAATGAAAGCAAATATCAACCTTAAAGTGTCATAGCGCATTCCCTGTGGATTACTACGATATAGAGTGATTGCTATTAATCGAGTAAAGCCAAAATACAGAAAGAATAAAAGCAAAAGTAATATGCCACTCAATAACAACACAACTAAAGAAGATAAGATAAATGATTTGCTCGATTGGTCTTTCATGTCAATCACCTCTTGTCCCGCCAAAAGCCCAATCAACACAACATCGAATCACTTCTACTACTAAGTTAATTATACACCTGAAATCCGAATATGCAATACGGTGCAAAAGACATAGTTATGGACTAAATGATCATTATTTTGAGTTTTCCGTTTCCATTAAATGTTGATAGAGAGTAAATAACTCCTCTTGATTCTGAATGATTATATCAATGATTTTCGGATCGAATTCTTTACCAGATAGATCCACTATAATTCTAATGGCTTCTTCAAAAGGTATAGCATCCTTATAGACTCGTTTACTCAATAGCGCATCCAATACATCGGCTACAGAGACGATACGTGCACTTAAAGGAATTTCCTCACCTTTTAACCCTTTTGGATAACCACTACCATCCCATTTTTCATGATGATACGTCACGATGTGGATGGGCATATCAAATAATTGCTTCTTCCCGTGTATGGCCATACTGAATGCAGCTTCATGAAGAACTGCGGATCCAAACTCCACATGCTTCTTCATATCCTCTCGTTGTTCATCTGAATATCTGCCTTTAAACAATAAAAGTTCATCAGATATGCCAACTTTTCCAATGTCATGAATCGGAGCAAATGATTCTAAATCACGAATATATCCTGGTGTAATATATCCTTTATACTCATCTAATTCAAACAGTTTTTCAGCTATAAATCTTGAATATTTCTTCATTCGGTTTAAGTGATCACCTGTATCACTATCTCTTGCTTCTGCTAGCTTAGCAATAGCACGAATACCACTGAACAAAACATCATCCACATAGATTTTCTGATAAAAAGATAAGCTGATACTATCGGCTAGTGTCGTTAAGAAATCAATATGTTCCTGAGTGTAACTATGAGGAACCGTGTTTGAAAAGAAAATAATACCAATAGGTAACTCATTGGCTACTAAAGGCAAGGCAATGGAGGAACGAATTCCTGATTGCAGTAACAACTGATTGTAAGGTGACATTGGTCTACCCGAAGTATGCTCTATTAGATCATGAATTACTCGAACTTTCTTTGATTTAACCACCGAATTTAAGGTAGTTTGATCAATGGCTTGTCGCAACCCGATCATTTTTGATGGAAGATGACTTAAGCTCTTATCTGAAAGTGCATATCTTAGTTCGAGCATCTCATCATAGTCTGTAAGAATGGCAATACCGAGATGTTCAAACGGAATTAGTGGTTTGAAGTTATCGAAAATATAGATAAGATTTTCCTCGAAGGAAACATTTCGATTCAGCTGATTAATCAGGTCAAGCACTTTATCAAGTCGAGAAAATCCAGCCTGAAATGACCCAAGCAAATCATCTACTTCATCTTTATTCATGATTGTCTCATTGTTTCGAAGTAAACCACGTTGTTTTAAGGAAATATATACAGCATTGATAGGCTCAACCACATAAACATAGAATTTTCTTAAGTTTAGGAGCAAATAAATGACAATGGATATAAAACTTACTTCAGCAATCACTTTAAATAAAAGTAACACGAGTCAAATCGTGTTACTTCTTAAATCTATGTTTGTAAAAATCGGGTAAGAACCATACTCACTTCATATATTTTGGTTGAAGTACAACTATCGATGTATTTGGATCGGTAGGATAACTAAAACTGTGGGAATTTAGATGCAAAAAACGATCATACTTCTGCAAAAATGGTTCTACCTGACCAATCACATCATAACCAAAGGTATCACTGCGATAATGCATGGGAACAATGACTTTAGGGTCGATATCCTTAAGAATCTGATAAATAACTTCGAGTTCTGCTGTAAAATGTCCACCCACCGGCACAAAAATCAGATCTGCCTGATGCATTTTCTGAATCTGATGTGACGTCGGTTTGCATCCGATATCACCAAGATGCACTATTTTAATCTCATCATTTTCCAAAACATGAATGGTGTTCGGTCCCCGTTTTGCTCCCAAAACATTATCATGATAACTGTGTAGTTCAATCACTTCAAACGGATTAATCACTCCAGTTGCAAATCGAACCGATTCTCTTGAATTATGATCACGATGCTCATGGGAGCAAAGTACCAAATGAGCATCCTCACTTATATCATCTAATCCAGGGACAGTCCCTGGTGCATAGGGATCCATTATGATCTGAAACCCTTTGTAATCAAGTTTGACACTTGAATGTCCAAGCCACGTGACTTTGATCATACCCTCAACCTCATTTCTTTATCTTAATCATACAATGCAAAACTCATTTTGTCACGGATGGTATCGATGATTCATCCGCAACACAACGAAACGAACAGTTGGACGATGAAGAGAGTCGATCAATGCCATTGCGAGCCGCAAGTCGATATCGATGACAATAGGATTGATGACATAAAAATGACCCGCCTTTCGCCGCATAGCTTGCAACTCTACCCGAATGAAACTGTTGTATCTGCTCTTCGATGGATTGCTTTTTGATTTGATTGAGCGGAATTCTTGCAGCATTGCTACATAACTCCCAAACATTTCCAATCATTTGCTTCAACCCATATTCATTTTCATAAAATGCATCTGCCGGTGCTATACCCAAGTAACCATCCCGTTGTGTATTCTCATGTGGAAAACTTCCTTGCCAGATGTTGCAAAGGTGCAATCCATCTGGTTCAAGCTCATTTCCCCAGGGATAAATTAAACCCTTTTTTCCACCACGAGCCGCAATCTCCCACTCGATTTCTGTGGGTAAACGTTTGTTAGCCCATGCACAATAAGCCAATGCATCTTCCATGTTTACATGAACAACCGGATAATCCATCAGATCTTTATATGACCGTTTATCGCCATAGGGATACATCCAGTTTGCTCCCTTAACATCAATCCACCAACTTAAGCCAGGAACAACTTCTCCCACATAGCCGTCTTCTAGAAGTAAATGAAACACAAAGGAAGATCCGTAGCGCTGAGCAAAGGTCACATAACCAGTACTTATCACAAATGTCTCATACATTGCATTGGTCACAACTGTTTCATCCATGTAAAAACCATCAGTATGCACATCAATTTCAGGACCTTCAATATCACTTGGATATCCCGTGGATTCACCATTTCCTACCCGATAGACCCCACGAGGAACCCATTTCATCTGACTAAAAGTAAACCCCTGATGGTTTATATCGTCAATCAAACCTCGCTGATTGACTATTCGATTTCGCTTAACACCGCAACACTCACTCATACGATCCCTCCATATGTATACATCATACAAAAATTCATTGAAGAAAGTAACTGAAGTACCTATGGATACTTCAATTGAACATTTGTTCAAATAATCGATTGACTTCCGACACACCGTCGGTTATGATGGTTCCGACAACATGTCGGAGGTGTCTAATGAACCGTAATGAACAGATTCTCGAAGCAGCATATTCCACTTTTCTAGAAAAAGGTTATCAGCAAACAACAATGATGGACATTGCTGAAAAAGCGAACATGAAACGAACAACTCTGTATGACTATTATCAATCTAAAGAAGAGATTGTCATTCTTCTATTGGATAAAATGTTCAGTGAAAATCCTCTCTTTAAACCCAGTGGAAACTTAATCCACCAAATCGAGCAATTGATTTCTCAAATGCTATGGCGAACCGCAAAACATATTGAACTTTATAGAATTCTATTTGAATCCTCGCCTACCCTATCTGACCGATCAAAACACGCAATCATCACCTGGCAGCAACCTTTCATTCAAATATTATCCGATATCTTAACCACTCCTTCAATGACAGTGGAAGAAGTTAAACATCTTTCTTTTTTGATTCGCTCACTTGTATCCACGAAAATGTCAGATTACATAATGGTACAGGAACCGATTGACACTGACAAAGATATAGCAATGTTACTATCAATGATCCGGAGGTATTGCCATGACTAAAACCTATATAGAGCTAAATCATCGCCATTTAACCTATCAACTGAGTTCAACTGACTTTAAAGAAACAATAGTTTTTGTGCATGGGGCAGGAAGCTCCCTGGAGCAGTTCAAGTATCAATACGACTTCTTCAAATCCCAGTACAATGTTTTATGCATTAGTTTACATGGGCACGATCAAACATATGCAACTATTCAATATAATAAAGAGGAATTTGCCATCCCCCGACTCGCAGAGGATGTTTACCAGATACTTCAACAGTTGAATCTATCGCATGTTCATTTTGTTGGAAACTCACTAGGTGGTCTTGTTGGTTATCAACTCTACCTGACACACCCAGAATCTTGTAAATCATTGACTACCTTTGGAACTGCGATCAAACTCACTTATCCAAGATGGGCAATTTCCCTCATTTCCAAAATCGATCTTCTGATGTTAACATTCTTTTCAACCTCTTATCTATCCTCTCTTCTTAAGGCAAGCAGTAACCATATTCACACTCAAAAAAAGATGCTTGAGATTATGTTGGGAGCTAAACATGTCGCACATCTGGTTCGAAGTCAAATCGGAAATTACAACTTCTTACATCTTTTGGATCATCTTTCAATCCCTTACCTTTACCTACATTGCACACAGGATGATAGTATTAATAAAGCCATGAAACCTCATTTTTCCTACCTTGAAGATTCATCGGCTGTTACAATCAAGCAAATAGAAAAGGCTGGCCATTTCTGCAATCTTGACCAACCTGAACTATTTAATCAAACACTAATTAATTTCATTCATCAAGCATACTGAAATCATGATGAACAATATCCTGCAGGGTTAATGTTTCATCAACCGAATCGAACTCATAAACTAAGATGGAGCAATTAGGTAAGCGACCCTTATGATTCAACTTGGCATAATCCTGCCACTCCCTCATTAAGTTGATACATGCTCCTCCATGAGAGACCATAAGCACCTGGTTATGGTCTTCTTTTTTCATGATTTCGACAATGGTTGAAGAGATACGCTTTCGCACTTCAATCTCTCCTTCTCCACCATAAGGAACAAAGAAATCACCATACGGTGGTATAGGATTGAGATCTTCACTCTCCCCCTCAAATCGTCCAAATCCATGCTCACGAAGTCCTTTTAGACGAGTGTAAGGCATCATATTCTGAGTTACCAACTCTAAAGTATCACTTGCACGTTCTGATGTGGATGAATAAGCCGCATCAAACGTAATTTTGTGATCTCTAAAATACTTTCCTGCGATCTTCGCCTGTTTTATACCCTCAGGAGTTAATGGTGAATCACACCATCCCTGAATTTTACCCAAAACATTAAAAATGGTTTCACCATGTCTCATTAGATATAATGTCTTTTTCATCATGCCCCTCTTTTCTACCATTTAGTATACAATCGTTATTTACTTCACTCAATGTTAATATATAAAACAATGGTTCTAATAAGACTCCGAAGAGTCTATTGAGTTAATGATGAGAAATCATGTTCCACAATTTCCACAAGAGTAAATATCTCAGTTTCACTATCATAATCATACTTCATGATGGAACAGTTTTTAAAACTCCCTACTTTCTTGACTACTGCGTAGGCTTCGTAGGATTGATAAAACTTGGTTCCAGCAGCCCCATGTGTAGCAACAAGAACGGATTGATGCCCATCTTTTCTCATGATCTCTTCAATGGTTTTGGTAACTCGTTGCTGTACTTCCCGCTCATCTTCACCACCATATCTCACAAAAAAGTCACGATATGGAAGTTGTGGGTTCAACCCTTCACTTTCGCCTTCAAACCGCCCAAAGTTCCATTCTTTTAAACCCTTAAGTCGAATGTAAGGCATTGAATAATTGGTTGCAATTTCAAGGGTATCGCTTGCACGCTCCGAAGTAGATGAGTAAGCCGCATCAAATGTGATGCCCTGACTCAAGAAATAATCTCTAGCGACTTCTGCTTGAGCTATCCCTAGTGGTGATAAAGGTGAATCACACCACCCTTGAATCTTTTTTTGCAAATTGAACATTGTCTGACCATGTCGCAAAACATATAGTATCTTTTTCATGTGTACCTCATTTCCATAACCAATCATAACATTTAGAGCACACTCTAAGGCAAGCATTCTATGAAAATTCAATTCAATTAATCATTTAATCCGGATAGTTTAGGGACTTTCGCTCATTTTTTCTAAGCAAATCAATATATTCACTTGAAGCCTGTTTGGCTAAAGTAAGATTGTGGTCCAAATAGTTGCCGCATTCAATCGCAGTGTTTCCTGGGATTTCTCCTTCAAAATCCCGAATAAACTGAAATGTTTCAACAATTAGATTATACAAGGCTTCACGATGATGATCCCCTTCAACAAGCAGATAAAAACCTGTTCTGCAACCCATCGGTCCAAAATAGACAATCCGATCCTTAAAGATTGCATGATTTCTCAAATAAGTTGCTCCAAGATGTTCCATCGTATGTATTTCTGCAGTATACAAAACCGGCTCAATATTGGGTCGTTTAAGACGAATATCCAACGTAGTTATTCGTGTGTCATTATATGAGTCCACTCTAGATTCATATATCCCCGGAATTAATGTTGTGTGGTTGACTGTAAAGCTTTTTATTTTATTCATAAACTTTCCTTTCATAAATTTTTTGGCTAAAGTAACGATCTCCTCGATCGAAAAAAACAGTTAGTATGGTTCCCTGCTGAAGTTGTTGGGCTTTTTTTACAGCAGCAAATAGATTTGCACCCGAAGATACCCCCACAAACAAACCTAGTTGGTATGCAATCTGTTGAGTCATACGGAGTGCATCATCCAGGTGTATTTTAATCATCTCATCAACAAGTGATTGATTGAAAATCGGGGGAATAAATGCATTCCCAATTCCTTCAATAGCAGATATCGGATTAGGATCAACACCACCCAATTGCGATCCGACAGGATCAACAAGTACGGTCTTCAAGTTTGGTAACTTTTTTTTCAACCCCGTGGTAATCCCAGTAAATGTTCCCGATGACCCAGCACCACAAACAAACATATCCATATGCTGTAAATCAGTTAAAATTTCCTGCACTGTACTCATCATATGTGTTTGAGGATTAAGACTGTTTTCAAATTGATTAAGTGATATTCCATATTTTACTTGTTTTCGTAGAGCTTCTGCACGCTTCATAGCATAAATCATCCCTTGATCTCCAGGAGTTTCGATAACCTCTGCCCCCATAGCCCTTAGTAGAATTCTCTTTTCTTTTGAAAACTTATCCGGAATGAAAAATATGGTATTGATTCCAAAGGATTTTGCTACAAAAGCGATGGATAAAGCTGTGTTTCCAGCACTGGCATCAATAATGGTATAGCGCTGATCGATAAGACCTTGATTGACATACGACTCAATCATATGCTTTGCAACACGATCTTTGATTCCGCCTGCTGGATGAAGCATTTCTAGCTTCACATACAGATTTACTTCTTCCGGAATTCCAAATCCTGTAACTTTTAGTAAAGGGGTCGCTTCTATCAGTTGCGTTGGTGAGGTGATAATCACTTGGATGCCACCTCAATTGCTTGGAGTAAATCATGATATATATCATCGACATGTTCAATTCCAACCGATAACCGAATGAGATTGTCTGTAATGCCAACTTGTTCACGCATTTCCTTTGGATAACTAGCATGTGTCATACTTGCTGGGTGGCAAATCAGCGATTCTACCCCTCCAAGACTTTCACCTAAAGTGATGACTTTCAACTGTTTGAAAAAAAGAGGAAGATTTACACGTTCATCAAGTGAAAAAGAGACGAGTGGAACGAAACCAGAGGACTGATTCACGCCAATGAGGTGATTTTTAAATGATAACAACGACGGATGATAGAGCTTTTTGATTTCCTCCATTTCCTGAAGGTAAGATACAAGCTTCAATGTGTTTTCCTGATGTCTTTCCATTCTTAACCCAAGCGTTTTAATTCCACGAACAAGAAGAAAACTATCCATTGGACCAAGAACTGCTCCCATAGCATTTTGCAGAAAAGAAACTCTTTGGGCTAAGGTATCATCTTTGACGACGACAAGTCCTGCAATTAAGTCACTGTGACCACCCAAATACTTGGTTCCACTATGCAAAACTACGTCTGCACCAAGTTCAAGTGGTTTTTGGAAATAGGGAGTCATAAAAGTATTGTCTACAATGTGTAATACTCCATGCTTTCTCGCAAGTTCAGATATTGCTTTCAAATCACTAATAGCAAGCAATGGATTTGTTGGGGATTCAACAAGAATTGCTTTGACATCCGGATGGATTGCCTTTTCAATATTTGCAACATCTGTTGTATCCACCACTATGTATTGGATGCCAAATCGATGAAACACTTTTTCCAAAACACGATACGTTCCACCATACAGATTGTCGGAAATCAGAATGATATCTCCCTGTTCAAACAATGAGAGAACTGTAGAAATAGCTGCCATACCTGAGCTGAAAGCAAATCCAGCTTTCCCTCCTTCAAGTTGAGCAATTAAGGTTTCAACTGCGTTTCGGGTTGGATTTTTAGTTCGTGAATACTCATACTCTACGGGTTGGTACAATTCACTTTGACGATACGTTGATGTTTGATAGATTGGGATATTCACTGCCTTTGTGTACGGATCACTTGTTGCGCCTCCATGGATCAATAATGTTTCAAATTTCATCGTTCTTCTCCTTTTTTGCATAGATAACAAAGATATTCGGATCAATCATTTGCCCAGTCTGACTTGTAGCAATGGCTTTAATCTTTGTATCAACATATTGAATATCCGTGAATCCAGCCTTTGTTAACCACTCAGTTAACATGCTTTCACTAAAGCCAAGCCAGATATCACGCATTTCGTCTTTCGCCCAGACACCATGATGGATAGTTACATCACTAATAATGACTTCTCCTTGGTCTTTAAGCCAGATGTAAATCTTTTCAAAAAGATCCCATGGCTTTTCCATATGATGCAGAGACATGTTCATAGTAACTCCATCAAGGGAACTAGGGATAAAAATAGAGCTTGCCAAGTCATGGTGGATAGGCATAACTCGTTTGAAGTTAGACTCTGTTATCCTTCTTTGCAACTCCGATAGCATCGTAGCTGACTGGTCGATAGCAAATACCATTGATGCATGTTCCGCCATACTTAAGGCAAGATATCCTGTACCTGTACCAATATCCGCAACGATTTTATGGACTGGACTAAAGTACTTAAAAATCCAAGGACGTACATCCTGCTGAAAATACGATTGTCTCAAGTGATTCCATATCGGAGCAATCGAATTAAAGTATTCTTGTGAATTCATGTGTTATTCCTCCTTTAGGCTGCAAAGAAATAAAAAAGACTATCCCTCAAAAAGAGGCGATAGTCTCGCGGTTCCACTCTTCAGTAACCAATCATGTTCATTGGTTCTCTTTTCGGATACAATCATATCCTAACGCTATAACAGGCGTACCTGAATCAGTCTACATTTTCGACAGATTAGCTCAAAGACGCATTCGCAATGCTTTCACCAAAGATTCTTTCACCAGATGAATCTCTCTCTAATGGTTTCCACACTGTTACTATTTCTTATCACAGCATTTCATTCACAGCCACAATCATACAGAACACTTAATCTTCTGTCAACTCAAACGTTCTTCGAAATGAAAATTTCACCAATAGAAAAAGCGACTGAAATGAATCAGCCGCTTGTCATTAGACTATTCGATTGGGTTTTCGTTTCCTTCCTCAGGTTCAACAGCAACAACTTCCGGTTCAATGGATTCCGGTAGCGCTGGCTGAAGACGGTTTAAGACCATTTCCTTCAGAACTTCAACAAATCCCGTGTAGGTTGTGTGTAGACTTGTTGCTCCACTTACAACATCAATGTCATCTACATTGCCATGTTCCACAAGATAAGCATCATACAGTTTGAACACCTGTTGAATAGTATAACCATCCGGATTACGATCTTTCATTTGTGGATAGTAATTTGGATCTTCAACTTTGGACAAACGCCCATCACGGTATTCATTAAAGAATGCGTACGAAAGAGTACCCGCTTGATCGATTTGAACCTTCAGTTCAGGACGCCAAGCTGTTGAAGCTACATCTTTCGTTACAGTGATTTCAACATTGGCACTTGGAGTAACTACCTGTGATGCCAATAATGAGAAACTCTGATGCAAATGAGTCATACTTGGAACAGTAGTGTACTGATCGATACCAACAAGAGTTCCATAACGTTTAAAGTAATCTGCATAGTAATTGTAAGCCAAACGATAGCCACTAAACACCGTCGGAGTCACAGACCCTGTGGTCAGTGTATTGGTACGCAATTCGCCTGAACTATTGATTTCATCAAAGACGACCGAACGGATTGTGCCGTCCTTACTTACGGAAACAGTTAAGAATGGTGTCCAGCCATCAACCTCACTTCCGGTAGCCTTGATGGTATATGGTTCTCCATAGGTAGGTAATTTCGCAGCAACATGTGCACTAGGACTTAATGTGACCATGCGGGTGATTTGTGATGTCAGTAAATTGAAAGCAGTTGTAACTCTTGTTGCATTAGTGACGGTATCAACTGCGTCGAAATTTGCCTGATGTTTAAACTTAAACTGATAAATTTTGAATATTTCATCCAACTTGATAAACGCACGGGTTAGAAGTTGGGAAAAATAAGGTGTTGGTGAGTTAAGGCTCTCAACTTTCGATGCACCACTGGTTACATGGATTTCATCATAGAATACATCCAGCAATTTTCCATCTTCACCGATTGTTATTGTCATTTGAGGTGTGTAATTACTTACAGGATTTCCATAAACAGTTAACTGAACTGTTGGTAGCAGCTCCATTGCTTTCTGAGCCAGCATCAGGAAGTAGCCATGAGTTCTTGTAGCACCTGCAGTCACATCGATTCCTTCGACAACTCCTGTACTCATAAAATGATCTTCGTAAGTTTTAAACAGTTCACCTACCGTCATGTTATTTGCAGCTACAAACGCTGGATAGTAGGATGCATTGGTGGATTTTAATACACCTGCAGCTGTGGATTCATCAAAATAAACCTTTGTGATGGTTCCATCAGCGCTAACAGAAACTTCAAAAACCGGAAAGTATCCACGACTATCGGTATTGCCAACCACTCTCACTTTATATGGTTGACCATAAGCAACAAGTTTACTTGCTCCTGGTACCGGAGGTTCAGTTGGTGTTGGTGTTGGATTGGCAGGATTTTCTACTGGTGGCACAACCACCACAGGATCTTCTTCCCAATCTCCATCACCAGTAGGCGCA
>ERZ869909.2337-NODE-2337-length-12765-cov-3.926151_pt1 | contig 12765 bp, 14 predicted proteins | sample MGYA00520892_ERZ869909 | MGnify/ENA primary metagenome ERZ869909 (study PRJEB32215, sample SAMEA104723947) | bioreactor metagenome | biome: bioreactor; feature: anaerobic bioreactor; material: water | place: China | collected 2015-03-12 ... | reverse complement strand
AAAGGTAGGAGGCGTGAGCCGTTTATACTACTGGGCAGTTACAAGCCCATTTCCTTTAGGTGATGGGTAGTTGACCAAAGTTATAAGGTGGAGGAAATCTCGATTACCATGGATGTTAACGTAGGTTATGCCATATATCCTTCGGATGCTTCTTCCTTGTCGACAGTATTGTCTATGGCAAATACGGCCCTAGTTTCTGTGAAGAAAAACCGTTCATTGCGAGTAGTGAGGTTTGATACTTCCATGAATGAGCAGCTGATGTACCAGGTAATTATGGAGAAAGATATTCGGGATGGTATCGAGCATGCAGAGATCGATGTGTTCTTTCAGGATATTCTAGATGTCAAACACCATGAAGTGGCGTTCATTGAAGCACTTGCCAGATGGAATCATAAGGATTTGGGATGGATTTCTCCAAAAACTCTGTTTGAGTTTGCCTCAAAGACAGGTCTTGTGATGGATTTGGATCTATATCTTATCGAAAAGGCGATGACACAGTTTTCCTCTTTGCAACATGAAGAACGATTTAACAGGTCTGTTTGTAACGTGAATGTGACTCCGCCGCTGCTATTAAACGAAAACTTACCGAACCGACTACTTGAGTTAACAAATCGTTTGAGTATTGATCCAAATCGTATCTGCATTGAGATTAGTGAATCTATGTTTGTTCATTCTGAAGATTTGTATCTTCATCAGTTGAACACACTAAAAAACATGGGGTTTTTAGTAGCAATTGATGACTTTGGAAATGAGTATTCATCATTATCAGTACTTGACCAAGTGCCGTTTGATATTCTTAAGATTGATAAGTTGTTTATCAACAAAATCGATAGTTTATTCCACAAAGAAATCATGAATACACTTATCAAGGTGTCTAGGTCTTCAGATAAAATCATCATCGCTGAGGGTATCGAAACTGAGCTTCAGAGTGAGCTTTTACTGAGTTTAGGATGTCACTATCATCAAGGGTATTTATACTCCCGTCCTAGAAAATTAATCGATAATTAAAATAATAAAAAATGCGATTATTTTCACACAGAATACACATTGACACGATAAAATATGGGCATACAAGGCAAGTAATATTCATTTTTCATTTTTCCCTCTTTGTATAGATCCCTCAACCTTGTATAAACCGCACAACCAGTTGTGCGGTTTACTCTTTTAAGGAGGCATATGAAACATATTGTCCATCGATTATTACCCAACCAGGATATTAAACCATCGCTTGTGGAGTTGTGTGAGTCACATCGTATTACTTCCGCTGTTTTAGTGATGGGAATCGGGAGTGTTTCTTCCTTTCGCCTTCGAGTGAGTGATGGGAAAAGCATCATAGAATCTGATGAAGCCTGGGAGATTGTGTCATTGAGTGGAACGATCTCTAAAGGAAAGGTGCATATTCACATTTCGCTGAGTGGTCAGGATGGTCACGTTGTTGGGGGGCATCTAATGGATAAAACGATTGTTAAGACAACGGTTGAACTTTATATCCAAGGATTTGATCATCTTACCTTTAATCGAGAATTTGATGAAAAGACAGGATACGACGAATTGATTGTAAACAGTAAGGATGGGTAACCGTTCTTTTTTTGTCATTTGAAGTGCGGGCATATATCTTGAATTCAAGATAATATACGATATAATTGGATTATAAGAAATTCAAAGGAGAATTAGATATGAACGCATTAAAAGGAATACATCACGTTACTGCTATTACAAGCAGTGCAGAGAAAATTTATGATTTTTTCACAAATATATTAGGAGTTCGATTAGTTAAGAAGACGGTTAATCAAGATGATATCCAAACCTATCACTTGTTCTTTGCGGATGATCGCGGGAGTGCCGGTACAGATGTAACTTTCTTTGATTTTGCAGGAATTCAAAAGGCACAAAAGGGTGCTGATGAAATCGCCAAAACGTCGATGAGAGTTCCAAGTGATGAAGCTTTAGATTACTATCTGCGTCGTTTTAATAAGTTTGGTGTTAAAAATGAAGGTATCAAAGAATTATTTGGTAAGAAAACACTTGAGTTTGAGGATTTTGATGGTCAGGAGTACATTTTATTCTCGGATGAAAAAAATGAAGGTGTTGCTTCTGGTACCCCATGGCTCAAAGGACCTGTACCTAATGAGTATGGAATTACAGGGTTAGGGCCAATCTATTTTAGAGTTTCTAACGTGGAACAGATGAGTAAAATACTTGAAGTTGCCTTAACATTCAAGAAGGTGGCACAAGAAGGAAACCTCACGTTGTTTGAAACAGGTGAAGGTGGAAACGGAGCAGGAGTTATTTTAGAAGATGCCAAAGGATTACCTAGAGCTTATCAAGGCTTTGGTGGAGTTCACCATGTTGCATTTAGAATCGAAGATAAAGTGGAGCTAGATGAGTGGATTGATCGTCTAAATAAACTTGGTGCAAATCATTCTGGATTTGTAGATCGTTTCTATTTCAAATCACTTTATACACGTTTATATCCAGGAATATTGTTTGAGTTCGCTACCGAAGGGCCTGGTTTTATCGATGATGAAGAACCATATGAAATTCTAGGGGAAAAGCTGGCTTTACCTCCGCGCTTTAGAAATCAACGTGAGAAGATTGAGAAACTTGTAAGACATATTGATACGGTTCGTAGTACCAAAGAGTTTAAAAAGGATTATTTAACAGATTGACAATGACATTTTATGGATGTATAATAGCCAAAATCGATGAAGGAAAGAAGTAGTTTAAAAGCGAGGTTTCAGTGAGTTAGGATAGTGAGAACTAACACCGATCGGAATAAATGAAGAACATTCTGGAGATCCTTACCGAAATGATACGTAGGCTAAGGCGGTGGCAACCCGTTAACTCATTGCTAGACTTGCTAGAGTTGAAAGTGACCAAGAATATTGGTAATTTGGGTGGCACCGCGGATAAATCAAGCTTATTCGTCCCATAGATATAAACTATGCGACCAATAGGCTTTTTCTATGGTCTGTAAGGAGAACTTATGAAAACTAAGCAAAAATCCATCCATGAAATAAAGCGGATTTTCAGTGATTCACTCTGCCGAGAACTAAACCTGACTCGAGTTGAGGCGCCTCTGTTTGTCATGAGTGACAGCGGATTGCAGGATGAACTTGATGGTAAACAACATTCGGTTTCGTTTCCCATTTCGTATGATAAAAGAGCAGAAATTGTTCATTCGCTTGCGAAATGGAAAAGATTGGCTTTGCAAAGATATGACTTTGAACTTTACGAGGGATTATTGACGGATATGAAAGCGATTCGTACAGGAGAAATACTGGATACACTGCATTCATACTATGTCGACCAATGGGATTGGGAGCAAATGATTAAGAAGGTAGATCGCACGGAAGACTATTTAAAAGATACCGTTAATCGAATTTACTCAGCTTTGCTTCAAACTATTTCCTGGATGAAGTCTAAAGGGATGGAAGTTCCTGAGTTGCCTCAAAAAGTGTACTTCTTGACTACAGAAGAGTTACTGCAACGCTATCCTACCTACTCACCCAAAGCGAGGGAAAATGCTATCTGTCGAGAGTATGGGGCTGTTTTTCTTATGAAAATCGGAGATACATTATGTGATGGATCTATGCACGATTCACGCAGCCCTGATTATGACGATTGGACGCTGAATGGTGATTTGCTGGTTTACTCTACTCATTTATCATGTGCTATTGAATTATCCTCAATGGGTATAAGAGTCGATGAGGTTTCATTGCTTGAACAACTAAAAAAGACAGGGACATTACAAAGACTGGAAAAACCATATCATAGAATGGTCTTGACAGAGCAGCTGCCCTATACTATCGGAGGTGGTATTGGTCAATCCCGTTTATGTATGTTTCTATTGCAGTTGCATCATATTGGTCAAGTTCAGTGTTCTTATTGGGACGAAAAGACGTATGAACTATTTGAAGGTATCTTGTAATCTATAGCTTCGCTAAATTATTGACTTTTCTGCTATGATTGTGTAATATTACAATGCATGTGCCGACATAGCTCAATCGGTAGAGCAACTGAATCGTAATCAGTAGGTTGCGGGTTCAAGTCCTGTTGTCGGCACCATAGCGAAAATAACCCTCTGCGTAATGTAGAGGGTTTTGTTTATTCCTTGATTTTTAGGATGACATTGAATATGCGGCCAAAGATATGATCATCCTCTCCCACAAGCATATGACGAACTTCTCTATCTTTTTTAATCTCATTATATGAGTAGACTTTTCTTATAATATACTCATCATTATCTTGATTCGATCGTGTTTCTTCTATGATAATCATTTCATTGGAATTATGAAGTTCTACTGTGGTTTCACTATCGATGAATAGCTCACTTAGGACTTGATACTGATCATTCATTCGTAGTATTCGTGTCTGCACGAGGGGATCCATATGCTCAAATGAAAGATTAAATGAAATAGTGGTCATTGTAGACTCACCGTTCACTTCTTCTGTATATGACTCCTGAAGTGTGATGTTAGATAATCCTAAAGGATGATAATTATTGATTAGTTCCGTATAATAATCTCCTTGATTATTCTTTCGAATCACATAAGCGCTGATAAAACTACTTTTGCTCGAAAGAATCGGCAGACTGGCAGTAAAAGTAATATCTGTACCATCATCCTTTAGTATATGATTTGTGTGGCTACTGAAAAAGTTACCGGAGACCTTGGAGAAATTATAGGTTTCGCCATCTCTGCGTTCTTGATCTACTAAGAAGAATGTTTGAGAAGAGTCTGCCCTGTTAAACTTGGGGATTTCATTTGTTGAGGTCTTGAAAGCGCCTATGTAAATACCAATGACTTGATCTGATGGAAGCGAAGGTTGATCTGGATTTTCAATAGGTACATACTCTCTGGCAGCTAATGTACAACCGCCGAGGAAAAGCATGAAGCAGAGTGTCAGTAATTTAGTTTTCATTGTCATCCTCCTGTAATTCACCATCAAATTGCAAGATGTCCCCCACCGAGCAATTGAGGTGATAGCATATTTTATTTAATGTATTGAATCGAATTCCTTTGACCTGACCAGTTCGAAGCAAGGACATATTTGCTTCAGTAATACCAACCTTCTCGCAAAGTTGTTTCGATGTCATTTGATTGATCTTGAGCTGATCCTCAAGATGTACACGGATGCCCATGCTAGATAAACTGCTTATTTTCTTCTGATGTTTCTATGCCCTGAATCAGAAGTTCACAGATAAATAAGAGAGTAAATGAGATGATAAGTTCTGTCCACGGAAATTGGATGACAATAGAAACATCATGCAGGTGATGTATAAATCCAAGTTGTGCAAATCCATTTATAACAGGAAGGATAATTGCAAGGAGTACAATCGCCTTTGAAAGTCTTCGAATGGATGCAAGTTTCGGAAGTAGTGAAACTGAGAACACATCTATATGCATGAGTGAAGTAAACTGAATCAGTTTTATTAGTAAGATAATCATCAGGGTCTCTGGAATGATTTTTGATCCTTGAAGCAGCAGACTAAGTCCTAACAAAGGGGTAGCATCTGATGGTTTTATCAGGGTTATAACGGATAGTCCAAGTGAGGCTGTAAGTACCATAGCAGCGATTAGCAGAATAAGTTGACAAGAACTGAGAAGTTGCTTTCGGTTGTTTGCATGAATCAGGATGTAAACAACCCAGATACAACAGATGGAACCTAAAATTAATATGCTTGTAATAAAATACAAAACAGCAAGATACTCAGTCACCATTGAACTAAACATTGGGTGAATGAACCAGTAGTTAAGCAAACCATAATAAAGATAAAGCAAACTTATAGAAAAAAGTATAAGAAGATAAAGCAACACTCGATTGCGATGATCTTTCTGATACATCCACCATCCGAATACGGATGGAAGGCCACATATAAATATGAGCAGGATCCAGGCTAAGATATTACCTAGTTCAGAAGTTAGGGATAATGATCGCAGCACATCAACAATCAGTTTCACTGGGTATCCAACGTAAACGTTAATAGCTGAAAGAGAAGTGACTTCCAAGGAAGAGAAGAGTGCTAGACTCAAGGAGAATATAAGTAGCAAAACAAGATTTACGTAACGAATCAGATATTTCATATAACCTCCAAATTATTGTTTTATAATAATTACAAGGACATAATAGCATATAAATTATTGTTTTACAATAATAAATTAAAAAACTGCTCATATGAGCAGTTAGTTACCTTTTGTGCCTTGAAATCGATAAATTGAACCCTTTTTGATAAAGTTACCTTCAGTTGTACTACCCTGGTAAACCAGAGTGTCATCATCTATTAAGAAATAGTAAGAGGAATTATCCCCAACGTGCAAAGTGAGACGGTTTGATGAAATTGTGAACTTACCAGAAGGACGATAGGATACATTATCAGAAGCATTAAACTCATAGGTTCCGTCCCGGTGTATATCAATCCAAGAGGTAAATGGGGAGTGGCTATCGTCCAATACATACCTTCCATAATTGATTTTGGAACTACAACCAACGAGTAAGAGAATACATAAATAGAGAATCGTTTTCTTCATATGCTTCACCTCAAGATTATCATAGTACTAAAGACGCATTGAATCAATCTAAAAGATGACACTTATGATTCATGAAAAACTTAAATATCAAAATCACTTAGAACGATTGAAACATTTGAGGATTATAAAAAATTGAGGCAGAGTTGTGAAAAATAAGCAAAATTTCAACTTCAACTAAAAAAAGGTCCTTTTCAAGACCTCTGTGCATTATTGCTTTTTTGTACTTCCACGTACAATGAGGGAAGGTTCGAACATTTTGGTATGACCTAAAAGACTTGATCCCTTAATCATATCAAGCAAGCTGTTAACTGCTTCATTGGCAATTTCCTGCATCGGTTGATGAATGGTGGTCAGCGAAGGTGAAACGATGGATGCAAACTGAATATCATCAAACCCAATCACACCAAGTCGATCAGGGATAGATAAACCCATTTGATGGATTGCCTTATACACACCAAATGCCATCATATCGTTACTAGCAAAGATTGCATCAACATTAGCTTCCATCAGTTTAGCAGTACCCAACTCGCCACTTTCATTTGAAAAGTCGCCTTCATAAATTAAGGACTCATTGAAAGGAATATGTGCTTCTTCCAGTGCCTGTTTGTAACCGTCGAGTCTCATCATCGCAGTAGCAAGTTTTAAGGGACCGGTAATCATTCCGATTTTCTTGTATCCACATGAAATCAAATGCTTCGTTGCCAAATAACCACCTTGTTTCTGATTAATAATAATATTTTTGATATTTCCAGATTTAAAACTGCGGTCAACGCATATAAATGGTGTATCACATGTGGAAATGGCTGTAAAAATTAGATCCTGGAATTCTTCAAGGCCGATACTGGAACGAATTAAGATAATACCAGCTAATGCTCTTGAAATGAAGGTTCGCACAACTTCAAGCTCGCTTGCGGCTGATTCATTTGTACTTGCCAAAATTAAGGTATATCCATGCTTTGAACATTCAGATTCAACCTCTTTTACAAACTCACTAAAAAAGGCATTTGAAATATCGGGAAGAATGAGGCCGATAACATTGGTTTTTCTTGTAACTAAACTTAACGCAATTTGATTTGGACGATAATTAAATTCCTTTGCTACTTCGTGGATTCGTTGTTTCATAGGTTCGGAAATCCGGTTTGGACGGTTGTTTAGAACCAGTGAAACAGCGGTGATGGAACAGTTGCATTTTTTAGCAATATCTCGGATAGTTACTGACATAATATACCACCTTTGCTTTTCTTTTATTCTATCACACAAGATATTTCAGCACAATTGCCATCGATAAAACTTATACGTATAAACCATTTTGATAAAACGATTAACTATTAAAACGAAGAAAAATAAGCCCTGTTACTGAATGCGCTTTCAAACATGTTGACAAAGGTGATTTAACGTTTTAAACTAGAAGTAAATAAGTTCAGGAGGTAGTTATGAAAATTGTCGTTGTCGGTAGCATTAATGCAGATCTGATGGTCCAAATGGACCAGTTCCCTCAAGTTGGAGAAACTGTATTGGGAAAAGATTTTTCTATACATCCTGGCGGTAAGGGTGCCAATCAGGCAGTAGCCGCAAAAAAATTGCAAGCAGAAGTTTCCATGATTGGTTGTGTCGGGGAGGATGCACACGGAGATTATCTGCTGGCTAACTTTCAAAACGTGGGGGTCAACGTTGAGGGCGTACGAAGAATAAGTAACGTTCCAAGTGGTGTGGCACCTATTTTTATATCTTCACAGGATAATATGATTGTCGTAGTCCCTGGAGCAAATCACAAGGTTTCTAAAGAAGATATTGATGCGAATATTCAGAAAATAAAAGAAGCAGATGTAATCATGACTCAATTTGAGATACCGATGGAAACGATTGATTATTTACTTGATAAGTGTGATGACCTCGGCAAAATGATTATTGTCAATCCAGCTCCCTATCAGCCATTTGATCTAGAATGGATGAGACGAATTACTTTTTTAACACCCAATCAAGTTGAACTTGAGAAAATCTTTCAAAAGGATAAGGAATCTGTTCTAAGACATTATCCAAATCAGGTGATTTTGACAGCTGGTGAAGATGGAGCATATTTTCACGATGGATTCAACATGGTTCATATTGAAGCAGATAAAACGGAGGTAGTGGATACAACAGGGGCAGGCGATACATTCAATGGAGCTTTAGCTACTTTAATTGCTCAAAGAAAACCACTAAACGAAGCCGTCGCTTTTGCAGTTAAAGCAGCGAGCTGTGCAGTTAAAAAACGTGGAGCACAATCCGCAATGCCAACACTTGAGGAACTTGTATGACGAAACTAAAACTAATCATGGATGTGGATCCAGGAATTGATGATTCCCTCGCCATCTTGTTTGCGGCTAAACATTCATCAATTGAACTACTTGGACTAACGATTGCCAGTGGGAACATTGAGGTAAATCAGGGAGCACGTAATGCTTACAAAGCACTATCGATGGTTAACCGTACGGATGTTCCGATACACAAAGGAAGCTTATTACCACTAAAACGTAACTACGTTGATGCAACAGATACCCATGGGAAAGATGGTATCGGCGAAATTTATTTCCCTGATATCGATCCCAAAGAGCAGGAATCTGCCATTGATTTTATCATCAAAAGTTGTTACCGATATCCAAATGAAATCACCATAGCGGCACTTGGGCCTTTAAGCAATCTTGCTATGGTCATCCAAAAAGATCATCATGCATTACAACTTGCCAAAGAGATTGTGATTATGGGAGGAGCAGCTAAAACTCATGGAAATTGCTCCGAAGTGGCTGAATACAATTTCTGGTGTGATCCCGATGCGGCTGATATCTTTTTTGAAGCTAAACTAAAAAATGTCACACTCGTTCCCCTGGATGTCACGTATAAAATCCTGTTATCTCCTAATAAAAGAGACATGATTCGCCAGTTTAATACCCCCCTATCAACCTATGTATATGATATAACTCAGTTTTATGTAAACTTTCACTGGAATCAGGAACGCACCTTAGGATGTATCATTAATGATCCTCTTGTGATTGCCTATCTTGTTTCACGTCATATACTCAAATTTGAGAAGGGGAGTGTGGATGTTGTTACAGAGGGGAAAGCTTTAGGAGAGTCTATTGTGGATTTTCGAATGTTAAGTGATCGACCACCAGTAAACATTGCGTTAAACGTTGACTCCAAGGCCTTCTTTCATTTATTTTTAACCACAATATTTGATGATTTTAAGGACGATATCGAACTGATGTTTCGAAAGGAGATGTTAGGATGAAACGAAAAGTAATCTTTGATACAGATCCAGGCATTGATGATGCCATTGCTTTATTAACACTGTTAAACTCAGATATGTTTGATGTATTGGGGATTACGACAGTTGCAGGGAATAAAGGAATTGAGCATACGACAACAAATGCAAGCAAGATTGTTACCTATATGAATCAATCCATACCGATTTATCAAGGTGCGTATAGCCGATATCCCGTGGTCAAGGAAAATAAGCCATCAGATCATTTGGATGGTGGTGATGTTCATGGGAAAGATGGATTAGGTGGCGTTGACTTAAAAGTAGATCCTGAGTTGTTCAAAAAGGAGTCAGCAGTTGATTTTCTAGTTCGATGTGCTTTGGAGTTTCCCAATGAAGTTGAAATCATCTCAGTGGGTCCGATGAGTAACCTTGCCTTAGCAATAGAGCAAGATGAAGCCGCAATGCGTCAAATTAAAAAAATATGGTCCATGGGCGGTGGTGTGCGAAGAGGAAATGTGACTCCAGTCGCTGAGTTCAACTATTGGTTTGATCCAGATGCGGTTGAGAAAGTATATTCGATTGGGGATGAGGTTCCAATTGTTATGATTGGACTAGATGCAACACATCAATGTATATTCGATATGAATGATTTAACATTTATGAAACTTGCATGTGGACCAAAAGGTGAAATGATGGCACACATGGTGAATGACTATGTCAAGGCCTACTGGACAGTTAATGGTTACATTGGTGTTGTCATCCATGATTTAATTGCGGTGCTTGCAGCAATGGATGAAGATATTTGCACGACACTGACACACACGCATTTAGATATAGTTATGGGAGGAAAAGCCCATGGACAATGCTTGGTTGATCTCGTGGATAGTTGGAAGAAACCCAAGAATGCATATGTTTGTATGGATTTAGATGTTCGCAAGTGCAAAGAGATGTTTTTTGAGACTTGCTTTACAAAGGAAGTTATGGAAAGGTACCGAGAAGTCTTTCCATGAAATAGCTCAGCTAAACTAGAAGAGGAGGTACAGCAATGAGCAAAGTTCAAAAGTATTCAACGATGGCAATTCTACTTATTCCGATTGGAATTGCAATCAACTACGTAGGAGGACAACTTGCCCTCGTACTTAAACTGCCAGTATTCATCGACGTTATCGGAACGATTCTTGTCGGTGCGCTTGCAGGTCCATTATTTGGCGGTATTACAGGATTGGTAACCAATCTGATTCTTGGTATTACAGCTCCAGTTTGGATTGCTTATGCAGTGGTAAACGTGGCGATTGGGATCGTTGCGGGTCTTTGTGCTCAAAGAGGCTGGTTTAAAGATGTTAAGGGAATCATTATCACCAGTGTACTTATTTGGTTGATTACTCAATTAACCGCTAACCCAGTCACAGTCTATATGTTCGGTGGTGTTACAGGTTCTGGATCGAGTTTTATAACATCCTTCCTATTGGCAACAGGCCAATCCTTATGGCAATCAGTTATCACGACAGCGTTGATTACTGAAACCGTGGATAAGTTTGTTTCTGTCATTATTGTCTTCTTCATTATCAAGGCAATACCAGCACGTACATTAACAAAGTTCCCTTTGGGCGAACAGTATATTCCTGAATAAAGAAGTTGGAACATCCCGCCTTCGGGCGGGATATTCTTTTAGAAAGGATGATTGATATGAATCGAGCGAACAAAGGATTATTAAGTCACCTGTATCCAACCACCAAGTTTGTCTTTTTACTAAGTGCGATTTTATTGGGTGCCATCTATGATTGGAAGTTTGGATATTTCATCATCTTACCACTAACTATGGTGTTGGCCTTATTTGAAGGAAAGTTTTTCCCTTTCTTTAAAAAGGTTGTTGCAGCACTCATTGTTTTTGTCGTATTTATATTCCTATTTAAAGTTATGCTGGATAATTCGGATTCAACAATTCTGTTTCAATGGCAGTTTGTAACCATTAAAACACAGGGGTTGATCGATGGATTCAATCAAACATCTATTTTAGTTATTATAGCAGCCACAGTCATTCTATTTTTTGAAACTACAGATGTTGAGGATTTTATGATTTCTCTTCAGCAAATGAAAGTTTCCCATTTAGTCAGTTATGTCTTTTTGGCAACCCTTCAAATGATACCGGATATGGTCAAACGAAGTAAAGTGATTATGCAGGCTCAACAGGCACGTGGAATTGAGACTGAAGGTAACATATTCTTGCGCTTAAAAGCATTCTTTCCATCCTTAGGTCCGCTTATTATTTCATCTATTGCAGATTTGGAAGATCGTGCCATTACCCTTGAAGTTCGCGGTTTTTCGGCAAATGTACCAAAGACGCACTTAAAGCAACTTGAAATGAAAACATCAGATAAATGGCTTATGGGGCTGATTGTCCTGTTGACTTTAGTGCTTGTGGGATGGAGGATTCAATTATGGCTGTTCTAGAACTAAAAAATGTCAGTTTCAAATATCAGTTAGGGAAAGAAAAAGTATTGGAAAATATCAATCTTGCCATTGAAAAAGGAGAATTTGTGGCGATGGTTGGTCGTAATGGTGCCGGAAAAACGACCTTGTGTTCCATTATGAGAGGGATTATTCCACATTTTCAATCAGGAACGCTCGAAGGTGAAGTACTTCTCTATGGAAAGAACGTTTCAGAGATGAATCTTGGAGATATTGCCCAACATGTCGGATTTGTATTTCAAAATCCATTTATTCAGGTTAGCGGTGTCAAGAAGACAGTATTTGAAGAAATCGCATTTGGACTTGAAAATCTGGGAGTACCGAGAAGCGAGATATTTCGAAGAGTGGAAGAGGTCATTCAGCAGTTAAAAATTGACTATCTTCGTGATAAACACCCAATGCAGTTATCGGGTGGTCAAAGTCAGCGTGTAGCACTTGCATCAGTTCTCGTAATGGATCCGGAAATTTTAATTATTGATGAACCTACCTCACAATTGGATCCAATTGGAACGGAAGAAGTATTTG
>ERZ869909.2336-NODE-2336-length-12770-cov-4.763177_pt1 | contig 12770 bp, 13 predicted proteins | sample MGYA00520892_ERZ869909 | MGnify/ENA primary metagenome ERZ869909 (study PRJEB32215, sample SAMEA104723947) | bioreactor metagenome | biome: bioreactor; feature: anaerobic bioreactor; material: water | place: China | collected 2015-03-12 ... | reverse complement strand
TCGAGAAGGTGTCCTACGGCCTGATTATCGAATCCACCCGGCCGATCTACATGCAGGACATCGTGCGCAACCCGTCTACCCTGTAAGCCTGAATCTCTTCTGAACACCGGGGCCGCGCACGGATCGCGCGGCCGCCAACATTGCTGAAGCATAGTGGAGCACACCATGGATGGTTTCACCCGGCGCCTCGCGCTGTCGCTGGCCTTTGATACGGCCGCCCCCCGACTCGGCCCCCTGCTCAACGCCCACCGCCATGATCCGGTGACCGATAACGGCCACGGCCTGCCGTGCCCGTTGCTGGACGACACCGGCCTGCCTGATCCGGAGCGGCTGAAAGCCTGGCTGCCCCCGGTCCTGCGCCAGCGCCCGCCTGTCGCCAGCGCGCGCCTGCAGGCCTGGGCCGAGCAACTGCGCCGCGAGGGCTGGCAGCTCATTGCCCTGACCGACCCCCATTATCCGCCGCTGTTGGCGGCACTGCCGGATGCCCCGGGGCTGCTGTTCGTGCGCGGCGACGCGACCCTGCTGGACGCACCGCAACTGGCCATGGTGGGCGCCCGCAATGCCTCGCCGGAAGGTCTGGGCCACGCGCATCGCTTCGCCGCCGCCCTGGCGGACAAGGGCTTCGTGATCAGCAGCGGCCTGGCGCTGGGTATCGACGCCGCCGCCCACGAAGGCGCCCTGACCCGGGGCCAGACCCTGGCGGTGATGGGCGGCGGGCCGGACCGCATTTACCCGCCGCGTCATGCAAGTCTGGCGGCCCGCATTGTCGATCAGGGCGGCGCCCTGGTGACCGAATACCCGCCGGGCATGGCGCCGCGCAAGGAGCACTTTCCGCTGCGCAACCGGATCATCAGTGGGCTGTCCCTGGGCGTGATCGTGGTGGAAGCCGCCCTGCGCTCCGGCTCCCTGATTACTGCCCGGCTGGCGGCGGAACAGGGCCGCGCCGTGTTCGCCATCCCCGGCGCGCTGAACAATCCCCTCAGTCGAGGCTGCCACCGGCTGCTGCGCGATGGCGCCCACTGGCTGGAAAGTCTGGAAGATGTGACCGCCCACTTCAGCGATTTCACCGCCCTGGCGGCCAGCCTGGACGACGACAGTGCCCAGACCGCCCTGCCGCTGCCTCCTGCCTCCGGCGTGCTGCCACTCCTGCACAGTGGTGTGAATACGCTGGACGAACTCGCGTCTCGCACCGGGCAGAGCGTCGCCGAGCTGGCCGCCGAACTGGCGCGGCTGGAATTCAGTGGCCAGGTGCGGCGGGTGCCCGGCGGCTATGCGCGCACATGAGCCTTGATTCCCCGGCCGCGGGCTTGGCATTACACTGGGCACCCCGTTACCAGCCTGACGCCGATATCTGCCATGTCCGAGTTCGCTGTACCCGCTCCCGTTGCCCTGGCCGCCCGTGTCATCCGGGGCGGCGGCGTGATCGCCTACCCCACTGAAGCGGTTTACGGCCTGGGGTGCGACCCGGCCAATGAAGCGGCCGTGCTGCGGTTGCTGGAGATCAAGGAGCGCCCGGTGTACAAGGGGCTGATCCTGCTGGGCGCCGATGCCGCGCAACTGCGCCCCTGGATCGAGGTCAGCGATGCCGACCTGGCGCGCATGAATGAGCGCTGGCCTGGCCCGGTGACCTGGGTGGTGCCCGCCAGTGCGCGCGTGCCGAGCTGGGTGCGCGGCGAGCACACCACCGTGGCGGTGCGCGTGAGCGGCCACCCGCTGGCGCGTGCCATCGCCGCCGCAGCGGGCACACCGATTATTTCCACCAGCGCCAACCTGAGCGGTCGCCCCTCCGCGCGCAATCGTTTTCAGGTGGCGCGGCAACTGGGCGACCGGCTGGATCTGATCGTCAACGGCGAGTGCAACCTGGCGCGCCGCCCGTCTGCTATCATTGACCTCGCCAGCGGCGCCCACCTGCGCCGCTGAGCTCCGGCCCACCCGGCCCCGGCCGGCACAGCAACAAGAGATCACACCTTCATGTCCCAGATTGACCCGAACGCCGTCAAAACCTATCTGCTCGACCTGCAAGATCGCATCTGCGCCGAGCTGAGCGAGGAAGACGGCGGCGGCCGTTTTGTCGAAGACAGCTGGACCCGTGAAGAAGGCGGTGGCGGCCGCTCCCGCGTGCTGACCCAGGGCGCCGTGATCGAAAAAGGCGGCGTCAATTTTTCCCACGTGTTCGGCACCCAACTGCCGCCCTCGGCCACCGCCGCCCGGCCAGAACTTGCCGGGCGCAGCTTCCAGGCCATGGGCGTGTCGCTGGTGATTCACCCGCACAATCCCTATGTGCCCACCAGCCACGCCAACGTACGTTTCTTTATCGCTGAAAAGCCCGGCGAAGCACCGGTATGGTGGTTCGGCGGCGGCTTCGACCTGACGCCCTACTATGGTTTTGAAGAAGACGTGCGCCACTGGCATCAGACCGCCCATGACGCCTGCGCGCCCTTCGGCGACGACATCTATCCGCGCTTCAAGCAATGGTGCGATGACTACTTTTTCCTGAAACACCGCAACGAACCGCGCGGTGTGGGCGGGTTGTTTTTTGATGACCTGAACGACGCCGGTTTCGACGACAGCTTTGCCCTGATGCGCAGCATCGGTGACGCCTACATTCAGGCCTACCGACCGATCATGGCACGGCGCAAGGACCAGCCGTTCAGCGAGCGCGAGCGTCAGTTCCAGCTCTATCGCCGCGGCCGCTATGTGGAATTCAATCTGGTCTACGATCGCGGCACCCTGTTCGGCCTGCAATCCGGAGGCCGCACCGAATCCATCCTGATGTCCCTGCCGCCCCTGGTGCGCTGGGATTACGACTGGCAGCCGGAACCGGGCACACCGGAAGCGGCGTTGTATGACCAGTTTCTGATTCATCGGGAGTGGATCTGATGGCGCGCTACGCCGTATTCGGCAACCCGATTGCCCACTCAAAGTCGCCGCAGATTCATCAGGCGTTCGCCGCCCAGCGCGGTGCCGAGCTGGTGTATGAACGCATCGCCGCGCCGCTGGAAGGATTTGCAGACGCTGTGGCGGAGTTCTTTGCCACCGACGGTGCGGGCGCCAACGTGACGGTGCCGTTCAAGGAGCAGGCCTTTGCCCTGTGCGCCGTGCGTACCGAACGCGCCGAACTGGCCGGTGCCGTGAATACCCTGTGGCAGGAAGACGGCCAACTGCACGGCGACAACACCGACGGCGCCGGCTTGCTGGCGGACATTCGCGACAATCTGCACTGGCCGGTGAAAGGCCGCCGCGTGTTGATATTGGGCGCCGGCGGCGCCGTGCGCGGCGTGCTCGGCCCACTGCTGGCGGAACATCCGGCCAGCCTGACCATCGCCAACCGCACCCCGGACAAGGCCCACGCCCTGGCCGCGCTTGCAAAAAAATCCAAAATCGGTGGCCCCACTCCCCCGCTTATCGAAAGCTGCGGCTATGATCAATTGCAGGATGAATTTGATCTGGTGATCAACGGCACCTCGGCGGGCCTCAGCGGCGCCATGCCTGACCTGCCTGACACGCTGCTGACAGCGTCTGGCCAGGCCTATGACATGGTGTATGGCAACGAGCCCACCGTATTCATGCGCTGGGCGGCAGCACGCGGCGCGGCCACCGCCGACGGCCTGGGCATGCTGGTGGAACAGGCCGCCGAAGCTTTCGCCCGCTGGCACGGCTGGCGCCCCGCCACGGCCCCGGTGATCGCCGCTTTGCGCCAACCCGTCTGATGGCGACGCGGGCGCTTTAAAAAACCGGCATGGCAATTTCGCCTGGCAACGTAAGGACGACTCATGCACCGCATCAGGATTGGCCCCGCATCAGCGTTGCTATGCCTGCTTCTTGCCTCCCTCAGCGCGCAGGCGGGCGTCCTCAATATTGCCTGGGACAACGACCTGCTCACCGGCGAAGACAAGGGTTACACCAACGGTGTGCGGATCTCTTACCTGAGCGGCACCGCAGAGCGTAACGACACCTGCCGCCTGTGCCTGCCGCGCCGCGCCCGCGACAGCTTTGGCTGGCTGCCCGGCATCGGCAACCCCGACCGCGACCACGCCCTGAGCGTGTCATTGATCCAGCTGATGGTGACCCCGGAAGACATCGAGGCCGAAGCACCGCAGTTCGATGACGTGCCCTATGTCGGCCTGGCCGCGATCGAGACCACGCTGTTTTCCTGGAATCGCCAGCACCTGGTGGGCTACGGTCTGCTGGTGGGTCACACCGGGCCGGACTCTGGCGCCAAACGCAGCCAGGAATGGGTGCACAAGGTCACCGGCAGCAGCAACCCGAAAGGCTGGGACAACCAGCTGGGGCCGGATGTGGTGGGCGGGCTGCATGCGCTGTATGCCAATCGTTTTTACAGCAGCGGCGCGAACGGCCTCCAGAACGAACTGGTGTGGTCGGCGGGTACGCGTCTGAGCAACTTCATCACCAGCGCCGAAACCGGCCTGTTCTGGCGCATGGGCCACAATCTGCCCGGCAACTTCGTGCCGGAATACGCCGGTTTGTCGTCCACCATCGGCCTGCCCGGCCTGCTGGATATTCCCGGCCGTGGCTGGTCCCTGTTTGCCGGCCTGATCGGCGAGGGCATCGCCTACAACTATATCGAGGATCGCGGCAGCGACTACGCCTTCCGCCAACGCCACTTCACCGGCGGCCTCAGCCTGGGTGGCTCGGTGCACACCGAAAGCTTCCAGTTCGCCCTGACCCTGCGCGCCACCACCTCCCCCACGGAAACCAACAAGGACCCGATGAGCTTCGGCACCCTGTCGTTTACCTGGCGGTTGTGAGGCTCAGCCCTCCTCGGCCAGATACTGGTCTTTCAGCTTTACGTAATTGCCAGCCACATAGGGCAGGAAATCCAGCTCCTCCTGGGTCAGCGGGCGCACCGACTGGGCCGGTTTGCCGCGATACAGGTAGCCCGGGCGCAGCGACTTGCCCGGTGGCACCAGCGAGCCTGCTGCCAGGATCACATCGTCGCCGATGCGGGCGCCGTCCATCACGATGGCCTGCATACCGATCATCACCCGATTGCCGATATGGCAGCCATGCAGCATCGCCTGGTGAGCAATTGTCACATCATCGCCGATAGTGAGCGCAAACCCACCCGGGTTGAATCGAGAGTCGTGGGTGATATGCAGCACGGCGTTGTCCTGCACGCTGCAGCGCGCTCCCAGCTCGATAAAGTGCATGTCGCCCCGGATCACCGCGCAGGGCCACACCGAACAATCCGGCCCCAGGGTGACATCCCCGATCACCTGCGCCGACGGGTCCACCCACACCCCTTCCCCCAGTTGCGGGGTCTTGCCAGCGAATGTGCGTACTGTCATGGGGAGTCCTCCGGATTATGAGTGCAGAACGGCGTGACGCATGGCGCCCACCTGCTTCACGGTAAAGTCGCTCAGCGATGCCGACAAGCCATGCTTCTGGCATAGCGTAGCGCACTGCCCCAGCGCGGCATCCACCTGCTCGATGATCTGCGCCGCAGTGCGCGGCGGTACGTCCGCCACGCGCGCCAGGGCGTTCAGGTCTTCCCGGTGTATGCCGTCGCGCTTGCCATTGAGGCTCATTTGATGAGCGTGGGTAAAACGGCCGTCAGGATTCCAGGAAAACGTCAGGTCGAAGGCTGGCGATAATTGCCACTGGCCCTGCTTGTCCATCAGAAAAGCGATGTTCTTGGTGTGGTCGTCGCGGTTGCAGCCCAGCACATTGAAGACCACGCGCCGAAACTGCTCCTGCATGGCCTTGCGCCCGAGCCGCAGCTGTTTCATCAATTGGAAGAGCGCCTCATAGCTGGTTTGCCCCGGAGCGTTATAGTCATGATGGCCCAGCGCGCACAGGGACTGCATCAGCAACTTGCCACCCTCCTGAGGGCGATCAAAGCGCCGTGTCATGAAATGGCTGCGACCATTTTCGTGAAGTAACCGGCATTCGCTCATTGAGATGCCTGCGGCGCGTGCCATCTCATAGTAAATGTACTCGCGGATGCCATACCCTTGGGGGTCCGCTTCGGCTTCCCTGTCGCGATTGCCGCTGATCCCATCAAGTTTGAGTATCCAGTGCTGGAAGCCCGGGGGCAGATCAGACTGGCCTGCGCGCACCTCGCCGCTATCCGGGTTCCAGGCGATCACGGCCTTGGCGCGCGCGCCACCTGCAGAGGTGCCCACCTGGATGATGGCGCGCATCTCGTCTGGTGTAATCCGCTCGTGCAGTGTGGCCCGTTGTTGCTGGCGTGCGTTGAGCACCTGATTGCTGACAGACACCAGCTCCGCGACATCAAGGGGGATATCTTCGGCGTCCGGTGGACCTGCCGCAGGCTCGAACTCGAGGGCGCCCATACCGCGCTTGCCGACATAGCACAGACGCTCGACCGGGTTGGCGCTCTCGGCTGTGCGACCCTGTCGGGCCAGCCAGGCATCGAACAACGCATGGCCGAACTTGTCCGGCAGCGAGTCGGCGAGCAGCCCCGGCAAGCCATGGAAGGTATCCCGATTCAGTGCGCTGAATCGGAAAGGCGCTTTGCGCAGGGGCATCTTCAACGGGGCAATCTCGATTCCCCGCTCAATAAAACCGGGCGCATACTGGAAATCCGCCAGGGAAGCCTCGCTATCCCAGGCCACGACGCCGACTTCGGCACCCCATAGCATGACCTTGGCGACCTCCACACTCATGGCTCCGGCTCCTGGTCTTCTGGCCATCGGGGCGTAGTCTCGGCAATGCCCGGAGAAGAGGTGTGGCGAACGCGCTGGGGCAGTTTTCCCTGTTCGTGAGCATAGCGCAGCAACGGAGAGCGCGCCGGATCAGGCAGTACCTGGTCCAGTGTGTCGAGCAAGTCCAGCGCCCGAAGCACCGCCAGGAATTCAGGCAGCTTGACCGGCCTTCCCTGCTCGATTTTGCTCAGCGTACTGCGGGATACCCGTGCACGGTCCGCCAGCGTATCCTGTGTCCATTCGGCCTGGATGCGGTGCAGCCGCAGTCTGCGGCCCAGCTCGGCCAGCAGCGCGTCGTCAAAGAGTTCGGCAAGCTTCATGATGGTTGCCTCGCCTGTAGGTAATAAGGCTTTGACGTATTGTTGCCCAATGCCTCTGGCTGCGCAAATTTAATGCTGTCGATCGGAGTCATTATATTAAATATCATTGTTTATGTATGCGATCGCAGTCATTATAGGGGCCTTTCGGTGTTGCCCGAGGGCTTGAACCTGCTGCTGCCGCCCCCACTCTGTCCAATGTGTAGATGTCCGAATTTGCCGAGGAGCCCCGCATGTCCAGCAACCCCCTGATCGATTACCCCGGCCTGCCGCCGTTTTCTGCCATCAAGCCCGAGCAGGTGGAGCCCGCGGTGGACGCGCTGATCGAATCCGGCCGGGCGCGGATCAAGGCGCTGCTGGCGGACGGCGGCCCCTGGACCTGGGCCTCGCTGGTGCAGGCGCTGGATGAAGAAGATGACCGCCTGAGCAAGGCCTTCGGCCCCGTGGGGCACCTGAACGCCGTGGCCCAGACGGATGCCCTGCGTAATGCCTACAACGCCTGCCTGCCCAAGCTGTCGGAATACGGCACCGAAACCGGCCAGAACGCCGAGCTGTTTGCCGCCTACCAGAGCGTGCGCGACAGCGAGGAATACGCCCGCCTGACCCCCGCCCAGCAAAAAGACCTGGACGACACCCTGCGTGACTTCCGCCTGTCTGGCGTGGACCTGCCCGTGGAGCGCAAGGCCGAGTACATGGCCAACAGCAAGCGGCTGTCTGAACTGACCTCGCGCTTTTCCGACAATGTGCTGGACGCCACCCAGAGCTGGCGCAAGCACGTGACCGACGAACGCGAACTGGACGGCCTGCCCGACGTCGCCCGCGCCGGCGCCGCCGATAAGGCGAAGGAAGAAGGCCTGGACGGCTGGATGCTGACCCTGGACTTCCCCTGCTATTACGCCGTGATCTGCCACGCCACCAACCGCGCCCTGCGCGAAGAGATGTACCGCGCCCACTGCACCCGCGCCTCGGAAGAAGGCCCGGATGCCGGCAAGTTCGACAACAGCGCCCTGATGCGCGAGATCCTGCGCCTGCGCCACGAACAGGCCCGCCTGCTCGGCTTCAACAACTATGCCGAAAAATCCCTGGCCACCAAGATGGCCCGCGACGTGGACGAAGTGCAGACCTTCCTGCGCGACCTGGCCCGCCGCGCCAAGCCCCAGGCCGAGAAAGAGCTGGCCGAACTGAAAGCCTTTGCGGCCGAAAACGGCGCGACGGACCTGCAACCCTGGGATATCGGCTTCTGGAGCGAACGCCTGCGCGAAGCCCGCTACAGCATCTCTGAAGAAGAGCTGCGCCCCTGGTTCCCCGCCGAAAAAGTGATCAACGGCATGTTCGCCGTGGTAGAGAAGCTGTTCGCCATCCGCATCCAGGCCAAAGACGGCGTGGACACCTGGCACCAGGACGTTCGCTACTACGACGTGTTCGATGACAGCGGCCAGCTGATCGCCGGCTTCTACCTGGACATGTATGCCCGCACCGGCAAACGCGGCGGCGCCTGGATGGACGACTGCCAGGTGCGTCGCCGCCGCCTGGACGGCAGCTTGCAACTGCCCGTGGCGTATCTGAGCTGCAACTTCGCCCCGCCCGCCGGCGGCAAGCCCGGCCTGCTGACCCACGACGAAGTGACCACCCTGTTCCATGAATTCGGCCACGGCCTGCACCACATGCTGACCGAACAGGACGTGAGCGGCATTTCCGGCATCAACGGCGTGGCCTGGGACGCCGTGGAGCTGCCCAGCCAGTTCATGGAGAACTGGTGCTGGACCGAAGAAGGCATCCGCCTGATTTCCGGCCACTATGAAACCGGCGAACCCCTGCCCCGCGAAAAGCTGGACAAGATGCTCGCCGCCAAGAACTTCCAGAGCGCCATGATGATGGTGCGCCAACTGGAGTTTTCCCTGTTCGATATGCGCATCCACGCCGAATACAACGACCAGCTGGACATCCAGACCGTGCTCGACGAAGTGCGCGACGAAGTGGCCGTGATCAAGCCCCCCGCCTTCAACCGCTTCCAGAACGGCTTCGGCCACATCTTTGCCGGCGGCTACGCCGCAGGCTACTACAGCTACAAATGGGCCGAAGTGCTCTCTGCCGATGCCTACGCCCGCTTTGAGGAAGAAGGCGTGTTCAACCCCGACACCGGCCGCGACTTCCGTCAGCACATCCTGGCCATGGGCGGCAGCCAGGAGCCCATGGAACTGTTCAAGGCCTTCCGCGGCCGCGAACCCAGCGTGGAGCCCCTGCTGCGCCACAGCGGCATCGCCGCATGAGCGTGAAACGCCGCTTTATCGCCGGCGCCACCTGCCCCGAGTGTGGCGCCGTGGACAAGATCGTGCGCGTTCAGGACGGCGACAGCCTGTGGATGGAGTGCGTGGCCTGCGATATGCGCAAGGACCTGGACGCTGAACCGGCACCCGCCCCGACACCGCCAGAGGGTGGTGATGGGGGCGGGAGCAGCCCGGTGGTGTGGAAATCGGGCAAATAGGCCGATGATGGCAAAGTGCCATCACTTGAAATAAATCTTCCTTCCGGTATTACTTATCTCACAGAAGAAATGAGACAGGGGTCACGTTGGGTGTGGCGCTTGTTTGTGGGGGGATCGTGTTTGGGGGGAGTGCGATTTCTGGCGGTAGCGTGGGTGGGTTTGAATAAGTATGCCTTCTTCGTATCACCCTTGCTTCTATGGTATTAGAGAACCTGCTCTTTTTTTCAGAGAGATATAATAGCTACTTGAAGTGGACGGATACATAGATAGGTTGCCGACGTCGTTATTCAATATACGCGTCATCGCCCTAATGCCTGTTAAAGGTCATGGAGAGATATGAGTAATATTCTTGAGATTGATATCGATAGAAAGCTCGAGATTAAAATAAACAATGAAAGGCCGGTGTCGCTGAAGGATCTGTCTTTATCGCTTCTTTCGTTCAATCATCAATTTCACAAGTTTGTTGAGTCAGAAACAGACAGGCTGACTGATATCGGAAGTGAACTGTTAATTAAAGAAGTGCGGAAGGGCTCAATTGTCATCGAGCTTGTATCCCAAGCTGCGCCAATAATGCCACTTCTTTGGAAGGTTCTTAAGTGCTACCCTGAATATACATTTGACCCAGAAGAAGAGTGACTTTTAATAATCGCAGGCATGGCGATGGATTTTCCATTACGGCTATGCTGCACTACGAAAAGCGCGCATGCTGAAGGCTTTGTGTGCGCAGCGCATCCATTTTATACTTAGAGAAAAATAGATGAAGGTTCGCGTACAGAAATTCAAAAAAATTGACGATGTTGAAGTTGATCTTTCACCGATTAACATTTTTATAGGCACTAATAATTCCGGGAAAAGTAGCTTTATACAAGGAATCCAATTTGCGGTATCAGCTTGCCAGACGCTTGAACTGCTGGGCGCAAGCTGGGTGAAAGGTAAAGCGAAAACCTTGGCTTTAGACTCAAAGGAATTTCTTTACACTCCGACTAATGATATTTCATATCTCTATCATGGCAAGCGGCTTTCTGGATCGAGAAGAAAAGAAGATCGAAATTGGATAGAATTTACCCTAAATAATGGTAATGAATCGAAGCTAAAAATATCTAGAGGTAAAAATGGCGGGTTTACCACTCTGCTAGAGGGTAAAGATTTAGGAGGTCGGCTTTCCTCAATAGAAACCCCATATTGTGTATATGTTCCAGGAATAGCCGGAATTCCAGTTCTGGAGAAATATGAGGTGCCAATTGCAGTGAAAAAATCCGCAACAAGAGGGGATTCCAATAACTACCTAAGGAACATTCTGCATACTATAAATGGTGATGTTGATAAGTGGACGGCGTTTCTTGAGTCGGTCAATTCTGTATATGGTGGTGTTGGTCTTTCGGTCGAGTTTGATGAGCACGCATCGGAATATATTTATGTTTACGTAACATCAAATGGGATCAGGCTGCCTCTTGATTCGGTCGGAACTGGATTGCTTCAAGTGATTCAAATCTTTGCTTATATCGAATATTTCTCACCAAAGATTGTACTTCTCGATGAGCCAGACTCACATATCCATCCTACTAAGCAAAAAGAGCTTGCACGTGAGTTGGTGAAGAGAGTGACGGCAGATCCCGAGTTAAAAGTGGTATTCTCCACGCATTCTCGCTACATACTAGAATCTTTGGAGAATGACGCCAAGGTAGTCCACTTCCAGCTGGGCAATGCTCTAGATGATGTAAAAGGAAGCAATATACTGCTTGATATTGGGGCTGCTGATGCGGACTATCTCTTCGCTAAGAAGAAATTAAAATATGTCATCGTTACTGAAGATAAGGTGGACGATGTATCTGAAAAAAAGGAGTTTATTAAGAAATTTTTAATTGCTAATAGGTTATCCGAAGATGAATTTGTACTTCATTCCTACGAAGGCTGTACAAAGGTAGAGTTCGCAAGGATACTACAGGGTTTTGTAAGGAAACAAATTCCTACGGCAAAGGTCATTCTTCATATTGATAGAGATCAGAAGGTGGATGGCGATCGTGAGCTGGAAAAGCTTAAAGAAGATTGCCAGAAAAGAGACATACTGCTGTTCATAACGAAATATCAAGAAATAGAATCCTATTTCTGCACGCCAAAGAACATCGCAAAGGTGTATGAAATACCGTTCGAGCGGGCAAAGCAGGAACATGATCGCATTGTTTCCGATTTAGAAGAAGAAACTCGACGTAGATTGACGAATTTCATACTAAGAGATCGACCGGAATTGAGTAAGAATAAGGATGGAAAAACTGATATAGCGCAGGTTGCTAGTTTTGTAGATGAGTGGTATGGAAAATTCAGTGTGGAGCTTACCCCGGGAAAAGAGTTGCTTGGGGCGGTTAAGCGGTGGGTCCAAGAAGAGCTAAAGGGAGATCCGAATAAGTTGATTGGCTATTCTGATGGGTTGGCAGCTGACGAATTTAGGATTTTGGTTGGTGGTCTTTAAGCACATAACAATTGCGTCAAGGTGGGCGCTCATAACTCGTGCCAGATTACGCATAATCTGTGAACGTGACGTTTGATGCTATTAGTAATACTTTGTTAGACTTGTAACGACCTAAAACGACTTTCCACTACTGTATTGGGATTGGGCGCCAATGCCATGACAACCGAACCTTGGGTCACCGCCGAGCAAGTTGCCCAGCATTTGGGCATCGTGAAAGACACAGCTTACCGATGGCGGGAAGGCAAGGGGCTGCCGGCCGACAAAGTGGGGCGTTTGTGGAAGTTCCAGCTATCTGAGGTGGACGAATGGGTGCGGGCGGGTGGCGCCGATGAGGTTTTGGACAAGAAAGACGACACATGAAAGTTCTCAATGTTATCAACAGCAGGCCTCTGGGTGTTCACATGATGCTCCAATATCCAAAGTGCACGGAAGGTACCGAATGCCAATTCCGATAATTGATCTTTTTGCAGGCCCGGGAGGTTTGGGCGAGGGGTTTGCCTCCCTTCGGGATCACAGTAAACAACCATATTTCGAGATTGGTCTCTCCATTGAAAAGGATCCCATTGCACATCGAACGCTGACCCTTCGGGCAGTATTCAGGCGCCTGCGAGGAACCAGAGATATAAAGCATTACTACAGCTATATACGCGGCGAAATTGACGGGGCTACTTTCCGGAAAATCCCGGCAGTTGCGAGCGCCTTTATTCATGCCGAAAAAGAGGCTCGTTGCCTGGAGCTGGGAAAATCCGATGAGCAGCTCATCGACAGTGATATACGTGCTGCGCTCAAGGGACAGGAGACTTGGGTATTGA
>ERZ869909.2335-NODE-2335-length-12773-cov-4.731727_pt1 | contig 12773 bp, 8 predicted proteins | sample MGYA00520892_ERZ869909 | MGnify/ENA primary metagenome ERZ869909 (study PRJEB32215, sample SAMEA104723947) | bioreactor metagenome | biome: bioreactor; feature: anaerobic bioreactor; material: water | place: China | collected 2015-03-12 ... | reverse complement strand
CCAGGTGTCCGTCCTCGACCGCGAGCGCACCGCGACCTACACCGACGTCCTCCTCTTCGAGGACAGCGCGCTCTACCTCCGCCAGGTCGACCGCCGCGCCGTGCGCATCGCTACCGGCGGCACCGCCGCTGCGCTCGCCTTCGCCGCCGTGATCACCGTGCTCGCGACCCGGTACCAGCAGGAGGAGTGCCGCACGTTCCCGGAGATCTGCGCGCAGGACGAACAGGACCGCCGGGACCGCGCACGCTCCGGGCGCGTCGTCGGTGGTGTCCTGCTGGGCGCCGGCGCCGGGTTCGGCCTCACCACCGCGCTCGTCCGCGACCGGACGCGCGTGGAGGTGGTTCGCTTCAGCGAATCCGAGGAAGCCCAGGAGCTGACGCCGCGGCGCAGCCCGTTCGAAGGGCTCTGAGCGCCCGCAGGAACGCACCACCTGCGCCTCCTCTGCGCCTCCTCGGACCGCCCGCCCCCGCGACCTCGCCGGACCCGCCTGCGCCTCTCGTCAGGGCGCCCCTTCCTGCATCCGCGCTCGGCGCAGCGCGCTCCTGCGAGCCTCCACGTCCAGGTCGTCGCTCCCCACCGCCGCGTACGCGTCGTGGTTGTGGATCGACTCCTGGTTCTCCGCCTCCACCTGGAACCACGTCACTCGCTCCTCGGCGATCAGGCGAGTCGCCATCGAGCGCACCACGTCCTCGACGAACGCCGGGTTCTCGTAGCTCCGCTCCGTCACCCACTTCTCGTCCGAGCGCTTGAGCAGCGGGAAGATCGGCGCGCTCGCCGCCGCGTCCGCCCACTCGACGAGCTCCTCGATCCAGATCATCTCCCGGAACCGGACCTCGACCCGGACCATCGATCGCTGGCAGTGGGCGCCATACCGCGAGATGGCCTTCGAGCACGGGCAGAGCGTCATCACCGGGACCTCGACCCCAAGCGTGAACGCCGCCGCGCGGTCGCCGTCCACGTCTCCGACGAACCACGCGCGGATCTCCAGCGACGACTCCAGGCCCGATACCGGCGCCGTGCGCCGGATGAAGTACGGAAACTCCACCCGCACGTGCGCCCGCTCCGCGTCCAGCCGCTCCCGCAGCTCGTCGACGAACGCCGGCATCGTCTCCAGCGAGCACTCCCCGCGGTGATGCTCCAGCGCCGTCACGAAGCGGCTCATGTGCGTGCCCTTGTACTCGCGCGGCAGATCCACCGTCAGCTTGAACCGCCCCACCGTCGCCTGCCGCTGCTGCGACCGGTCCCAGACCACGATCGGGTAGCTGATGTTGCTGATCCCCACATGGCGCAGCGGGATGCCCCGCGTGTCCGGCGTGGCCTGAATGTCGACGAGGGAACCGGGCGCAGTCGTCTCGCTCATGAGGCACCGTGCGGGTCGAGAGAGCGAATCGGGGCGGGCAGGCGCCCCGGCTAGCGCATGCGTCAGGCGACAACAAGCCCATCCGGGCCCTCACCGGCCCCCGCAGACCGCCACCGGCACCCCCAAGCCAGCCGTTGCCGACGCCGACGCGATGTCCTAGGAGCCCTGCGACGACACGCACCTGTGCCCACGGCGGCCCGGACCGCCGGCGCGAGGAACGACGCATGCACGAGCAGCAGACCCCCGGCTGGAGCGGTGTCCAGCGCACCAGCGGGACCCTCGAGGTCCCCCGCCTCACCGACGCCCACCGCGCCCTCATCGACGCCCTGCGCGCCGCCATCCAGGGCGACGTCCGTGACGACGACGTCCACCGCGTGCTCTACGCCACCGACGCCAGCATCTTCGAGCTCATCCCCATCGCCGTCGTCATGCCGCGCAGCGGCGAGGATCTCCAGACCATCGTCCGGCTCTGCGCCGAGCACCGCGTCCCCATCACCGCGCGCAGCGCAGGCACCAGCCTGTCCGGCCAGACCGTTGGCCCCGGCCTCGTCGTCGACACCGGCCGCTACATGACGCGCATCCTCGAGCTCGACGTCGACAACGCCACCGTCCGCGTCGAGCCCGGCGTCATCCGCGACGACCTCAACCGCTACCTCAAGCCGCACGGCCTCGTGTTCGGCCCTGACACGTCGACCTCCAACCGCTGCATGATCGGCGGCATGATCGGCAACAACTCCTGCGGCTCGAACTCGATCTGGTACGGCACCACACGCGAGAACCTCGTCTCCATCGACGCGATCTTCACCGATGGCGCCCGCGCCGAGGTCGGGGAGCTCTCCCCCGAGCGCTGGCAGGAGCTGGCGGGCGAGGCGCATGTGCTCGGTCGGGCCGTTCGTGCTCTGGATGAGGTCGTGCGCCACAACGCCGACGTCATCGAGCGCTCGTTCCCCAAGGCCACGGTCAAGCGCCGCAACACCGGCTACGCCATCGACGACGTCGCCGACTCGTGGCTCACCGACCCTGCCTCGACGCGCGACCCAAGCCTCGCCCGGCTGCTCTGCGGCAGCGAAGGCACCCTCGCCCTCACGGCGTCCGCGACGCTGCGGCTGCACCGGTTGCCCGGCGCCTCCATCCTCGTCGCCGTCCACTTCGAGACCCTCGACGCGTCGCTCGAGGCCACGGTCGAGACCATCCCGTTCGAGCCCGCGGCCGTCGAGCTCATGGACCGGCGCATCCTCGAGCTCTCGCGACTCAACGCGGAGCAGGACCGCAACCGCTGGTTCGTCGAGGGTGACCCCGGCGCGCTGCTCGTCGTCCAGTTCTTTGGCGATACGCCGACGGACGTCGCCGCGAAAGCAGAGGCCCTCGTCGCCCACCTGCGGGCTCGCGAGCTCGGCTACGCCTGGCCCATTATCTCGGGCGCCCGCATGAACTCCGTGTGGGAGCTCCGCAAGGCCGGCCTCGGCGTGCTCTCCGGCAAGCCCGGAGACGTCAAGCCGGAGACCATCGTCGAGGACACCGCGGTCGCCGTCGAGGATCTGCCCGCTTACATCCGGGAGTTCGCACGGGTCATGGCGCGGCACCAGGCTGACTGCGTGTACTACGCCCACGCCTCCGTCGGTGAGCTCCACATGCGCCCTGAGCTCAACCTCAAGGACCCGCGCGACATCGAGCGAGCGCGGGCGATCGCCACGGACGTCGCGGACCTCGTCAGGGAGTTCCGCGGCTCGCTCAGCGGCGAGCACGGCGACGGCCGGATCCGTGGCCCGTTCGTCGAACGGGCGCTCGGCTCGGAAGCCTACGCGCTGCTGCGGCGCGTCAAGGAGGCCTTCGACCCCGAGCGTGTCCTCAACCCCGGCGTCATCATCGACGCGCCCCCGATGGAGCAGGACTGGCGCTACTACCCGGGCTACACCATGCGGGAGTGGCCCAGCGAGTTCCGCTACGAGGAGGCGATCGGCTTCCAGCGCGCCGTCGAGCGCTGCAACGGCTCCGGCGTCTGCCGTCGGTCCGCGGAAGCGGGCGGCACCATGTGCCCATCCTACATGGTCACCCGCGAGGAGCGGGAGTCGACCCGCGGAAGGGCCAATCTCTTCCGGCGCCTGATCCAGCACGGCCCGGAGAGCCTCTACAACTCCACCGAGCTCAAGGACGCCCTCGACCTCTGCCTGTCCTGCAAGGGCTGCAAGAGCGACTGCCCTGCCTCCGTCGACATGGCCACGCTCAAGGCGGAGTTCCAGCAGGGCTGGCACGACCGCCACGGGGTCTCGCGCGCCTACCGCATGTTCGCCGGTGTTACCGAGCTCACCGAGCTGCCCCAGCGCATCCCCGGCGCCATGCGCCTCGCCAACTGGGGGCAGGGCCTCGCGCCCGTCAAGGCGATCCTCTCTCGCGCGCTGGGGGTCCACCCCAGCCGGACCCTGCCCGCGTTCGCCGCACGCAGCTTCCACGCGTGGTTCGATGGGCGAGGCGGCAGCACCGTTCACGACGCCCAGGGAACCGTCTGCCTGTTCATCGACGAGTTCACCGACCGCTACGAACCGGAGCTTGGGCAGGCAGCCGTCGAGCTGCTCGAAGCCGGTGGCTTCCGGGTCGTCGCGCCGCGTCTGCGCTCTTCGGGGCGCACCTGGCTCAGCAAGGGCTTCGTTCGCGAGGCGCGCACGCGCATCGAGGAGAACATCGACCTGCTGCACGCGCTGCTGCCCGGCGTCGAGGCGATCGTCGGTGTTGAGCCGTCGGGTGTGCTCACGATGGTCGACGAGGCGCTTGACCTGCCGCGGGACGAGGACCGCCGCGCCCGCGCGCGAGAGGTCGCCAACGAGGTGCTGCTGGTCCAGGACTTTGTCGCCCGCGCAGCGGCAGAAGGCCGCTGGCGCGCCGAGTGGACCGACGACGCGCGGACCGTTCTGCTGCATGGTCACTGCCACCAGAAGGCGCTGACCGGGCTGGAGGGCACCATCGCTGCCCTCGATCTCCCGCCCAACTACCGCGTCGAGGTCGTCCCGAGCGGCTGCTGCGGCATGGCGGGGAGCTTCGGCTACGAGAAGGACCACTACGACGTGTCCATGGCCGTCGGCGAGCTGGTCCTCTTTCCGGCCGTGCGCCGCGCGGCAGAAGACGTCCTGGTCGCAGCCCCCGGCACGAGCTGCCGTCACCAGATCCACGACGGCACGGGTCGGGCGTCGCTGCACCCGATCGCGATCCTGCACCAGGCGCTCCGCTCCCGCGCGCTCGCGCCGCGTGCCTGAGCGACGTCCACGCTGACGCCTGGAGCTCTGCGTCAGCCGCTGCAGTCCTCGGGGTCCTGTCGTGAGCACCGCGTCGTCCGGACCCGGTCGCGCGCACCGGGTTTCGAGGCACCCGCTGCCCCGTCAGCGCTCCATCGTCGGCAGACCCAGCTGGTAGTCCGTCGCGAGGAATCGCTGGATCAGCGCAATCGTCGAGGCCTTCCGGAACGCGACGAAGTGCCCGTCGTAGTTGCCGTCGGTGGTCTCCTGCAGCAGCACGACCGTCGCCGGGTCCTGAGCGGTGCCGCGGTTGCCGCTGATCGGCCCTTCGGACGTGGGCGCGTTGGGGACCTCGACAAGCCGTGGGCTCAGGATGGTCACGCCTGCCCGCGCCGCGAACGGGATCTGGGTCGCACCGGGGGTGTAGGTGTCACCCTGACCCCAGACCTGGAGCAGGCTCCTCGGTGTGTTGTCGGCGGGAGGGAAGCGGGCGATCAGCTCGGCGTAGTGGAGGCTGTCCACCGGATCGATCCACGTCTGGAGCAGCGACAGCAGCGGGTGGTACTCGGTGACGTCCTCGCTCAGCACCGTCTGGACCGACTGGCGGATGTTCACCGGGCTGGTCTTGTTGAGCAGCGACTGGGTGAGGCTGGCGCCGACTCCGGAGAGCACGGCGGCGCGCAGCGTGGGCTCATGGGCTGCGAACAGGGCTCCGACCTGCGAGCCCTGCGAGTGGCCGTAGAAGTAGATCGCGTCCGGATCGATCGCGAACGCCTCGCCCGTCGGTGAGGTGGCCTCGTCGAGGCTCAGGTTCTCGAGCAGCCAGGTGAGCGTGAAGTAGTCCGCGGCGCCCTGTTCGACGTTGCCTCGCGCGGCGAGCGGGTTGACCCCGTTGAAGAAGAGGGCGTCCGGGTCCAGCGTGGAGCCACCCCGGCGTGGGCCGTGGGCGACACCGTCGATGCCCACGACGACGAACGCCGTGGGGTCAACGACGCCCGGGAGGGTGACGTCGGTCAGCGCACCGGCGACCGCCGGCTGCAGGTGGGACGTGAAGTCGCCACCCGTGCCGTGGGCGTACATCACGACCGGCCAGCCGCCGTCAGGCATCGGGCTCGTCGGGATCGCCAGCGACAGGCACATCGTCTCCGTGCCCTGGCGCGTCGCGTTGTCACCCTGGACGACCACGTCGCCACCGTCGGGCGCGCGGAGGTATGGGCGCGTCCCGCGCTGGAAGATCGGGGCGCTGTAGCGGGCATGGACCTCGACGTACCCGGTGGCCGCGTTCAGGCAGCGGCGCGCGGTGCCTTCGGCGCACGGGCCGGCGGCGTCACCGTCGCAGAGCGTCAGGTCCTGCAGCGTCGGAGGGGCCTCGGCCCGCACCGCGTTGCGCAGCGCGACCGGCGTGCGGCTGCGCTGCTGAACCGTGAACACGGCGGCGCCCGCGACGGTCGCAGGGTCGATGTCCCGGTCGGCGAGAAAGTCCCGGTAGATTTCGTAGGTGTCCCATGCCGGACGCAGCCGCGGGTCCGCCGGCGGGTTGGGTCGCAGCAGCGCGGCGAAGTCGTCGTCCTGCTGGGCGCGCACGACCTGATCGCTGATCGCGTCCGTCGTGATCCACACCGCGTAGGTCTCGCCGTGTCGCAGCGCGGCGTCCTCTGCCGGGCGTACGGACACCGTGTTGTAGCACGCGAAGCGGCTCTTGCCGGTGCGCCACTGCCAGCCCCAGCGGCCCGGAGGAGAGGCGTACGCCGGGCTGCCCGGCGTGATGTTCGCGAAGAACAGCGTCGGCTCCGACACCGGGCCACCCGGCGCCGGAGCCGCCGTCACCGATCCGAACTCGAACGGCTGCGAGAAGCGGAACGTCACCACGGGCACCGGGCTGAACCCCGTCAGCCGAGCGTCCAGCGCGGAGACCCACTCCTCGACGAGATCCCCACCGAGCGCCCCGACCGGGGTGTAGTACCCGCGCATGTCGACGCCCACCGGCGTCCGGAGCCGGATGTCGTTCGGGAACGGCAGCCGGTAGAAGTCGTCCAGCGGGCGGTCCGCCGGCGGGACCTCGAACAGCACCCGGAACGGGCCGGACTCGATGTCCGTGCGCGGGCACTCCACGCCCGCCATGAACGTCGCCCCGCCAAAGACCGGGAGCTTGCACCGGCTGTCGCTGCCGCACATCAGCGGCGCGTAGCAGCTGGTGTCGTTCGTGCAGCTCTGGCCCAGATCCGCGGTCCCCGGAGACGCCACGCAGACGCCCGAGAACCCGCTGAGCTGACACCGCAGCCCCCGGGCGCAGTCCGACAGGCCGGCGCAGGAGCCGCCCTCCGCCACACCGCCGCTCTCTGTGCAGCGCATCGACACGCCGTCGCAGACGAGCCCGACAGCGCACTCATCGTTGATCGCGCAGGACGCGCCCGCCTGCGTGGTACCCGCCGGCAGGCAGGACCGATCCTGGCAGGTGAGCCCGGCGCGGCAGTCCGACGTGATGTCGCAGCTGTTCCCGGCCGTCGCGCCCGTCAGCGGCAACCCGTCGGGGCCCAGCAGCGTGAGGTCCGGCGGAGTCGGGATGTTCGGCAGGTTCACCAGACCGTCGCACGCCGTCGCGCCGAGCAGCGTGAGGCCGAAGGTCAGGGCCAGGAACTGGGCGCGGCGGTACGGCAGGCGATGCATGTGCGGCCTCGGCGGTCGACGTGGGGCGGTGCGTGGATGCGGCGTGAAGCCGTGCCCCATCATAGCGACTCACCCCGGCCGGAGCCAGCGCGGATCGAACGCGTGTCGCGCCTCGCTCAGAGCTCCAGCAACGCCTGAAGCTGCTCGACGGCGCGGTCCTTCTCCTGAACGCCGGTCTTGCGGACCGCCTTCTTGAGGACGTTCAGCCACTGCTTCTCAGGGTGGTCGTCCTTCAGGTTCTCCAGCAGCTCGAGGATCTCGACGTTGTCCTCGATGTTCATGATCTCACGCTCGTTGAAGTAGAGCTTGCCGTGGAGATCATCGATGTAGTCGGCCACGGAACGGGGATCGCGCGACCCCTCGACCTTGTCGATGTACTCCGCATGCTTCTGCTCTCGCTTGAGCTGCCGCAGCCTGCGGTCCAGTTCGGTGCGTTTCATGGCATGCTCCTCGATGGCTTGAGGGAGCGCCGTGCCGGCATCAGGGGTGCAACGGCAGCGCTCCACGGTTCACAGGGCGCCGGTCCTTTGGACTCAGCTGCGGGAAACGTCAAGCCCAAGGTCACCATTTGATCGCCGAGCTGGCATTCTTCATGCGCCGCCACGCCCGCCAGCGGCCGCTCCCCGAGCCACTCCCTCTTGCCGCTCCCTCGCGCTGGTCCCCATGCCGCTGCCCTGTACCCCGGCCGCTGCAGTCCCGGGCGCTGCAGTCCCGGGCGCTCGTCGCGCGCGGCGGCGGGCGCGTTCAGTCGACGACGCGGACCTCGACGCCGGCGGTGGTCGTCACGGTGAACGCGTCGGGGCCCGGGTTCGTGCCGTCGGACTGCATCGTCATCGTCATCGACATGTTGCCCGACATCGTCGCGGTGAGCGGGTGCGCCAGGTTCACGACCATGCGGCCGTTGACGACGCCGTCGAGGCTGCTCAGGACGGCGCCGATGCTGTCACCGGTCGCCGGGTCGAGCAGCGGCTGGTCAGGCTCGGCGACCACGGTCCCGTCGAAGACGAGCGTCATCGTGCCGTCTTCCAGCTGATCGAGGACGTAGCGGTTGCGGCTCTGTGCTGCGAGGACCATCCCCTGCGTCACGGGCGTGACGACGGTCCAGCGCGCCCCGGGGCCCACCGGCACGGTCGGCAGCGGCACCACGAACTGCTGCACCGAGCGGTTCAGGTTCTCGATGAACTGCTCCATGTCGCCGCCCACGTCGTCCGAGACCACGCTCACGTCGCGCGCGACCCCGTCCGGGCCGACCGTCATCGTCACCGCATAGCGGAAGCCGTCGAAGCGCTCGTTGAGCATGGGCGCCATGGCCGCGCTCACCGGGTCCGCCGGGTCCGCCTCGGCGGTCGTCTCCAGCAGCCGGACCGTGACCCGGGTCCCTCCGTCCACCGGCGCCAGCTCGCTGTAGCTCATCGTCATGTGCAGCGTCGGCAGCTGCCCGAGCTGCGGCACCGGCGCGCCATCGACGACCATGCTCATGTCGGTCGTGATCGACAGGCGCACGGTGACCGGGCTCAGGTCGGGCCACGTGTACTGCAGCAGCGTGCGCGGCTCGGCGCCGTGGTCATCGATGACGATCTCGGGGACGGGCCACGTGGTGACGTCCTCGTCCGAGGGGCTGGCAGAGACGTCTGTCGCGGCGGCAGCCTCCTCGGGCGGCGCGGCCACCTGACGTTCCCTGTTGCAGCCCGTCGATGCCATGACGAGCAGGGCTGCGGTGACGGCGAGCGTCAGCGTGAGGGGGTGCGCGGTCTTCAGGCGCGGGCTTGCGGGGCAGGTACGGCGGGTGGTGCTCATGGCGGGCCGGTCTCCGGGTTGGGCGGCGCGTGGTCAGCGTTCTGCCACGTCGCGCCTGTACGTCTAGAACGGGGCGTCGTCGTCCTCGAACGCGGCGTCGAGGAAGGCGTCGTCGTCCCACTCCTCGGGTGGCGCAGGTGCGGCCGCAGCCTGGGGAGCCGGGCCCGGAGGCCGCGGCGGGTCGGTGCGTTCGTGGGCGGGGGCGGGCGGCGGCGCGTCGAAGTCCTCGTCGGCGAAGCCGCGCGTCGGCGGGCCTGCGAGCTCGTCGTCGTCAGGCATCGGCGCGTCCTCGCGCCGGTTCGTGAACAGCGTCCAGGCGTCGTGGAAGCGCAGCAGCAGCTTGCCGGTCTGGCCGGAGCGGTGCTTGGCGATGATCACCTCGGTGTCCTCACCCTCGAGGCCGCGCTCGGCGCCCGGCGGAGGCTGGTCCTCGACCTTGCCCGCGAGGCGGTCGTAGTAGGCCTGGCGGTAGAGGAAGGAGATGATGTCGGCGTCCTGCTCGATGGCGCCCGACTCGCGGAGGTCGGAGAGCTGGGGCCGCTTGTCCTCACGCTTCTCGACAGAGCGGTTGAGCTGGGACAGGGCGATGACGGGGACCTCGAGCTCGCGCGCGAGGGCCTTGAGGTTCCGCGAGATCTCGCTGATCTCCTGTTCACGGCTGCTGTTGCGGCCGCCCGCCCCGGAGCCGCGCATCAGCTGCAGGTAGTCGACCATGATCAGGCCGAGGTTGTGCTCGTGCTTGAGCTGTCGGCACTTGCGCATCATCTCGGTGACGGTGATCTGCGCCGTCTCGTCGATGTAGATCGGGGCGTCGGCGAGCGGCTTGTAGACCTCGAGCAGCCGGTCGTAGTAGTCGGAGCGCGAGCGCCCATCGTGCAGGTCGCCGGAGCGTACCCGCTCGATGGGGACGCGGGCCATGCTGCACCACAGGCGTGTGGCGAGCTGCTCTGCGGACATCTCGAGCGAGAAGAACACGCCGGCGGTGGGGCGCTTGTCGTAGCGGGCGGCGTTGAGCAGCATGTTGAGGGCGAACGCCGTCTTCCCCATGCCGGGTCGCGCCGCGAGGATGATCAGGTCGCCACGTTGCCAGCCGTTGGTGATCCGGTCGAGGGCGTAGAAGCCGCTGGGTACACCCGTCAGGCCACGGTTGTCGCCGACCCGGACCAGGGCTTCGAGGCGCTGGAGCGACGCCTGGAGCGCGCTGGAGACCGGTACGACGGTGTTGCTGGAGCCGTGCATGGCCAGCTGCATGAAGCGGCGGACGGCCTCGTCGGCGAGCGTGTCAGCAGGTGCGCTGCTCTCGTTGACCTCGCGGACCACCTGCCGTGCCGTGTCGACGACGCGCCGGCGCAGGGCGTGCTCGCGGATGATCCGGACGTACGCGTCGACGTGCGCCGCGCTCGGGGTCTCGTTGGCGAGCACGGACAGGTAGGCGAGTCCTCCGGCAGACTCGAGGTCGCCGTCGAGGCGCAGGCGGTTGCCTACGGTGACGAGGTTGACGGGCTCGTTCTGCTCGTCGAGCGCCAGCAGCGCGCGGAAGACGATGCGGTTGCGCTCGTAGTAGAAGTCGTCAGCGGCGATCTTGCCGGCGAGCGCGCGCAGCGCGTCTCCGCGCTTGAGTGTGACGCCGAGCAGCGCCTGCTCGGCCGCCTCGTCGGCCATGGGGCGCGCTTCGGGGGACGTCATCGGTGGTCACGGGAGAGGGGTCGGGCCGTCACGAGCGCCGGTGGGGGCAGGCGGTGGTCTCGCAGCGCGCGTAGAGCTCGAGCTTGCGGCGCGTCAGCGAGAAGGTGCCGAGCTCACCGACGATCTGGCCCAGGCGCGCGTTGACGGTCGCGTCCTCGAACTCGATGACGCGTCGGCAGTCGACGCAGATCAGGTGGTCGTGCTCGTGCTCTTCCTCGGTGTGCGGGTCGAACCGGGTCTGCCCGTCGTCGAACTGGCGCGGCGTGGCGAAGCCGTGCTCGACCAGCAGCTTGAGGGTTCGGTAGACGGTGGCGTAGCCGATGCGCGGCTGCGTGCGCCGCACCTCATCGAGCAGCTCCTCGACGGAGATGTGCTTGTTGAGCCGGAAGAACGTCTCGAAGATGGCGTCGCGCTGGCGCGTGGACTTGAGGCCCGCCTCGCTGAGTCGCTCGTTGAACCGCTCGAGCAGTTCGTCCATGTCGCCGGGGGTCGATGTGTTCATGGTGCCGTTGCCTGCAGCGCGTGGCCGGGGCCCCGCCGGGGGGCTGCCGAGGGTCAGCCTGCCATCTCGGCCTTCGGCAGACAAGCGGCAACGAGGCGTCAACGCAAGGGGCTTGTCGCCTGTCGGGGCTGGTGGCAGGGAGGGCGGGTCGCCCGTGGTGGCGGCGCGTGTTCGGGCACGGCCCACGAGCGTACGGGTACGGCCCACGAGCTGAGGTGCAGGGGTGAGCGGAGCAGCAGACGAGATGCGGAAGCGGTTCGAGGCGGCGCGTGCCGCTCGACAGGCTGGCCAGCGCCAGCAGGCGATGGAGGGCCTCGCGGCGGTGATCGGGCTCGCCGGGGACGCGGACGAGCATGTCGAGGCGCGGATGGCGGCGCGCAGCGAGCTGGCCCTGGTTCATCAGGAGCTTGGGGACCTGCGTCGGGCTGACGTGCACCTCGAGCAGGCCGTCGAGGCGGCTGAGCGCCTTGTGGCGTTGTCGTCGGAGCCGCGGACCGCGATCGCGCTGGCGAGCGTGCTGTTGAACCGGGCGTCGTTGCTGGTGCAGGGGCGCAGGCCCGAGCCGGCGCGCCGGGTCGCCGCGCGGGTGCTTGATGCGCTGGCGCCGCTGCAGGACGGGTCCGGTCCGGCGCTGGAGATCATCCGGTTCGGCGCTCGGCTGCAGTTGGGGACCGCTGAGCTGTTGCTGGGGGCGACGGAGTCGGGCGTGACGTCGCTCGAGGAGGCGTTCGAGCACGGTGTCGCGTTGGTTGAGGGCGGCCAGGCGGCGCTGTTGCCGCAGACGGTCGAGACCGCTGCTCGCCTTGGGCAGGGTCTGCGTGCGTCAGGGGCCGGTCCTCGCGCGCTCGAGGTGACGGAGCGGGTTGCGCGGCTGGCCGCGGCGAACTGGGAGGCTGGCGGACCGGGAGCGCTGCAGCTGTACGGGCAGGCGCAGGTGCTGTTGATCCAGGCGCTGCTCGCCGAGGGGGCGTTCGCGCGGGCTGAGGATGCGCTGTGGCGTCTCGTGGATGGGACCGGGGACGGGGGTGCGCTGCTGACGGCGGCGGACTTCTATGCGGATCTGTGGCGTCGGGCGGACGCGGATCTGGAGTCGGGGGATCTTCCTCGGGCGGAGGTTGGTGAGGCGTGGCGTGACGTGGTGGTGAAGGTGGCGGAGCGTGGTGCGTCGCCGGTCGTCGCGGAGCTGGTGGCGTCGCGTGCGGCGTTGTGGCTGGACGGTGATCATGATCGCGTCGAGGCGGCGATTTCTGGTGCCGAGGGGGCGGATGGTGCGGATCCGGCGCTGGTGCAGCGGCTGGTTCAGGTGCTGGTCAGCGAGCGCTCATCGGTGTCGGCGTCGGGTGGCGCTGGTGGTGGAAAAACCGGTTGACCTGTCCGGTGCTCGGGTATACTCTTCGTTTCCCGGTCGACGAGGTGCCCTCGCCGGCCGGTGGCTTCGGGATGCGCAAGTGCCCGAAGGTTCTCTGAAAACTGAGCAGACAGAGAGGGAGACGCCTCGGAGCCTTCGGGCGAAGGGGCGTTGGAAAGCCAATAG
>ERZ869909.2334-NODE-2334-length-12773-cov-5.272290_pt1 | contig 12773 bp, 9 predicted proteins | sample MGYA00520892_ERZ869909 | MGnify/ENA primary metagenome ERZ869909 (study PRJEB32215, sample SAMEA104723947) | bioreactor metagenome | biome: bioreactor; feature: anaerobic bioreactor; material: water | place: China | collected 2015-03-12 ... | reverse complement strand
ATTGAAACCGATCAGCAGGTGCAGGCAGTAGCTTAAATCACCCCGGAAACTGTCCAAGTGTTGGGGGGTAGCTCAATGGCTACCTCAAATGGCAGAGACGATTGGGCGTTTGCCCTCACGACCGGCTGGATCGGGTGAAATTACACCTGAAAACCAACATTCGTGCGCGGTGTTTCCGGAAGCGGCCATCTTGAACGACCGCGACGTCCCGCAAAGCCGTCCCCCTGCAAGCGCTCACACCTCCCCGGCGCGCGCCTCAAGCACTCATATGCCGCGCCCGGGCGCCGCGTTCGATGGCCGCCGCATGCAGGCGCTCGATCGACAGTTCGTGGCGCATTTCCTCAAGGAAGCGCAATTCGGTCTGCAGCAGTTTGCCATCCGAGGCCGCGACATCGCAGGCCAGCGCATAAGCGGTTTCATAGAGCCGCTCGGGCAGGGCCTCGCGCACCAGACCGAAGAGCGCATCCAGCCCGTCCTCTTCCTCGAAAAGGTCGAAGACGGTGCGGGCGATGATCTTCACGCGGTCGAAATCATAGTCGGCAAAGACCGGCAACTGGTTGACCGTCTGCTCAATGGCCAGCAGCTCGGCGGTGCGGATCTCGGAATCGGCGACCGAGACGGCGATCATCACCGCGATCAGCGCGTCCTGTGGCGAGAGGGAATGCGGCTCCTGGGCCATGGTTCTGTCCTGTCTGGGCGGTTTTGCCGGCACAATATTGACTGGCGGGGGGGGCGGCAATAGGAAGCCTTGTTCTCCATCCTGCGGGCAAGGGCCCGACCGAGTGAAAGATATCACCATGACCTCTCTGCGTGACGCCGCGATGACCTCCAAGGCCTGGCCCTTCGAAGAGGCGCGCCGGCTGCTCAAACGCTACGAGAAGGCGCCCCCGGCCAAGGGCCATGTGCTGTTCGAAACCGGCTATGGTCCCTCGGGCCTGCCGCATATCGGCACCTTCGGCGAGGTGGCGCGCACCACGATGATCCGCCGCGCCTTCGAGGTGATCTCGGACATCCCGACGCGGCTGATCTGTTTCTCCGACGATATGGACGGCATGCGCAAGGTGCCTGACAACGTGCCCAACCCCGAGATGCTGCGCGAGCATCTGCAACGGCCGCTGACCGCCGTGCCCGATCCGTTCGGCGAGTTTGAAAGCTTCGGGCATCACAACAACGCCATGCTGCGCCGGTTCCTCGATACTTTCGGCTTCGAGTATGAATTCATCTCGGCCACCGATTTCTACAAGACCGGGCAGTTCGATACCGTGCTTCTGCGTGCCGCCGAACGTTATGATGACCTGATGGCGGTGATGCTGAAAAGCCTGCGCGAGGAGCGCCAACAGAGCTATTCGATCTTCCTGCCGATCCACCCGGAAACCGGACGCGTGCTCTATGTGCCGCTGAAGAATGTCGATGCGCGCGAGGGCACGATCACCTTTGACGACGAGGAAGGTCGCGAATGGACCCTGCCGGTGACCGGCGGACAGGTGAAGCTGCAATGGAAGCCCGATTTCGGCGCGCGCTGGGCGGCGCTCGATGTCGATTTCGAGATGTATGGCAAGGATCACTCGACCAATACGCCGATCTATGACCGGATCTGTGAAATTCTCGGTGGCCGCAAACCCGAGCATTTCACCTATGAGCTGTTTCTGGACGAGAACGGCGAGAAGATCTCGAAATCGAAGGGCAACGGGCTGACCATCGACGAATGGCTGACCTATGCCGCGACGGAATCGCTTTCCTATTTCATGTATCAAAAGCCCAAGACCGCCAAGCGGATGCATTTCGATGTGATCCCGCGCGCGGTGGATGAATACCACCAGCAATTGCGCGCCTATCCCGAGCAGACGCCCGAGCAGCAGGCCGCCAACCCGGTCTGGCATATCCATGGCGGCAACCCGCCGCAATCGCGCATGGTGGTGCCGTTCTCGATGCTGCTCAATCTGGCCTCGGTGGCCGGGGCCTCGGACAAATCGGGGCTGTGGGGCTTTATCCGGCGCTACGCGCCCGAGGCCAGCCCCGACACCCACCCGGATCTCGATGCGGCGGCCGAATTCGCGGTGCGCTATTTCCGCGATTTCGTGGCGCCGAAGCGAGCCTTCCGGCTGCCCGATGAGCGCGAGCGGGCGGCGATGGTGGATCTGGTGGCGCGGCTGCGCGGCTGGGATGGCGGGCTCGATGCCGAGGCGCTGCAGAGCATGGTCTTTGCGGTGGGCAAGGAGCACGGGTTCGAGAACCTGCGCGACTGGTTCAAGGCGCTTTACGAGGTGCTGCTGGGGGCATCGGAAGGGCCGCGCTTCGGCGGGTTCATCGCGCTTTACGGCATCGATGAGAGCGTGGCGCTGATCGAGCGCGGGCTGGCGGGCGAACTGGCGCGCGGCTGAAAGGCGAGGGGGCTTTGCCCCCATTCCTGCATTGGTTGAGGGGGCTTTGCCCCCTCTGGGCTCGCGCCCATTCACCCCCAGGATATTTCGGGCACAAAGACGCTCTGGGCCCGGCGAGGGGTCAGGCCGGGGCAGGTTGGCGGGCGCGGATCAACTCGGCGGCGCGTTCGGCGATCATGATGGTGGGGGCATTGGTATTGCCGCCGATCAGGCTGGGCATCACGCTGGCATCGACCACCCGCAACCCCTTGATGCCACGCAGCCGCAGCTGCGGATCGACCACGGCGAGATCGTCCTGGCCCATGCGGCAGGTGCCGACCGGGTGATAGATCGTATCGGCGCGGTTGCGGATATCGGCTTCCAGCGCCGCATCGGAGCCGTCATGCGGATAGAAGCGCTTGCCGCGCCACGGCGCGAGCGGCGCGGCCTCAAGAATGGCTTCCATCTGGCGCGCGCCCTTCATCAGCAGGTCCAGATCGCGCGGGTCGGAAAGATAGGCCGGGTCGATGCGCGGCGGGCTGGCGGGGTTGGCATCCTTGAGCCCGACCTGCCCGCGCGAGAAGGGGCGCAGCACGCAGACATGGCAGGAATAGCCATTGGCGAGATGGATCTTGCGCATATGGTCATCGACGATCCCGATGACGAAATGCAGTTGCAGATCGGGGCGGGCCAGCGACGGGTCGGATTTCAGGAAGGCCGCGCCCTCGGCCATCGGCGAGGCGAAGAGCCCCTCGCCGCTGCGCCGCCAGTCAAGCCCGGCGCGGATCAACCGGGCCAGCCCGGCGGGGTTGAGCCCGACGACATCAGTGCGGCGCGAGCGGTAGGAGAGGACATAATCCAGATGGTCCTGCAGGTTCTGGCCGACGCCGGGCAGTTCATGCACCGGGGCGATGCCTTGCGCGCGCAGCTCATCCGCCGGGCCGATGCCCGAAAGCATCAGGAGTTGCGGCGAGCCGAAGGCGCCGGCGCTGAGGATCACCTCGCGTCGGGCGCGGGCCAGGTGGCGGCGGCCGCGGCGGCGAAAATGCAGCCCGCTGGCGCGGCCTTCGGTGATCTGAATGCGTTCGGCTCGGGCGCGGGTGATTACCGTCAGGTTGGGCCGGTTCAACGCCGGGAAGAGATAGGCCGCAGCGGCCGAGCAGCGCTCGCCTTTTTGCGGCCCGTCATGGAACTGCGTGACCTGATAGAGCCCGGCGCCGAATTGTTCGGGCCCGTTGAAATCGGGGTTCTCGGGGATCTGCTGGCCGGCACAGGCTTCGATGAAGGCGCGGGTGATGGCGGCGGGCTGGCGCTGATCGGCAACCTGTAGCGGGCCCTCGCCACCGTGCAGCGCATCGCTGCCGCGCATGTTGCGCTCGGCGCGCTTGAAATAGGGCAGGCAATTCTGCCAGTCCCAGCCCTCGGCGCCGGCATCGGCCCAGGCGTCATAATCCTGCGGATGGCCACGGATATAGAGCATGGCATTGATCGCCGAGGAACCGCCCAACGCGCGCCCGCGCGGCTGAAAGCCCCGCCGTCCGTTGAGCCCGGGCTGTGGCACGGTGTGAAAAGCCCAGTTGTTGATGGGCGGTCGGCCCGAGATCATCGTGGCGACCAGCGCCGGGGCGCGAATCAGCAGATCGCGCCCGCCGCCGCCGGCTTCGATCAGGCAGACGCTGGTGCCCGGGTCTTCCGACAACCGCGCGGCCAGGGTGCAGCCCGCCGAGCCTCCGCCGACGATCACATAATCGTATTCCATGGCTGTCCCCCCGCCCTGACGATCGCAGGTTAGGGAAGCGCAAGCCCAGCGGCAATGGCCATGTTCGGCCTCAGGCGGCGAAGCCCGGTGCGAGGCGTATCTCGCCCCATTCCAGCCCGCGCCAGTTGCGCTGTGGCGCGCCCAGCCGCTTGAGCGCCGCCGGATGCGCCGGGTCCAGCACGCCGGCGCGCGCCAGGAGCGCGGTGATCGCCGCTTCGGCACCGCGGGTGCCGCCGTCAGCGATCTTGAGCGCGATGCCCAGCTTCTGCTCCGGCAGGATGGCCACGAAAACCGCCTCGGCCCCGGTCTTGATGGCGACGCCGCGCATGGCGCGCATCAGTTCGGTGCAGGCGCGGGTTTCGCCGGCGACCATCTCGGGGTGGCGGGCCATGGCTTCACGCAGCCGCACCATGGCCTGCTGGCGGCGATCGCCGCTGTCGCTGGCAGCGGCAAAAGCCGCCATGGCGCGGGCCAGGCCACTGATCGTGCAGGCGAAATTCGGCGCCGAGCAGCCATCGATCCCATAGCCGGGGCTGGTCTCGGCGGTGACTTCCTCGAAGGCGGCGCGCACGGCCTTCTGCACCGGATGGTCGGCTTCGACATATTCGCTGCCGCCGCCGAGATGGCGGTTCAGGGTCAGGAAACCGGCATGTTTGCCCGAGCAGTTGTTGTGCAACTGACAGGCCGGATCGCCGCAGCGGATCAGCCGGTCGCGCTCGTCGCGGTCGCCGGGCTCATGCGCGCCGCAGCGCAGATCAGACTCGCCCAGCCCCAGATCGCCAAGCCAGCGCGATACCGCCTCGACATGCAGTGCCGCCCCCTGATGCGAGGCGCAGGCCAGTGCCAGTTGCGCATCGCTCAGGCCCTTGCCCGCGCCCGATTCCAGCAGCGGCAGCGCCTGCACCATCTTGCAGCTTGAGCGCGGATAGATCACCGCCTGCGGATTGCCCCAGGCCTCGGCCACCGCGCCGGAGGCGTCACAGATCACCGCATGGCCGTGATGCAGGCTCTCCAGCCGCCCGCCGCGCCACAGTTCCACCATGGGCACTGCACCCTCGCCGACATTCGCCCCGATACCCGCCACTCAAGCCTCCTTCACAGTTGCGCAATTTTCCGCCAACGGGGGTTTCTTATCGCCCCGGATTCGCTGTATGACACTAGCCGGCAAGCCCGCAGCCTGCCAGACCAAAGCCTTGCGCAGAAAAGGCATGGCGGCGAGCGGGCAGGGATATTCGCTGGAGGCTTCAGGGCAGATGGCAGCTTGGATCAAACGGAGCGTGGCGGGGCTGGCGGCGGTGATGCTGACCACGGGCGGCGCGGCGCTGGCGCAGGAATCGACCAACCGGGTGGCGGTGCAGACCGCCTGGAGCGTCTTTGTCGATGGCAACCCGCGCGAATGCTGGGCGGTTTCGGCGCCGAGCGAGACGGTGAACACGCGCGGCGGGCAGCCGGTTTCGGTGCGGCGCGGCGATATTCTGCTGTTCGCCACCTATCGGCAGGGCCAGGGCGCCACGGCGGAAGTGTCCTTCACGGGCGGCTATCCTTTCGCCGAGGGCTCGACCGTCGATGTGACGATCGGTAGCGACACCTATCAGCTTTTCGTCGATGGCCAATGGGCCTGGGCGGCCTCGCCCGAGGATGACGCGCGCATTCTGGCAGCCATGCGGCGCGGCCAGAACGCGGTGCTGACGGCGCGTTCGTCGCGCGGCACCACCACACGCGACACGTTCTCGCTGTTCGGGGTCACCGCGGCCACCGACGAGGCGCAGCGTCGCTGCAACGAATAACCAGCCGCGGTTTACGCATTTCAGGCCGCCGGGCTTCTCAGCCCGGCGGCTTTCGCCTATATGAGACGCAGTTTCCCCGGAGATGCGCATGACCGCCCCCCTTCCCGCCGCCCCGATCACCCAGGACGTATTGACGCTGCCGCGTCAGGCCGGTGCCGAGGGCAAGCCCAATCTGATCGGCCTGACCCGTCCGCAACTGCGCGAGGCGCTGATCGCCGCCGGCACGCCGGAGCGGCAGGCGAAGATGCGCGAGGGGCAGATCTGGCAATGGCTGTATCACTGGGGCGTGCGCGACTTCGCCGCCATGACCAATCTGGCCAAGGATTACCGCGCCCTGCTGGACGAGCATTTCCAGATCGCCCTGCCCGAGATCGTCAGCAAGCAGGTTTCGGTCGATGGCACGCGCAAATATCTGCTGCGCATCAATGGCGGCCATGAGGTGGAAACCGTCTATATCCCCGAGGAAGGGCGCGGCACGCTGTGCATTTCAAGCCAGGTGGGCTGCACGCTGACCTGTTCCTTCTGCCATACCGGTACGCAGAAACTGGTGCGCAATCTCACCGCCGCCGAGATCGTCGGCCAGGTGATGGTGGCGCGCGACGATCTGGGCGAATGGCCCGAGCCCGGCGCACCCAAGAACGAGACGCGGCTGATCTCCAACATCGTGCTGATGGGCATGGGCGAGCCGCTTTATAATTTCGACAATGTGCGCGATGCGATGAAAGTGGTGATGGACGGCGAGGGCATCAGCCTGTCGCGCCGGCGCATCACGCTGTCCACCAGCGGCATCGTGCCCGAGATCGCCCGCACCGCCGAAGAGATCGGCTGCCTGCTGGCGGTCAGCTTCCATGCCACCACCGATGCGGTGCGCGATCGTCTGGTGCCGGTGAACAAGAAATGGAACATCGCCACGCTGCTGGATGCGCTGCGCGAATACCCCCGGCTGTCGAACAGCGAGCGGATCACCTTTGAATATGTCATGCTCAAGGGCATCAATGACAGCGACGAGGATGCGAAGCGGCTGGTGAAGCTGATCCGTGGCATCCCGGCCAAGATCAACCTCATTCCGTTCAACGAATGGCCCGGCGCGCCCTATGAGCGTTCCGAGTGGTCGCGGATCGAGGCATTTGCCGACATCATCTTCAAGGCCGGTTACGCCAGCCCGATCCGCACCCCGCGCGGCGAGGATATCATGGCCGCCTGCGGGCAGCTCAAATCGGCTACCGAGCGCGCGCGCAAGAGCCGCGCCCAGATCGCCGCCGAAGCGGGGCTGGGCGCATGATGCCCGGCGTTCTGCTTCTGGTGCTGATCGGTGCGGCTGCGGGTTATGTGGCGACGCGGCTGATGCGCGTGGATGTCGATCTGCCCACCGCCATGGGCATCGGCGTGCTGGGTGCGATCATCGGCGGTCTGGGCCTGCGCATGGTGCTGACCACGGGGGGCTGGGCCGTCACCTTCGTGCTGGCGCTGCTGGGTTCGCTGGCGCTGCTCTGGCTGTGGCAGAAATTCGGCGACCGGCGGCGCTGAGCGCTGCGGGATGACAGGAAAAGGGCGGGGATGATCCCCGCCCTTTTTTCATGCGGCTTACGGGGCCTATTCCAGCAGATCGGCGATCTGGGCACGCAGTCCCTCGATCTCGGCCTGGAGGTCGCGCCGCGTCTGGGCCATGGCGCTGAGCGAGGCATCGATGGCATCGACCCGCGCGCGCCGTTCGCGGTTGGCGCTGCTGTCATCGCCCAGTTGCACGATCAGATTGACCAGCCGCGCCTGTTCGGCCTCCAACTGGCGGCTTTCTTCGGCCTCGTGGCGCAGGCGGGTTTCATGCTCGCTGATCTGGCGGCGCAGCGCGCCCAGTTCGGCCAGACGCGCGCGCAGGGCCGGGTCGCTGGCGCGGCTCTCCCAATGCGCCAGCATCGGCAGATCGATATCCATCAGCGCCACGCGGCGCAGCCGGGGCTGGCGCTCGGTCACGCTATGGATGATCGTCTCGCCGGCCGGCACGGTGATCTGCCAGCGCCAGGCATCGAGGCGTTCCTCGGCCTCTGCGCCCTCGGCAAGGTTCCAGCCGTCGTGGCGCGGATGATCGAGGGTCAGCAGTCGTTCGGCCTGCGGCGCGCCCTGAATGCGGTAATGGGTGGTCCGCTCCAGATCTTCGGTGACATGCAGCATGCCGCGCGCCAGGCGCATCTCGCGCAGGGTCTCGGTGCCCGATTGCTCCTCGCGGATCTCCATGGCGGTATCCTGGCCGAAAGCGGCGCTGGCGCGCCCCCCGGGGGCCAGTTCGGGGATGGTGGCATCGCCGGCATGGCCGCGCCCGGCCTCGTAGAGCGTCAGCACCCCGGCCGGCAGACGCAGCGGCAGCGGGTTCTCGATCTCCAGCACGATGGCCGGATGCACCGCGCCGCGCCCGCCGCTGTGCAGCGTGCGCCGGGCATCGGGCAGTTCTTCGCGCAGGAAGGGCAGGCTGATCATCTGCCCGGCCGGCAGGGTCACCCGCTCGGTCAGGGTGAAGCGGCTGAAGCTGGCGCCGTCATCGGCACTGATGTCGGCTGCGGCGCTGGCGACCGGCTCCACCATCATCATGCTCTCGTTGGCGGCACCGCGCGCCATGGGTGCGGCGGTCGAGGCCAGCGCCAGCGGCCGCGCGGTATCAAGGCTTTCGCGCCCGACCATGCGCCGCTCATAGAGCCGCGCGGCGATGGCGCGGGTGGCGCCGGTGGCCAGCGTCAGTTGCACCTCGTTCCAGTCATGCCCGGTGGTGTTTTCCACCACCGCCCAGCCGACCAGCTCGATGCCGTTTGGCGTGTGGACCGCGCGCCAGGCGGTGCGCCAGAGCGGCGCCTGTTGCAGCCAGACCAGCCCGACCTCGCGCGGGTTGGGATCGGCCGAGGCTATGGCGACCTCGATCCGGCGGTCGTTGGCGGCTCGGCGCCAGGCGGCCAGCGCACTGGCCACGGCCGCGCGGTCGGCCTCTTCGGTGAAGGCGAAATTCAGTGCATCGCCCATCTCGAAGCTGCGCAGCGTGCCGTCCTCGCCCTGCAGGTTCAGCACCGCGCAGCGCCCGTGTTCGCAGGGCCGCTCGGTCACGCCCATATTGATGCCCTGCCAGCTTTCGCCGCGCCGCTCGACGCGGATCGGCGCGCCGACCATGGCCGCCAGCAGCCGCGCCGGATCGGTGGCATCCTGCGGCGCGATGGGCAGATGCGTGAAGGCATCCTCGAAAGCGCCGGGGCCCTGCAGCGACAGATGTGCCGGCGCGCCGGCGGGATCGAGCACCCAGAGGCTTTTCAGCAGATCGTCGATATCGCCGCGCGCCACCGACAGCCGCAGCGGATCGGCGCCCAGCGTGCCGGTGGCCTCGACCATGGCCAGCCCGGCGGTGGACAGCGTGATCGCGCGCACCGAGGTTTCAGCCATGGCCTGCGCCGCCAGCGGCAGGGCCAGCGCCAGCCCGCTGAGCGCAAAGACCATACGCCGCAGCCAGCGCTTGCCGGGGGCGGTGAGCGGGTGCGGGCGCAGCACGGCGGGGCGCGTGGTGGCAGTCAGGGCAAGCGGGCCGGAAAGCGGCGGGGTGGGAAGGCGCATCGCGATCTCCTTCGCGGAACAATTGGGCGCGCGTCATGGGGGCGCTTGAATGGCGCGACAGTGCCGCGCGGCGCGGTGCGCGGCAAGCCGGCCGGCGATCACCTTTTGGCGACGCGGGCGTGAACGCTGGTGCGCTGCCGTGGCGGTTGCCGGCGATGCGGGGTGCGCGGCCCTGTCGCGCCCGGCTCCCTTGCCCCGGGCGCGGGGCTCGCCTAAACCGGGGGCGATCAGCATGGAACGCACGATGGCCCAAACCCCTCCGCCCGCCAATGACGAACGCGCCGCCTCGCGGCGGCTGGGGGCGCTGGCCGGCCTCTGGCCCTATCTGGCGCGCTATCGCGGCCTGCTGGGCGGAGCGCTGGCGACGCTGGTTCTTACGGCTATGGTCTCCTTGACACTGCCGCTGGCCGTGCGCCGCGTGGTGGACAGTTTCGGTGCCGGCGATCTGCATCTGCTCAACCAGTATTTCTTTGCCGCGCTGGTGATTGCCGCCTTTCTGGCGCTGGGCACCGGCGCGCGCTATTACATGGTCACCCGGCTGGGTGAGCGGGTGGTGGCCGATATCCGCCGGGCGATCTTTGCCCGCGTCATCGGCCTCAGCCCGGCTTTCTACGAGCGCATCATGACCGGCGAGGTGGTGTCGCGTATCACCACCGATACCACGCTGATCCAGTCGATCGTCGGTTCCTCGGTTTCGGTCGCGCTGCGCAATGTGCTGATGTTGCTGGGCGGGCTGGCGCTGCTGGCGCTGACCTCGCCCAAGCTGACCGGGCTGGTGCTGTTGATCGTGCCGGCGGTGATCGTGCCGATCGTGGTGCTGGGGCGGCGGCTGCGCAACCTTAGCCGCGAGAATCAGGACTGGATCGCGGCGTCTTCCGGCAATGCCGCCGAGGCGCTGGGCGCGGTGCAGACGGTGCAGGCCTTCACCCATGAAACCGCCAGCGCCGGCGCGTTCGACCAGGTGACCGAGCGTTCCTATGACGTGGCGCTGCAACGCATCGCCACCCGCGCGGTGATGACGGTGATCGTGATCTTTCTGGTGTTCAGCGGCGTGACCGGGGTGCTGTGGGTCGGCGCGCTGGATGTGCGGGCCGGCGCCATGTCGATCGGGGAGCTGGTGCAGTTCGTGATCTATTCGGTGATCGTGGCCGGTTCGGTGGGCGCGCTGAGCGAGATCTGGGGCGAGTTGCAGCGCGCCGCCGGGGCAACCGAGCGGCTGGTGGAGCTGCTGGAAGTCGCCGACAGCGTGAACGAGCCCGAGGCACCGATGGCCCTGCCGGTGCCGGTGCGCGGCGCGGTGGAGTTTGACGCGGTGCGCTTTCACTACCCCTCGCGGCCGCGGCAATCGGCGCTTGATGGTGTCAGCCTGAGCGTGGCGCCGGGCGAAACGGTGGCACTGGTCGGGCCTTCGGGTGCCGGCAAGAGCACCATCATCCAGATGCTGATGCGGTTCTATGACCCGCAGCAGGGCAGCATCCGGCTGGACGGGATCGACATTCGCCACTTGCGCCGCAGCGATCTGCGCGGCGCCATGGCGCTGGTGCCGCAGGACCCGGTGATCTTTGCCACCAGCGCACTGGAAAACATCCGCTTCGGCCGCCCCGAGGCCAGCGCCGCCGAGGTCGAGGCCGCCGCCCGCGCCGCCGCCGCGCATGAGTTCATCGCCGCGCTGCCCGATGGTTACGAGACCCAGCTCGGCGAGCGCGGGGTGATGCTGTCGGGTGGTCAGAAACAGCGCATCGCCATAGCCCGTGCCATCCTGCGCGATGCGCCGGTGCTGCTGCTTGATGAGGCGACCTCGGCGCTCGATGCCGAAAGCGAGCGCGCGGTGCAGGCGGCGGTGGAGCGGCTGTCGCAGGGGCGCACCACGCTGGTGGTGGCGCATCGGCTGGCCACGGTGCGCAAGGCCGACCGTATCGTGGTTTTCGATCAGGGGCGCATCGTCGCCGAGGGCACGCATGAGGCGCTGGTCGCCGAGGGCGGGCTTTACGCGCGGCTGGCGCGGCTTCAGTTCACCGAGGGCGCTGCGGCCTGACGCAAGGGTGTCGTCGCGTCAGATCGGCGTGCGAATTGATTGCCGTTGCTTGAAAAAATCGCCATGCTGTTGCTAGAGCGTCAAGTGAACGCCCGGGAGGACAGCATGACATCTACCTTTGCCAGCGTCGCTGACCGCGACGCAATCCAGAACCAGATGCCGTGGAGCGCGCGCGACGTGCCGGCGACGGTTTATGAGCAGATCACCCGCACCCGCAACCTGCACGGATCGCGCAATGCGATCTCGTTTCAGCTTTTCTCCGATCCCGGCGCCAAGGCCGAGACGTTGAACTGGACGCAGTTTCACGCCCAGGTGACGCAGGCGGCCAATCTGTTCCGCAGCCTCGGTGTCGAGGAGGGGGATACTGTCGCCTATATCCTGCCCACGATCAACGAAACCGCGGTGACGCTGTTCGGCGCCATGACCGCCGGCATCGTCAACCCGATCAACCCGCTCCTGGAGCCCGAAAAGATCGCCGGCATCCTGCGCGAGACCCGCGCCAAGGTGGTGGTGACGCTACGCGCCTTCCCCAAGACCGATGTGGCGCAGAAAGTCGCCGAGGCGGTGGCCAATGCGCCCGGCGTCAAGACCGTGCTTGAGGTCGATCTGCTGCGCTATCTGACGCCGCCGAAAAGCTGGATCGTGCCGTTGATCCGGCCCAAGAACCCGATCCATCACACCGCGCGGGTGCTCGATTTCAAGGCCGAACTGGCGCGCCAGCCGGCCGAGAAACTGACCTTCGATCTGGGAAGCCAGGACCGGGTCTGCGCCTATTTCCACACCGGCGGCACCACCGGCACGCCCAAGGTGGCGCAGCACAAGGCGGCAGGGTTGTTGTACAATGGCTGGCTGGGGGCGGAGCTTCTGTTCAGTCATGAGGATATCATCCTCTGTCCGCTGCCGCTGTTTCATGTCTTTGCCGCCTATCCGGTGATGATGGCCTCCATCTGCTCGGGCGCACATGTGGTCTTTCCCACGCCGCAGGGCTATCGTGGTGATGGCGTGTTCGACAATTTCTGGAAACTGATCGAACGCTGGCAGGCGACCTTCATGTTCACCGTGCCCACCGCCCTTTCGGCGCTGATGCAGCGCCCGGTCAATGCCAATATCTCAACATTGCGCAACGGCTTTTCCGGCTCCGCAGCGCTTCCGGTTGAACTTTACAAACGTTTTGAAGAGGCAACCGGCGTTTCAATCGTCGAAGGCTACGGCCTGACCGAGGCCACCTGCCTTGTTTCCGCCAACCC
>ERZ869909.2333-NODE-2333-length-12773-cov-6.066399_pt1 | contig 12773 bp, 10 predicted proteins | sample MGYA00520892_ERZ869909 | MGnify/ENA primary metagenome ERZ869909 (study PRJEB32215, sample SAMEA104723947) | bioreactor metagenome | biome: bioreactor; feature: anaerobic bioreactor; material: water | place: China | collected 2015-03-12 ... | reverse complement strand
GCCGGCGCGTCGCCGCCCGGAGGCGCCGGCGTGCCCGCGCCGCCGTCGCCGCCGTCGCCCGGCCCGGTCCCACCGCCACCCGGCGAGCCGCCGCTGATCGGGGGTGGCGGATCGATGCACGCGTACTGCTGCACCCAGTCGCGGTTGTCGATCAGGCACATGAGCTGGTTGAGTGCGAGCCCCATGCAGCCATCGGGACCGAGGCCCGTGCAGTCGCCTTCGCGTCGGCGGCGGTTGAGTTCGTTGCCGATCGCGTCGGCGTCCGACGTCGTGAGCCCCATGCCGAGGCCCGCGCCGTTCGGGTGGCAGCTGGCGCCGGGTGGGCACTGGGGCTCGACGATCTGGGCGTGGGCGACGCCCGCCAGGCTCGCCACGAGGAGCAGCGGCAGGAGCGTCCGACCGTGCGCACGAGGGCGACGGGTCGCGGCCGGCAACAGTGGTGGATGGACGAACGGCATGGCGGACCTCCCGTGGCGGGACGGGGTCGCGTGGGGCGCGACGGACGGTTCGTGCGGTCCCGCTGCCGCCATCCTGGAGACGCGGCGTTGCAGCGCCGTTGCACCCGTGGTCAGGCGTCGCCGTCCGCGCCGGCCGCGGCGGCGCCACGCTCGGTCAGCGCGCGGTCGACGTACGCCCACGCCGCCACCCACGTCTCGAACTCCAGCGTCACGCCGGCGCCCAGGTCCTGCACGCGCACGCGTGGTCCGCGCTCGTCCTCGGTGAAGCGGACCAGGTAGCTGCCGACGAGGCGCTCGCGGGGCATGGCGCCAGGCTAGGCGGGCGGCGTATCGCTGGCGTTGCACCCCCACCCGCGCGGCGCGCGGCGCGACCCTCAGGCCACGGCTAGGATCTCGTCCACGACGGCATCGAGCGCGGATGGGTCGGATGCCGCTCCTGCCTGCACGTCCGGGTGCAGCTCGCGCACGCGCGCCACGATGCTCGGCGTGGCGAGCGGGTGGCGCAGCAGCGCATCCAGCAGGCGCCTTGCGAGTTCGCCTAACCCCGCGCGCCCGGCGTAGTCGGCGTAGCTGACCAGCACCTGCAGGAGGCGCGGCGCCGCGGCCAGCTCGCGGGCCGTGCGGATCGCGGGCAGGTAATGGCCGACCGCGGCGTCGAGCGCCCCCCGCCGCAACTGCAGGTCGCCGAGGTTCTTCAGCGTCACGATCGTGCCGAGCGTGTCCTGGATGGAGCGCTTGAGCGCGAGGCTCTCGAGTCCGATCGCCTCGGCCTCGTCGAGCCGCCCCAGCACGCCGTAGAGGACGACGAGGTTGTTCTTCGCGGCGGCGATGCCGCGGGCGAACGCGAGCCGCTCGAACACGGCGAGGCCCGCCTCGTAGTGCTCCGCGGCGACGGCATGGCGGCCCTGCGCCTCCGCGATGTAGCCGAGGTTGTTCAGGGCGATGGCCTTCGCCAGCGGATCGTCGACGACCTCGAACAGCTCGACGCAGCGTCGGAAGCGCTCGCTGGCGGCGTCGTACCGCTCCTGCATCGCCTCCATGCTCGCGAGGGAGTTCAGCGTGTTGGCGAGCTCGAGCGTGTTGCCGAGCGCCTCGAAACGCGCGATGGCGAGCGCGTAGGCGGCCTCCGCGTCGGCGTACGCGCCGGTCGTCTGGTGGACGTCGCCCAGGTACTGGTTGCCGCGGGCGACCAGGCCCGCCAGGCCATGCTCCCCGGCCACCGCGACGGCGTCCTCGGCGTACGCGCGGGCGAGGTCCAGGACCCCTGCCTCGCGCGCCATCGTCGCGCCGGCCAGCTGGACCGTGCAGCGCAACGCGGCCGTGGTCCCGCCGGGGGGACCGAGGCGCTCGAGCGTCGCGGCGCAGACCTCGAGGCCGCGCCGATCGTGCCCGAGGTGGTCGTAGAACGCGAACTGCGGGCCGGCGGCCGCCTCGGCTGCCTGCAGGTCACCGATCTCGAGCAGCCGGAACCACGCCCGCTCCAGGTTGGCGGCGTCGGGCTGGAGCGCGCGGAGCGCATCGTTGCGACCGGCCGTGCCGTCGTGCGCCGAGCGAAGCCGTTCGGCGAAGTAGCGGGCGTGGGCGTCCAGGGCATCGGACGCCTCGGACGGGTCGGTGGCGAGGGCGGCGGAGGCGTACTGCCGCACCAGCGGATGGCTGGCGAAGCGCTCACCGGGTTGCCGCTGCAGCAGCGACTGGTTCACCAGGCTCAACAGGGTGGACAGGTGCGCCCCGGTCACCCGCTCCGCGGCGTCCAGCGTGCAGCCGCCCGCGAAGACCGACAGCCGCGCCAGCGTCCGCTTCTTCGCCGCGGTGAGGTCGTCCCAGGTGCGATCCAGGACCGCCCGCATGCTGCGGTGCCGCTCGGGGACGTCGACCAGGTCGCTGGCCAGGAGGTCGAAGCCGCGTTCGATCTCGTCGGCGATGCGAGCGACCGGCATCACCCGGGTCCAGGCCGCGGCCAGCTCCAGGCCGAGTGGCAGTCCCTCCAGCAGGCGGCAGATCCGCGCCACGTGACGCAGGTCGTCGGCGTCGAACGCGAGCTGCGGCGCGACACGACGGGCAGCCGCCACGAACAGCTCCACGGCGTCGTCGTCGATGCCCGCCTCGAGCGCAGCCTCATCGGCCGAATGGGCGAGTCCCCGCACGTCGAGCAGCCACTCCCCCGACAGCCGCAGGGGCCGTCGCGAGGTCGCCACCACCCGCATGTGGCGGGTGCCCGTCAACAGCTCGCCCAGGAGCCCCTCGACCCCGTCCACCTGCTCGACGTTGTCGATCACCACGAGCGCCTGCCGGTCGGCGAGGTGGTCGACCAGCTGCCCCGCCACCGGGCGCTGGACGTCGAGTTCGAGGCCGAACGCCACGGCGACCCGGTCGGCGAGCGACTCGGCCTCCGTGACGGACTCGGCCGCCACGAACACGGCGCCGCCGTCGAAGGCGCCGCGGTGGGCGTGGGCGAACGCCAGGGCCAGGCGCGTCTTGCCGCTCCCGCCGAGGCCTACCAGGGTCGCGAGCCGAGCGCCCTCGTCGACCAGGGTGCGGTGGATCTCGGCCAACTCGCGCCGGCGTCCCACGAACCGGGTCGCCGGTTGCGGCAGGGCGTCCCGCACCGGCCGCGACGGCGTGGCCGGCGGCGCCGCCACGTCGGGATCGTCGCTCCGGATCCGGTCCGCCAGCGAGCGCGTCTCGTCGGCCGGCTCGAGGTCGAACTCCCGCCGCAGCAGGTCGGCGAAGCGGCGGTAGTGGCGCAGCGCGTCGTCCTTGCGGCCGGCCCGCGCCAGCGCGCGCAGGTAGGCGCGGGCGGCGTCCTCGTCGAGCTCGTCCAGGGCGACGCGCGCGCGCCACGACTCCGCCGCCTCGGCGAAGCGGCCGTCGGCTGCCAGGGCCTCCGCCCGCGCCTCCACGGCGTTGCCGTAGAGCCGCTCGGCCTCGCCCCGTTCCAGCTCCACCCAGGCATCGAAGGTGGGTCGGTCGCCGCGGTCGAACGTCTCCAGGAACGGACCGCCGTACGCGGCGATCGCGCCGACCCAGTCCTGGCGCCGATGGGCCTCGCGCAGCCGCGCGTGATCGGTGGCGACGACCCAGCGCACCTCGTGCGCGCGAACCTCGAGACCGGCCGCCCAGGGCAGGCGTTGGGCGCGATGGAGCTGCAACCGGAGGTACTGCAGGGCGCTGGCCTCGTCGTCGTCGGGTCGGTACAGGTAGGCGAGTTCGGTGCGTGCCACCCAGTCGCCGGCCAGCGCCAGGTACGCCAACAGCGACGCCGGCGTGTTCCGCGGCAGGGGCTCCTCGCGGTCGCCCCACGCGACGCGAGGCACCCCGAGCAGGCGCAGGGCGACGTCCGGCATGGGCGATGCTAGCGCGGCGAACGCGTGCGCGTGGCCGCGATCGCACCCGCACGCGTGGCCCCGCCGGCGCGAATGGTGAACTCGTCGCTGCCTCGAGGTTCCGCCGAGGAGCTCCCCCGAATGGCGCGCCGGCAGGGCGGGCGCGCCGGCAGGGCGGGCCTCAGGCTCGCGCGGTGCGCGCGGAGAGGCCGCCGGCGCAGAGCTCGACCAAGAGCATCAGGGCCCGCGCCGTATGGAAGGGGTCCTTCACCGGCAGCGCCACGACCTTCGCGAGGGGCGCGCCGCGCCTGTCCCGCACCTGAACCCACTCGCCCACGGAGCGGTCCGGGTTCGGGAACACGCTCAGGGTGTAGCGCGCGACCCGGTCGTGGTGCCGCAGCAGGGCTGCGTCTCCCGTCGCCTGGGCGGCCAGCAGGGTGCCGTACAGGGCCTCGGCGTGGGGCCACCAGATCTTCGTATCCCAGGTGTCGAGGATGAGCTCCTCGTACGCGCAGGCAGGCTCGCCGATCGGGCGACCGCCGTGGCGGTCCACGAACCGGAGCAGACCCCCGTGGGCCTCGTCCCAACCGATGCGCACCGCCCTCTCCATGACCCGCGCCGCGCGTGCCACCACCGTCTCGCGTCCCTCGGCGGCCGCGCTCTCGATGACGAACCACATGGATTCGATCGTGTGGCCCGGGTTGACGTGCTCGGTCAGGAGGCGTGCCCGAGGAACCGTCTCCGAACGGACCACGACTTCGTCCACGAGCAGGTCCTCGCGAACGAAATCCGTCATGATCTCGTCGATCGTCGCCGAGATCGTCGCTTGCAGGCCGGGACCGCGGGGGTGGTCCAGGTCGGCTGCGGCGCGGACGAGTTCCTGCGCCACGCCGAGGCGGATCATCGGCAGCGAGTGCGGCCAGTACCCGGCCGGCACCGGGTAGGGTTCGGTGCGGTAATCGCCGGCGGCGAGCCGGAGCTCGATCGAGTCGAACAGCGCCACGGCGTGGTCGAACATGACGCGATCGAGGCCCAACCGTGCGACCTCGCTCAACCCCAAGGCGACGAAGAAGTCCGCGAAGATGCTTGCGCGGAGCCCTGCACCGGGCGCATGCTCCTTCGGCGTGCCGTGGCCGTCCAGGACGTACGCGCAGCCACCGTCTCCGAGGATTGCGTGGTCGAGCAGGAAGCCCGCCGTTCGGAAGGCGAGCTCGGGATAGCGTCCGTCGGCATCCTCCAGCAGGCCTCGCCTCGCCATGCGCGCGGCGTGCGCCATGAGCCACGCGAACCTCCCCTGCGACCACACGTACTTGTCGTCTCTGACACGTTCACCGGTACGGTCGTCGAGGCAGGTGAAGACGCCGCCGCGCCGGTCGTCGGCGGGTCCGCCGAGCCAGAACGGGAGGATGCGCTCCTCCAGGTGCCGTCGATAGGCGAGGCCCAGCCAATGCTGCTCCGACTCGCTCAGGAGACCGCCGTTCACGTCAGGGCCCACCGGCATCGCCGATGAGCGCGGCCGACTCGACGTCCAGGTACAGCGTGGCGTGTCCCGCGCGACGGAGGATGGAGGCGGGGCAGGCAGTCGAGATCTCACCCGTCAGCGCCCGGGCGACGGCGGCGGCCTTCCTCGCCTCGGGAACGATGACCAACGCCCTGGGCGGGGCGAGCAGCGCCGGGATCGTCAGCGTGATGGCCGTCGTCGGCACCGCGGCGAGGTCGGGGAAGTGGCCTTCGCCGACCTGCTGCATGCGGCTCCGTTCGTCGAGCGCGACGACCTTGAGGGTGGCGGGGTCGTCGAAGTCGGCCACGGGCGGGTCGTTGAAGGCGAGATGGCCGTTCTCGCCGATGCCCATGCACGTCAGATCCGCCGGGTGGCGCGCGAGCAGGCTGCCGTAGCCGGCGATCGTCCGGCCCGGGTCCGAGGGATCGGGATCGATCGGGTGGAAGTGCCCGATGCGGAGCGGTCCGATCAGTTCGCGTCGGAGAAACGCGCGGAAGCTTGCGGGGTGGTCCGCAGCGATGCCGACGTATTCGTCCATGTGGAAGACACGCACGCGCGACCAATCGACATCGTGCCCTTCCCGCAACGCGCGGAAGAACGCGAGCTGGGAGTTCCCCGTGGCAACGATGACCCGCGCTTCACCGCGGGCGGAGATGGCCGCCCGAAGCACCCTCGTCGCCTCGTACGCCGCCAGGCGCCCGAGCGCGGCGCCATCCGGCGCGACGACGACCTCGAGGTCGCCGAAGCGTCGCTGACCGACCGCGACCGCGTCGTCGATCGTCACAGCTTCTTGATCCTGTCGCGGTAGCGCTCGACGTGCCGAGCGTTGGCGGCGTCACCACCAGGGCTGTTGGCGCTCTGCCAGATCGGGGGATCGACACCGCGCTCAGCCAAGCGCTCGACCGCCGACACCATGACGAGGTTCATCACCAGCGCGTTGCAGAACGTCGAACTGGCGCCGACCTTCTGCGTGATGCCCTCCACGTCCACGAGCGCATCGCCCATCGGCACCTTGCAGTCCACCAGGACGTCCACGATGTCGCACAGGTTCTGCTTGCTCGGGTGCCGCGCCGGATGCTCGGGCGACAGCCCCCGCTGGATGGCGACGGACGTGACTCCGATCACGAAGCACCCTCGCTCGCGACCGTAGCGAGCGGCATCGATCGTGCACGCGTTGATGCCGTACGCGTTGACGACCACGAGCGTGTCGTCCTGGCCGACGCCGTGGTAGTCGAGGACGGCGCGGGCATACCCGGGCGTGCGTTCGATCGCCATGGAACGGAGAGCGCCATGCGCCAGAAGGACCCCCTCGTCGAGGATGGCGTTGACGGGGACGAACCCGCCGGCACGGAAAAAGACTTCCTCGGCACCCATGACCGAGTGCCCACCGGTCCCGAAGACGTGGACGAGACGATCCGCTGCGATGGTGTCGGCGATCCGCTCCGCTGCGGCGGAGATGGCGTCGGCCTCCTCGTGTGCGATCCGGTGCATGAGGTCGAGGACCGCGTCGAAGTATCGGCTGGGTGCGTGCAAGACATGCCCCCTGTTCAGCCCTTGAGGCCCGAGAGAGCCACGCCGTCGATGATCCTGCGGCGCAGGGCGAGAAAGACGATGAGGATGGGGAGGACGCTGATGACCGACCCTGCGGACACGGCCCCGAAGTCCACCGTGTAGCCCGTCTGGAAGAGCGCGAGACCCACCTCGGCCGTATACAGGTTCTTGCTGTTGGCGACCAGCAGCGGCCACACGAACTGGTTCCATGCCTGCATGAACGCGAAGATCCCGAGCGCGCTGAGGGGTCCGGCGAGGAGCGGCATGACGACGTGCAGGAAGATCCAGCTCTCCGACGCCCCATCGATGCGGCCGGCCTCGATCAACTCGTCCGGGATCGAGGCCAGGACGTTCTGACGCACGAAGAAGATCCCGAAGCTCATCACGACGAACGGCAGGATGACGCCCGGCATGGTGTTGATCAGGCCGAGATCGCGCGAGGTGAGGTACAGCGGGATCATGTACACCTCGAACGGCACGATCGCGGTTGCGAGGATCACGACGAACAGCGGCACGCGGCCCGGAAACGTGAACTTCGCCAGCACGTAGCCGGCAAGAGCGGACGTCGCCAGGATCGCGAGGGTGGACGACACGGCCAGGATGAGGCTGTTCAGCAGCCAGCGGGCGAACGGCGCCCGGTCGAACACGAAGGCGAAGTTGGCGAGGCTGGGGTTCTCGGGGACGAAGGATGGAGGCCACTGCAGGATCTCCGCCGGGCTCTTGAGCGCGGTGGACACCATCCAGGCGAATGGCATCACCATCAGCACCGCCCCGATCAGGAGGATGGTCTCCTCCCCGACCTGCTGCCACCAAGGCGCTCGACGCCGCATGGCACGACGCGCCCCATTCGGCCGGGCGGCGGTTCCGCCGTCCCGTGTCACCGTTGATCCCGTAACGCGCCGAACTGGATCGCCGTGAGCACCAGGACGATGGCGAGCAGGACCATCGCCTCCGCGGAGGCGTAACCCATCCGGAAGAACCGGAAGCCGTTCTCGATCATGTCGTACACGAGGACGCGAACGACGTGCCCCGGCGCACCCTGCGCGTCGGATGCCAGCACGTACACCTGCGTGTACACGTTGTAGCTCTGGATGACCGTGATCACCGAGACGAACAACAGGATCGGCCGGATCAGCGGCAACGTGATGTAGCGGAAGCGCTGGACCGGGCTGGCGCCGTCGATCTCGGCGGCTTCGTAGAACATGGCGGGGATGTTGCGCATGCCGACGAGGAAGATGATCATGTTGTAGCCGAGCACCTTCCAGGAAGAGAGCAGGATCACGGAGAAGATCGCGAGTTCGGGCCGGATCAGCCACGCCTGCGGCGGCACGCCGAACCAGCCGATCAGCTGGTTCATCGGACCGAGCTTGGCATCGAGGATCCACTTCCACGCGAGGGTGGCAGGCACCATGGACGTCACCACGGGCAGGAAGAACGCGGTCTCGTACAGCGCGGACAGACGCCTTGGCCGAGCGAGCAGATTGGCGACGAAGAGCGCCCCGGGCACGCTGAGAGCCACGATTCCGAACGCGATGATGGTGGTGTTCGTGAGCGCGGTGATGAACGCCTGGTCACGCAGCAGGTTCGCGTAGTTCTCCAGGCCGATGAACGGCCGCCGGCGAGCGATGAGGTTCCACTCGAAGAAGCTCATGACGAACGTCTGCGAGATGGGGATGATGCGCAGATACAGGTAGATCGCCACGACGGGCGCCAGCGTGAGATACGCGAACGCCCAGCGGCTTCGAACGGTACGACCAGGGATTCGGAGCCTTGCCACCGCGCCTCCCGTGAGGGGCATGCGGTCCGGCGCGCCGCGAATGCGGCGCGCCGGACGACGGATCAGCGCAGTCCCGCGCGCCGGAGAATCTCGTTCGTCTCGTTGGCGGCGTTCTGCAGGACGGAACGGATGCCTGCCTCGTTGTCCACCAAGCTCTTGTCGGTGAACGCCCGGACCAGGTGCTCGGCCAAGCGGGTCTGGATTTCGTCGATCGGCTCGATCGGCGGGACCGTGAACAGGACCTGGTCGGCCGGGACGTTGATGAAGCCGTCGAGACCCGGCGTCGCGGCGATGATGTCGCCGTAGTCGACATCGTGCCGGTTGGGCAGCCAGCCGACGTTGGCGAGCAGCCACCGGAGGTTGTCGGGACGCATCACGGCTTCGACGTACTGCGACGCCAACGGGTCGCTGCTGGTGACATAGAGGTTGACCGGCAGCGAGATGGTGCCACGTGGCAGGACCGCCGTCGCGTACGGGAGGTCGGGCGACTTGGCCGCGATGTCGCCGATCACCCACGACTCGCGGATGAACATGGCAGTGGTCTGCAGCTGGAAGCCCTGCGCGTCGCCGGTGAGTTCGGGCGTCACCACTCGATCCTTGTTCACCAGGTCGACGTACAGCTTGAGCGTGGCGTATCCGGCATCGTTGGCGTAGTCCGCGGCCCAGGTGCCATCCGGTTGCTGCGTGACGATCGAACCGCCGTACTGGTGCATGATCGTCCAGAACTTCTCGGCGATCCCGCTGCCACCGCCACCGAGGCGCAGGCTCCACCCGCTGACGATCGGCTCGCCGCTCGCGTCGCGCTGGGTGAGCACCTTGGCGTACTCGAGGTACTCGTCCATCGTCGTCGGCGGGCCCGCCAGGCCGGCGGCCTCGAACATCGCGGTGTTGTAGAAGAGCGCGCCCTGTCCGCGGAACAGCGGCACGCCGTAGACGACGCCCTCGAACGATGCGTTCTCGATGTAGAAGTCCGCGTAGGCGCCGCCGGTCACCAACGCCGCGAGATCGGCGGACGCAGGCGGGATGAGGCCGTTCTGGACCAAGCGCGCGGCGAACGCAGAGCTGATCTCGAGCACGTCGCCGGCGGAGTTGGCCGGCAGCGTCACCATGAGTCGGCGCTCGTACTCGCGCAGCGGCTGCGTGAGGATCTCGACCTTGACACCCGGGTTCTCGGCCTCGAACTGCGCGGCCACGTGGGCGTAGAACGGTTCGAGTTCCGGGTATCCGCTCCATACCGTGAGGGTCTTCTGGGCCGTCGCGAACCCGAGAATCGCGACCAGAGCGATGAGGCCGATCCAACGTCGATGCATGTCCGTATCCTTCCTCCGTGCCGTGGGGGGTGCCGGGGGGCGAGAAGCTGCGGTCACGGCGTGACCTGGCGGAGCGCGGGCGAACAGCGCCTGTCTCACGAGTGGAGTTCTCCGTGCAGCAGCGTCCTGCGCGCGAGGATCCGGGCGTGGGCGACCGCGCCGAGCAACGACGCGTCTCGGCCGACGGCCGTGCTGACGATGTCGGGGACGACGGGGAGGAAGCCCTGGAGACGGCGCTGGATGTGGGTCGTCCAGGCTTCGCTGAACCGGCCGACGCCACCTCCGAGGACGATCCGCTCCGGGTCGAGCGTGGTCACGACCGACGCCAACGCATGGACGAGCACGTCGCTGACGTGCTTGCCCACGACGCCGAGGGACCCGTCGACCTGCTCGAGGTGCTCGAAGACGTCCTGGCCCTCCTCGAGCAGACCCTCCGCGCGCGCGAACTCGGCGAGGGCGCGGCGGCCGATCACCTGCTCGAGCGCGGTCCAGCGCCCACCACTGAAGACGGGGAGGTAACCCAACTCACCGGCGAAGCCATGGACTCCCCGTTGCACCTCGCCATCGATGATCACGGCGCCCCCGACACCCGACCCGAGGCTCAGGTAGACGAAGCGCCCCACGCCGCGGGCCGCTCCGTGGGCGGCCTCCCCGAGCGCCGCGAAGTTGATGTCGTTGTCGACGGCGAGCGTGTCGTCCAAGAGGAGCCCCGCCAGCGCGTCACGAAACAGCTCGTGGGCATCGTGATCCTCGAGGATGGCCAGGTTGGGCGCGGCGTAGATCCGCCTGGCGGCACCGTCCCACACCGCCGAGAGCCCGATCCCGACGGCGGCGAGGGGTCGGCTCGGGCCGTGCTCGGTGACGAGGCGTTCGAGGACCGAGCGGAGCTGTTCTGCCAACGCCTGAGCCGTCGTCCGCTCGCGAGGAAGATGCGCCTGCGCGACGACACGGCCCATGAGGTCGCACAGGCGGACGCGCAGCGAGAACGACCGGATGCTGACACCCGCGACCCAGGCGGCCGCAGCGTTGACGTGGAGCCGTGTCTGCGGACGACCGACGCCGCTGGCGACACGCTCGCCCTCGTACACCAGCCCGGCGCGTAGGAGCGATTCGACGACCCGGCCGACCGATGCGGCGGACAGCGTCAGATCACGCGACAACTCGGCCCGCGAGGCCGATCCGAGCGCCGCGAGGCGCTCGTAGACCGCTCGGTGGTTCATGTCGCGGATCAGGCCGTGTCGGCCGATCGTCTCCATGTCGGGACACCCTCTCAGGTTTTTTGCTAACCTTTATCAATATACTCGCGCAGCGCGTTCCGCGCAATGCCCGCTGGCGGTCCGCGTCGTGCCCACGGAGGCTGAACCACGGTGCCGAACCACGTTTGCGGCTTCGGGGCGCGCGACGTCACGCCCCCGCGACCCGTCATCATGTCCGGGTTCGCCATCCGCACCGAGCCGTCCCTCGGCGTCCACGACCGGCTGTGGGCGCGGGCGGCCGTGTTCTCCGACGGCTCGCGTGCCGCCGCCGTCGTGGCCCTCGACCTCATCGGCGTGGATCGCGCACTCGACCGCGCCATTCGCGAGCGCGCCGCCGCTGCGTCCGGGCTCGACGGCGACGACGTGGTGGTCGCGGCCACCCATACCCACGCCGGGCCCGCGATCCTGTGCGGCGCGTCGCTGGGTACCGTCGACGACGCGTACCGAGAACGCGTCGTCGCAGGGGCCGCCGAGGCGGTCGCGGAAGCCGCTCGGAGCGCGCAGCCGGCGAACGTCCGGGCCGCGTACGGTCACGAGGCGACCGTCGCCCGCAATCGACGCGACCCTGACGGGCTCATCGACCCTCGCGTCCCCGTCGTGTGGGCCGAACGGGACGGGCGGCCGATCGGAATCATCGTGTCGTACGCATGCCATCCGGTCACGCTCGGCCCGGGCAATCGCCTCCTCTCGCGGGACTATCCGGGAGCCGTCGTCGACGCGCTCGAGCGCACCCACCCCACTGCGCACGCCATGTTCCTCACGGGGCTCGCCGGCCAGATCAACACGGGTCACCACGCCCACGACAGCCAGCGCGTCGGCGACGGGCCTCGTCGCACCTTCGCCGAGGCCGCCCGATTGGGCGAGCGAATCGCCTCCGCGGCGATCGACGGCATGGGCGTCGGCGGACCGCCGCTCCGCGGACCCGTGCGCGTCATGCGCTCGTCGCTCGCCCTGCCGTACGCGCCTCTGCCTGGGGAACCCGCCCGCGACGCGGTGCGCTGGACCGCCGAACGTGACGCCATCGGCGACGGAGACCCGGGGCGCCGTCTCATCCTGGAAGCCTGGATCCGCTGGGCGGCGTCCCACGACGGCGTCGTGCCCGCTGCCGCCGAATCGGACGTCGCGGCGCTCCGGATCGGCGACCTGGTGTTCGTGTTCCACCCGGGTGAGGTGTTCGTCGAGGACGGTCTCGCGCTGCAGGCGGCGTTTCCGGGTCGCAGCGTCGTCCCCATCGGCTACGCCCATGACGCGCCGGGGTACATCCCGCGCCGGGAGGCGTACGCCAGCGGTGGATACGAGGTGGAGGAGGCCTACCGGGTCTACGGCCGCCCGGCCCCCTACGCCCCCGAGGCCGCCGAGGCGCTCCACCGCGCCGCGCTCGGCCTCGTGGCGGCCAGCTTCGCCTGAGCCAACGATCGGCGGCCCGTCGACCGGGTCGTGCCCCGCGGCCGGGCTCGGGTCGCCGCGCGCTCGAGACGCCGCCCGCCGTGGCCTTTGCCCTCTGCCGCACCTCACATGGAACCGCCACAATGGACGGCGGAAGGACGGAGGTACGGCATGCACATCGGCATCCTCACCGGCGGGGGCGACGTTC
>ERZ869909.2332-NODE-2332-length-12775-cov-7.996535_pt1 | contig 12775 bp, 10 predicted proteins | sample MGYA00520892_ERZ869909 | MGnify/ENA primary metagenome ERZ869909 (study PRJEB32215, sample SAMEA104723947) | bioreactor metagenome | biome: bioreactor; feature: anaerobic bioreactor; material: water | place: China | collected 2015-03-12 ... | reverse complement strand
ACTCGAAGCGACCACCGCTCGCAAGGGCAATCGCAAAGTTTCGCTCACGGTCTCTGGCTGGGTCGGCCAGCAGATCATGTTCTGGGACGATGGTGGCGAGAGCAACACCTACATTGGCGATCTCGGCCGTACGCTGTCGTCGCACGTAAAGTTCACTGGTCAGGCCACCATCGCGCCGGGCTGGAGCGCTGGTTACGTGCTTCACATCGAAGCGTTCAACAACCACAGCCTTGCGTTGAATCAGAATTATAACGCTGCTGGCTGGACTGGTCTCGATCCGCTCCAGAGCTACTGGTTCATCAAGAGCGATCATTGGGGTAAGGTCAGCGTCGGCCGTCAGTCGCAGGCGTCTGACAACACCGCGATCCTCGTCGACGGTTCGGGCTCGCTCGTTCCCGCCAACTGGGTGGCGTTCGACGTGAACTCGTTCGGCATGCGCAACTCGACGACCGGCGTTCTTATGGCTAATACTGCTTGGGGTGGCGTTGGTGCCTGCACCGGCGGCGGCGCCTGGGGCGACTGTAACGGCCTGACGCAGAACGTCGTTCGCTACGACTCGCCGACGTTCGGTGGCTTCTCGGCCAGCGCTTCGTGGGGCGAAGACGATATGTGGGACGTGGCTCTCCGTTATGCGGGTGAGCACCACGGCTTCAAGTTCGCCGTCGCGGCCGCTTACAACGAGATCACCGGCAATGGCTTCCCGAACTGGTGGGCCGGCGGCGCCAACGCGCCTGAGACGCAGTACTTCCAGATCGGTGCTTACCTGCAGCACATCCCGACGGGCCTGTTCGTCTACGGTGCTTATGGCAACAACGAGCTGGATTTTGCCAACGGGCTCACCTACGAGTCGGATACCTACTACATCAAGGCTGGTCTCCGTCGTAACCTGAACCCGCTCGGCGCCACCGTGTTCTACGGTGAGTACCTTAACGTCTCGGGCGATAACGGTGCAGGTGCGTTCGGTGTCTTCGCACAGGGCCTCGATGAAGATCTCGATGTTTGGGGTCTGGGCATCGTGCAGGAAATCGACGCAGCAGCAATGTCGCTGTGGCTCAGCTACCGTCATCTGTCGTATGATGGTAATGTTGCCACTGCGGTTGGTGGGGTTGACGACTTCCAGTACGTCAAGGCTGGTGCTCTCATCAACTTCTAATCGAAGTCGAGATCACGAACCAAACAGGAAGCCGCCCTTCGGGGCGGCTTCTTTGTTTTTGTTTCTCTTTCGATCACCTCGCCTTATATGCTGGGGCGAAGGAGAGGCCTCATGTTCGCGACATTCTTCCGCGCGCTCAAAGATGCGCGCGTTCCGGTTACTCTCAAGGAATATCTGACGCTGCTCGAAGCGATGGACGCAAACGTCGCCGGGGGACGCGTCGAGGATTTTTATTATCTGTCGCGCTCGCTCCTCGTGAAGGACGAGCGCTACCTTGACCGCTTCGATGGCGTGTTTGGGCACGTGTTCAAGGGCCTCGACCTGATGAGCGAGGCGGAGCAACTCGAAATTCCCGAGGATTGGCTCAAAGCGCTATCGCATCTTCACCTCACCGACGAAGAGAAAGCCGAAATCGAGGCGCTCGGCGGCTGGGACGAGATCATGGAGGCGCTGCGCAAGCGCCTTGAAGAGCAGAAGGAGCGCCACCAGGGCGGCAACAAGTGGATCGGCACGGGCGGCACCTCGCCGTTCGGTGCCTACGGCTACAATCCGGCCGGGATCCGGATCGGACAGAAAGAGAGCCGCCACCGGCGGGCGATCAAGGTCTGGGATAAGCGCGAGTTTCGCGATCTCGCGGGCGACGTCGAGCTTGGCGTGCGCAACATCAAGGTGGCCTTGCGTAGGCTACGGCGCTTCGCGCGCGAGGGCGCGGCCGAAGAACTCGATCTCGACCGCACAATCGAGGGTTCTGCCCGCAAAGGCTATCTCGACCTCGCATTGCGACCAGCGCGGCGGAACGCGGTCAAGGTGTTGATGTTCTTCGACGTCGGCGGATCGATGGACTGGCACGTGCAGACGGCCGAGGAGCTGTTCTCAGCCGCGCGCAGCGAGTTCAAGCATCTCGAATACTACTACTTCCACAATTGCCTCTACGAGAGCGTCTGGCGCAACAATGCGCGCCGCTGGAGCGAGACGATCCCAACCTGGCAGGTGCTGCACACCTACCCGTCAGACTACAAGGTGATCTTCGTGGGCGACGCCTCGATGAGCCCTTACGAGATCACGCATGTCGGGGGCGCGGTCGAGCATATGAATGAGGAAGCGGGCGCGATCTGGCTGCAACGTGTCATGGCGACCTATCCCCAGACCGTATGGCTCAACCCGGTGCCGGAGCAGCATTGGGGCTATACGCCCTCTATCGGGCTCGTTCAGCGTCTGGTCGAAGGGCGGATGTTCCCTATGACACTTGGCGGGCTGGACGACGCCATTCGCACCCTGATGCGGTAGAAATCCCGCCAAGCGGGTACTTTCAGCCTTGCCTCAACCCGGCGATCGCTCAGAGTTTTCGCACAGGGTTCCCGGCCCGCTGCGTTGACCTCACCCCAAAAACGGCGCAAACCTGCGCTGTTTTTGGGCAGTCTCGGGGGACCCAATGCTTCGCCGTCCACTCCTTTTCGTCGTTATGGCTGTCGGGCTCTCGGGATGCTCGGGCGGCGGCGGTGTGTCGACAGCTTCAATCCTTGGCGGCGAGGCCGCGCCCACGCCCCCGGCAGGCCAGGCAAGCGTCGTAGCCGACCCTGGCGAGCGGGCGTTTAACGCAGGCGCCGTGACGGCGCGCGCGGTGAGATGCGGATATAATTTCGACCCGGCTATGGTTCGCTCCAGCTATCTGGCTCACGAGGCTGCGCTTGGCGCAATGCCGGAGCAGATGGGGAAGCTTCAGCAAACTTATGACGTAGCGCACAACGGTGTGGCCAAGGCCGCCGGCGCGGACGCCAACTACTGCACCGACCGCCGGACACGAGATATCAAAACCGAGCTTGGACGGCTTCTCGAGGGCAACTTCGAGGCGCCAAAGAAGCAGGTCGTCAAAGAGGAAGGTCTGTTCAGCGGTTGGCTCGACGGCGGCGGCAGCGACACTGGGCCCTCGTTCGGCTCTAGCGACTGGTGGGAAAGCCAGCAGGACAAGGTCGGCGGTTAAGCGCCCGCACTTCTTGCCCTATCGTCCAGATACCGCCTTTGTTTCATCCAGGCTCCGACGTGCAGCAGCTCCTGTGGCTCGAAACGCTCCTTAAGCTCGCCGGTGGCATCCTGCTTCTGCTCGCCCCCATGAGCACGATCCGAGCCTTCGGGCTTCCCGCCTCTGCAAGTGGCTTCTGGCCGCGGATTGTCGGTGCGCTCCTTATCGGCGTGGCGGCTGCGACGTATATCGAGGGGGCATGGGCCGGCTCGCGCGGGCTAGGGCTCGCCGGGCTTGTCGTCATCAATCTCACCGGGGCGTTCGTGATCGCCCTGTCCGTCCTGATGGGACGGGCCGCCCCCACCCGCCGCGGGGCATTCGCACTGTGGGTGCTCGTTGCGTTGCTGGTGAGCCTGTCGCTGGTCGAAATCGCGCAGGCGTGACGCATCGGACGTAACGAATGCGTTAGCCTTTTTTCGCGACACTCAGGAAGAATACGGAGCCTGCCGGCCGTCCCCGCCAGCCGGCCCACCCTTCGCACTATAGTTAAGGAACTCTGAGTTCATGTCAGTCATCGCCCTCGCATGCGAGAGGCCGGCCTTGGGTGGAGTTGCGCAATCTGCGCCCTTCGTCTCGCACACCGTGTCACGCGCAACCCTCGATCTCGTAACGACCCGCGACGGCTTCGATGCGCTCGAAGCCTCATGGAACGCTCTGTTCGAGAGGGCAGGCCGCGATATTCACCTGTTCCAGACTTTCAATTGGCTTTGGCATTGGGCCAATCACTACCTTCCCGCGCATGGCGAGAGCGGGCCCAAGCTTGCGCTCGTCACCGCGCATATCGACGGGCAACTCGTCCTGGTCCTGCCGCTTGTCAAAGAGCGGTTCGGCCCGGTGACACAACTCGAGTGGATGGGAGAGCCCGTCAGTCAGTACGGTGACGCGCTGGTCGACGATCTGCCCCAAGCCGACAGGTCGGCCCTGCTGCGAGAAGCGCTGGATTTCGTCGCGCGCGAAACGGGTGCGAGCACGCTTCGGTTGCGGCGGGTGCGGGAGGATTCGAACATCGCTCCTGTCCTTGCGGAACGCGGTGCACTGGTGGTGGGCGAGACACAAGCGCCCTATATTTCGCTAAAGGGCGTCGAGACGTTCGAGGCGCTCCTGCAGCGGCATTCGCGCAGTACGCAGCGCAACCGCAATCGGCAACGTCGTAAGCTGTCAGAGCGCGGCGCCCTTGAGTTCCATTACCGCACACATGGCGAAGAAGCGAACGCCATCACCGCGCTCGCCTTCGCCTACAAGCGCGTATGGCTTGCCTCGCGCGGCCTCTATTCCCGGGCTTTCTCGGATCCGAGAACCGCTCAATTCTTTGCGGATGTGTCTCGTGCCGAAACACACCCGGCGGGGTGCTACGTTGCGGCCCTCGATTCCGGCGGACATACGGTGGCGGTCGAAGTTGGCGTGCGCTGCAAGGGTCGTTCCGCCATTCACATCGGCACATACGATCTCGCTTACGAGAAAGCAGCGGCGGGTGCTCTTCTGATGGAAGATAGCATCCGACACGCCCTCGCCGAAGGCATGACAGGCTTCGATTTCTTGCCGCCCGCATACGACTACAAGTTGGAATGGGCGGACACGTGCATGGAGGTCCGCGATTGGGCCTTGCCGCTATCGGCTATCGGGCAGGTCTATGCGACGCTTTATCTGCGCGGACTGCGCGGCGTGCTGAAGCACGGCGTGGAGTCGATGCCGCTTCCAATCCGCCGGAAGATTACCACACTGCTCAACCGCTAGGGCGTGAACTCATCAATGTCCCATCCATTGAGCTTCGAGCATCCTCAACGGAGCCTCGCTCAGCCCGCGCGCCGCGACAGCCTCAAGCGCGCCGCACCAAAAGCGATATCCTGACCTGCGGTATCGAGTGTCACCGTATTCTTCCCGATGCTCTGCCCGTCGATGTGCGTGCCATTCATAGAGCCCGCATCGCGCAGGCGCAGGATGTCGCCCGTCTCGAACACGAGCTCGGCGTGCAAGGACGACACGCTCGGGTCGTCGATGACGAAATCGGCGCGTGAAGGATCGCGACCCAGCGTCCAGGCGGTCGGCTTTACAGCTCCTTCTGGATCGCGCGCAGGCTCAAGCGTGAACTGCACCGCGCGGCCGGAGGTATCGAAGCCCGAAAGCATCCAGCCTCCCGCCGTTGCGCTTTCTTCCGCAGGCTCGGAGGATACGGTGTAATCGACCGTGCCCAACCGCAGACGCGCGCCGATAGCAGCCTCTGCGGACGCGACGCGCTCACCGTTCAAGAAGGTGCCGTTCGACGAGCCCAGATCGCGCACGCGCAGGTGCAGGGCTTTGCGGTCGTAAGCCAAGCTGGCGTGAACCTTCGAGACGGTATCGTCCGCTACGATGATGTCGACTCCAGGACCTCTCCCGATGATGCGCGGCCGATCGCTTGCGTCGAGGCGCAAGGAGGGGCCTCCGGTTTCGCGACGCAGATAGAGCGCGGCAGGTGCGCCTTGCTCCGAAGATATTCGATGGATCAGTCCGCTGATGCGCTCCCTCGCCTGCCCTATTGCAGGCCAGCTCGCGAGCTGTGCCGCGGTCGATCTGATGACAGCAACCGCGTTCTCACGCCGGAAGAAGAAAACTGCAGTGAGTGCGAGCGCGGCCGTCAAACTAACGAACAGAGGCAAGAACGCACTGGCAAAGGCCCCCTTTGTGCAGGGCCGCGAGGTGGACGCATAGCGCAGCTTCGCCTCGCTGAGAAAGCGCGCCAGCTCTTTCGCGTGGATGGAGAAGAAGAGCCCCTGCGCGTTGACGCCTTGCAGCGTATTGATGCCGACGACGTTGCCGCAGGCGTCGAGCAGCGGGCCGCCGCTGCTGCCGGGATTGATGGCCGAGTTGTGCTGGACCGTCCGCGCGCTCACGACCTGGCCGGGGTTCAGCTTCAGGTTCGTAAAGGTCATGCGTGAGACGACGCCGGTCGTCAGGGTGGATTCGAGATCGGTCAGCGGTACGCCGCGTACGTCCGTCTCCGGCACCAGCTCCTTGTTGAGATTGGCGGCACCCGGAAAGCCGATCGCGATGACATCCGCGAGTTTGTCCGGCTCGTACTCGCCGAGCGTCAACGGAATGCCTGGCAGATCCTCGCGCGCTTCGAGAAGGGCGAGGTCGACATCCGGACGGCTCTCAGTGCGGCGCGCTTCGACGAGCTTGGCCTCTCCCTTTTCGAGAAAGGCGATGTAGATGCGCTCGCCGCCCTCCACCACGTGGACGTTCGTCACGACCTGGCGCTGACCGGACACGAGGAAGCCGGAGCCGGACGAAATGCTGTATTGGTTTCCTTCTTCCGGAATGAAGGAATAGATCTTGTAGACGCTGGGCTCGATATGGCGCGCATCGAACGCGTGAGCCGCCAGCACAGCGGCGTTAGCCAGCAGGATGCCCAGCGTAACGCAGATCGCGCGCATCGGCAGCCCACCGCACGTTACTCTGTTCCAAAACGCCATCGTCATCCTTGGCGGCACGAGATCCTGCCGCGATTGTCCTAGCCCAAGCCCGTGGCCGTATCCAGGCTCATTCGGCAAACCGCAAGACGCTGATGCTACAATATTGTTTGGCCGAATCGAGAGGCTGTGCCGCATCGTCCACGGGCGGGTCCCCCGGTAAAATAAGGCGTTGGAGAGGCCGCAGGTCGCCTCGGTTGCTCCGTATTTCAGGTGACGGTAGAGATAGGCCAATCCCAGACACGCGGGGCCTTCGATCTATGAGAGGAACGTCCATCACGGCGCTGGCAGCGGCCATCTGGCTCGCCTCCAGTTTGCTCCTCTCTGTCCCGGCAACCGCCACAGACCCTGATGCTGAAACCGCCGTGACCTGGGGGCAGCGGTCCGTGGTGCTGGAGGCCGATGGCGGGCGAGACATCATCCGCCTGCTTCCGCCTCCCAGCGCCGGCGGCGTGAACCGTCAAGGGCCTGCACTCCCGGATTTGCCGTTTCCGCCAGCGGATACGGGCGGCATGCCCGGACATGGCACTCCGGGACAGGGCGCGCGGCTCTCGGGACGCGCAATCGACGTGCCGATCCGCTTCGAGCCATGGCCCGGCTACGAGACGCTCTCCTACATCGGCGTCCGCTTCGACAGCGTCACCGACCCGACGCTCGCGTTCACGCTCGGCCTTAGACGGCACACGGGTGTGTTCGTTACGGAGACGACGCCCGGCGGACCGGCCGCGCTCGCGGGTCTAAGGTTCGGCGATTTCGTCATCGCCATCGACGGTACGCCCGTCACCGAAACGAGCCAGCTCGTGCAGGAGATCGAGGCCCGCCAGCCCGGGACGGACGGCACGCTTAGCGTCTGGCGCGTAGGCGACGATGCCTCAAGCTACCTCTCGGAATTGCGTCATCTCGCCGAGGGCGGCAGCACACCCGCAATGCTGTTTCTCGGCAAGCTCTACAGCAACGGAACCGGCGTGCCGCGCGACGCGACGGAGGCCATCACCTGGTACCGGACGGCAGCGCTCGCCGGCAGCAGCAACGGCATGCTGTTCTACGGCGATGCGCTCGCGGGCGGCGCACCGATCAAGGATGTCGTGGAGGCCGAGCGCTGGATCCGCAAGGCGGCGGATGCCGGAAACGTGGCGGCCGTCTATCGCCTGGGGCGGATGTATCGCGATGGCGAGGGGCGGCCGCGCGATCCGCTGGAAGCGCTCAACCTGTTCAAGCAAGCGGCAGAGGCCAATTACACGCCGGCGATGGTGGCCGTCGGGCTGATGCTGGAAGGGGGCAGCGGGATCGAGGCGGATCACCTGCAGGCGGTGCGCTGGTACAAGCGGGCTGCGGACGCGGGCGATGCCGACGGCATGGCGGCGCTCGGCACGATGTATTCGACAGGGCGCGGCGTGGAGCGGGACTACGTGACGGCAGCGACATGGTACGATGAAGGCGCCAAGCGCGGGCAGTTGCTCGCCATTCACAACATCGCCGTGCTTTACGACAAGGGGCTCGGCGTCAGCCGCAACGCCCAGACGGCGGCCGATTACATCTATCGCGCGCTTGAGATGGGGTATCCCTTCACCTACCAGCAGATGACGCAGAACAGCCAAAGCTGGTCGCGCGATTTCCGCCGCGAGTTGCAGCTTCGCCTCGCCGGCGGCGGCTACTATGGGGGCGCGCTCGACGGCGCGTTCGGCCGGTCGACTCTGGACGCCATCAGCCGGATGGTCGAGACCCAATAGGCGTCAGGGGTTTGTGCGTTCGAATATGGCCGATTTTCCGGTTTGCGCTCCTTGCTGTATAGACGCGCAATCGTTCGTCCCCTCCCTTCTTTCCGGATCGTCATGGCCGCTCCCCTTATTCAGCTCAACGACATCGCGCTCACCTTCGGCGGCGCCGCGCTGCTCGATGGAGTCGACCTATCCGTGGGCGCCGGGGAGCGCATCTGCCTTGTCGGCCGCAACGGATCGGGCAAGTCCACGTTGCTCAAGATCGCGGCGGGGTTGGTGGAGCCGGATCGCGGACGCCGCTTCGTGCAGCCCGGAGCGCTGGTGCGCTATCTCGCGCAGGAACCGGATCTCTCGGGGCATGCCTCAACGCTCGACTATGTCGAAGCGGGGCTCGCGGACAGCGGGGACGTTCACCTCGCGCGGATGCTGCTCGACGAGGTGGGCCTCGACGGAACGTCCGACCCGATGCAGCTTTCGGGCGGCGAAGCGCGCCGGGCCGCGCTCGCGCATGCGCTCGCGTCGGAACCCGAAATCCTGCTGCTCGACGAGCCGACGAACCATCTTGACCTGCCGACCATCGAATGGCTGGAAGGCCGTCTCCAGCAATCTCGCGCGGCGATGGTGATCATCAGCCACGACCGCCGCTTCCTCGAAACGCTGTCGCGCATCACAGTGTGGCTGGATCGCGGCCGTGCGCGGCGTGTGGAGTTGCCGTTCGGAAAATTCGAGGCCTGGCGCGACCAGGAACTGGCCGACGAAGAAATGCAACTGCACAAACTCGACCGCAAGATCGTGGCCGAAGAGCATTGGGTGCACGGTGGTGTCACGGGACGGCGCAAGCGCAACGTGCGGCGTATGGCCGAACTGCGCATGATGCGTCAGGTGCGGCGCGAGCATCGGGGCGTACAGGGCAATGCGTCGCTCTCGGTCGCGGAAGCCGAAACGTCGAGCACGCTCGTTCTCGAAGCCAAGGGCGTTTCGAAATCGTTCGGAGACCGTCCGATCGTCCGGGACGTTTCGCTGCGCTTAATGCGGGGCGACCGCCTCGGGATCGTCGGGCCGAATGGATCGGGCAAGACGACGCTGATTTCTCTGCTGACGGGCACCCTCGAACCGGACGGCGGCGAGATCCGCATGGGGGCCAACGTGCAGATGGCCGCGCTCGATCAGGGACGAGAAAGCCTAGATCCGTCTTGGACGCTGTCGGAAGCGTTGACGCGCGGGCGTGGAGATACGGTCTCCATCGGTGGCGAGCGCAAACACGTCATCGCCTACATGAAGGACTTCCTGTTCGCTCCCGAGCAGAGACTAACGCCGATCAGCGCGCTTTCGGGCGGCGAACGTGGACGGCTCATGCTCGCGCGGGCGCTAGCGACGCCGTCAAACCTCCTGGTGCTCGACGAGCCGACCAACGACCTCGATCTGGAAACACTCGATGTGCTCGAAGAGGTGCTTGCCGAATACAAGGGCACGGTGCTGCTGATCAGCCACGACCGCGATTTTCTCGACCGCGCGGTGACAAGCGTGATCGTGCCGGAAGGCGATGGGCTCTGGACGGACTACGCCGGGGGATATGCTGACATGCTGGCCCAGCGCGGCGGCGACCTCGCGCGGCGGCAGGCGGCGGGGAAGACGACAGCTCAGCAGGGCCAAACCAAAGAGAAGCCTCCCGCGACGGACGCCCAGCCCACGCGGCGGCGGCTCTCTTTCAAGGACAAGCACGCGCTCGAAACGCTTCCTGGCGAGATTGCCGCGCTTGAGGCAAAACAAACGGCGCTCACGAAGACGCTCGACGCGCCGGATCTCTACACGCGCGACCGTGCTACATTTTCGAAGGTTTCAGACGAGCTTTCCGAAGTGCAGGCCGCGCTTGCAGCGGCCGAGGAGCGCTGGCTCGAACTCGAAATTCTCCGCAGCGAGATCGAGGGCTAGAGGCTTTCCTCACCTTGCGTCTTTTCGAGGAATGCCAACACGCCTTTGGCGGCAGCGCGGCCCGTTGCGAACGAAGCTTGCAGCAGATAGCCCCCGGTCGGCGCTTCCCAATCGATCATTTCTCCGGCGACGAAGGTTCCTGGACGGCGGCGCAGCATGTAGTTGTCGTCGATCTCGTCGAACGATACGCCGCCGGCCGTCGAGATGGCGCGATCTATGGCCGCGAGCGCAGTTGCGCGGATCGGTATGGCCTTGACGATCCGCGAGATGTCGTCCGGCGGGAGGCTCGGCAACGGCGTGCCTGCGCTGTGCGCCGCCTCTTGCAAAAGGCCGATGGCAACCGGATCGAGGCGGAGGGCTTTGCGAAGAAACGTCGCGAACGATTGCTTGGCGCGCGGCTTGGCGAGGCGGGCGGCGACATCGGCTTCGGTCTCGTCGGGGCGGAGATCGAGCGTAATCGACGCTACCCCGCTTGACGCGATCTCTTTGCGGATCGCGGGCGAGAGCGCGTAGACCGCGCCGCCTTCTAGGCCCGCTGCCGTGATCAGCGCTTCGCCGCGCGCCGCTTCGCCGCCGCACGAGAGCGCAATGCGTTTCAGCGGGCTTCCCGCAAAGCGGGTTACGAACACATCGCTCCACGCGACACATACACCGCAATTCGTCGACACGAGCGGCGTGATCGCCACGCCCGTCTCAGAGAGAGGTGCAACCCAGCTTCCGTCCGACCCGAGCCGCGGCCAGCTTGCGCCGCCAAGAGCGAAGACAGTGCCCGCGTGCTCTGCCGTGACATTGCCTTCTGTCGTCTCGAATACGAGGCGGCCGTCCTCGTCCCAGCCCTTCCAGCGATGGTTGAGTTTTATCTCTACGCCAAGGTCTGCAAGCCTCGCGAGCCAAGCGCGCAAGAGCGGCGACGTTTTCATGACGCGCGGGAAGACGCGCCCGCTCGACCCGACGAACGTCTCCTGCCCGAGGCCGTCGCACCAAGCACGGAGCGCGCCCGGCGGAAAGGCTTCGATAGCCGGGCGCAACCGTGGCTCAGCCTCGCGGTAGCGGCAGAGGAAGCGTTCCAGAGGCTCGCTGTGGGTGAGGTTCAAACCGCCGCGTCCGGCGAGCAGCAGCTTGCGGGCCACACGCGGCATCCGCTCATAGAGCGTCACCGCTGCGCCACCCGCGGCCAGCGTTTCCGCGGCCGTCAGCCCCGCAGGCCCACCGCCGACGACAGCGACGCGATGTTCGATCTTTTGCACGGACGCCCAAAATTTTGAGGAATGTCAGTCGTCGTGGGGCTTAACACCCGCTTGGCCGAAGAACAATCCGTCAGGATGGAACCTTTTTCAGACGCGTGCGTTGTTTCCGCGAAGTCCCTTGCGTTTCCTCCCTTCCAGACTTCTGTCATGCGTTATCGGTCTTTGCCGCCCTGAGCCATCAGGGCGGCGGCCGTTTTAGGCCCGGGCCCCTCAAGGCCCGGGCCGTTGGTTTTGCCGGTCTCACAGTTATTCCGGCGGTGCGCGTGAGATTTTCGGATTTCCCGCTGCGTGTCGTTCCGACAGCACACGCACTTTTTCGTCCGCGCTTGAGCCGCTCTGTGTTAGATTCGTCCGTGGTGGCCCGGGGGTGAAAGCCACAACGGATTCGCCTCCCGCTATGGGCTTTCCAGAAAGGGAGACAACCATGAAAAAAATCATTGCCGGCGCTGCCGGTGCGATTTGTTTTGGCCTGTTTGCGTCAATGGCTCAGGCTGCGCCGCTCGGCGTGACCGGCGGGGCCGTGTCCCATGCCCTTCCCTCTGAAGTCATCCAAGTCCATGGCCTGCATACGTCGTGTCAACGCGACCGGCGCGGCTGGCACCGCTCGTACATCTGGGGCCGCACGGCGTGCACACCGCCCCGCGCGCATCGCCACAAGCACAGGCATCATCGCCGCGATCGCAGGTAAGGTCTTGCGATCGTCCATCGAGGACACGATTTGGCCCGGGCTTTCGCGAGAGCCCGGGCCTTGTTATTTTCCGCAGCCTAACGGATGCAGGCGTAATAACGGCGCAGGAACTTTTTCTTTCCAGTTAGCTCGTAGCGATGAAGCCAACGGCCACAGCTATAGCGCGGCGACGCGATTACGATGCGGGGGCCATAATGGTGCTTGTGCTTGAAGTGCTGGTGATGGAAATGGCCATGCTTGCCCCAATGCTTCTTGCCATGTGCCTCTGCCGGTGCGCCACCGGAGGCGAGCGTGGCCACGGCGACGAAGGCAGCAGCAGCGGCGGTTTTCATAAACGTCATGGGGATACTCCGTGTTGGGGGAAAAGGCGGCCCCGCGTGGGCCAGCCGCGGTTGAGCGGCGTGATGGCCTGAGAATGGCGCCACGACTTGCGCTCCGCTGTTCCACGCGGCACAGCCTACGGATTGTTCGATGAAAGAGAGGCGCCCCGTTCAATCGCGCAGCACACGATCCAACTGCTGCGCATCGGGGCGGAAACAAACATCGCGGCTTCCGAACCAGCGGATGC
>ERZ869909.2331-NODE-2331-length-12780-cov-4.235535_pt1 | contig 12780 bp, 10 predicted proteins | sample MGYA00520892_ERZ869909 | MGnify/ENA primary metagenome ERZ869909 (study PRJEB32215, sample SAMEA104723947) | bioreactor metagenome | biome: bioreactor; feature: anaerobic bioreactor; material: water | place: China | collected 2015-03-12 ... | reverse complement strand
GTTGTCCGCCGTCAGCCACACCCGGTCCGCGCCGGCCTGCGCCGCGCGCGCCATCAGCGGCCGCTTCCCGGCGTCGCGATCGCCGCCGCAGCCCAGCACGATCGCGACCTCGCGCGGCCCCAGCGCCCGCACCGCGTCGAGCGCATGCGCGACCGCGTCCGGGGTGTGCGCGTAGTCGACGAGCACCGTGCGCTGACCGTCACGCAGCGCGACCTCCATGCGCCCCGGCACGCCCGGGAAGGCCTCGAGCGCCGCGACGACGTCGTCGAGACGGTCCGGGTGCCGGTCCAGCACCATCGCCAACGCCAGCTGCGCGTTGTCGACGTTGTGCAGGCCGGGCATGGGCACGAGCACCTGGCGGCGCGCGCCGCGGTGCCGCAGCAGACACGGCGTGCCGGCGAGGGTCGGCGCGCCGACGACCTCCAGCAGGGTCTGCCCGTCGCTGGCGGGCGGGGCGGCCGACGCGGCGGCGGCACCCCCGAGCTCGACACGGGGGTCCTGCGTCCCGCGCTCCTGCGTCCGGGCGACCCCGGCCCCGGCCCCTGATCCGGCTGCCTGACGCGACGGCAGCCGCAGCGTCACGTCTGCCTCGCTGGCCGCCGCCATGGTGTCCGCGTGCACGTCCGAGCCCACGATGCACGCCGTCGTGCGCTTGCCGGCGGCGCGCGCCGGAGCGAGCGCGGACGAGAACAGCGCCACCTTCGCGGCGACGTAGCGCTCCTCCGTGCCGTGGAAGTCCAGGTGGTCGCGGCTCAGGTTCGTGAAGCCGACGACGTCGAACGCCGTGCCGGCGACGCGCTGCAGCTGGAGGCCGTGGCTCGAGACCTCCATCACGAGCGCGCGCGCGCCGCGGTCGACGGACTCGCGGGCGAAGCGCTGGATCACGAGGCCGTCGGGCGTCGTGTTGGGGGCGGGCTCCTCGTGACGCCCATGCCGGTAGAGCACCGTGCTGAGCATCGCCGGGCGCTCGCCGAGCGCGGCCAGCAGGTGCTCCAGCAGCCAGACGGTCGAGGTCTTGCCGTTCGTGCCGGTGACGCCGTAGACGGTCAGCGAGCGGGTCGGCTCGCCGTGGAAGCGCGCGCTCACCAGCCCCAGGAAGGGGTCCTCTGCAGGCACGCGCACCACGGGCACCTGCGCCGACTCCGGGGCGCGCCCCTCCGTGCTCACGACCACGGCCACGGCGCCGCGGCGCACGGCGTCGTCGAGCCAGTCGTGGCCGTCGACGTACCAGCCGGTGCGCGCGATGAACAGCGCGCCGGGCGTCACCGCGCGGCTGTCGATGACGACGTCGCAGATCTCCGGGTCACCCGGCCGCACGACCACATGATCGAGCCCGTCGAGGAGCTGGCTCAGGCGCATCAGTTCTGCCTCCACGTGCCCAGCTCGAGCACGACACGCTCCCCTCGGCGCGCGACGGTGCCGGGCGCAGGGCGCTGCGCGAGCACGCGACCGGCGCCGTGCACCTCGACGTCGAGGCCGCGTCGCTCGAGGCGCGCGATGGCCTCGCGGAGCCGCAGGCCGGAGAGGTCGGGCACCGCGTCGATCGCGTGGGTGTCAGCCGAGGCCGCCGGGCGGACCGGCAGCGGGTCGATCGCCTGGACGGCCGCGCCAACGCTGGGCGCCTGGCTCGCGAGGTCATCCGCGCCGTAGAGGCGCAGCACCTCCTCGCCGATCCGGCGGAAGACGGGCGCGGCGACCTCGCCGCCGTAGAAGCCGATCGACGTGTCGGGGCGCAGGACCCAGACCGTGATCGCCCAGCGCGGCGCCTCTGCCGGGAAGTAGCCCGTGAAGCTCGCGAGGTACTCGCGCAGGTAACCGCCTCGCTCCATGTCGACGAGGTTCGCGGTGCCGGTCTTGCCGGCGACCCGCTGGCCCGGGATCGCGGCGCGCTGGCCGGTCCCGTCCTCGTGATGCACGACCATCTCGAGGGCCTGCGTGACCTGGCGGGCGACCTCCGGCCGGACCACCTGCGCGATGGACTCCGGCTCGATGCGCTCGACCCGCCCGTCGCCGTGCTGGATCTCGCGGACGAGCATCGGCCGCATGCGCAGGCCGTCGTTGGCGACCGTCGCCGTCGCGAGGTTGACCTGGACGATCGACGCGGAGAAGCCGTGGCCAAAGCTCATGTTCGCCTGAACGATGTCGATCCACGGGCCGGGCACGAGCAGGCCGTTCGCCGTGCCGCTCACGCCCAGGGCCGGCGCAGAGCCGAACCCGAAGGCGCGCAGGTACCCCTCATGGACGTCGTCCTCCATCGCGAGGCCCATCTTCAGGGCCCCGATGTTCGAGGAGACCTGCAGCACCTTCCAGGCCGGGATGACGTCCTCGCGGTGCGTGTCGCGGACGCGCTCCTCGTCGATGTACACCTCGCCACCCTCGCAGTCGATCGGCGTGTCGTACTCGATGAGGCCCTCGTTGAGCGCCGCGGCGAAGGTGAAGATCTTGCAGGTGGAGCCGGGCTCGTAGGCGTGGCCCAGGGCGTGGGAGACCCAGATGCGGTCCTCCGGGTGGTCGAACGGGGTCCTGGGGTCGAACGGCGGCCAGGTGCCGATGCTGAGCAGCTCGCCGGTGCGCACGTCGCTGACGACCGCCATCGCCTCCTGGGCGTTGTAGCGCTCGACGGTGCGGGCCAGCACGTTCTCGACGTAGCCCTGCAGGCGGCCGTCGATCGTCAGCGCGACGCCGGCGCCGCGCGCGGCCGCGAAGTCGGGCAGCTGCTCGAACAGGTACGGGTCGCGCGAGCGGTCGCGCTGGACCTGGTAGGTGATCTCGCTGCCGCTGAGCAGCTGGTTCATGCCGGCCTCGACGCCAGCGCGCCCCTGGACGCCGTCGCGGTCGACGAAGCCCACGAGGTTCCCGGCCAGCTCGCCGGCCGGGTAGATGCGCCGGTAGACCCGCTCCGCCCGCAGGCTGATCACGCCGATGCGGCGCGCCTCGCGCTGGATGTCTGCCGCGGCCTCCGGCGACAGGTGCCGCGCGAGCGTGTGGTTGCGCGTGAGCTCGTCGAGCGGCGACGCCGCCCACTCCCGGAACTGGGCCGAGTCGTAGCCATCGAGGCCGGCGACGAGCGCCTCGAAGGCCGCAAGGCGATCGCGCGAGGTCCCGAACAGGTGGCGCACGTCCAGCACCAGGTGGCGCGACTCGACGCTCTCCGCCAGCGGCGCGCCGCGGCGGTCGTAGATGCCGCCGCGCGGCGTCACCACCCGCACGTCCGAGACCGTGCGCCAGCCACCGCGCTCGAGGTGCTCCTCCGCCAGCACGACGTGCAGGAACCACGCACGCACCAGCAGCACGACGAACCCGGCGAGGAAGAAGGCGCTGACAATGGCCAGCCGCCGACGATCCATGTCGTTCATGGGGCCTCCCGGATCGCGTCCACGTCAATGGTGACCACCCGCTCCGGCGGGACCGTCGACAACGTCGCCCGGCCAGCCGCCGCCGCGCCGGCGTGCACCCGGATCCGCTGCTCCAGCTCAAGGTGCCGTTGCTGCTCGAGCAGCGTGCGCTGCTCGAACGCCGCGTGCGAGCGGTCGCGCGCGACACGGTACAGCTCGTGCCGCGTCTGCAGGTGCTCGACCAGCATCAGGCCCACCAGCGCCGTCACCGACGCCACCAGCAGCACCCAGCCCAGATCGGACGCTCCCCGGAACCGTGCCCTCATGCCCCCGCCTCCTGCGCCGCGCGACGCCGCAACAGACGGAGCCGAGCGCTGCGCGAGCGCGGGTTCACCGCGACCTCGTCGTCAGCGGGCGTCACGTCAGCCAGCGTCTCGAAGTCCATCACCAGCTCGCTGGCCCGCACCGGCAGCCCGCGCGGCAGCGCGGAGACCGACGCGGCGCGGAACGCCCGCTTGACCATGCGATCCTCCAGCGAGTGGAAGCTGATCACCGCCGCGACACCGCCCGGCGCCAGCAGCGCAGGGATCGCGGCGAGCGCCCGCTCCAGCTCGCCCAGCTCGTCGTTGACCGCCATGCGCAGCGCCTGGAAGACCTGCGTCGCCGGGTGGATGCGCTGCGGGCGCCCCGGAGGGCCGCGCAGCACGTCCGCGCAGAGGTCAGCCAGCTGACCGGTCGTCGCCAGCGCGCCGGCCCGGCGCGCCTCGACCATGCGCCGAGCCACGAGGCGCGCCTTCTGCACCTCACCGAGCCGCCGCAACACGTCCGTGAGCTGGCGCTCGTCCCAGCGGTCGAGCAGCTCCGCCGCCGTGGGCCCGTCGTCGCCCATGCGCATGTCCAGCGGCGCGTCGTAACGAAAGCTGAACCCGCGCTCGGGCGTGTCGAACTGCATCGACGAGACGCCGGCGTCGAGCACGAGGCCGTCCACACGGCCGGCCCAGCCGCGCGCCTCGAGCTCCTCCGCGACCAACGCGAAGCGCGCCGGCACCGCCTCGAAGCGCGCGCCGAACCGCGCCAGGCGCTCCGACGCCAGCGCGCGCGCCACCGGATCCCGGTCAAAACCAAGCAGCAGCCCGTCCGGGCTGCTGGCCTCAAGCACCGCCTCCGCGTGCCCACCCGCGCCCAGCGTCAGGTCCACGTAGCGACCACCCGGCCGCGGCGCGAGCGCCTCGACGACCTCCGCGAGCAACACGCTGACGTGCGGACGCTCAGACATCGCCCGCCTCCGCACCACCACCGGGCGCCCCCGGCGACGCGCCCGGCCGACGCGCCTCCAGCGCGCGGCGGAACTGCTGCGCGCGGTCTGCCGAGAACCGCGCCTGGAACCGCTCCGGCTGCCAGATCTCCATCGCCGCACCCACACCCACCCAGTAGACGTCACGGTCGATCCCGGCGTGGTCGCGCAAGTCCTGCGGCAACAGCACTCGGCCCTGCCCGTCCAGCGTCACGTCCAGCGCCATCCCGAAGATGAAGCGCCGCAGGTCGCTCTCCTGCTCGTCCAGCTGGAAGATGTCGTCCGCACCCGACCGACGCTCGAACTCGTCCTGGTGCGCGTCCCAGACCGCCGTCGGCATCACCCGCAGGCAGCCGTCGAACCACGGCACGACCACCACCTGCTTCGCCTGACGCGCCGGCAGATGCTCCTCCATCACCTCGCGGAAACGAGCCGGCATGCTGGTCCGCCCCTTGGCGTCCACAGACATCTTTTCCCGACTCCGAAACCGCATCCCGTAGCGCCCCCATCAAGGTCCGTCAGGCTCCCACGCGGAACGGACGACACCGGGTCGGACCCGCCATCCACCCCACCCCTCGCGCAACGCGGGCACCTTCTACCCACTCGTTGCCACCAGATGGGGCCTGACCGTTCGAACGCCCCACCGTTATGGGGCGGGCCACCACCCCGTGTCAACGCTTTTGACCGCGCGCCACCCGCCCCTGCTCGACCCGACCTGCCCGCCGATCTGCCAGCTGCGAAGCAGATCCCCACACCCCCTGTGCGCCCGGGTTTCCATGCCGCAACCCGCAGTTGCGCGCCGCTGTCCACAGTGGAACACCGCAACTGGGGACAACGCACGGCAGCTATCCACAGCCCGCGCCAGATCAGCCGTAGACCACTGAAATCACTCCTGATTATCGACGAGCCTCACCACGAGGCCTGTGGTGGCAAAACGTGGGGATGACGAACGCCGAAACGCGACGGCCGGGCGATCACGGGCGCAACGGCAATGCCTCGCCAGGCGATCACGGGCGCAACGGCAATGCCTCGCCAGGCGGCGCGGCAACGCGACGGCGACGCAGCGGCCGGGCGATCACGGGCGCAACGGCAATACGTCGCCAGGCGGCGCGGCAACGCGACGGCGACGCAGCGGCCGGGCGATCACGGGCGCAACGGCAATACGTCGCCAGAACAAAAACGAGCAGCGGCAGACCCGGAGGCCTGCCGCTGCTCGTCCGCCTGGCCAGTGTCTCAGTAGCGGACGAACTCGGGCAGCACGCGGTACTTCGTCGTCTGGCTGTAGACGACCTCGACCGTCTGCGACATCGGGACCATGCGCTTCGAGACGTAGCACATCACCATCTGGTCCTCGCGCGGCTGGCCAGCCTCTGCGTTGTCCTGCTGCTCGTTCGACTCGATGGTCTGATCTTCGCTCATGATCGGCTCCTGCGTATCGGTCTGGGCCGTGACGGCCGTGTCGTGCGTGGTCGACGCCGCAGCGGGCGCCGCGGGGCGTACAATCGGGCCGCCGTCGCTACCATCACGCCCCGCCCCGGTCAAGGCGCGATCATCCCGCAGCTCGGCACGCTCGGCATCCCGCCGACCACCCCACGGCGAGCGCATGGAGCCCAGCGGATCGCGAGCGTGATGGGGCCGTGAACCGCGTCGCTCACCGCACGTGCGGCAGCGCCCACCATCCACGAACACCAGCCTCTCCCGCTGAGCCGCCGAGTTGCCGAGTTGCCCAGCCACCACCCCGGACACAAGCCGGCAGCACAACGAACCGAAGCCGCCACTGGCAGCCGCCGGCGCCCGGTGCTACCTTCGCTCGCCGTATCCGAGCAGCCGTGCCCCAACGGCCGCACCTCCCGCCGCGGACCGTACCGGACCACGATGCCCAGCAGCCCCACCACGGACAGCGCGCGCGACCAGCAGCGAGGCATGGCCCGGACCGCAAGCGCCACGCGCGACGACGGCCCACGCGCACGACGGTCAGCGGCGCACGCCAGCCTGGCAGCGCAAGTCCGGCCGCCGGCGTACACCAGCCCGGCGGCGCTGGCCGTCGCGGCTGCTGCCGCGCTGACGATCACCCTGGCGCTGGTGTTCACGGCCTCAGCGCAGACCGACACACCACGAAACGAATCAGCGCAGACCGACACAGCGCAGACCGACACAGCCCAATCCAGCCAGAACCAGCCCAGCGCCGACGCCATACGCGGCGCCCTCCTCGACGAGCTCGCCGCCAGCCCGTACCAGACCGACGCCGTCAACGGCTTCAAGGCTACCGGCTCCGCAGACGAGCTCCTGGGCACACGCGAGCTGCGCGACCGCGAGCGCATCCGCGTCCCGCGTGACCCCGAGCTCACCGGCTGTCAACGCGACGCCGCAGAACGCGCCATCCGCGCCTGCGACGGCTGCACCTGCCAGCCAGGCAGCCCGCGGGCGCCGCGCAGCAGCCCGCCGCCAGACCTCGCCGGCGCGCTCCGCCTCATCCTGTCCCTGCTGCTCGCCGCCGCGGTCCTCGCTGGCGTCGCGCGCCTGTTCCAGCTCTTCCGCGCTGGCTCCCGCCGTCGCAGCTCGGCGCCCGCGGAGGAGAACGAGCTCGTCACCCAGGCGAAGCAGCTCGAGCACGACGCCGTCGAGCAGCTGCTGGCGGAAGGCCGATACAGCGAGGCGCTGCACGCCCTGATGCTGCGCGGCATCCTGCTCGTCGCCCGGGCCCAGCCGCGCCCCATCCCGGCCGGCTGGACGTCACGGGAGATCGCGCGCGGCGTGGTCATCAGCGACGACGCCCGCCGGTACCTCACGGCGCTCGTCGCCCGCACCGAGCCGGTCTTCTTCTCCGACCGCGAGGCCGACGCCGCAGACGTGAGCGCCGCCCAGGCGGACCTCGAGGCGCTCCGCGGCCTCGTCCAGGCCCCCACCGGAGACGACAGCGCCCGCACCACCCGGAGGACCCGATGAGCGGCGCCGGTGAACCGATCAGCGCCTTCAGCGCCCGCGCTGGCCAGGTCATCTCGCTCGTGGTGATCGTGTCGCTGCTCGGCGCGTTCGTCGTCGGCATCTTTGGCCGCTCGCCGGCGCCGGACTCGTGGGGCAGCGACGCGTACAGCGAGTCCGCGGCCGGCCACCGGGCGTTCGTTGGTGTGCTCAACCGCCTGGGCTACCGCGTCGTCGTCAACCGCGACCTGGGCAGCGTCACGCGGTTCGGCGACGACGCGCTGCACGTGCTCATCGAGCCGACCGTCTACGTGGGGCTCGACACCGAGCGCCCCGAGCGGCTGCGCGAGCTGCTCGCCGGCGGCGGCGGCGCCGTGCTCGTGCTCCCCAAGCGGGTCGCGGTCCCGGAGGCGGACGGCGTGACGATCCGGGAGGCCCCGCTGGTGCTGCTCGAGGACGTGGGCGCGGTGCTGGTCTTCGCCGAGCTCGAGGGCACGGTCACCCGCGAGCTGCGGCCCGCCTCGACGACCTGGACCACCAACGAGCTGGGCGCTGTCCCCACGCTCGAGGTGGCGCAGCTGATCGTCTGCTCGACCTGCGACGTGCTGCTGGGCGGCCCTGACGGCGCGCTGGTCGTCTCGTGGCCCCGCCCCGACGGCGGCGTCGTGGTGGTCGTGAGCGACCCGGACGTGCTGCTGAACGCGACGATCGGTGAGGGCGACAACGCCGTCGTCGCCGCGCGCGCGGTGCACCTGGCCGCACGTCAGGCCGCAGGCAGGGCGGCGAACCCGGACGCACCGACAGCGCGCAACGGCGGCACCAGCAACGGCGGCACGGGCGGCGGCGGCGCGGGCGGCGGGCCCGTCGTCATCGACGCCACGCTGCACGGCTTCGCCGAGCAGCCCTCCTTCGCCCGCACGCTCACGCGCTTCCCGCTGGTGCTGATCACGACGCAGACCCTGCTCGCCGTGGGCCTGCTGCTGTGGATGGCGGCCGGTCGCTTTGGCAGCCCGCTGCCCGCGGCGCCGGAGCTGGCCCGCGGCTACGACGCGCTGCTCGCGCTCTCGTCGCGCGTGCTCACCGCCGCGCGCACGCCCGGCGCCGCGCTGCGCTCGTACCGCGATCTGCTCGTGCGCGACGCGCTCGAGCGCTCACACGCCCCGTGGACCCTCGACGACCCGGAGGCCACCCGCTGGCTCAAGGAGACCGGCCAGCGCCGCGGGGTCCGAGACGATATCGACGAGCTCGACGCCGCCGTGCGGCGCCTGGCTGCGTCACCGGCGACTGGACAGGGAGCGGAGCAGGCCGCGGTGCACGTCGCGCGCCGCCTGCACGCCTGGCATGAGGACATGACACGATGACGCTCGACGAAATCCGACAGATGGCCGTCGCCCTCCGCCAGCGCATGAAGAGCGTGGTCGTGGGTCAGGACGAAGCCGTTTCGCTGCTGATCATGGCGCTGCTCACCGAGGGCCACGTCCTCCTCGAGGGCCTGCCCGGCGTCGCCAAGACGCTCATGGCGCGCAGCTTCGCGAGCGTGCTCTCGCTCGACTTCAAGCGCATCCAGTTCACCCCGGACCTGATGCCCGGCGACGTCCTGGGCACCAGCCTGTTCGACTTCAACAGCGGCCGCTTCACCCTCACCCGCGGCCCGATCTTCACGCAGATCCTGCTGGCGGACGAGATCAACCGCACCCCGCCCAAGACGCAGTCCGCCCTGCTCGAGGCGATGCAGGAGCGCTCCGTCACCCTCGAAGGCCAGAGCCACTCCCTGGGCGACGGCTTCATGGTCATCGCGACGCAGAACCCGATCGAGCAGGAGGGGACCTACCCGCTGCCCGAGGCGCAGCTGGACCGCTTCCTGTTCAAGGTCCAGGTGGGTTACCCGAGCCGTGAGGACGAGTTCACGCTGGTCATGCTGCACGGCAACACCGCCGGGCAGGTCAACGTCGGCGCGCGCATCACCGAGCCGGTCGCGACGCTCGAGCACGTGCGCGCGGCCCGCCGCACGATCCGCGCGCTGCAGCTGAGCCAGCCGATGGTCGGCTACGTCGTCGACGTCGTGCGCGCGACCCGCGAGCACCCGGCGCTGCTGGCGGGCGCGTCCCCCCGGGCGGCGACGATGCTCGCGACGGCGGTCCGCACGCTCGCTGCCCTCGAGGGGCGCGACTACGGCATCCCGGACGACGTCAAGCAGCTCGCCGTCCCCGCGCTGGCGCACCGCCTCGTGCTGCGCCCCGGCGCAGAGATGGAGGGCATGACCGCCGAGACGGTCATCCGACAGATCCTCGAGCGGGTGCCGGCGCCACGATGATCAGGCCGACGTCCAGAGCGGTATGGCTCGTCGCCGCCGGCGCTCCCGTCGCGCTGCTCGCCGTCGTGGTCTCACCGGCGCTGTGGCCGCTGTGGTCGCTGTGGAACGTCATCGTCTTCACGCTGATCCTGCGCGACGCCTTCGCGATGCTGCGCCCGGGCCAGCTCGCCGTCCGGGTCGAGACCCCCGGCGCGCTGCACGTGGGCCGCGCCACGGCGGTGGCCGTGCACCTGACGCCGGACGAGACGGCGCCCACCACCCGCGTCGAGCTGCTGCTCGACATCGACGGCGAGGTCGCCCCGCCCGCCAGCGTCAGCGCGGTCCTCGACGGCGGCCCCGTGACCACCCCGATCGACGTGCTGCCGCTCCGCCGCGGCGCCGTCCACCTGACCTCCCTCTGGCTCCGCTGGCAGGGGCCCACCGGGCTCGTCGCGCGCACCAGGCGGCTAGGCCCGCTGGGCATCGTGGCGCCGGCGCTGCCCGACGTGCTCACCGTGCGCGAGGCCGGCCTCGCGTGGATGCAGTCGCGCAGCTACATCCAGGGCGTGCGCCCGCGGCGCTACCTGGGCGACGGCTCGGAGTTCGACACCCACCGCCCCTACGAGCCGGGCTTCGACCCGCGGGCCATCGACTGGAAGGTCAGCGCGCGCATGCGGTCGCTGCACGTCCGGCAGCACCGGGCGGAGCGAAACCACCGGGTCATGCTCGTCGTCGACACCGGCCGGCTGATGGCCGACCCGGTCCACGGGCTGCCGCGCCTCGACCACGCCGTCAACGCCGGGCTGCTGCTCGCGTGGCTGTCGCTGCGCACCGGCGACCGCGTCGGGCTGTGCTCGTTCGACGAGGCGCCCGGCGTCTACGTCGACGCCTCCGGCGGCCTGCGCACGATGGACCGCCTCGTGGGCGCCGCCGCCGGCCTCGCGTACACGGACACCGAGACGAACTTCACGCGCGGGCTGCTCGCGCTCGATGAGCGGCTGCGGCGGCGCTCCATCGTCGTCATCCTGACCGACTTCCAGGACAGCACCACCGCCGAGCTGATGGTCGAGCGGGTCTCGGCGATGGCGCGGCGGCACGTGCTCATCTTCGTCGCCATCCGCGACCCGGCGCTGCGCAGCGGGCTGGACGCGCCGCCCGCGTCCGGGCAGGCGATCAACGAGGCGCTCGTGCTCGACGACCTCGACCGCGAGCGGCGCACCGTGCTCCGGCGACTGGAGCGCGCCGGCGTGCGCTGCGTCGACGCCGAGCCGGACGACGTGAGCGCGCGGCTGATCAACCACTACCTCGAGATCAAGCGCCGGGGGGCCGTATGAGCGAGCCGATGCGCAGCGTGCGCTTTCGCGAGGAGCGCGAGGCGGACTGGCGGGAGCTGGATCGGCTCGTGACGCTGGTCGAGCGGCGTGGCCTGCGCCGGCTCACGCCGACGGACGCCGAGCGGCTGCCCCGCCTGCACCGCGCCGCGCTGAGCGCGCTGAGCGTCGCGCGCAACGTGTCGTCCGACCGCAGCACGCTGGACTACCTCGAGGCGCTGTGCGCGCGGTCCTGGGCCGTGCTCTACACGCCGCGGCAGCCCATCTGGCCGACCATCCGCGGCTTCTTCGCGCGCACGTTCCCGCTGGCCGTCTGGCAGGAGCGGCGCGTGATGGCGCTGACCCTCACCCTCTTCACGCTGGCGACCCTGGGCGGCTGGTACGCCGTCGCGCAGGACCCGTCGACGTTCTACCAGCTGGTGCCGCAGGGGCTCGCGGCGGACCGCGGCCCCCACGCGACGACCGAGTCGCTGGCCGAGGTCCTGTACGACGTGACCGACGACGTCGGGTTCCTGGGCTCGTTCGCGATGGAGCTCTGGGCGAACAACACGAAGGTCGCGATCCTGGGCTTCTTCCTGGGGATCGGCTTTGGCCTGCCCACGCTCTACCTGGCGTACGCGAACGGGATGATGCTGGGCGCGTTCTTCGGGCTGTACGCGAGCCGAGGCCTGGGCTGGGACCTGTTCGCGTGGATCATGCCGCACGGCGTGCCGGAGCTGGGCGCGCTGGTGCTGGCCTCCGGCGCGGGCTTCATGCTGGCGCAGGGGCTGCTGTTTCCCGGCAGGCGTCCTCGGCTCGAGGCGCTGCGCGAGCGGGGCCGCAAGGCCGGGCTCATCATGCTGGGCGTCTGCGTGATGCTGGTGCTGGCGGCGGTCATCGAGGGGTTCATCCGGCAGCTCGTCGCGGACTACGTGGTGCGCATGCTGATGATCGCGCTGCAGCTGGCGTTCTGGGGCTGGTACCTGGGCCTGCACGGGCGCGCGCTCGCGGCGGAGGAGTCGGAGCTCGCGTCGGGTGGGCGTGGCGGCGCGACGAGCAGCGGAGGAGCGGCATGAACAGGGCGGGCGTGGCGACCGACGCGAAGGCGAACCGTGGCGCGACGAATCGCGGCGGCGCGCGCGGTGAGACCGTGACCTTCGTGGAGACCGACTTCGGGCGGCGGGTCCGGATCGCGACGCCGGAGGGCGTGCCCGTGGAGTTCGGGTTGCCGCCTGCGCCGGCGCGGCTGGGTGGGTGGCTGCTGGACGTGGTGATCGCGATCGGCTCGATGCTGCTGCTGGTCTGGGCGGTGATGCGGTTCGGCGACGGCGCGCTGAGCCGCTCGTTCGTGACGATCGTCGCCGTGGGCGGCGTCATCTGGCTCAACGTCTACTTCATCGCGTTCGAGCTGCTCTGGCGTGGCCAGACGCCGGCAAAGCGGCTGATGGGGATGCGGGTGATCGACGCGTCCGGCGGGCTGCTGCGGCCGGAGGCGATCTTCGTCAGGAACATCGGGCGGGACCTGGAGACGCTGGTGCCGCTGGTCGTGCTGCTGGTCCCGGAGGCGCTGATCCCGCGCGGGCCGGAGATCGGCCGGGCCGTCGCGGTCATCTGGGTGCTGGTGCT
>ERZ869909.2330-NODE-2330-length-12789-cov-10.327171_pt1 | contig 12789 bp, 11 predicted proteins | sample MGYA00520892_ERZ869909 | MGnify/ENA primary metagenome ERZ869909 (study PRJEB32215, sample SAMEA104723947) | bioreactor metagenome | biome: bioreactor; feature: anaerobic bioreactor; material: water | place: China | collected 2015-03-12 ... | reverse complement strand
CCTGATGGAGTAATTACTGCTCCACAGTTGTCTTCTACAGTCGGTGGGGTCGGCGTGTACAAATCACTTGCACAAGCAATCGTCTCTCCTCCGTCGTTAGGCATATTATCCTCAAAATCTTCAACAACTACAGAAATAGTCTGTGTAACAAAAATATGATTGTCACATGCATCGGCAACCTTATAAGTTCTTGTAATAGTTGGCTCACATGAATCATTATCTGATACGTCTCCTTCGTGGGTAACAATGGGGCTTCCACAGTTATCAGCAGCATCTGTAACTACTGAAATGTCAGGAAGTGGAATATCATCGATACAAGCAACTGTAATCGGGTCAGGGTTTGAAGCAGTCGGTGCTTCATCATCTCCTGCCACACTAAATGTGCTTTGGCAAGACTCTTCAAAATCACACTCATCAGTAGCAGTGAGTCTAATTGTAACACTACCACCGTCGCAGGCGTCAATTGCAGGAAGCTGATAAGTCATCGGGTCAATTACTACCCAATCATTTCCATCCCATACTTCATAAACTTCATCTAAAACTCCCTGTCCACCGCTGGCACTAAAGCCGTCAAACCAGTCACTAAGTGCCTGATCGATTGCTGCCTGAGACAAACATGCTGTAATTTCTTCGTTCTGCGGGCAGTCAACTACTATAGCAGGAGGAATTATTTCTATTACTGTATATTCATCCTCAGAAGTACAACCGGTTCCGATACCGTTTATGCCGGGAGCAGTTACTATAACTTTATAAACTCCGGGGTCATAAACTACCAATTCGTTGGTTTCTTCACCGGGAATTATTACACCGTCTTTAAGCCACTCAAAAGTAAGACCAAATTGTACATTGGTTTGAGCGATTAATGTTACAGATTCTGCATTACATTCAAGGTCTTCACCAATAAGAGTTACGGATGCTTCTTCTAAATTTCCAAATGGAAAGGGCCCCACAAAGTCTTTTAACTCTGAAGTAAATGAAGCCGAAGAACGGGTTTTAATCAATACCCCTCCAAACAAAGGCCCACACTCCTCACCGCCTACGGTAGATTGGTCTAATCCAAACTGAGTAAGGTTCAAACCAAATTCAACAAATGAAAGTGGTTGATAGTTGGTTTGATGGTTTGCCTGAGACCCATATAAAGTCCCCCAAGGACCTGCAGGTTGTGCTGCTTGATTGATAGAAGCAATAGCAACAGGGTCTGTAATTGAAGTGTCATATAGTTCTATTTCTGCATATCCAAAACCGTTTGCATTGGTACCGGATTCAAAAATGGGCTGCCCATTACCGCCGATTACAAATTTAAAATTATAATCATTTGGGCTGTTAAAACCCGTAATCAAGTTATTATACCCGATAATACTTTCACCGGGCAGGTCAGCCGGTCTAACCCAAACATAGATATGCCCTTCAATCACCGAACCTCCATTAGTAAAGTTTAATGAGATAATCACATCTCCCAACTGAGTAACTTTACCAGTTCCCGGATCAAATTGCCAAGCTGTGTGTCCGGCATCCGGGCCCAAGTCGCTAAGGGTAAAAGTATTGGGGTCATAACTGATTTCTGAACGGTAAAGCTCAAAATCCAGATAAGAAGAACCATCAGCACTTCGGGTAGATGCCCCAATAAAAGCATATAAATCATCACTAAATGAATCACCGGCTCTTCTTAAATGCCCAAATGCATCAATAATATCATTTTTTTGAGGCCCCGAACCCTGGCCCAAACTCCACGAGGTTGGGTTATCTGCATTTTTATTGGATGTGCCTGCAAATGAAGAATTATCCTTATTACTTCCCGCCCAATTTTGGTCTCTGAAATACACCGCATCCAGCCACATATTACCGTCGATGATATCAAACGGTTCAGCACTCATTCCTCTAACATAAGAAATGTTGTTTGACGTATTAGGAGGTAACGGTGGTGTGGTTATATCAATAACACCTTTTCCGGTACCGGCAGGTCCTTGATTATCAAACCAGTCATCTGAATTCACTCCATCAACAGTTGGCGGTGTAATCAATACCCCGTTACCGTCATAAACATAAACAGAAACGTTGGCTTGTACCTCTCCGTCCACACCAAAGTTGGCTTCTACACCACCTCGTTCAATAATAATCTGCGAGAACAACTGCTGTCCCCCAAATAAAAAAAGCATCAACACCAATAGTGGTGCTATGCATCTGCTCATTCGCAACCACGGCGAAAGCCGGGTGGAATCCCCTTTTTGATTTCCTGATGTTTCATTATCCGGAAATCGACATTCGTAATTTTCTGACATAACTTTTGATTTGTATTAGTTTTAATTTTGGTACCAACACAAGTAGAAAAGAATATGAGCTGAAACAAAAGTTACCTGGGCAACAAAATATTACAGTTTAAATAAATTTGGGAGCGATAAAATTTTATATGGGTATAACCCTATTGGGGAATATTCAAAATTAGACAATTCAAACTATTAATTTAACAGCACTTTATGATTTTTAGATAAACGGTGCGAAAAAGAGTACAAACTGCGTTTTTTATCATAAAATAAATAATTTTTCCTACTTTTCAGATACGTATTTACACTTAAGCAATCAATTATACCGCTTATCGTAAAGAAATATTCGGTTGATTGTTCTAATTCAAAAAAACCTACATTTTGATCAACACAAAATTTGATTTTATTGTATTTTTAAAACCCCATTAAATTTTGATAAATGCAAAAAAAGAAACTGATTGTTCTCACCGGTGCCGGAATTAGTGCTGAAAGCGGTATAAAAACCTTCAGAGACGCCGATGGCCTTTGGGAAGGTCACGACATTATGGAGGTGGCTTCACCGGTGGGCTGGCACAAAAACCCCGAATTGGTACTTGACTTTTACAACAAGCGCAGAAAACAATTATTAGAGGTACAACCCAACGCAGCACATCTGGCATTGGCCAAACTGGAGGAAACCTATGATGTTCACATCATCACCCAAAATGTGGATGATTTGCACGAGCGTGCCGGAAGCACAAAAGTATTACACCTGCACGGCGAACTTCTTAAAGCCAGAAGCACTTTGGACGAAGAGTATATCATAGAATGTAAAAATGATATTTTGGAAGGAGATTGCTGCCCAAAAAACGGACAAATGAGACCTCACATTGTCTGGTTTAGTGAGGCCGTGCCCGCTATGGATGAAGCTATTGATATCACTCAAACGGCAGATGTGGTAGCCGTTATCGGCACTTCGCTGCAAGTTTATCCTGCCGCAGGATTGATAAACTATGCTCCCGGCAACACCCCTGTATTTTATATCGACCCCAGACCCGCCAGTGTTTATGGAATGACCAACCCCGTTGAGATTATAGCTTCTACCGCTACACTTGGAGTTCCTGTTTTTATAGAAAAGATAAAATCGTTGTTTTAAATGAACTCTAAAATCAAAGAATGTTTGTTTGATTTGATAAAAATATAAAATTAAAATCCTCGCTTTACCTCTCATCCTAAAGGATGGCGAGGATTTTTTAAATCGTATAAAATGCAAACCCTTTTAAATCAACACCTACTAAACCTAAAAGCCTACCGAAAAGACCGGGAAACACTGGCTGACTGGATAATTAAGCATCCTGAAAATTTTGAGTTTCTACTAAAAACCTGTTTTCAGTTTGATGATGACAATTCGTTTAAAGCTGCCTGGGTTTTAGAACTGGTTTGCATCAAAAAACCAATGCTGCTGTATCCACATCTGGAGTTGTTTATTACACAAGTACCCAAAGTTTATAAACACCAAGCCGTGAGACCGCTGGCAAAAATTTGTGAAGTTGTACTGACTCTTTATTACAAAAACAATCACTTGCCTACCAGAACATTTATAACCAAATCTCATCGGGAACAATTGACTGAAATTTGCTTTGACTGGCTCATCGGTCAGCAAAAAGTGGCCGTTAAAGCCTATGCCATGCAGTGTTTGTTTCTTTTGGGCAATGAATTTGACTGGATTCATCAGGAACTCAAAAATTTACTTGAAAAAGATTTCCCGGCTGAACAACCTGCATTCAAGGCCCGAGCAAAACATATCCTCAAGAAAATTTAGTGTGTAAAAAATTCAATTTGAATACTGTTTAACAAAATAGATATAATGGTTATCTTTGTCGCTTATTTTTAACCACCATGGCAACTCATTCATTACAGGCAATTTCACCCATCGACGGCAGGTATCAATCCAAAACCGCTTCATTAATCCCTTATTTTTCTGAAGAAGCACTTATAAAATACCGTGTACTTATTGAGGTAGAATATTTTATTGCCTTGTGTGAACTGCCTTTGCCACAGCTTTCTAATTTTGACAATAAGTATTTTAACGCTTTACGCAAAATGTACCAAAACTTTTCAACCAAAGATGCTCAAAAAATCAAGGAAATTGAAAAAACCACCAACCATGATGTAAAAGCAGTGGAATATTTTATCAAGGAAAAGTTTGATCTTCTCGGGTTACAGCCTTTCAAAGAGTTTATCCATTTTGGTCTGACCTCACAAGACATTAACAACACTGCTATTCCACTTTCCATAAAAGACGCTACTCATAAAGTTTATATTCCCCTTTTGGAAGAATTGATTGCAAAACTGAACAGTCTTTCCAAAGAATGGGCAAACATACCGATGCTGGCAAAAACGCATGGGCAACCGGCATCGCCCACTCGTTTAGGGAAAGAAATTGACGTTTTTGTGGTAAGGCTTCAGGAACAGCTTGCCTTATTAAAACAAACCAAAAACGCAGCAAAATTTGGCGGAGCGACCGGAAATTTTAATGCTCACCACGTGGCTTACCCGCAAATTGACTGGAAAAATTTTGGAACCCGCTTTGTTGAAAAAAGTTTGGGATTGAACCACTCCTTCCCCACCACACAGATTGAACATTATGACCATCTGGCGGCACTTTTTGACGGATACAAAAGAATCAATACCATACTCATTGATTTGAACCGGGACATGTGGACCTATATCTCCATGGACTATTTCAAACAAAAAATCAAGGAAGGTGAGATTGGCTCATCGGCTATGCCTCATAAAGTCAACCCCATCGATTTTGAAAACTCTGAAGGCAACCTCGGGATTGCAAATGCTTTATTTGAACACTTGTCTTCAAAGCTTCCTATAAGTCGTTTACAGCGTGACTTGACAGACAGTACCGTTTTAAGAAACGTTGGCGTGCCCATTGGCCATACTCTTATTGCCTTTCATTCCACTTTAAAAGGCTTAGACAAATTATTGCTGAACGAAATTGCCATTGCCAACGACCTTGAAAACAACTGGGCCGTAGTGGCAGAAGCCATTCAAACCATCTTGCGAAGGGAAGGCTATCCAAATCCCTATGAAGCCTTGAAAGGATTAACCCGGACAAATCAAAAAATCAATGAGCAATCCATTGCAGATTTTATTGGAACTCTGGATGTTTCAGAAGCAATTAAAGAAGAACTTTTAGCAATTAAACCAACTAACTATACCGGTATATAATTCATATGAAAATCAAAAACTTAACCCTGGTTCTACTGATTCTATTTCCGCTTTTCAGCTTTTCACAAAAAGTGGAAGACAGTATAAAAAAAGTCATTGATAATGACATTCGGCTCTCAGCACTACCCTATTACAATTATGGAAAAGGATTGGGACTTACCTCAGCAGACAGTTTGTTTCAGTTCAATATTCGTTTCAGGATACAGAACAGGGCTACTTTTCAGTTTGATGAAAATGAAGAATCTGAAATTTCAGCACAAATCAGGCGCTTAAGATTGCGTTTTGATGGTTTTGTGGGTGACCCTAAATTTACTTATGTTATACAGTTATCCTTTTCACCCGGTGATGTGGGAGCCATACAGGAAGGTCAAAACATCAATGTGATTAGAGATGCTATCATTTTTTACAGACCCAACAAGCATTGGAATATTGGTTTTGGTCAAACAAAACTTCCCGGAAACCGTCAGCGGATTAACTCCTCAGGTGCGTTGCAATTTACTGACAGAACCATTAACAACGCACGATTTACTATTGACAGGGATTTTGGGTTGCAAGTGTATTACCTTAATTCACATGCCGATAGTTTTGGTTATGAAATAAAAACAGCTATCTCAACCGGTGAAGGCAGAAACTGGACACAAACTTCAGACAATAATCTGGCCTATACAGGGAAGCTGGAACTTTACCCTTTTGGGAATTTCACCAAAGGAGGTGCTTATTTTGAAGGAGATGTTATGCGTGAAACCACTCCAAAGTTAATGCTCTCCGGAGCTTATCATTTTAATCATGGCGCTTTGAGAACTCAAGGTCAATTAGGTTCAATGCTGTATGAACCCCGTGACTTAACTTCACTCTTGTTTGATGCACTTTTAAAGTACAACGGTTGGGCATTCCAAGCAGCTTATATGATAAGAGACACAGACAACCCCATAACCATCAACCCGGACAACCCGCTTGAACAAGCTGTAGTTGTTGCAGGTAGTGGTTATGATGCGCAGTTGAGTTACAACTTCCCCAACAACTTGGAGTTTATGGGAAGGTATTCTTTCAGCACTCCCAAAAATGAAATTGTTGCCTTTTTACCGGAAAGCCAACAGTACAGCATTGGTGCTACTAAATACATCTGGGAACACGCTTTTAAGCTTCAAGCTGAATTAACGCACGAGCAACTCACATTAAATAACGGTCCCACAAAAAACAACTGGTATTTTAGATTTCAGATAGAAATGGGTATTTAGAAATAAAAGATATTTCCTTATTATACGTTTTAAAATTAATCGCTACCTTTAAAATACGTTAGCGGTCATCAAATGAAACGTCTTTTCTCGTATATCTTTTTTTTATGTTTTACTACCCTTGTCTCTCAGGAACTTGAAATTGAAGGGAAATACTATACTACAACACGCGGCGAACCCATCTATATGCCTCTCGGGAAAATATCTTTTGCAGACCGTGTAGTTGATTTTAAAATTGGCGATCCTTCTGCTTCAGACGATTTTTCTGACCCTGAAGAAGCTTTGGGTGAACCCAATTACACCCATTACCGGGTACCGCGATATGTTTCATTGGGATGTGGTGGACAGTTAACCCTTGAATTTACAGACAATGGCTTTGTGGATATGGAAGGTCCTGATATCTATGTCTGGGAAGTAGGTCCGTCTGAAGAGTCGTTTCAGTTTGAAATTTCAAAAGATGGTAAAATCTGGCTTGATTTAGGTGTTATCAAAGGCGGAAAATCGTATATCGATATAGCACCGGTTGTTCAGGATATTAGAGATATATTTTATTTCGTAAGAATAACTGACCAAAGGGAGATTTGTTCCGGTGATACTCCCGGGGCAGATATTGATGCGGTGGGCACCATCAGCGGTGTGGTAAAAATCAATCTCAATGCCGATGTGCTTTTTGATTTTGATCGATTTAATTTAAGAGAAATCGCTGAAGAAACTATCGACAGTCTGGCATCGCAAATTGCACGCGTGGGTATGGCAAAAATTATCGTGGAAGGCCATACAGACAATATTGGCACACACAATTATAATATCAGACTTTCTCAGCGCCGGGCAAACAGTGTATTAAACCAACTAAAAAAAGGATTGAAAGACCGGGGCATTTATGAATTTGAAAGTGAAGCCCACGGTTTTACAAGACCCCGCGCCACCAACGAAAACCCCGAAGGCCGCCAACTCAACAGACGCGTTGAAATTATTGTGGTTCCGCACCGGGATTTTTATAAGAAAAGGGAGTAGATTGCACTTCAGCCACCACCACCCTATCCTTCCCAAAAAAATCTTTTTTCAACAGCACATTTTTAAACCCAAGCGATTCTAACAATTCTACTGTTTCATTTCCAAAAGTTTCATTGATTTCAAAATATAATTTACCGTTGGGGTTTAAGTGTTTTTGGGCGAGCTGGGCTATTTTTCGATAAAAAAGTAAGGGGTCATTGTCAGGCACAAAAAGAGCTGTGTGCGGCTCATACTCCAACACATTGGGCTGCATTTTTTGCTTTTCGGTATTTAATACATAAGGCGGGTTTGAAACAATAATATCAAAGTATTGATGAAGTGTATCCGTTGTGAGAATGTCTTTTTCAACATAGCTTACTTCTACCCTGTTTTGTGCGGCGTTTTGGCGGGCAATTGCCAGGGCATCTTTGGAGATGTCCAAAGCAGTTACCTTGGCTTGTGGCAGAAATTTAGCAAGACTCACGGCTATACACCCGCTGCCTGTACCAATATCTAAAATGGAGATTTCGCCTATTGGAGCTTGTTTAATAATAAGGTCAACCAGCTCTTCGGTTTCCGGGCGTGGAATGAGCACGCCCGGACCCACTTTGAAGTGTAAGCCGTAAAATTCGGTTTCACCCAATATGTATTGAATGGGAACAAACTTTTCCAACTGATGTAACGCACCGTCAAAAAGCGAACGCTCTTCATCGGCCAAATTTCTTTTTAAATTCAAAGGAATTTCAACCCGTTTTATATTGAGGTAACTTTCGCATAAGCGGAAAAAAAAAGTAAGCACTTCTTCCGGTGGAAAGTTGCCTTCTAACTGCGATTTAAAATATAGTCTGTATTCGCCTAAATTCATAATTTTTTTATCATCCAGACATTGCAGGAATAATGCCCGGTGTCGCCCAAGGGTTTGTCGAGATTGGTAAAACCGTTTTTAAAATACAACTTTCGGGCGTCTTCCATATAAGGCATCGTTTCCAGATAGCATTGTTCAAAACCCAGTTCGCGGGCTTTATTGAGGCATATTTCCATCATTTCCTGACCAATACCACGACCTCTGGCTTTGGGTGAAAAATACATTTTTTGCAGTTCGCACACATTGCCTTCAAAATTATCCAAAGGACTGATACCCGCTCCGCCTATAATTTCACCGTTTTCCTCCACTACAAAATAGGCGCGCCGTTCGTCATTGTAGGTTTCAAACATGCAATCCAGACTTTTATCGGCATAAGCCGTTCCCACTTTGGGAACACCAAACTCAATTAATACGTCACGGATTACCCGGGCGATTTGAGGATTATCCTTTTGCTGAACAGGACGGATAATATAAGTATTCATTCGGTGAAATTGTAGTATTTTTGTTTCGTAAAGGTAATGCAATTTTCTTGTCAAAACATCAGAAATACATCCGTCGTTGTATCGAATTAGCCCAAAATGCCTTGGGCAACACCTATCCCAACCCAATGGTGGGTAGCGTGGTTGTATATAATGACACCATTATTGGCGAAGGCTGGCACAAAAAAGCCGGTGAAGCCCATGCTGAAGTCAATGCCATTGCATCAGTAAAAGACAAATCACTTTTAAAAAAAGCTACACTTTACGTAAGTCTTGAACCATGCAGCCATTTTGGAAAAACACCCCCTTGTGCAGATTTGATTGTGGCTCACAAAATCCCAAAAGTAGTGATTGGTTGTATGGACCCCAATGAGGTGGTTGCAGGACGTGGGGTAAAAAAGCTACTGGAAGCCGGTTGCAAGGTGAAAATAGGGATTTTGGAAGAGGCATGTATAAATCTCAATAAACGCTTTTTTACCTTTCACCAAAAAAAACGCCCCTACATTATTTTAAAATGGGCTGAAACCCAAGACGGTTTTATAGCACCGCAAGAGCAGGAAACAGGAAAGCCGTTTTGGATAACCGGTGAAGCTTCCAAACAGTTAGTCCACAAATGGCGCAGTGAAGAGCAGGCCATTTTAGCCGGTACTAACACCGTTTTAAAAGACAATCCCCGGCTGACCACTCGCCTTTGGCAAGGCAATAATCCAGTTAGAGTAGTAATTGACCGGCACTTAAAAATAAAGCACGGTGCCGCAGTTTTTGACGGAACTTCAAAAACTATTGTCATAACTTCTCAGGAACATCAAAACCTCCCAAACTTGCCCAACGTTAAATTTGAAATGGTAAATTTTGACAAATCACTTCCCGAAAAAATTTGTGAAGTGCTTTATAAGCATAAAATTCAATCGGTGATAATAGAAGGCGGTGCCATCACTCTAAATGCTTTTATGGAAGCCCATTTATGGGACGAAGCCCGCGTATTTACCGGAAAAGAAAATCTGCAAAAAGGAATCAAAGCACCTTCACTCAAAATGGAACCTTCAGAAAAAACACAAGTGGGCAAAGACACTTTAAAAATCTATTTTCATGATTAACACCTTGCTTTTTGACTTTGGAGATGTGTTTTTAAACCTGGACAAAGAAGCCACGGCCCGTGAGTTAAAAAAACTGGGGCTGAATGCCTTTACACCTGAAATGGAACAGCTCAATAACGCTTACGAAAAGGGCGAAATCACCTCCGGCGAATTTGTTGAATTCTATCAAAAGTGGTTTCCTCAGGCAAGCAGTAATAGTCTAATAGACGCCTGGAACGCCATTTTACTCGATTTCCCGAAACACAGGATTGAATTCCTAGAAAATCTGGCAGTCTCAAAAAAATACCGCTTGTTGCTTTTAAGCAACACCAACGAAATTCACATCAATTGGGTAAAAAACAACATTAGTTATTACGAAAGATTCAAAAGCTGTTTTAAAAAATTTTATCTTTCACACGAGATTGGCCTGAGAAAACCCGACCCCGAAGTTTTTGAATTTGTTTTAAACGACAACAAGCTACACGCTGAATATTTATTTTTTATCGATGATACTCAAATGCACACCGATGCTGCACAAAAAATGGGAATTCAGGTTTGGAACCTTGACCCAAAAACAGAAGATGTAACTCAATTGTTTTACAAACACCCGCAACTGCTGTGATATACCTATTATTAAGTGTCATTTTTGCCAGTATTCTCTACGTGATTTTGAAACTGTTCAAAACCTGTCATGTCAACACACTACACGCTATTATTGTCAATTATTTTGTGGCATTTACCTGTGGGTTTATGCTGTCTGAATCAAGGATGACCTTGAGTGAAGTAACTTCCAGCAGTTGGTTTACAGGCACTGTTTTTTTGGGAATGCTTTTTATTGTCATTTTCAATATTATGGGCATTACGGCACAACGCAGTGGCGTGGCGGTTACCTCGGTAGCATCCAAAATGTCGATGGTCATCCCCATTGTTTTTGGCTTGATTGTTTATAATGAAAGTGCCGGGCTTCTAAAAATCACCGGTATATTGCTGGCACTGGTGGCGGTCTATCTGGCATCAGTAAAAAGCAAGGAAGGTTTTAAGTGGCGCAATATCATTTTTCCGATATTGCTATTTTTTGGATCGGGAGCCATTGATACTTCATTGAAATATATGGAATCTAACTATGTACAAGAGGCGCATTTCCCTATATTTTCAACCACTGTTTTTGGATTTGCAGGTCTTTTTGGGGTGCTTTTTTTACTTTTAAAAGGAAATCAAAAAATTCTTTGGAGAAGTATCCTTGGCGGAATAATACTGGGAATCCCCAATTATTTTTCACTTATTTTTCTATTGAAAGCCCTATCAGCCGAAGGATTGGAAAGCTCGATGATTTTTACCGTCAACAACGTAAGCATCGTGATGCTTTCTACCTTGATTGGCCTGCTGGCGTTTAAAGAAAAATTACTCCCTAAGAATTGGTTGGGAATTGGTCTGGCAATCGTGAGTATTTTCTTGGTGATTTATACATAAACAGAATGCAAAAAGACACCTTCAAAACCCTTTTAAAACCTTCAGAAGAAACCTTATTCAAAGAAAAAGGAAGTAAATTTTTTGGATATGCCTTTCCTGTCGAAAATGAAGAAATGGCTATGAATGCATTGGAAACCGTCAAAGAAAAACATAAAAATGCCCGACATTTTTGTTATGCTTACCAAGTGGGGACAGACCCGGTTTACTTTCGTGCAAACGATGACGGCGAACCTTCAAACTCTGCCGGTATGCCCATTTACGGCCAAATTCAATCTTTTGATTTAACCAATGTGCTGGTGGTTGTTGTGCGCTATTTTGGCGGTACAAAACTGGGTGTAGGCGGATTGATAAGTGCTTATAAAACCAGTGCAAAAATGACGTTGGAAGGGAGTGAAATAATCGAAAAAACCATCGATTCAATCTTTGAAATAAGTTTTGATTATAAGGATATGAACAAGGTGATGCGCATCATCAAAGAAAAAAATCTGCAAATTGTCGAGCAGCAATTGAAACTGGATTGTAAAATTTTGATTTCAGTCAGGAAATCGATGGAAGAAAATTTAACTTCGGCTTTTGAATCGCTTTATGAAGTGAAAGTGAAAAAAGTTAGTTAATCATTAACTATAATCAGCATAATAAATAGACATTAGACGTAAGATATAAGACGTTAGATTCTAGACAAATGTACGTTGCCGGATGTTGGGTGCTGGATGACAGATACAAAAAATTGAAACATGAAAAGAAGAGAGGCGTGAGTGGAAAGCTAGAACATACCCGATATGCACTTCGTGTATTTTGACAGTAAAACCTGTGCATCACTCAGCTCAGTAACCTGAGATCTAAAACTTTGACCTCCTAGCATCCAGCACCCAACATCCGGCATCCGGCACCCATAATAAATCAAAACGATATAGACTTTAATTTTTCAATTAAATAATCGGGCGCTTTTATAATTTTTTTGGCAGCCTTATCGACAAAAACCAGCGTGGTTGACCCGGTGGTAATGAGCTCGTTTTTTTCGTTGAAAATTTCATAATTGAAGCCAATTCTAACTGTAGGAAGATTCTGAAGCTCTGTAACTACAGTTAAAAGGTCATCATACTGAGCAGACTGTTTAAAATTAACCTTCAAATCTACAACAGGTAGCATGATGCCATTATCTTCCATCCACTTATAGGAAATACCTGA
>ERZ869909.2329-NODE-2329-length-12794-cov-4.021546_pt1 | contig 12794 bp, 9 predicted proteins | sample MGYA00520892_ERZ869909 | MGnify/ENA primary metagenome ERZ869909 (study PRJEB32215, sample SAMEA104723947) | bioreactor metagenome | biome: bioreactor; feature: anaerobic bioreactor; material: water | place: China | collected 2015-03-12 ... | reverse complement strand
GGGACCTGCGCGGCAAGGGCTGGCTCGTACGGTTCGAAGACGCCGGCGTCGGCCGCGCGGGACAGCAGGCTGTTGTCCACGCCGAACAGGACGTCGCCGATCGGCCGGCCGGCGGTCAGCACGGCCCGGTTAACGAGCTCCCCGGCGTCACCGGCAGGCAGCAGCTGCACCTCGAAGCCGGTCTCGGCGGTGAACGCCTCGATCACTTCAAGTGGCAGGTCGAAAGATGAGTGCGTAAGGACGCGCACCGGTGCCTGGGCGCTGGCCACGCCGGCCAGGCACACCAGCATTGCAAGACGAACGAGTGACTTCATTCCAATTCCCCCATGTCACGTGATAACCGGGGCCTGCGCTGTTTGTATGGGAGCAAATCGCTTCACGCTTCCTCCGTCCGCATTAACGGCCTCAGGTTCTAGGGTTTGATCTCAGCCGACTGGTTTGAAGCCGGCACCCCTGGTGACGTCCGCATGATACATGAACGTCAGCGTGAAAGTATGCGCCTCTGTGACGCCGGCGGGGGCAGGCTCACGATCGACAGGACGGTACAGAGCAGGAAGATGCCGGCGCCGATCACGAAAACTGACTGGTAGCCGAACAGCTCGGCGGCACCGACGGCGACAAGGGGGGAGACGGCACGCGCCGCGGACATGACGGAGTTGTCGAGTCCGAAAGCGCTGCCCATCTGGTCCTCGCGCGCGTACTGGGCGATGAGGGCGCTGACCGCCGGCATCAGGCCGCCCAGGGCGATGCCCGAGAGCGCGTTCAGCACCAGCAGGTGCCAGCCCTCGGTGGCGAACGCCATCGGCAGGAACGTCACGGCGGCCAGGACGCCCGATACGGTCAGGATCCTGCGGTGTCCGATGCGGTCGCCCAGGTTGCCCAGAAGTATCGCGGCGACCGTGCCCGTCGCGCTCGACGCGCCGATGACGAAGCCTGTGAACGTGCCGGTCGCGCCCTGGCCATGCAGCACGATCGGAATGAACAGCGGCAGGATCGGGACGAGCAGGCCCCGCCCCAGCGCCGAGGTGAAGCGCACGACGAAGGTCGCCTTGATGCCGACGGTTTTCAGCAGGTCGCGGCCACCGCCGATCAGCGAACGCCGGGCCTTGCCGGTCGGGGCCTGGAAATCCTCGCGGGTGCCGAACAGCACCAGCAGGCCGCCCACAAGCAGCAGCGCTGCCGTGATCACGAAGGCGAGGCTGTAGCCGAACCGGTCAGCCAGGAACCCGCCGAGTACGGGACCGACCGCGATTCCGGACCAGCTTGCGGTCTGCAGTACGCTCATGGCGTAACCGCTGCGCGACCGTGGCGCGATCGCCGCCACCATCGCGTTGCCGGCACTCACCGTGCCGCTCAGGACGCCCTGGATCGCGCGCAGAAGCACGAGCTGCTCGGCACTGCCGGCGAAACCCATCAAGCCCAGGATGAGGGAGCCGCCCAGCAGGGCACGCACCAGCATGGGCTTGCGGCCAAGCCGGTCGGCCAGCGCACCCCAGAGGGGCGAGGCAAGCGCCATCGTGATCGCCTGCGAGCTGAACACCGCGCCGGTCCAGAAGACGATGCTGATGTTCGTGTTCGTACCCAGGTCCGTCACGTAGTTCGGCAGGAACGGAAAGACCATGCTGAAGCCGACGCTCGACAGCAGCTGCGCGAGCGCAAGAATAAGCAGCATCCGCTGCCAGCCCGGTGCACCCCGTGCACCCGGTGCGGCAGTTTCCTTCCCCTTTCGTGTTTGGGGAGGGTCTTCGCGGTCGGTCATCTGTCAGGTGTGCACGCTTGCGTGCCTGGGCAATCGTAACCCCGGGAGAGCCTCGGGTATGCTTGCGTCAGCTGATGTCCGGAACACACGTACTTTATCTCGCACCTACCGGCCCCGGCGTGGGCCTGACCTCAGTCTGCCTGGGCCTGGTACACGCGATCGACCGGCTGGGAGCCAGGGTTGGCTTCATAAAGCCGATAGCGCAGCCGGGCGTGCCCGACGGTGGGCCCGACAGGGCCACGCATTTCATCAGGCTTTCGACAGACCTCCGGCCGCCTGAACCGGTCAGTTTTGCGCGTGCAGAAGAGATGCTGAGGCGCGGTGATGAGTCCAGGCTGATGGAGGAGGTCGTCGGCCGTTTTCAGCAGGTGGCTGCAGATGCCGACATCGTCGTGGTCGAGGGCGTGGCAGACGTCTCGGAAGCACTGAGCGTGGAGCGGCTCAACGCCGCGATGGTCCGCACGCTCGACGCGGCCGTGATCATGGTGGGCGCGATCGGCAGGGGAGGCATCACGGAGTTCTGTGAACGCCTGGAGCTGAGCAGTTCCCTGTACGGCGGGGCGGACAGCCAGCGGGTGCTTGGCTGCATCGTCAACCGTCTCAATGCTCCCCAGCAGGTGCTGGGTGCCAACCGCAGCCTGAGCGAACCGACGGGTCCGCCCGTTGATACTGCGGCTCTCGAAGCCGGTTGCGGGGTGCTGGCGACCCCTGACTTCCGTCTGATCGGCGCGGTCCCGTGGCGTCGCGAGCTGGCCTCGCCCAGACTCGGTGACCTTGTGGACCAGTTCGGAGCGAAGGTACTGAACGCGGGCGAGCTCTCCAGTCGCCGGGTGGTTGACGTGTCCCTGGTCGCGCGCTCGGTGGCGAACATGACGGGACGCCTCCGGCCCGGCGCGCTGATCGTCACCCCCGGCGACCGCGACGACATCATCCTTGCAGCCAGCATGGCCACGCTCAACGGGGTTCCCCTTGCCGGCCTGCTCCTGACCGGCGGCATCACCCCGGCTGCAAGCATCATGGAACTGTGCCAGCCTGCCTTCGACACGGGCTTGCCCGTCCTGAGCGTCACGACGGACTCTTACGTGACTGCCGCCCGTGCGGCGACACTCAACGTCGAGGTTGCGCTTGACGACAGCGAACGGATGCTGAGCGTCATGGACACGGTCGCCAGCAGCCTGGATCCGCAGTGGCTCCGGGAATTGGTCGATACCGGGCTCAAGCACGTGCGGCGCCTGTCACCGGCCGCATTCATGCACAGCCTCGTCACGCGCGCCCGCGCGGCGGACAAGCGGATCGTGCTGCCTGAGGGTACCGAACCGAGGACCGTGCGGGCGGCCATCACCTGCGTCGAGCGGGGTATCGCCAGGTGTGTGCTGCTCGGGAGCAATGACGAGGTCGCCCGCGTCGCAGCCGCGCAGGGCCTCGAGCTGCCCGATGGGATCGAGATCGTGGATCCTTCCAGCCTCAGGGACACCTTCGTTCCCCGCCTGACCGCGATGCGCGCGCACCGCGGCATGACGGAAGACCGCGCGCGGGACGCGCTGATGGACGACATCGTGGTCGGAACCATGATGCTGGCTGACGGGGTCGTGGACGGCCTGGTCGCGGGCGCCGTGAACACGACCGCGGCGACGCTGAGGCCGGCCCTTCAGCTCATCAGGACGAGTGCCGACGCCAGGCTCGTCTCCAGCGTCTTCTTCATGTGCCTGCCCGACCAGGTGCTGGTCTATGGCGACTGCGCCGTGAACCCCGACCCGAACGCCGAGGAGCTGGCCGACATAGCGATCCAGAGTGCCGAATCCGCGGCGCTGTTCGGCATCGAACCGCGGGTCGCCATGATCTCGTACAGCACAGGCGTCTCGGGCAGCGGCGTGGACGTGGAAAAGGTGAGGGAAGCCACTGCGATCGCCGCCGAGCGCAGGCCCGACCTGCTGATCGATGGCCCGCTGCAGTATGACGCCGCCTCGGTCGCCAGCGTCGCGCACGCCAAGGCGCCGGACTCGGTGGTCGCGGGCCGCGCGACCGTGCTCGTGTTCCCGGACCTGAACACCGGCAACACCACGTACAAGGCGGTACAGCGCAGCGCCAATGTCGTGAGCATCGGACCGATGCTGCAGGGTCTGCGGCGACCCGTGAACGACCTGTCCCGCGGCGCACTGGTCGATGACATCATCTACACGATCGCACTGACGGCGATCCAGGCCGAGCAGCCCGCAGCAACCGGCTGAGGTGGCCAGCGGAAGACGCCATGAGGCCAGCAACCTCGCGGTTCTGGGGGCCGCCGTGGCGGGCTGGTACTGGGCCAGGGCGAACGGCCACGGCGAGGTGCTCGAATCGGTCGCGCCGCTGGCCGCCAGGGTCGCTTTCCTGTTCAGCTATGCGGTCGGCACGTTCCTGGTGACGCCTGACCTTGACCTTGCCAAACGGAGCGTGCGCGCGAAGTCGAACTGGGGAGTGCTCGGCTGGCTCTGGTACCCCTACGGTGCGGTGTTCAGGCACCGGGGCATCTCGCACAGCTGGCTGGTCGGCCCCCTTACACGCCTGCTGTACCTGCTCGTCCTTGCCCTGGCTCTCAGTGAACTCCTCAGCGTGACCGCGGGCGCGCTCGGCCTCGGGTTCGCGCTCAGGGCCGAGCTCGCCGGCAACTGGACGTGGCTCCTCACAGGCTGTGCGGCCGGCTACTTCCTCTCCCAGTGGCTGCACCTGCTGGCCGACGGGCTGCCCGCAAAACCACGGCGGACGTCGAGGCGACGCGTGCGGTAAGCTCAACACACATGATCGATGAGCAAGGAGCCCGGAAAGAAGCCCCCACCACAGCTCGTTCAGACCTGGGTACTCCCCGCTTCGGACCGCCCGGCCCGGAGGGCCACAACGCGCTTGAAGTGGTCTGGCAGAACGTCTGGGTACGCGCCGCCACCTACGTCATCGGCGCAGTACTGCTCCTGCTGCTGCTCTGGAACACGCGTCAGGCCTACACGTTCGCGCTCACGGTCGCCGTCGTCGGCTATCTGATCGCATACGTGCTCAACCCGGTCGTCGAGGGCATGGTGCGCATCCGGATCGGCCGGCCCCTCGCCGTGACTTTCGTTTATCTGATGGTGGGCGTCGTGATAGTGGTGAGCTCAGTCATCATCGGCCAGGTCGTCGGCCAGCTGGGCGAGTTCCTCAGGCTGATACCCAGGGCGCTGGACACGCTCACCCCGGTCGTCACCAACTTCGTCGAGTGGATCGACGGCCTGCCCGAGTTCCTGGAGCGGTTCGGCGCGAATCCTGAGGCGGTAGTGATCGAGGACGGGGCCGCGCTCGTCAGCCCGTTCGTGGAGACGGCCCAGCAGATGATCAGCGACTACCTTGCGCAGGCGGTCATCACCCTGCGGGACCTGCTCGAGCGGCTGCTGGCCGGTGGCAGCGACTTCCTGTTCAGCGGCGTCGTCAGCATCGTCTCCGGCGGCGTGCAGGTGTTCTTCATCATCCTGATCAGTGCCTACTTCCTGTACGACTTTCCCAAGTTCAGCCGCGCGATAGTGCGCTACGTGCCCCTGCGCTCCCGCGAGGTCTTTCTGGACGTACGGACCAAGACCGACCGGGTGGTGGGCGGCTTCCTGCGCGGCCAGGTGCTGATCTGCGTTCTGATCGGCATCACGCTCTGGATAGGACTCACCATCATCGGCGTGCCGCTCGCGCTGGCGATCTCGTTCTTTGCTGCGATCTTCAACATCATCCCGTACCTCGGGCCGATCATCAGCACTGTTCCGGCGGTCCTGCTCGGCCTCACTGTCAGCCCGTGGGTGGCATTGGGCGCGCTGATCGTGTTCATCGTCGCCAATCAGCTCGAGGCACACGTGTACGCGCCGCTGGTGCTCGGCAAGACCACCAACATCCATCCCGTCACCGTCATCATCTCGATCCTGATCGGCGTCGCCCTCTTCGGCATCCTCGGTGCCTTCATCGCGATTCCCGTCGTGGCTCTGGCCAAGGTGCTCTTCGAGGAGTACCTCCTGAAGCGTCCTGCCTTCGCGAGCGGGGAAGCACCCGCGTCCGCGCCGCCCAAGCGGCCCATGCGCAGATGGCGCAGGCAGAGGTGAACGCGCAGGCTGCTGGCAGCTGAGCCACAGTCCCGTGACAGACGCACCGCCACGGCGGCGCTAGGATGACCCGTGATGAAGAGGCGCGGCGCCCCGATCTTCCTGCTGGTCGCAACCGCAGTTTTCGTGCTCGCACAGCTTGGCTGGTGGCTGGTGTTCCAGCACGGCTACGTGGGGGACGTTACCAGCAGGACGCTGGCGTCGTGGGAAGCCGACGTAGCCGCGGCGTCCGCCCTTGGCGAGGCGGGCGTGTCTGCCGGGGCGGTGCTGGTCCTGTACCCGCACCTGGAGGCCATGCCTGACGGCGGATTCACCTTGTCTGGCGAGGTGGAAGCGGCCTTCCTGGACCGGCAGGCATCACACGTACGCATGTTCGTCAACGAAGGACTCGTGTTCGCGGTCGTGCTGCTCCTGGGCTTCTGGCTCATCGCGCGGCGCATGCGGGTGGAGGTAGAACTGAAACAGCAGCAGCAGAACTTCCTTGCGGCAGTGAGCCACGAGTTCAGGTCCCCGATGAGCAGCCTGCGGCTCCTGATCGAAACACTGATGTTCAGGCAGGTCGAAGAGGAGCGCAGGCGCAGCTACCTCGAGAAGATGGACGCGGAGCTGGGCCGGCTGGAGCAGTTCAGCGACACGGTCCTGGAGGCCGCCCGTCTGGAGGAGCCGGTCACTGCCGATCCGCTCGCCTCACTCGATCTTGCGACGGTGGTCCGGGACTTCGTCGCCTCGTCGCGTTCGCGTTTCGAAGCGCGGGGCGCGCGGCTCGAGCTCATCCTGCCGGATGACCCGGTCCAGGTCTCGGGGGTACCCGCCTCAATCAGTCTTGTGCTCGGCAACCTGATCGACAACGCGGTCAAGTACAGTCCCGAGGGGGCAGCCCGCATAAGCGTGACAGTTGAAGCTGACGACCACGTCGCCAGGGTGCATGTTGATGATCAGGGAAACGGCATTCCTGCGGGTATCGGAAGCAGGGTGTTCGACCGGTTCTACCGCGTCGGTTCCGAGCTGCAGCGGACCGCCCCCGGCGTGGGACTCGGCCTCCACCTCGTGAAGCACGCGGCCGAAGGAATGAACGGCTGGGTGCGTCACCAGCCGAACCCGAACGCCCCGCGCGGCACCCGCTTCAGCCTTATGCTGCCGCTGAGGCCGCTCGCGGCGAGCGAGACGGTTCCTTCGGAAGCGGGTGCCGCGTGAGCAGCAGGCCCAGGGTGCTTGTGGTGGAGGACGAACCCGTACTCCGCGACCTGCTGAGCGACAACCTTGAAGCCGAAGGATACGAGGTCGATACCGTCGGCGACGGACACGAGGCGCTGGAGTGCTGGACTGCTGCACCACCGGACCTGGTCGTGCTCGACGTGATGCTGCCCAATCTGAGCGGGTTCGAGGTGTGCAGCCGCATGCGCGCGACGGGCGACGCGACGCCGGTGCTGATACTCAGCGCCCGGGGTCAGGCTGACGACCGGGTGAAGGGCCTGAAGGCCGGTGCGGACGATTACCTGGCCAAGCCCTTCAACCTGACAGAGTTCCTTCTGCGCGTCAGCAACATGCTCAAGAGGCGTGGCTGGGGCGCCGAGACCGACACGCTCAGCTTCGCGGGCCATCAGGTCGACTTCCGCACCTGGACGGTGACGCTGAGGGACGGGCGCGAGGTCACGCTTGGTGAGCGCGAGCACGGCATCCTCAGGCTCCTGGCGCGCTACGAGGGCCAGGTCGTCAGCCGGGACGAGATACTCGATCGCGTCTGGGGCGAGGATTCCTGGCCAAGCAGCCGGACGGTTGACAACGTGATGGTGCGACTGCGGCGCCTCTTCGAACCGGAGGACGGACCCCCGAGGCACCTGCACACCGTCTGGGGAGTGGGCTACCGCTTCACTTCGGCGGAATCAGGCGAACATGGAGAAGACGAATGAACATAAAGACCGGAATCGTGATGATGAACCTTGGTGGGCCGAAGGAGACCACGGATGTGGGGCCATTCCTGCGCGAGCTTTTCCTGGATCGTGAGATCATCCAGCTGCCGCTTCAGAACGTGCTCGGGCCGTTCATCGCGAAGCGGCGCACGAAGCACGTGCAGGAGCTGTACGAGGGCATCGGGGGCGGCTCACCAATCCTGCGCTGGACCAGCGAACAGGGCGCGGGAATGGTCGAGCGGCTCGACAGGCTCTACCCGGATTCCGCGCCCCATGGGTTCTACGTCGCGTTCCGCTACATCGAGCCGAGCAGCGAGACCGCGCTCAGGGCGATGAAGGCTGACGGGGTTGAGCGCGCCGTCGCCTTCACGCAGTACCCGCAGTTCTCCTGCGCCACCACCGGTTCCAGCCTAAACGAGCTGTGGCGCGCACTCGGGCGCACGGGCCTCGCCCGCGAGTTCGAGTGGAGCGTGATCGATCGCTGGCCGGTACACGACGGCTTCATCGACTCTATGGCGCGCACCGTCAGGCAGGGACTCGAGACGTTCGCACAGGACGAGCGCGACGATACCCTCCTGCTCTTCAGCGCCCACTCGCTACCCCTGAGCGTGATCCGCCGCGGCGACGCGTATCCCGCCGAGATCGGCGCTTCCGTTCACGAAGTGATGCGGCGACTCGATCACGGCTACGAGTACATGATCTCGTACCAGTCGGAGGTGGGTCCCGTGCCATGGCAAGGGCCCTCGACCGAGCAGGTGATCAGGGACCTGGGCCGCCAGGGCCGCAGGAACGTGCTGGTGATCGGCATAGCCTTCACCAGCGACCACATCGAGACCCTCAGTGAGCTCGACATCGAGTACGCCGAACTGGCGAAGGAAGTCGGCATAAGCCGTTTCGAACGGGCACCCGCGCTCAACGCGAATGGCGACTTCGTCGGTGCGCTTGCCGACATCGTCGGCAGCCACCTCGAGAGCGGTGAGGTGAGCAGCAGGCAGTACCCGCTGCGCTGTCCCGGCTGCAGGAACGCGCAGTGCCGGAACGTCCCGAACCCCGTCGGCGAGTTCCTGCGCCGGCCCCTGGTGTCGGCGGGGTAAGCCGGCTGCGCCTTGACAGCCGGACACGGCGTATACTGTCCGGCTGTGAAGGTTGATGCTGCCACACTCGACAAGCTCGGCTACGGGCGCCTGCTCTCGGCACTGACCGGGCGTGCGCGCACGTCGTTCGGCCGCGAACTGATCAACGGGCTCACGCCGGAAACTGGCAGCCATGACCGGGAGGAACGTTTCGACCGCACTGCCGAGATCCTCGGTGGAGGCGACCTGCCGCTCTCGGGGGTGCGCGACATCAGGCCCCTGCTCGCCCGTGTCGAGGATGGCGACATGCTCGACGGCAGCGAGATCATGGAGATAGCGTGGACGCTGGATGCGGCCGGCAGCATCAAGCGCAGCGTGGTCGCCTCCGAACGGCCCGCGCTGACGCGGGTGGCGGAACTGATGTCGTCCTTTGACGGCACGCTCCGCCTGGTACGCGAACAGATCGACACTGACGGCAGGGTCAGGGACGACGCGACCCCGAAACTGCGCGAGATCAGGCGCAGGCTGAACCCGCTCAGGGGCCGCATCCGGGAGCGGCTGCAACACATCATCAACAGCGCAGGCAGCGCCATCCAGGACCCGATAATCACACTCAGGCGCGATCGCTACGTGATTCCGGTCAAGGCGAGTTTCCAGTCACAGGTTCCCGGCATAGCCCTGGACTCCAGTGATTCCGGGGCGACCGTCTTCATCGAACCACAGAGCGTCGTACCCATGAACAACGAGCTTGCCCTGCTGGAGGTCGAGGAGCGCGACGAGGTCCGCCGTGTCCTGATCGCGCTTGGCCAGCGGCTGGCTTTCGAGCCGGGCCTCGGACCCACGCTTGAGTGCCTCGCGCTTCTGGACCTGGCTCAGGCGTCGGCGGCACTCGCGCGCGACTGGCATCTGGTGCGGCCCGAAGTCGGCGCCCGGGATGTATCGCTCGCCGATGCACGCCACCCGTTCGTCGAGGACTGCGTGCCCAACACGATCGAACTGGACGCGCAGCGACGCATGATGATCGTCACCGGGCCGAACGCCGGTGGGAAGACGGTGCTCATCAAGACCCTGGGGCTCGCGGCGCTGATGGCGCACGCGGGAATCTTCGTCGCGACCGGAGCAGCCCGCACGCCCCGCCTCCCGGAGTTCACGCGCCTCCTCGTTGACATAGGCGATGAACAGAGCATCGAGGCAAGCCTCAGCACCTACGCGGCGCACCTGGTCAACCTCCGGCGCATCGTCGAGGCGGCCGAAGACGACGTGCTCGTGCTCATAGATGAGCTCGGTTCCGGTACCGATCCGGCCGAAGGCGCGGCACTCTCGCAGGCGATCCTCGAGTCCGTGCTTGAACGTCGCGCGATCGGCCTGGTCACCACGCACCTGGCTCCGCTCAAGGTGTTCGCCTCGGAGGCCAACTTCGCGATCAATGCCGCGATGCGTTTCGACGTTGACCGCCTCATGCCAACCTTCGAGCTGGAGCCCGGGCAGCCCGGTCGCAGCTACGCGCTGGCGATCGCCCGGCGGCTCGGGCTTGGCGATGGCCTCCTGGAGCGGGCTGCAGCGATCCTGGGACCCGAGAGCGAGCGGCTCGAGAGCCTGCTCGAGACACTCGAACGGCAGCGCGAGGAGCTGGACACCAGGCTTGAGGAGGCTGCGGCGAGCCGGGACCAGGCCCTTCAGGAGGCCGGTGTGCTGCGCGGGCAGATAGACAGGCTCAGAAGTGGCGAGGAGCGGCTGATGGCCGAGGCCGCCGGGAAGGCCGAGGAGATGCTGCAGCGCACCATGCAGCAGGCCAGGGAGCTGCGCAGGACGGCCACCACCGATGCCGGAGCCAGGGGCGACGCCCTTAAGGAACTCCAGAAGCTGAGGCAGGCGGCCGCCGTGCGAAGCGAACCGGTGCGCAGGAGCAGGGCGGCGCGCGCCACGCAGGCCCGTACCCGGCTCGAGCCCGGCGCGGGCGTGCATGTCGCCAGTTACGCGGCAGACGGGCAGGTGCTGGAGGTGCGTGGCGATGAGGTGGTGGTACAGCTGGGCCTGCTGCGCGTGACCGTGCCGGCCGGCGACGTGAAGCTGAGACAGGACGAGCCCAGCAAGCCCTCCCGCGATGGTGGTGCCATGGCCCGGGCCAGCTTCGATGACGAACTCAACCTGCTCGGCCAGCGCGTCGAGGAGGGCCTCGAGGCGCTTCGCGACTTCCTGAGCGAAGCCCACTCCCTGCGGCGCGAGCAGGTCAGGATCCTGCACGGCAAGGGGACCGGCGCCCTGCGCGACGCGGTCAGGCGGATGCTGCGTGAGGACGGCAGGATCGCGACCTTCGCGGACGCACCCCCGTTCGAGGGCGGGCACGGCGTCACGGTCGCCAGTCTCAGGTACTGACGCCGCCGGTTGTTAAGCTGGCCAGATGGCGAACGAAGAGAAACAGTATGTGATAGACGCGCTCACGGAAGACGCGTGGCGCATGTTCCGGATAATCGGCGAGTTCGCCCAGGGCTTCGATGCGATGAGCGACGTGGGCAAGGCGGTAACGATCTTCGGATCCGCACGCCTGGACCCCGAGAACAGCTGGTATTCGGTCGCCGAGAAGCTCGCGGGCGATCTCGCCGACGCGGGTTACGCGATCCTGTCGGGCGGAGGGCCAGGCATCATGGAGGCCGCCAACAAGGGTGCGCTGGAGGCTGGCGGCAAGAGCATCGGGCTCAACATCACGCTTCCCCACGAACAGGCACCGAACCCGTACCAGTCGGTGTCGGTCGACTTCAAGTACTTCTTCATCCGCAAGGTGATGCTGGTCAAGTACTCCACCGCGTTCGTCGTGTTCCCCGGGGGCTTCGGCACCATCGATGAACTCTTCGAGGCGCTGACGCTGATCCAGACCAAGAAGATCATCCCTTTCCCCGTGTACCTGATAGGCGTCGACTACTGGAAGGGCCTGATCCAGTGGCTGCGCGCCACGATGGTCCGGAACGGAACCATCAGGGAGAACGACCTGCACCTGTTCAAGGTGACCGATGACGTCTCCAGCATCCCCGAGGAGATCGAGCAGTACTACACGAGCATTCATGACACGGAGTTCGTCCTGCCCTGAGCGTGTGTCAGTCCGTGAACGCCACCGGCAGGGCCGCCTGGCCGAACACCTGGCCCGCCACGCGGTAGATCTGTTCGGTCTCCATCCCGGCACCAAGGTAGGTGTTGCCGCGCCAGATCTCGACGTGCGGATGGGGATCGTCCTGGGTCAGCGCGACCGCCTCGCTTGTGCCGGAATTGCCGGTGGACGCGATCGCACTGCCCTGGCTCACGCTCGCTCCGACCTGCACAGCGGGCTCGATGGAGGACAGGTGGGCGTAGCGCGAGACGAAGCCACCCGGATGTTCGATCCACACCTGGCGGCCCCGCAGCTTGTCCAGCATCTCGTCGGGTGTGACCAGGCTTTCCAGTGACGTGCGAATGACCTCGTCGTACTCGTCCTGGGTCATCTCCGTGTAGTCATGGTCCGCCCGGACGACGGTGCCGCCGGCGACGGCCACGATCGGCGTGCCGTAGGTGATCGGCACGCTGACGGTGCCCTGGTAAAAGTCGAAGCCTTCGTGCCGGCCGTTGCGGTACGCACGCAGGGCACCGGGCAGGTGGGAGATGCGGGAGCTGATCGTGGCTCCGGTCACGGGCACCACATAGCCGCTGGGCCAGCCGGACTGAAACTGGTTGTCGGCCAGTTCCTGGAGGCGGGACAGCAGGAGGGTGCTGCCGATGGCGGCGTTGCCGCGCGCCAGAGTGTAGGCGCTGTCGCCCTCGTCGTTTCGCGCGCTGCCGTCGGATCCCGCGTTCATCAGCAGAAGGACGGGCTCGGGCGTGCGGGCGTCGCGGGCGGCGTACATGAGCGGCGTCCAGCCGTTGTCCGTGCGGGCATCGATATCCGCGCCGGCGTTGAGCAGGACAAGGACGGTCGTGACCGGCGCCTGGTTGGAGAGGG
>ERZ869909.2328-NODE-2328-length-12803-cov-6.105689_pt1 | contig 12803 bp, 10 predicted proteins | sample MGYA00520892_ERZ869909 | MGnify/ENA primary metagenome ERZ869909 (study PRJEB32215, sample SAMEA104723947) | bioreactor metagenome | biome: bioreactor; feature: anaerobic bioreactor; material: water | place: China | collected 2015-03-12 ... | reverse complement strand
CGAGATAGAGGATGGGAGCGCCCGCACCTACCTGAAGCGCGCAACTGACGCGGCAGACATGGGCGCAGCCCTTACCAAACGCCTGCTGACCTTCGCCCGCCGCCGCCGGCTGACGCCGCAGGTGGTGGACGTCAACGAGCTGGTGCTGGGGCTCACGGAAATGCTCAAGCGCTCCCTCGGCGAACCGATCACACTCACCACGATCCTCGCCGGCAGGCTGTGGCGCACGCGCGCCGACCCGAGCGAGCTCGAAAACGCCATCCTGAATCTTGCCCTCAACGCTCGGGACGCCATGCCGTCCGGCGGACAGCTTGTGATCGAGACGCGCAATATCTCCACATCCGACGCAGCCTGTCCGCCCGTCCTCGCCGCCGGCGATTACGTCCTCATCTCCGCCACCGACACCGGCGAAGGGATGACACCCGAGGTCGTGGAAAAAGCTTTCGAGCCGTTTTTCACGACGAAGGAGCAGGGGCGCGGCACCGGCCTCGGCCTCAGCACGGTCTACGGGTTCGCCGAACAGTCGGGCGGCCACGCCACCATCGCGAGCACGCCCGACATGGGCACGACCGTGAGCCTCTATCTGCCACGCGCCGACGCCACGGCGGAGCACGCTACAGCCGTCGGACCGTCTGAGCCCGTTCCGCTTTCGGAGAACGCGGAAACCGTGCTCGTCGTCGAGGACAATCCGGACGTGCGCGAGGTGACGCTTCAGCGAGTCGAGGGCCTCGGTTATGTCGTGCGCGAAGCCGAGAACGGTCCGGACGCGATCCGGCTCCTGAAAGACGGCGAACAGGTCGACCTGGTGTTGAGCGACATCATGATGATGGGCGGAATGTCGGGCTACGACCTGGCCCGGTGGATCAAGACCGAAATGCCGCACATCCGCGTCGTCCTGACGACGGGCTATGCCGCAGAAGAAGCCCGGCAGGATCCGGCGGGCCTGCTCGATGCGCCTATCCTGCACAAACCCTACGTGCGCGCCGATCTGGCAACGACCCTCCACAGCGCCCTGCATACGGGCGTATCGCAAGCCTGAGACGAGCTGCAGTCAGACTTCGGGATCTTCGGATGAAAACTACAGGCGCTTGACGACACCGGCAAAGGCATAGCCGATGCCGCGCACGGTCTTGATGAGCTGCGGGCGATCGCTCTCGGGCTCGATTTTCCTTCTGAGGCGCGCGACGAGGCCATCGATCGAACGATCCATCGGCGTCCAATCATGCCCTTTGAGCAGATCCATCAGCTCATCCCGCGACAGCACACGCCCCGGCCGCTCGACGAAAATGAGGAGAAGATTGAACTCGGCCGTCGTCAGCGCGCATACGGCCCCGGTCGGATCGTGCGCCTCGCGCCGCACCACGTCGAGCACCCAGCCATCGAAGGAGAAGCGTCGGCCGTCGGGCGCGGAAATCACCCCTTCGCTCTCGGCGTTGACATAGCGCCTGAGCACGGCACGCACGCGCGCCACGACCTCCCGCATCACGAACGGCTTGGCGATATAGTCGTCGGCCCCGAGCTCGAGCCCGACGATGCGGTCGATGGCATCGCCCTTGCCCGTGATCATGATGATCGGCGTGTTCCGCCGCGCGCGCAGATCACGCGCGAGCTTGAGACCATCCTCTCCGCCGAGCTTGAGGTCGAGCGTCATCAGAGCCACGGGCTGGCTCGCCAGATGCGCCTCTGCTTCCGCACTGTTCCCGGCTTCGAGCACGCCGAATTCCTCGGCTTCGAATCCCGCCCGGAGAAGGGCGCGGATCTCAGGCTCGTCATCGACGATCAGGATTTGCTGAGCACTGGTCTGGGACATCTTGGAAACAACTGCATGGATCGACGAACTGCGAACGGCGCAACACCCGGCGAGGAGCGCCGCCTCTGACACATCGTGACACACTTTCGCACAATGACATCATACGCCGGAGACGCTCACCCCCGCTAATGCGTAGGCCACAATGTCTCAGGCGCCAAGGTCACGGCACCCAGGGGACAAAGTTGCATGATCAGCTCCTTAAGGGGATTCACGGAGAGCCCATGGTAGCCGCCGTCGAAGGGAAGCATCGTCTTTCCGAGCCCGCCCCGTCCGGGCTGGGGGCGCGCGCGACCTCTGCCCCGGGACGCGCCTCTCCGGCCCGGGAAACCTTCGTGCTCGGCATATTTTCGGAGCCGGACGCCGCAAATACGGCGATCCGCCATCTCGCCGCCACCCTTGAAAACGGCGGCGACGCGGTTCTCATGTCTCGATCCGGCCTTCGGGGACGGTCCGACGCCACGGATCCTCCTTTCGATACCCTCTGGGCCAGCTTGTGCGTTTCAGATGGCACAGAAACGCATGGCCCGGTCGTACACGGAACCGCCTCGCTGGCCGCGGACCTGAAGCAGCGTCTCGCCGACGGCGCCTCCGTCGTCATCGCGCGGACGAAAGGTTCCGGGCAACAACTGACCGTCTCTCGCGCATTGCTCGAGGCCGGTTGCGACGTACTCCTGAGCCACGACGTCACATCGCACGGTTCCGGCACGCCCGGAAACCATGCGCGCACCCCTGTCATTTTTCCATGACCTAGTGCCGCCTTGACGTAGTGCCGACTTGACCGCCGGGGCGCGCCGCGAAACCTTGTCCCCCGGCTTTGAGATCTCATGGGCCGCCTGCCCGCTGCGCGGCCCCGCACCCCCGCGCACGAATTCGAGGATCACATCCGCATGACCGTCCGCAATCTCGAGTTTGTCTTCTCGCCGAAATCGGTGGCCTTCATCGGTGCGAGCCCGAAGGCGGGGAGCATCGGCCGCATCGTCACCGCGAACCTCGTATCGGGCGGCTTCGCGGGCGAAATATTCCTCGTCAATCCGCGCTATGAGGAGATCGAAGGCACGCGCTGCTACCCCTCGGTGACGGCGCTCCCGAGCGTGCCCGACTTCGCTGTCATCGCCACACCACCGAAGACGATCCCCGGCGTCATCGCCGAGTTGGCGCAAAAAGGCACGCGCGCGGCCATTGTGATTACGGCCGGCGTCGACGCCGAACTGCGTCAGGAGATGCTCGACGCCTCCCGCGAAACGTGCCTCAGGATCGTGGGGCCCAATTGCCTTGGCTTGCTCCTGCCGCACCTGGGCCTCAACGCGAGCTTCTCCCATCGGATGCCGGAAAAAGGCGACCTCGCGTTCCTCTCCCAATCGGGCGCGCTCGTGACAGCGGTCATCGACTGGGCCGCCTCGCGGGGCATCGGCTTCTCGAAAGTCGTATCCATGGGTGAAATGGCCGACGTCGACTTCGGCGACACCCTCGACTATCTGGCCGGCGACCCGGACAGCAAAGCGATCCTGCTCTACGTCGAGCAGATCACTCACGCACCGAAGTTCCTCTCCGCAGCCCGGCGCGCCGCGCGTGCCAAGCCCGTCATCGTTCTGAAATCTGGCCGCCACGCCGCAGGCGCCAAGGCTGCGGCGTCTCACACTGGCGCGCTTTCCGGGTCGGACGCCGTCTATGACGCCGCCTTCCGCCGCGCCGGCCTCGTGCGTGTCCGCGACCTCGGGCAGCTTTTCGGCGCCGCTGAGATCCTCTCGTTCGCGCCCCGCCTCGCCGGAGAACGGCTGACAATCCTGACCAACGGCGGCGGCGCGGGCGTGCTGGCGGCTGATCGCCTCGCGGATTTCAACGTCGACCTTGCCGAGCTGCCGCCCGAAACCGTCGCGGCCCTCAACGAGGTCCTGCCCCCCACGTGGTCCAAGATCAACCCCGTCGACATCATCGGTGATGCCGGCCCCGACCGCTATGAAGCAGCCCTCAAGATCGTGCTGGCCGACAAATCCTCGGACGCGGTTCTCATCATCAACTGTCCGACCGCCCTCGCCTCCAGCGAAGAGGCGGCCGGCGCCGTGATCCGCGCCGTGAAGAGCGAGGAGGAACGCACCGGCCGCCGCAAGCCCGTCCTCACCAACTGGCTGGGAGACGGAGCCGCCGAGGAAAGCCGCCGCCAGTTCGCCGCCGCGCAAATCCCGACCTTCGACGCGCCGTCCGACGCCATCGAAGGCTTCATGCAGCTCGTCGCCTACCGGCGCTCGCAGGCCGAGCTGATGCGCACGCCGTCTCAGTCACCGGCGAGCCTGGCCCCCGATGCGGATAAGGTGCGCACCATCATCCGTGACGCTCTTGCGAACGGCCGCTCCATGCTGACCGAGTGGGAATCGAAATCCGTGTTCGCCTGCTACGGCATCCCCGTGACGGACATCACCGTCGCACGCGATCCCGACGCTGTCGCCGACGCGGCACGTAGGATCCTCGATCACAGCCAGGCCTGCGTGATCAAGATCCTCTCCAAGGACATCTCCCACAAGTCCGACGTGGGCGGCGTGCGCCTCGGGCTCCGCAGCGCCGAGGAGGCGCGCGAAGCCGCCCGCGCCATGCTCGCCGACGTGGCGCGTCTGCGGCCGGACGCCAAGCTCGACGGCTTTGTCGTGGAGGAGATGGTCGAGCGCCCAGGCGCCCACGAGCTGATCGTCGGCATGAGCGAGGACGCGACGTTCGGCCCCACGCTGATGTTCGGAGCGGGCGGCACCGCCGTCGAGGTGATGAAAGACACGGCCCAGGCCCTGCCGCCGCTCGACACCCTGCTCGCACGCGACGTCATCCGCGAAACGCGCATTAGCCGTCTCCTGAAAGGCTATCGCAACCGCCCGCCCGCGGATCTGGACGCCGTCGCGGATGTGCTCATCCGCATCAGCGCGCTCGTGACAAACCATCCGGAAATCCGCGAGCTCGACATCAATCCGCTGCTGGCGGACGAAAAGGGATGCATCGCCGTCGATGGCCGCATGCGCGTCGTGGACGAAGCCAAGGAACCGCGCCGCCCGCTCGCGATCCGGCCCTACCCGGCCAAATGGGAGACGACGCGCGAGATCAAGAGGCTCGGCAGGATTCATCTTCGGCCCATCCGGCCCGAGGACGAAGCGCTCTACGAGACGTTCTTCCAGGCGATCACGCCCGAAGATTCTCATATGCGCTTCTTCACCATCCAGCCGGACCGTTCGCACCGCTTCATCGCACGCCTGACGCAGATCGACTATGCGCGCGAGATGGCTTTCGTCGCGCTCTCGGACGAGGGCGAGCTGCTCGGCGTCAGCCGCCTCTCCGCCGACCCGGATTACGCGCGCGCCGAATATGCCGTGCTGGTGCGATCCGATCTCAAGGGGCGGGGCCTTGGATGGCTCCTGATGCAACACCTCATCGCATACGCGCGCGGAGAAGGCCTGAAACAGCTTTTCGGCGAGGTGCTGGCCACCAACACGACCATGCTCGACATGTGCCGCACGCTCGGCTTCCGCATCGAGAGCGCACCCGGCGACATCACGATCCGCAACGTGACGCTCGACCTGACCGCAGGCGAGAAACCGGAAGCGGCGAGAGCCTGATCGCACCCGCCGCACGCGACGGCCTCATCACGGTTGCGGCTTGTCGTCCTCGTCGTCCGAGATGGCACGCCAGCCGGAGCCTTCCAGATCCTGAAACTGCCCCGAGTTGAGCGCCCAGATGAACGCGACCAGTCCCACCGCGCCAAGCGCCAGCGCGCAGGGAATGAGCCAGGCAAGAGCGGTCATCTGCGCCCTCCCACGGAAGACAGCCGAAGCCTTGCCGTCTTCAGCCGCAGCGCATTGAGCGTGACGGCGATCGACGACAGCGACATGGCGAGCGCGGCGATCAGCGGCGTGACATGCCCCGCCATCGCCATCGGCACCGACACCGCGTTGTAGGCAAGCGCGATCGCGAAGTTCTCGATCGCCATGCCCTGCGACGCGCGGGCAACCTTGAGGGACTCGAGCACCGGCCCAAGCTCCTCGCCCTGGAACACGGCATCCGCAGCCGTCTGGCTGATGTCGGCCGCCGACGACGGCGACAGCGACGCATGGGCCGCAGCCAGCGCCGGCGCATCGTTGAGCCCGTCGCCGACCATCAGCACCTTGCGCCCGGACGACTTGAGCGCATCCAGGACCGCAATCTTGCCATCCGGACGGACGGCCCCCTGCCAGCTCTCGATCCCGACCTCATGCGCCACGCGCCGCACCGTCTCTTCCCGATCTCCGGAGATCAGATGGACGCCGTAGCCCGCGCGAAGAAGTTTGGCGACCACATCCGGCGCATCGGAGCGAACCGCATCGTCGAAATGGAATGCGACTGGTGCGCGCCCGGCGACGCCATACCACAGCGAGCCCGTCCCGCCGTGCGAGCCGGCAACACCCGCGACCCATGCCGCCGACCCAAGCCGCCGCTCGCCCGAGGCTGCCGGCGCGGAAAGGCCCGAGCCCGGAACCTCGACCACGCCCTCCGCCGGCCGCACATCGAGCCCGCGCGCCTCGGCCGCCATGACGACCGCTCGCGAATAGGGATGCCGGCTGGCGATAGCGAGAGAGGCGGCCTCCGTCAGCGTCGCGTCGTCGATGTCGCGCGTATTGCTCAACACCGGTGTCCCGCACGTCAGCGTCCCGGTCTTGTCGAACACGACGGTGTCCACGTCCGCCAGCCGCTCCAGTCCATCGGCAGCTTTGAGAATGACGCCCTTGCCGAACAGGCGGCTCGTCGCCGTCACCTGCACTGCAGGCACCGCGAGCGCCAGCGCACAGGGGCAGGTGATGATCAGCACCGCAATGGCATGCGTGAGCGAAAGCTCCCAGCCCGCGCCGGCGATCATCCAACCGATGAAGGTCGCCGCGCCGAGCACGTGCACCGCAGGCGCATACTGGCGCGCGGCGCGGTCGGCGAGACGGACGTATTGCCCGCGTCCCTGCTCGGCCGCTTGCATCAGCCGCGCGATCTCGGCCAGCAGCGTGCTGTCGTCCGTCGCTGTGGCCTCGACCACGACCGGACGCGTGAGATTGACGGTCCCCGCATGCACCGCGCTGCCCGAGCCGACCGTCTGAGGCAACGTCTCGCCAGTGATCAGGCTCGCATCGACATCCGTCACGCCATCGACGATGCGGCCGTCGACCGGGATGCGCTCGCCGGCGGCAACCTGCACTTTCATACCCGGCTGAAGCGCACGCGCGCTGACGCGCCGCGCCGTCCCGTCCTCATCGAGGACGAGCGCGCCCATCGCCTTGAGGCCCAGAAGATTCTCGGCCGCGCCACGCGCGCGCACGCGGACACGCTGATCGAGATAGCGCCCGATCAGAAGGAAGAACGTGAGCATGATCGCGGCATCGAAATAGACGTGCGACGTCCCCCGCATGGTCTGGTAGAGGCTCATGATCGTCGCCAGCGAAATGCCGAGCGAAATCGGCACGTCCATATTGAGGCGTCGCCCCTTGAGCGCCTCCAGCGCCGAACGGAAGAACGGCTGCGCGGAATACGCGATGGCCGGCATGGCGATCAGCGCGGAAAGCCAGTGAAAAAGCGCCGCGGCCGCCTTGTCCATGTCGCTCGCCTGGCCGGCCCATACGGAAACCGAGAGCAGCATCACGTTGGCCGCCGCAAATCCCGCGACACCGAGGCGGCGCAGGAGATCGTCCGCCCGCGCCACGTCTTGATCGCCGCTGGCTTCCACCGCCTCGGCGGCGCGAAAACCGGCACGCGCCAGCGTGTCGATCAGGGTTTGCACGTCGACCCGAACCGGGTCGAACCTCACGGAAGCACGACGCGCCGAAAGATTGACCCGAGCCTCCGACACCCCGGGGGTGCCGTTGAGGCAGCGCTCGATGGAGGTCATGCATGCACCGCAGTGCATGTTTTCGATCACGAGCGAGAGGGCGTCCTCACGCGACTCCGTTCGGGGCGCAGGCGCATCGAACACCGCATCCGCGACCCCGAGCTTCAAGGCGCGATCCACAGCCGCCTCCTCACCTGATAATCCGGCGCGGCACCGTCTTCGGAACGCGTGGAAACCCGCAAATCGACGACCCATGTGCCAGGCTCGGCATCGGCAAATGCCGCTTCGTAGACACCTGGCGACACCTCGGCCAGCCTGAGTGTGCGATCGAACCGGTTGGTGGCGGGACGCCCCACATCGGCAACGACACGCCGACGCGCAAGCGCGACCCCGTCCCGATCGTCGAGGGAGACGCTCAAACGGAGCGGCGTCCCCCGCGCCTCGACACGATCCTGCCAGCCGAGCGCCGCCTGCTGTTCGTCGATCTCGATCCTTTGATTGTAGGCGAGCCCTTCGCGGTAGGCGTTCACGTTTTCCACGCCCCCGAACGTCGACACCGCCTTGTAGATCAGAATGGAATCCACCGCGATGATCGTGCCGAAGAACGCCACCATCGCAAACAGCACATGCCCGCCACGGATCTCGCGCGTAGGCCGCGACCCTTCCGACAAATGCTTCATGGTCCAGGACTCCTGAATGTCGTCTCGCGGATGACGGCATCACCGTTCGCAAGATCTCTCACGGTCAGCGTCAGCGGCGTTGCGGCCCCTGCAAGCTGCGCAAGCGCCTCTCGAGGCACGCTCACGTAGACCTTGAACGCTCTGAGTGCGTCAGGCTCCACCACAAGCGCCGCATCCGCGGTTTCGAAGCCGACGATGGCGGCATCGAAGTTGCGCAGCCCCTCGATCCCGAGCTGGAACGTCCGCGCCTCATGCGTCTTGTTGAGCACCTTGATCGTATAACCGTTGCGGACGCCGCCGTCGGACAGAACGACAAACAACGGATTGCGATCCGGGATCACGCTGATCTCGACCACGGACCTCACGATCCAGGCCCACGCCATGAGCGCCATAACGAGTGCGATCAAACCGGAATAGACCAGAACTCGCGGCCGCATGAGGCGAACCGGAGCGCGCTCGCTTTCCGACACCGCCTCGACGTTTCGGAAGGTATCGTAGCCGATGAGGCCGTAAGGACGGTCGACCTTGCCCATGATCTCGTCGCAGGCGTCGATACAGAGCGCGCACTGGATGCACTCGAGCTGCTGGCCGTCGCGGATATCGATCCCCATGGGACACACCGCGACGCACGCCTTGCAGTCGATGCAGTCGCCGCGATTTTCCCACGTCTGGCCTTTTTTATGTGGCCCGCGCGGCTCGCCGCGATAGCCGTGATAGGACACGAGCAGAGATTCCGTGTCGTACATCGCCGCCTGAATGCGCGGCCAAGGGCACATGTAGATGCAGACCTGCTCGCGCGCGATGCCGCCCAGGAGGTAGGTCGTGCATGTGAAAATGCCCATGAACACATAGGCAACGAGCGGCGCCTCGCCCGTCATGAGCTCCACCGCGAGCGTCGGCGCATCGCGGAAGTAGAAGACCAGCACACCGCCCGTCGCCAACGAGATCAGAAGCCAGGTGATATGCGTCGCTGTCTTCTTCCAGATCTTCTCGAAGGTCCACGGTGCCTTGTCGAGCCGCATGCGCGCGTTGCGGTCTCCCTGCCAGAACCGCTCAACGACGATCATGAGATCCGTCCAAACGGTCTGCGGACACGCGTAACCGCACCACATGCGCCCCGCCAGCGCGGTCACGAGAAAGAGCGCCAGCGCCGAAATGACGAGAATTCCGGTGATGAAATAGAGTTCTTGTGCCCAGATCTCGATCGGGCCGAAGTAGAGTCGCTGATTGGCGAAGTCGAGCAGGAAGGCTTGGTCGGGAAGCGTCGGCCCGCGATCCCAGCGAATCCAAGGCAGCAGATAGTAGATGCCGAGCGTCACCAGCATCACCAGCCACTTCACGGAGCGGAAGGTGCCGTGCGCGAGCTTGGGGTAAATCTTCTGGCGCGACGTGTAGAGCGAGCGGGACGCCTTGGACGACACGGCGTCGACATCGATGCGGGTGATACCGGGAGCCGCCTCTATGGCAGCTCCCCTCTCAATCGATTTTTGCGGCTCCATGTGCGTCACGTCGGCCGTCTCCGTCCGCCTTCTGTGGCTATTCCCCGCCCCCCAGAGAGTGGACGTAGATCGCAAGCATCCGGATAGCGACCGGGTCGATGCGGCCTTCCCAGGCGGGCATCATCCCGGCCCGTCCGCCGTGAACGCTCTCCACCACGTCCTGCGTCCGGCCGCCATAAAGCCAGATCGCGTCGGCGAGGTTCGGAGCGCCCATTTCCAGTATACCCTTTCCGTCGGCTCCATGACACGCGGCACACTGTTCCGCGAACACGACGCTGCCGCGCTCCGCCTTTTCTGCATCTTCCGACTTACCCGACAGCGAGAGCACGAACTCGGCCACATCCGAGATCTGTCCTTTGTCGAGCAATCCATCGATGCCGAAACGAGGCATCATGCCCTGATGCGTGCTGGCATGATCGGAGCGGATACCGAAGCGGATCGTGTTCTCGATCGCCTCCACCGTGCCGCCCCAGATCCAGTCGTCGTCGTTGAGGTTGGGATAGCCCTTGAACCCCTGGGCGCCCGAGCCGTGGCACGGCGCGCAGTTGTTCGCAAACTGCGCAGCCCCGCCCCGCCTCACGAACTCCATGAGGCCGGCATCGGCGCGAATCTCCTCCACGGACTTGCTGGCGATCGCTTCAAGAAACGGCGCCTGGGTCTGCTTCGCGTCCGAGATTTCCTGCGCGACGACACTGCGCTGGCTGTAGCCGAGCATGCCGCGCGTGTAGTCTTCGGCCAGCGGCCACGCCGGATAGAGGATCCAGTACCCGATCGCCCACACGATGGTCGCGTAGAGCACGTAGAGCCACCACTTCGGCAGCGGCTTGTTGAGCTCCTTGATGTCGCCGTCCCAGACGTGTCCGGTGGTTTCCGCGCCTGTCGCGGCATCGTATTCCTTATGTCCGGCCATGCGTATCCTCCCCGTTCTCGTCATCTTCACGCAAGAGGGAGGGCCGCGCGGGCTTTTCAGCCGGAATATCGTCCTCCACCACGAGCGGCGCTCGCGCGGCGCGCTCGAACTTGTCTCTGTTGCCCGGCCGCAGCGCGTAGAACAGCATGCCCGCTATGACCAGGCCGAAAAGGCCCATCGCGATCATCTGAGACCAGCCCACGAGGTTCTCGTACGTCATGGCTCACCTCAAGTTCGGACCAGCCGCATCGAACTTGGTGAAGTCGACCAGCGTGCCGAGCATCTGGAGATAGGCGATCATCGCGTCCATCTCCGTCACGGGGCCTTCCGGCTTACCGTCGAACTTGCGCACCTGCGCCTTGGGATAGCGTTCGAGAAGGGTCCGCGCCTCGCGCGAATCCGGCTGCGTCTGCGCAACGAGGTCCGTCTTCGCGTTTTCGATCATCTCGTCGGAATAGGGTACGCCCGCGAGCTTCAGCGCCGTCATATGATTTTTGATGTTGTCGGCGTTGAGCGTCCGGTTCGCAAAGAAGGGATAGCCCGGCATCACCGTTCCCGGCACGACCTCGCGCGGGGCCGTGAAATGATCGACGTGCCATTGGTCCGAGTACTTTCCACCGACGCGCGCCAGATCGGGCCCGGTCCGTTTCGACCCCCACTGGAACGGGTGGTCGTACATGCTCTCGGCCGCGAGGCTGTAGTGCCCGTAACGCTCGACCTCATCGCGCAAGGAGCGGATCATCTGGCTGTGACAGCCGTAGCAGCCCTCGCGGATGTAGATGTCGCGTCCCGCGAGTTCGAGCGGTGCGTAGGGACGCATCCCCTGCACCTTCTCGATCGTGGACTTGAGGAAGAACAGCGGCGCGATCTCGATCAGACCGCCGATCGATACGACGATCAGGATGCCGATCAGCAGCACCATCGAGTTCTTTTCGAAGAAACCGTGATTGAATTTCATGGACGCCTCCCCCTCACGCCGCCGGTTGAGCCGCGAGACCAGCCCGCAGTTCAGGTGCAGCGGCGACGCGCGGCTGATCCGCAATGTCGACTGGTTTCACGCCCTGGATGGTCTTCCACACGTTCCAGGCCATGAGGAACGAGCCGATCACGAACAGGAGACCGCCGGCGGCGCGGATGATGTAGGGCCAGTGCATGGCCTCCACCGTCTCGATGAAGGAGTAGGTGAGGAAGCCCATGCTGTCGTAGGCACGCCACATGAGGCCCTGCATCACGCCCGAGACCCACATCGACGAGATGTAGAGCACGATGCCGATGGTCGAGATCCAGAAATGCCACTCGACGAGGCGGAGCGAATAGAGACCCTCGCGCTTCCACAGCCACGGAACGAGGCAGTAGATCGCGCCGAACGACACCATGCCGACCCAGCCGAGTGCACCTGAGTGCACGTGCCCGATGGTCCAGTCAGTGTAGTGGCTGAGCGAGTTCACGGCCTTGATCGACATCAGCGGGCCTTCGAACGTGGCCATGCCGTAGAAGGCCACCGAAACCACGAGAAGACGCACCACCGGGTCCGTTCTAAGCCGGTCCCACGCGCCGGAAAGCGTCATGAGACCGTTGATCATGCCGCCCCACGAGGGCATCCACAGCATGATCGAGAACGTTACGCCGAGCGTCTGCGCCCAGTCGGGCAGCGCCGTGTAGTGCAGGTGGTGCGGTCCTGCCCAGATGTAGAGGAAGATGAGGCTCCAGAAGTGGATGATGGAGAGCCGGTAGGAATAGACGGGTCGCTCCACCCGCTTCGGGATGAAGTAATACATGATCCCGAGGAAGCCCGCGGTCAGGAAGAAGCCGACCGCGTTGTGCCCGTACCACCACTGCGTCATGGCATCCTGCACACCGGCAAACAGCGAGTAGCTCTTAGAGCCGAGCACCGAGACCGGAATCGCCAGGTTGTTGACGATGTGAAGCAGCGCAACCGTCACGATGAATGCGAGGTAGAACCAGTTCGCGACGTAAATGTGCGGTTCTTTCCGCTTCCACAGCGTGCCGAGGAACACGAGCAGGTAGGCCACCCAGACGAGTGTGAGCCAAATGTCGATGTACCATTCGGGCTCTGCGTACT
>ERZ869909.2327-NODE-2327-length-12805-cov-31.960717_pt1 | contig 12805 bp, 9 predicted proteins | sample MGYA00520892_ERZ869909 | MGnify/ENA primary metagenome ERZ869909 (study PRJEB32215, sample SAMEA104723947) | bioreactor metagenome | biome: bioreactor; feature: anaerobic bioreactor; material: water | place: China | collected 2015-03-12 ... | reverse complement strand
GGCTCGGGCGGATAGATGTAGGTGTTGCGCACCATGAATTCTTTGAGGATGTCGTTCTGGATGGTGCCGGCGAGCTTCGCAGCCGGCACGCCCTGCTCCTCGCCCGCGACGATGAAGAGCGCGAGAATGGGCAGCACGGCGCCGTTCATCGTCATCGACACGGTCATCTCTTGCAGAGGGATGCCGTCGAAGAGCGTGCGCATGTCGTAGATGGAATCGATCGCGACCCCCGCCATACCGACGTCGCCGCGCACGCGCGGATGATCGGAATCGTAGCCGCGGTGCGTCGCGAGGTCGAAGGCCACGGAAAGGCCCTTCTGGCCGGCCGCGATGTTGCGCCGGTAGAACGCGTTGGAATCCTCCGCCGTCGAGAAGCCCGCGTACTGACGGATGGTCCAGGGCTGCGCGACGTACATCGTGGGATAGGGCCCGCGCAGATAGGGCGCGATGCCGGGCCACGTGTCGAGGAAGTCGAGCCCCTGGGTGTCGGCGTCCGTGTAGACCGGCTTCACGGGAATGCCTTCCGGCGTGGTGAACACGTCGTCCGTGCCGGCCGGAGCGGCAGCGCGCGCGTTCGCGCCGCCCGCCGCCTGCGCGTCCTCGAACGAGATCTTGGTGAAATCCGGGATCGTGGTCATGCCTAACGCCCAAGCCCTGAGCTGAGTGCCTCGCGGGTCCGTATCATAGGCCCGCCTGAACGGATGAGAGCCGGCCTCCGCCGGATAAGCTTACGAAATTCCAAGTCTCTCCTGAAGCCCCTTGAGGGTGGCCACCGCGTCGGCGCCGGCGAACAGGAACTGATCGACGCCAGCTTCCGAGAGCGCCGCCTCCTGCTCGCCCGGCCGGCCGGCCATCAGAACGAAGCCTGCGCCGGCCTCTTTGAGCAGCTTGGCCGTCGCCGTGGCGTGCAGCTCGTAGAGCGCATCCGACGAGCAGATGCACGCGAGCGAGGCGCCGGACGCCTTGAAGGCTGCGGCAGCGTCGTCCGGCGTTGCGTAGCCGTCGCTCGTCAAGGCCTTGATGCCGCCCGCCGCCAGATAGTTCTTCACCCAGGTCGAACGCGCCGTGTGGTCGATCACGGCGCCGATGCTGGCCAGAAACACCAACGGCTCGTTGCCGGTCCGCGCGATGAACGCGTCGGCCGCATCGCGCAGCGCCTCGAACGGCTCGGCAAGCCGGTGTGGCGTGAGCGGGCGCACCATCCGGGTGCCGGTGAGCGGCGGGACGGGTGCGTGCGGCGCCACCTTCACGCCGTCGTCGCCGAGCAGCGGGAACGCCGAGACGCCGGTCAGATCCTCGCGGCCCGTGGCGATCGCCTTGGCGCGCAGCGCCGCGTCGGCCGTGGTCTTGTCCTGCACGAAGCCCTGGTCGAGCGCGGCGATCACGCCGCCCATGGCCTCGATGTCCTGCAGGAAGCCCCACGCGACCTTGGCCACCTCGTCGGTGAGGTTTTCGATGTACCAGGAGCCGCCCATCGGATCGACCACGCGGCCGAGCCAGGACTCTTCCTGAAGCACGATCTGGATGTTGCGGGCGGCCCGGCGTGCGAAGTCGTCCGGCGTGCCGAGTGCGGCCGTGAACGGCAGTATCGTGATCGCGTTGGCGCCGCCGAGCGCCGCGCCCGCGCAGCACAGCGTCGAGCGCAGCATGTTGGTCCAAGGGTCGCGCTTGGCGATGACGCGCATGGAGGCCCGCGCCGAGATGTGCAGGTGCACGGCCGCGTCCCCCGCGCCCGCGGCATCCGCGATGCGCCAGATGATGCGGCGCGCGGCGCGCAGCTTGGCGAGCGTCTGGAACTGATTGGTGTCGGCGGCGAGGACGAACGAGATCTGAGAAAGCGCGTCCGCAGGGGCGACGCCGGCTGCCTCGAACGTGCGCAGATACGCGATGAGCGTTGCCCCGAGAAGCGCGAGTTCGAACGCGTCCGTTGCGCCGGCCTCGTGATAGAGCGCCGCATCGACGCGCACCGTGCGCGCGAGCGGAGCGGCCGCACGAGCTTCGCGTGCGAGCGCCATGGTCTCCGCGAGCGCCTGCTCGATCGGCAGCGGAAGCTGGCCGAAGCGGGCCATCGCGCCGATCGGATCGAGCCCGAAGAACACGCGCGCGTCCGCGGCCGGGATGTCGAGGGCGGGCAGCGCGGCCAGCAGGTGGCGCGCCGCATCGGATGCGCCGAGCCCGGCATTGAGTTCGACCGGCGCGAGATCGAGCCGCATGCCCTGAAGCGCCGCGGCCATGTCGCCGGCGCCCGTGATGCGCACGCCGGCCTGCCCCGGAGCCTCGATCTCGAGCAGGATGCCGTTGGTGCCGCCGTCGAGCTCGGTCGTGATCTCGGTGTTGGCGCGGGCGGGGTCCGTCGCCGCGATCCGCTGGCGGATCTCCCAGCCGAGCCCCTCGACCGCGGGCTGCGTTCCGCGCGTAAAGGGGGCCTCGCCGGGAACGGCGGCCTGAAGCGCGGGAGAGGCGCCGTCGCGCGTGTAGAGCGGCTCGACGCGAATCCCGTCGGCCGTGCGCGTCACGAGCCGCTTTTCGAAATCTGCGCCCTTGATCGCTTTGTCGACGAGCTTGAGCCACTGCTCGCGCGTCGCGCGCTCGAAATCCGAGGCGAGCGGCGTGAGAGCACCGTCACGGGAGCTTCCGGCGGCCGTCATCGTTACTTCCAACCCCTATGCTTGGATCACATTATTATTTGGCGCGCCTGCGCCCGCACTAAGCTCTGCTCTATAGGGAAAATAGGCGGGCTGCGCACGCGGAAATCGCTCCATGCGACAGTTGGGCGACAGTGCGTCGACACAGGCCCGTGCGCGTCCGCCACGGCGCTCATCTTGCTGCGAAATCACTGTTTCCCCAGCTTGACGAAGGGGCGCATGCAACTGAATTTGCAATGGGGACGGACCCATGCAAAGACCGGCTAGTGGCCCCGGCAAGCGAGTCGGGCACGCCGAGCAGGGCCGTCGGATTTCTGCGGGTCGGGGAGGAACGCGTCTCTCCGCGCCCGATCACCACGTAGTGGCACAGACGACACGAACGTCAAGTCGGAGAGCGGAATGACCCAGTCGGTGTTGGCGGACGATAGGATCTTCCTCGGGAAAAGCACGAAACCCGAGTACCTGGAGCTGCGCTTCGCCAATCGCCACGGCCTCGTCACCGGCGCCACCGGCACCGGCAAGACGGTGACGCTGCAGGTTCTGGCCGAGGGCTTCTCCAACGCGGGCGTGCCGGTGTTCGCCGCCGACATCAAGGGCGACCTGTCCGGCATTGCCGCCGTGGGCGAGCCCAAGGACTTCCTGGTGAAGCGCGCGGGCGAGGTCGATCTCGGCGCTGACTATCGGCAGCGCGCCTTCCCGACCATCTTCTGGGACGTGTTCGGCGAGCAGGGCCATCCCGTGCGCGCGACCGTGCTCGACATGGGGCCCCTGCTGCTCGCGCGGATGCTCGAACTCAACGACGTGCAGGAGGGCGTGCTCAACATCGCCTTTCGTGTCGCGGCCGACGAGAAGATCCCGATCCTCGACCTCAAGGATCTGCGGGCGATGATCGCCAACGTCGCCGAGCGTTCGAAGGAGCTCTCGCAGCAGTACGGCAACGTGGCGACGGCATCGGTGGGTGCCATTCAGCGCCGCCTCCTGGTGCTCGAGGAGCAGGGCGCCGACCAGTTCTTCGGCGAGCCCTCGCTCGACATCGCCGATTTCATGCGCGTCGCCCCGGACGGGCGCGGCGTGATCTCGATCCTCGCCGCCGACAAGCTGATGGAGCGGCCGCGCCTCTACACCACGTTCCTCTTGTGGATGCTGACCCGGCTCTGGCTCACGTTGCCCGAGGTGGGCGATGTGCCGAAGCCAAAGCTCGTGTTCTTCTTCGACGAGGCGCACCTTCTCTTCAACGAGGCGCCGAAGGCACTGATGGAGCGCATCGAGCAGATCGCGCGTCTCATCCGCTCCAAGGGCGTCGGCGTCTATTTCATCACGCAAAGCCCGCTCGACGTGCCGAACACGGTGGCCGCGCAGCTCGGCAACCGCGTGCAGCATGCCCTGCGCGCCTTCACGCCGCAGGAGCAGCGGGCCGTGCGCGCCGCCGCCACCACCTTCCGCAAGAACCCCGACATCGACACCGAGCGCGCGATCATGGAGCTCAAGGTCGGCGAGGCGCTGGTCTCGACCTTGGAGAACAAGGGCGAGCCCTCGATCGTGCAGCGGACGCTGATCCGCCCGCCGGAAGGGCGCCTCGGCCCCGTCTCCGACAGCGAGCGCCTGAGCGTGGTCGAGTACAGCCCGGTCTACGGCAAGTACGAGCAGGTGGTCGACAGCGACAGCGCCCACGAGATCCTGGCCCGGCGCGCGGCGAAGACGACGGAGGAAGCGGGTGCCGACAGCGGCGGCGGCTGGAGCGACGTCATTTTCGGCGGCGGCAGCACACCGCAGAAAGGCGGCCGGCGGCGCCAGGGCATGGGCGAGATGATCGGCAAGGACCTGCAGCGTTCGATTTCGCGGACCATCGCCACGACGATCAAGAACATCATCGTGAAATCGGTAACGGGACGACGCTGAGCGAATTACCTTAGGGCAGGTCATGGCGCGCATCCTCATCTGTCATGTGCCGAAAGACGGGAGCACGGCGCGCGAGCTGGGGGCGGCGCTGATGGGGCGCGGCCATTTCGTATCGTTCGACGGCGAGCCCGACACGCCCCGCGCCGACCGTTCCTCGCGCATGCGCCAGTTCGAAGCCGTCGTCGTGATCTGGACCGAAGTCTCGGCGCAGAGCGCGGGCCTCGAGGCGGTGGCCCGCGAGGCGCTGCCCCTGAACCTGCTCGCGCCCGTCCGCGTCGAGGATGTCGATAAGGCACGCCTGCCGCTGCAGTTCCGCAAGCTCAACATGTTCGCCCCGCGCGACGTGGACGGCATCGCCCGCCTCGTCGCGCGCCTCAGCACGGCGGCATCCTCGCGGCGCGAGATCGCGGCTGCTCCTCCCGTGCAGTTTGAGCGCAAGGAGAAGCCGAAGCCTCCGCAGCCGGCCCAGCCGACGCCAGCGGCGCCGGAAGCGGCGTCCCAGCCGTCCCGGCAGCCGCCTGCCGCCTCGGCACCGGCGCCCGCCACTGTCGCAATCGTGCCCGAGGCGAGTGCGCCCGCAACCGCCGCAGCAGCACCGGAGCCAAGGCCGGAGCGCGAGCCCAAGGCAGACCAAAGACCGGCGCCGTCATCTCCCGCGCCTGTGGAGGCCTTGCCCGTGGCCGAGCCCGCCGTGGTGGAGGCCCATATCGCGGCGAAGGCCCGCCCGCTGTTCGATCTGCCTGAGGTGGCGCCGACCTTTCCGGAGCCGCTGGCGGCGTCCGCACCGCCCGCCGTGGCCGCGGAGCCGGCAAAGCCGTCGCGCGCGGCCGAACTGCACAACGCGCTCAATCCTCCGCAGCGCGACCAGCGCCCGGCGCTCACGGCCGCCGACCTGTCGCGCGCGGTCGATGACGGCCTCCTCGTCTGGCGCATTCCGGATGCGATGTGGCTCGGCGAGCCGATCACGGTCGAGATCGCGCTGAACCGTCCTCTGTTGGCCGGCCTTTTCCCGCCCGACGCCACAGGCGGCGGACACCAGGCCTTGCGCCGCCAAAGCATCGAGACGCTCTCGGTCAGCCTCTACGGTCACACGGACGTGTTCGAGATCGAGCGCCAGTCGGAGCGGACGCAGTTCGTGAACGCGCGGCAGACGCAGGCGGGGCGCGACCCGGCAACCGTCGGCCGCTGGACGTGGCTCGTGACGCCTCAAACGGCGGGGACGCAGGATCTCGTCATCCGGATTTCGGTGCTGCTGCGCGATCGCAACGGCGTGCCCGAACCCGTGGCGCTGCCCGACCGCCGGTTCGAGATCGCCATCGACGTCCCGGAGGGCGCAGGCCTGGTATCCGGCCTGATGGGCTGGCACCGCACCTGATCGGCTCCCCTGAACGCGAAAGCGCGGGACAGTGACGTCCCGCGCTTCCTGAATTCCGAACGTGTGGCGGAAGCCTTAAGCCGCAAGCTCCTCGACGTGCTCCCAGTTGATGAGGTTGTCGAACCAGGCCTCGAGATACTTCGGCCGCGCGTTGCGGTAGTCGATGTAGTAGCTGTGCTCCCAGACGTCCACGCCGAGGATCGGCTGCGCGCCGTGCATCAGCGGGTTCTCGCCGTTCGGCGTCTTGGAGACTTCGAGCTTGCCGTCGCGCACGGCGAGCCAGGCCCAGCCCGAGCCGAACTGCGTCGTGCCCGCGTCGATGAAGTCGGCGCGCACCTTGTCGAAGCCGCCGTAGCCGTCGACCAGCTTCTGCACGTTGCCGGGCAGCTTGTTGCCGCCGCCGTCCTTCTTCATCCACTGCCAGAAGTGGATGTGGTTATAGTGCTGGCCGACGTTGTTGATGATCGGCTGGTTCTTGCCCGAATAGGCCGCCTTGCAGATCTCCTCGATCGACTTGCCCTCGAGACCCGAGCCGACGATCAGCTTGTTGCCGTTGTCGACGTAGGTCTTGTGGTGCTTGTCGTGATGGAATTCGAGCGTCTCGGCCGACATATAGGGCGCGAGCGCATCGTAGGCATAAGGAAGTTCAGGGAGCTTGAAGGTGGTCACGGGGGGCTCTCCGTTTCGGGCGGATGGGATTCAGTGCCCAATGCCTACCGGCTCGGGAGGTTCCATTCAAGCCTTGACGGGGAGGGCGGCGAGGGGATGGCCCTTCCGGGGAAGGGAGGGGGTGCACCGACCCTGAGCGATGCACCCCCGTGGATCACGCCGGGGAAGATAGGATCTCAGGGTGATATGACCTTAACCGCCGGCCTCTGAACGCGTCCTGAATGGCGCATTCATCCGCCGTTCATGCGGCCGGCCACTTTGCGCCGCAAAGCCTGATCCGGCTCCGGCGGCGGCCGCGACGGATGTTGCGTTGCAAATCCGTTGTCTCTCTCGATTTAATGCGGCCCGTAGCCTATGCGGGCGCTCTCAACGCTGAAGAACCGGGTCGGACCCAATGAAAAGACGTATGAGCTCGCTGTTTACGCTGGCGCTTCCCATTGCGGCAGCGGGCTTGGCGCTGGCGTGGATGCTCGTGCCGGGGGCCAACAGCGGCGGAGGCATTGTCTACGAGACCACTCCCGCCTCGAAGGGGCCGCTGCGCAAGATCGTGTCGACGTCGGGCCCGGTCCGCGCGCTGGTGACGGTGAGCGTCGGCTCCGAGCTCTCCGGCCAGGTGGACGAGGTTCGGGTCGACTTCAACAGCGAGGTCTCGCCGGGAGACGTGCTCGCAACAATTGACGACAAGACGTTCGTCTCGCGCGTCGCGCAGGCCGAGGCGGATCTCGCCGTGGCAAAGGCCGCGCTCGTCAATCAGCAGGCGGTGCTCCAGAAGGCGCACGCCGTGGATGAGCTGGCCGTGCGCAACGTCGAGCGCCAGACGGGGCTCGCCGCGAAGGGCCACTCCGCGCAGGCGGCGCTCGATGCCGCGATCCGCGACGCGGCCGTCGCCAAGGCGGATATCGCCGTGGCCGAAGCCCAGATCGAAAGCGCCCGCGCCACCATCAAGCAGCGCGAGGCCGCACTCGACCAGGCGCGGATCGATCTCGAACGCACCGCGATCCGCTCGCGCATCGAGGGGACGGTGATCTCGCGCATGGTGGACCCCGGCCAGACGGTGGCCGCGAGCCTGCAGGCGCCGGAGCTGTTCAAGATCGCGCAGGATCTCTCGCGCATCCGTATCGAGGCCGAGGTCAACGAGGCCGATGTCGGCATGGTGGCCGAGGGCAACGCCGCGACGTTCACGGTCGATGCCTATCCCGATCGGCAGTTCGAAGGACGCGTGACTCAGGTGCGCCTCTCCGCGACGGAGATTTCGAGCGTCGTAACCTACACGGTGATCATCGAGGCCGAGAACGACGGCCGGCGCCTGTTTCCGGGCATGACGGCGAACGTCGTCATCCTCTCGGCCGAGCGCGATGGCGTGCTGCGCATCGCAAACGATGCGTTCCGCTTCCGTCCACGTCCCGGCACGGTGCCGGAGGCCGCCGCGGGCGGATCCCCGCGAGGCGGCCCGGGCGGGGGCGGTGATCGCACGGCCCGCATGGTCGAGCGGCTCAAGGCCGATCTTTCGCTCACCGAGGAGCAGGAAGCCCAGGTTCGGGAGGTGATGGAAGCGCTGGGCCGTGAGATGCGCGCCGCGGGTCCCCAAAGCGGGATCGCGATCGGCCCGCCCGGGCCGGGCGGCGGAGGCGCATTCCGTCAGCGTGCGACGTCGCGCATCGAGCAGGTGCTCGCACCCACCCTTTCGGACGAGCAGCGGCTCGCCTTCCGGCGCTGGAAGGACGGCCGCGAGAACACGCGCTTTGCGACCGTCTGGGTGCTCGGCCGCAACGGCCAGCCTCAGCAGCGTGCAATCCGCACCGGGATGGCGGACGACCAGTTCACGGAAATCTTGGGCGGCGACATCAGCGAGGGCGACGCCGTGATCGTGCGCGCCCGGGATGCCCGGTCGTGACCGTGATCGAGCGCCCGCCCGGTGCCGGCACCGACCCCGCCGCGTCGTCCGAGCCGGAACGGGCCGCGAGCGCGCCCCCGCTGATCTCCGCGCGCGAGCTCACCAAGATCTACCGCCTGGGCGGCGAGGATCTCGCAGCCCTGGACCACGTGTCGCTCGACATCGCGGAGGGCGATTTCGTCGCCATCATGGGCCCGTCCGGCTCGGGCAAATCGACGATGATGAACATGATCGGCGCGCTCGACGTGCCGACGTCCGGCGAGCTTCTGATCGACGGGCGCGACATCGGCCGCCTGTCGGTGGACGAGCTTGCCGATCTCAGGAACCGCACCATCGGCTTCGTTTTTCAGCAGTTCAATCTGCTGCCGCGCACGTCGGCGCTGAAGCAGGTGATGCTGCCGCTGCTCTATGCGAGCCCGAGGCCGGAGAACGGCGAGGAGATGGCGCGCCGCCGCCTCGCCCAGGTGGGGCTCGAGAACCGAATGAGCCACACGCCGCGCCAGCTCTCCGGCGGCCAGCAGCAGCGCGTCGCCATCGCGCGCGCCATCGTCAACAATCCGAAGATCCTGCTCGCCGACGAGCCGACGGGCGCCCTCGACACGAAGACGTCGGAGGAGATCATGCAGCTCTTCACCGATCTGAACCGCGAGGGGATCACGGTCGTCATCGTCACCCACGAGCCGGAGGTCGCGCTCTGGGCCGGCCGGCGCATCACGTTCCGTGACGGGCGCATCGTCGATGACGTGCGCCAAAGGCCGATCGAGAAGCCGGCCGGCCCAGGGGGGCCGCCATGAGGTTCTGGGATTCCGTTCTGATTGCGATCAACGCGCTGCGCGTCAACCTCCTGCGCTCGGTTCTGACCACGCTCGGCATCGTCATCGGCGTCGCGTCCGTCATCATCCTCGTAGCCGTCGGCACGGGCGCCTCGAGCGAGGTGGACCGCCAGATCAAGGCGCTCGGCACCAACATGCTGGTCGTGTTCCCGGGCTCCATGCGCTCCATGGGGCGCGCCCAGGGAGCGGGCACCGACCTGCCGCTCTCCGAGGTCGACGTGACGGCGATCCGCGACAAGATCCCGGGCGTCGTCGGCATTTCCGGCCAGCTCAATGAAACGGCGCCGATCGTGCGCGGAAACACGAATTGGTCGACCACGGTGAGCGGCATCCACGCCGACTACCTGTTCGTCAGGGATTGGCCCGTCGAGAGCGGGCGCGACCTCACGCCGGGCGATGTCCGCTCGGGCGCCCGCGTCGCGTTGATCGGAAAGACGGTGGCGAAGGAGATTTTCCCGGGCGAAGATCCGCTCGGCGCGACGGTGCGCATCACCAACGTGCCGTTCGAGATCGTGGGCGTGCTGACCTCGAAGGGGCAGTCCGCGATGGGGCGGGACCAGGACGATGTCGTCCTCGTTCCCATTACGACGGCGCGCGCCCGCATTTCGGGGCGCACCCAGGTGCAGAACGACCGGGTGGGCATCCTCCACCTCAAAATCGACGCCGGGGTCGATATGGCCGAGGCGCAGGAGGACATAGAAAGCCTGCTGCGCCAGCGCCGCGCGACCACCCGGGGCAACCAGGATACTTTCTCGGTCCGCAATCTCGCCGAGACGATGAAAGCCCGCACCGAGGTGCTCACCACCATGAGCTACCTCCTTGCCGCCACCTCGGTCATTTCGCTTATCGTCGGCGGCATCGGCATCATGAACATCATGCTGGTTTCGGTAACCGAGCGGACCCGCGAGATCGGCCTGCGCATGGCGGTCGGCGGCCGGCGCCGCGACATTCTTCAGCAGTTTCTCGTCGAAGCCGTTTCGCTTTGCATTCTTGGCGGCTTAATTGGAATAATTATAGGTGTTCTCGCGTCCGCCGCGATCGCTTTCGTCGCGGATTGGCCCATTCTTGTCTCGCCAAGTGTTCTGGGCGGAGCTCTTGCTGCTGCGGCTGCAACGGGAATCTGTTTCGGCCTGTTTCCGGCCCGCCGTGCAGCATATCTTAATCCTATTGATGCGCTTAGAAGCGAATAGCGGCAAACGCATTCTTTCCCGGGCTTGACGATACGGGTCAAAACTTTTACTGAACAATCTTTCCTCGGGGGTCTTCGCCCTAAGGGCGCATTTCCAGCTTAATCGCATGAATTCGGCGGTGGGCGGAGCGTTGCGCCGGAAGAGAATGACGCTTTTGCCGCATTCGGGAATAGACCGGCGGATCCGGGGATTGAGATATTAAGACGTGACGGTCTATCGAATTGATATGCTGTGGCGCATCAACGGGAGTAGGGAATGGCAGCGGTGAACTACGACAAGATGTCGGTCAAGGAGCTCAACGATCATATCGCCCGCGCGCAGAAGGCTTTGAATGCCGCAAAGGAGCGTGAGCGGGCCGATCTGAAGCACAAGATCGCATCGCTTGCCGAGAACGCAGGGTTTTCCGTCGGAGAGCTTTTTGGAACGCGCGGCCGCGGAAAGGCCGTGGCGATTAAGTACCAAAATCCCGACAATCGCTCGGAGACCTGGACCGGCCGCGGAAGAAAGCCGAATTGGCTGGTTGCCAAGTTGAGCAAGGGCGCGAAAATCCAGGATTTCGCTGTCTAATTCGCGCCAAGAGCGCGTTGTGGTTGTCCGCGCCGTCGGCTTGTTCCTGTGGAACGCCGGCGGCGCAGTCGTTTTCCGGTGCCGCGCGTCGGCAGGCGTTCGAATGAACCGATGGTTCGGCGGCGGGAATAAAAGCCGCCGCGGGCATATTGGATGCGCATCCGGCGCCCCGGCGGGAAACAATGCCCCCGCCAATCAAGGTGCGACAAGTCGTCCATTTCGCCCGCGTTCGCCGAGGAAACTCCCACTTCTGAACGCGGGCGCGGATTCGGGTGGACAGGAGGACGGCCTCCGAATTCCGACACCGAAACCGTCGGCAGGAACCGGTCGGGTGCCGCGATTGGCACTCAGCACTTGACAGTGCTAGCAGCCCTTCACATATAGGCGCTGCGTCGACCGGAACCCGAAGTCCGGCGGTGCATGCAACCACGGGCGGGCCTGCCGCTTCATCGGCGCACGGTCCTGTCCCATGGACCCTTTACAGAGACATCGATCAACCATTCGCATCATGAGGGTTACCCATGACTTTCCGTCCCTTGCATGACCGCGTTGTCGTCAAGCGCGTCGAGGAGGACACCAAGACCGCTGGCGGCATCATCATTCCCGACACGGCCAAGGAAAAGCCCCAGCAGGGCGAAGTTGTCGCCGTCGGGCCCGGCGCCCGCGACGAGCAGGGCAAGGTTGCCCCCCTGGACGTGAAGCCCGGCGACCGCGTGCTGTTCGGCAAGTGGTCCGGCACCGAGGTGAAGATCGATGGCGAGGATCTCCTGATCATGAAGGAGAGCGACATCCTCGGCATCCTCGAAGGCAAGGCGTCGGCCAAGAAGGCCGCCTGAGACACCCCCCTGATATCGAACGGAGTGCCGACACATGGCAGCTAAAGACGTAAAGTTTTCCCAGGACGCGCGCGAGCGGATGCTGCGCGGCGTCGACATCCTCGCCAACGCCGTGAAGGTGACGCTGGGTCCCAAGGGCCGCAACGTCGTGATCGAGAAGAGCTTCGGCGCGCCGCGCATCACCAAGGACGGCGTCACCGTCGCCAAGGAGATCGAGCTCGAGGATAAGTTCGAGAACATGGGCGCGCAGATGCTGCGCGAGGTGGCGTCCAAGACCGCCGATCTCGCCGGCGACGGCACCACCACCGCGACCGTCCTCGCCCAGGCGATCGTCAAGGAAGGCGCGAAGTCGGTTGCCGCCGGTGCCAACCCGATGGACCTGAAGCGCGGCATCGACATGGCCGTCCAGGCGGTTGTCGAGGAGCTCAAGGCCAAGGCGAAGAAGGTCACCTCCAACGAGGAGATCGCCCAGGTCGGCACCATCTCGGCCAACGGCGACACGGAGATCGGCTCCAAGATCGCCGAGGCCATGAAGAAGGTCGGCAACGAGGGCGTGATCACGGTCGAAGAGAGCAAGAGCCTCGAGACCGAGCTCGATGTCGTCGAGGGCATGCAGTTCGACCGCGGCTATCTCTCGCCCTACTTCATCACCAACGCCGACAAGATGATCGCGGAGCTCGAGAGCCCCTACATTCTCATCCACGAGAAGAAGGTTTCCGGCCTGCAGTCCATGCTGCCGGTGCTCGAGGCCGTGGTGCAGACGGGCAAGCCCCTTCTCATCATCGCTGAGGACGTCGAGGGCGAGGCGCTCGCAACCCTCGTCGTCAACAAGCTGCGCGGCGGCCTCAAGGTCGCGGCCGTCAAGGCTCCGGGCTTCGGCGACCGCCGCAAGGCCAT
>ERZ869909.2326-NODE-2326-length-12810-cov-95.398099_pt1 | contig 12810 bp, 11 predicted proteins | sample MGYA00520892_ERZ869909 | MGnify/ENA primary metagenome ERZ869909 (study PRJEB32215, sample SAMEA104723947) | bioreactor metagenome | biome: bioreactor; feature: anaerobic bioreactor; material: water | place: China | collected 2015-03-12 ... | reverse complement strand
AGGCCGATGGCCCAGTGGGCCACCTTGACCCCGAAGGTGATCGGCAGCGCCTGCTGCATCAGGGTGCGCCCCACCATCACCGTCCCGGCATGGGCCTGCATCAGGGGAAGCGCCGCGGTGCGGCAGCGCTGCAGCAGGGCGTCCAGGGCCGCCAGGCGCGGCTTGATCAGCAGCATCAGGGCGGAGTCCACCACGTCCTGGCTGGTGGCGCCCTGGTGGAAGTAGCGCTTGAGTTCGGCGGGCAGTGCCGCCCTGCCCTGCTTGACGAAGGGAATCGCCGCATTGCCGCCGCTGGCGATTCCCGCCCCGATGGCTTCGCTGTCGAAGCGGTGCCCCTCGAGGAGCTGACGCATCTGCGCACTCGACCCGTCGGGAACGGCACCGCTTGCTTCCTGGACCTCGGCCAGGGCCAGTTCGAAGGCCAGCATGGCCTGGACCATGGCCTCGGCGTTGCACTCGGCCAGGGCCGATGCGCTCATGAAGGGATGCTGCAGCAGGCGGGCGGGCATGGGGGTCTCTCCGGGTCTGAATGGGGGGCGCGAACCGACTAAAGCCCAAGGTCGCACAAGTGTTCGCAATTCGAACACTATGCTAGATTGGGGCGTGGATTCGAGCAACACGACCAAGGAAAGACCGGATGGCAAGCGCAGCACAGGATGAGGTACTGAGCCCCGAGGATCGCGACTTCGTGACCGCCCTGGCGAGCGGCCTGGAGGTCATTCTCGCCTTCGACGAGGAGCACCCGCGCATGACCCTCAGCGAAGTGGCGGCGCGCACCGGCATGAACCGTGCCCGGGCCAGGCGCTTCCTGCTGACCCTGCACGCCCTGGGCTATGTGCGCAAGGAGCAGCGCGTCTTCGAGCTGGCCCCCAGGGTGCTGCAGCTGGGCTATGCGTTTCTCTCCGCCAACAACTACCGCAGCGTGATCCAGCAGGTGCTGGAGGATATCACCCGTGAGAGCGGCGAGTCCTCGTCGCTGGGCGTGCTGGATGGCGAGGAGGTCACCTACGTGGCCCGCTCCTCGTCACGCCACCGCCTGATGGCGATCACCCTCTCGGTGGGCACCCGCCTGCCGGCCGCCTACACCTCCATGGGCCGCGTGCTGCTGGCCCAGCTGCCCGACGGGGAACTGGATGCCTGGCTCGAGCGCGCCGTGCTGGAGCGGCATACCGAGAAGACCATCACCGACAAGGCCGAGCTCAGAAAGTGCATCCTGCAGGTGCGCCAGCAGGGCTACGCCATCGCCGACCAGGAGCTCGATTCTGGGCTGCGCTCCATCGCCGTGCCGGCCTTCGACGCCAACGGCAAGCTGCTGGGCGCCATCAACATCAGCACCAATGCCGCCCGGGTCAGCCACGAGACCCTGATGGGACAGTACCTGACGCTTCTGCAACGAAAGACCCGCGAGATTCGCGAATCGGTGATCTGAGTGTCAACGCTGCGGGCCCTGCCTGCGAGAGGGTCAATGGACGCTGCCGATAAAACAAGTGCTCAAATTACTAATACGCAACCGACAAAAACGATTCTTTTATTACGTCAAAGAAGAAATTTTTCAAGACCCAGTCGCTAAACAATATCACAGACATTTGATTGGCCAGGGTCAAGTTATAAAAACTCCGCCAGCACTGCATCTCAGTTTAGCAAATTAAACCTCGCAGAGCTGCTACTTTTCTCATACATAAACTGTCTTACCAGACACTCAACTTTCAGCAGGACGGAAAGATAAGGCGCCCTCAAAGAACAAGCAAAAAACGCGACAGCTCAAGTACGATGTTGCGGTGGCTTACTATTATCTCCATATCTCGGCTAAAAACCATGCCGACATCTGAAGTGACTCCCTCAAGAGCTGCACAGGCTATAGTGCAGCGATCAGGAGGATGAGATGAGCAACGAACCCACCGTCAAACTCTGGACCGCGAAGCGCACAGCCGCCGTGGTCATGGACATCTTCAAGGGCAAGACCACGGTCGCTGAAGTGGCGTTGGAAGAGGCCCTGGTACATCGGTTTGGCGCGCTGGGCCGCATTCATCAACCGTTAGCCCTGCGCTCCGACAAATGGCCTCGTCTTCAGCAGTCGGGACTATACGGCGACGGTTAAGGCCTACGGGCTCACTCAGGAATTCACGACGCCCTACACCTCGAAGAAAAACGGGCTGGTAGAGCGCTTCGTCCGGTCATTGAAGGAAAAATACATCTGGCAGCATCGGTACGAATCGTTGGGACAAGCCCGAGCGCTGATCGGGCGCTGGATCAGGTACTACAACGAAGAGCGGCCACATCAGTCCCTGGGTTATGTGGCACTCCGGGCACAACCGGCATTAGCCGCGTAGGGTGTGCAAAAACCAGGGGGTCATTACAACCCTGCATTAGAGGCGCCAGATTAAGAGGAAATACTACACCATGATCAAGAAATTGCTCAAGAAAAAACAAGATAACGAACTAAGAAGAAAGAAAATAAACCGAGTTGTCGGCAAGCAACAACAGAGCACCTCGCGCCCCCTCCCAGAAGCAAAAACTAGAGATTATTTATTAAAATAATATATAAAAACTCTGCTTATAAGAAAAAACCAGATCATAGTAATCAAAATTAGATGATGGGCTGCACACACTACAACTCAAGAATTACCCAACTTATCCGCGCATCTAGGCTGGCCATTATAAGCCAAATGGAATTTTTAATAAAAGGAATTCAGATCGACTAGTTAAGCCTACGGAATAGCATTAGGATCAGAAAAACTCCCAGTAAGGAAGCGCTCGTAGTTACTGCCCAGGTCCATTGCCACCCGCCCACCGCCATGGCGACGCCACCGACTAATGGAGGCCCAGCAAATTGACCAAGCGAAGACCACTGTTGCATCAAGCCAATCGTAGCAGACACAGTGTGCTCACCCGGAGCAACACGAATTGCCATTGAAAACAATGCCCCGGGAATAACACCCCCCACCGCTGAGAAACTAAGCACCGCAAAGAATCGTAGCAACGGCAAACTCTCGGTGACACTGGAAAAAGCCAGCATGGAACTCAAGGCCATGAAAAAAAAACCACCGACTAGAAGGCTACGAGGGGCGTAACCGCGATGCATCAAGAGACCACCACAACAATTCCCAGCGACATTAACCAAAGCAACAGCGGAAGTTAAAACACCAATCAAGCCGCCAGAAAAGCCCGCCTGGGTGTACAAAGTAGGCAAAAAACCTACCACAGAAAGCCACTGACTAGAGTACAGAGAAAAAATGATCGCGACCAACCAAGGGCCGGGGGCCTTAAGCGTCGCAGTAAGGCTTTGCCGCCACCCGAATTGCTTAGAACCAGCTAAATCACATTGACGACACGGATCGGCAGGAATTTTCTGCATGACTATCACTGCAATTCCAAAGGTGAGAAATGACAAAAACCACCACAAACCCTCCCATCCAAGTTGCTCGATAAACCAAGGCCCCAACAGCAAAGCAAAGCCGGTCCCTAACCCCATATACCCACCCCAAAAACCAAGCTGCCTGCTTAAATTTTGCGGTGCAACTAGGCGACGTATCAACCCCGGCGCTGGCAATACAATCAGCAAAAAGCCAAGTCCTTCGAGCGCTCTTAAGAACAATAAAGAATATACACTTTTTACGCCACCCCCGGCGATGCTCGCTAGCATGATAATTATCAGACCAGATAGTAAGCTACGCCTCAGTCCTATTCTGTCAGCAGCCAAGCCTACAAATAGACCTATCGTCATACCAGCCAACTGCACTAGAGCTAATAGAAAGCCGGCTTCAATCATATTTATCGACAAGGTCGCTTCAAGCGCAGGAATGGCAGAAGCTAATTTAGCCTGATGCATGGCTGCGACAATTCCGGACAAAATGATAATTTGCTCTCTAGCCACGCAATACTCTCCCATACCTGCCATTACCGCTACAGCCAGTGTATAATATGGCTTTCTCGAATTTACCAGCCGAAACCACCCACATCGAAACGAGAAGGCCTGCCCCCATGCGTACCCAACAAACCCGAGTGCTGATGAAACTGCGTGACATGATCCTCAAGGGTGAATTTGCGCCCGGCGAGCGCTTAGCCGAAATCCCTCTGGCAGAACGCATGGATGCCTCCAGGACGCCTGTGCGCTTGGCTTTGGCAGCGTTAGAGCATGAAGGGCTGATCGAGCCTATGGCTGGCGGCGGCTACCGGATGCGTGGTTTTACTCGAAAAGAAGTACGAGACTCTATCCAGCTACGAGGCGTACTAGAGGGAACTGCGGCACGCCTGCTTGCAGAAAAAGGTGCTTCTCGAGAATTACTAAGGCAACTTGAGGCTTGCCTTGACATTGGCGACAATTCCGTCAACAAGGAAACAATGGAACTAGACGACTACGCAGCCTATGCAAAAATGAACCAGCGATTTCACGAACTTATTATAAATGGGTCAGAAAATATGGCGGTGGCGCGCACGATCGACATACTCAATGGCCAGCCTTTCGCTTCTGCCAGCGCTATGTTACCAATGCAATCCTCACTGGATGTGGGACACCGGTGGATGCAGTACGCACAAATGCAACATCACGCTCTATTACAAGCCATAAAAAATGGTCAAGGTGGACGCGCACAGGCACTCGGGCAAGAGCATGTGGAAATTGCCTTGTGGAATTTTGACATTGCATCGAAAAGCCCTAAAAAAGTAGAAAGCATGCTTCCCAGCATCCGGCTGCTCGAATCAGAAGGCGACCTATAATAGGCCGCCGGTATAGCAGACCGCATAAATTTGATATATTTTAATAAATCCCCAACCATTGGGGCAATATCAGAACTAAAGCTGGAAACAGTAATAAGATGGCCAACCTGACAAAATCGGCAAGAACAAATGGCATCGTTCCATACATCACATCCCGTAACGAAATACTGGGGGCCACGCTTCTGATTATAAACAGATTCATGCCCACAGGAGGTGTAATCAAGCCAATCTCTACAGCAACAACGGCAAGAATGCCAAACCAAATCGGATCGATGCCAACCTCGATGATCAAAGGATAAAAAATCGGAACAGTTAAAAGAATTATCGCCAGACTATCCATAAACAGCCCGAAGATAATAAAAAAACCAAGAATAATGACGAGAACTTGCCACGGCGGAAGATTAAGGTCTCGAATAAAACCAACAAGCTCAAAAGTAATTTGTGAGACCGACAGAAGGTAACCAAATACTTCAGCACCAATGATGATCAGAAAAATGGTAGCAGAGGTATGTATGCTTGATTTCACCGCCGATACAAAACCACTAAACCGCATACCCCTATATATAGCAAAAAGCAATGCCAGAAAGGCACCAGCCCCAGCCGCTTCAGTTGGAGTAAACAAGCCGCCATAAAGGCCACCCATTACAGTGAGAAACAACACTAATACTGGGATACCTTTCGCTATAGCCTGAAGTATTGTCAAATTATCAGATGATGCTATTTCCGTCCGACCTGGATTCCGCTTGACCAAAATTACCACAGTGACGCAGTACAATATAAACGCCAACACCCCTGGGATAAGGCCGGCCATAAACATAACACTTACCGACTGCTCCGTAATCAGAGCATAAAGCAACAAAGCAATGCTCGGCGGTATCATAATACCAAGAGTTCCCCCTGCCGCCAAAGTGCCAGCAGCCAAACGGGGTGAGTAACCACTAGATAGCATCTCTGGCACCGCTACCCGAGCCATGGTGGCGGCAGTGGCAAGTGAAGAGCCCGACACTGCAGAAAAAGCGCCACATGCTGATACAGACGCCAGTGGTAGACCGCTTCGCCAACGGCGCAGCAACCGGCGAGACGCAGTAAAAAGATCGCCAGACAAGCCTGATTGAACCGCGAGATTACCCATTAATAAAAATAATGGAATCATGGTAAACGAATAACGCCTCGCCACATCAAGAGGTGCAGTTTCCAAAACGGCAAGTGCAACATCAAAACCAATAATCCAGCCAAAACCAACTATACCTGACACAATCATGGCGATAGCGATAGGAGCACGCAGGCCAATCATGAGGAACAGCAGTCCGATCGAAACAAAACCGATCATCTGCGGGCTTAAATAGGGCATATCACCGCCTCTAAAAGAATTTAATAAACAGTTTCTATACGAACGAAAACTATCGCCTGCGCAGTGAAACCCAAACTGCGACCAAGGACAATGATAAAGTAGCCACTACTATATATCCGTAAAACAAATACAAAGGCATATCCAAGTCCTGAGTGCCATGCCCTCTTTGAAAAGCTGACACCATTTGACCCCAGTTCTGATAAGCGATCACAAATGCAATAAGGGCGGTTACCAGAAGCCAGAATCGATCTAATAAAGACTTGACAAATATAGGAAGCTTTTCAGTGAACAGGTCGACGCTAACAAGTCCGGTTGTTACGGCCCGCGGCAAGGAAGCGAAAACTAGGACCAGCAACGAATACGAAGCGAGCTCAATCGCTCCAGGAAAAGTCCAATCTAACCCACCATTAGTAATTGCATATAACATACGAGTCAAGATGCGACTAGCAACAACAAACATCATTAAAGTCATGGACAGTGCAGCGACGAAATCACAGCATCGAATCAAATATTTCATAAAACAAGCCTCAGATAACCACTAAGATTCGGGGCATCTTAGAAGCTATATCGGGAGGATTCTCCCGATATAGCACAACAACAGCTTTGATATATCACTAAACCGCGAATATAACTGAAGCTAAATGTCACCCGAATCCAGCATCAATCGGCACTCGTCGACGTAGCCAACAAAGGCGTCATATACAGCCTTGGCAGGCAAACCACGTGACTCTAATTCATCCAAATAAGCATCCGCAACACGTTCGGCAGCAGCTTCCCATTGAGCACGCTCCTCATCGGTCAAGATATGCAGAGTGCCACTTTCCAGCATTTTTTCTTTTGCCGCTTCATCGGCTGCATCGTACCCGCGACCTGCAGCGAGCGCGCCTGCCATACCTGAGTGTTGTTGCAATGCAGAACGTTGTGCATCAGACAGCCGGTCATAAGCGCTCTGGTTCATCGTTTTTACAAAGGCTAGTGAGTAAAGCCCTACATCAGTATAGTGATTAACGACTTCATCAGCACGGAAGCCTACAACTGCTTCCCATGGCAGCAAAAATCCATCAATAACACCGCGCTGGGTCGCCTCATATACTTCTGGAGCGGGCATTCCTACTGGCTCGGCACCTAGTTCTCTTAGCAGCCCACCGATCACAGAGGTTGGCTGGCGAATCTGTAATCCGCGCATATCGGACAAGCTAGTCACAGCCTTGTCGGAAGTAAACAGATGGCCAGGGCCATGCACATGTACATAGAGCACCTGAGTTTCCGAGTACTCATCGTCCAACACTCCACTCTCGTAAAGCTTCTGGAAACCACAGGAGCCAATTTCTGCAGTATCAAATAAGCCTGGCAATTCCACAATTTGGCTAAGCGGAAAGCGATTGGCTGTATAACCTTGAACAGTCCAAGTGATGTCTGCAATGCCGCGCCGCGCATTGTCATACCCCTCGACCGCAGAGCCCAAAGTTTGTGCAGGAAAAACGCGAAACGACAAGGTGCCATCGCTGTCTTCCTCGATCGATTTTGCCCAACCGTCGAACATAATGCTATGTTGCCATGAACCAGCCGGCATGAAGTGTGCCAAGCGTAAATTCTGTGCCGCCACGTTTCCTGCGCTGAACATCATTGCGACTGCACTGCTTGCGGCCAAAGTCTTTATAGCTTTCATTGTAAATCTCCTAATGCCTAGTCAAGGAAAAAATTGTTTTTCTTTTGCGAGACATCGACTCATGAATCTTATTTTGCTTTAGCCTCGCAAATACTTACACACACACACGCTATTCTTTTCTAAGAAAGCTCTTAAGCTTGACGTCTGTATCTTCCAAGTGAGTCACTTCAATAGAAATTTTTTCTTCAATCAACTTTCTGGCAACCATATGGTCTGCCGGCGAATTAATGCTGAACGCTGAAACTATTCGTGATTGATGCATGCCAAATAACGAAAACTTCTGCGCACGAACATCACCGCGGATAACAAATTTTTCACTCCCTCGATACAGACCGGCTATTTGTAGTTTAAAGTCGTGCTGATCGCTCCAGAACCAGGGAACAGCTTTATAAGGCTCCGGCTTACCCACAACAAGACTGGCTGCAGCGCGTGCTAAATCGCGAGTGGCCTGTATGGATTCTAAAAGCAAGGGTTGTTCCGGATCTGCCGCAAACGGGTTAGGAAAGGCGGCACAATCGCCGGCAGCCACAATACGTTCAACCGAGGTGTTCCCAAGTCCATCGGTTACAATTCCTCTAGCGCAACGCAGGCCTGCAGCTTCTGCCAATTGCTGGTTTGGCTCTGCACCAACCCCTATGACCACCTGATCACAGTCTATCGGCTCCCCATTGTTAATAATGACTGACATCGTGCCATCCAAGTTAACCTTAATCTCCTTGGCACTGCAGTTTAGTCGTATAGACACACCCTCCTGTTTATGCCTGGCCATCAAGAACATCCCCAGAGCATGAGGTAAAGCACGCCGTAGTATACCTGAAGAAGCTTCCAACACAGTTACTTCTAGGCCAAGTTGCCGACACACGCTTGCTACCTCAAGGCCAATAAATCCTCCGCCAATTACGCAAATTCGCGTAGAATCAATCAGCTTTTTCTTCAACTTCTTTGCATCAGTAAGCGTACGCAAATAGTGGACGTTCGGCAATGTCTCACCGGGAATGGAGAGTCTTCTCGGGCGTGCACCAGTACAAAGAGCAAGCCAGTCATATGGCTCTGACAACCCATTAGAATATTGCACCTCTCGCCGCTTAGGATTAATGGCTACAACTTCTTTTCGCAAATGCAAGTCTATCTGCTTATCACGATAGAAGCTATCGCCCACCAGAGGTAAACCCGCTGCATCTAGCTTACCGCTAAGGTAGCTCTTCGAGAGTGGCGGCCGTTGGTAAGGCGGATGATCTTCATTACTGATCATGGTGATCTCACCGGCAAAGCCAAACTCACGTGCGCTGGAGGCCATCTGCAGTGCAGCATATGAACCCCCAACTATTAGCAGGCGCTGTGAGGTCATTAGACTTGCGCCTCGGGAATAGACACTGTTAGATCAGCCGTATCCTCTGACAATATTAACTGGCAACTCAAGCGACTACCATCCAAACGCTGAGAAATGGTGCAGTCGAGCATTTCGTCTTCAAGCTCGTCGGCTGGCGAGAGCTTAGATAAATCTGCAGTACTAACGTAAACATGACACGTTGCACATGAGCAACTGCCACCACACTCCGCTTCAATACCTGGTATATTATTCTGAATGGCAGCAGCCATCACACTCGTTCCGGCTTTCACCTCGACCGTTTTAGAGCTACCATCCAGTTGCACAAAAGTTACTTTTGGCATATTCACCTCTCAAAACATATCCAAGTATTCACGCGCTTCCCACTCCGTAACTTCCAAATTAAAGCGCTCTATTTCTGCTTCTTTAATATGACAATAATAGCCAACAAATTCATTGCCAAAGCACTCATGAATCATGCTGTCAGCACGTAATGCATCCAGCGCATCGTTAAGGTTTGTCGGCAGCTTTACCGCTTCTGACTTGTAGGGTTCATCAGCTGAAGGAGGCGCAAGCATCTGATGTGTGATGCCACTCAAGCCTGCATAGGCTTGAGATGCTATGTACAGATAGGGGTTGGCAGCTGGCTCGCCCACACGGTTTTCAATTCGAGATCCCGGGTCTCCGGGACCACCTAGAACACGTAGCATCGCTCCGCGATTATCCCGCCCCCAAGCTGCACGGTCTGGAGCAAGGGACATGGGACGGTAACGCCGATAACCATTTATAGTTGGCGTAGAGAAAGCGGTGCATCCTGGCGCATGGTGCAATAAACCAGCAAGAAACTGCTCACCTACTGGACTCAGTATGCGGTCATCGCGCTCTGGGATAAATAGGTTCTTGTTATTGTCGAGCCCTGTTAAAGATTGATGTAAGTGCCAACCGCTCGACATTGCATTAGGAATAGCCGGCCGGCACATGAAACTAGCTAATAACCCACGCCGCTGGCATACCTGCTTCAGCGCAGTGCGAAGCAATACCATGTTATCAGCAGCTTGGAGGGCAGTAGTAGGACCAAAAGTCAACTCGAACTGACTCGGACCATACTCGATTTCAAGAGATCTCAGTGGTAGCTCTAAGTCAATCAAAGTATCGTGAAATAGCTCCATGACCTCGCTGACACTATCGTAGCGTTCCTCAGTTAGGTATTGATAACCGTGGGACATTAAGCCGATTTCTGGAGCTTTACCTGGCTGGCCTGAGTCTGCCAGTTCCATCCGATCATTCAGTCGCCTGAACACATGAAATTCTACCTCCAGTCCCGTGATATAATTGTAGCCCTGTTCAGCCAAGCATGCGGTTGCTCGCTTCAGGTGGCGACGTACACCCAAGGGGCTGACCTTACCGTTATTCATATATGGGTCGCATAATATCCAGCAAGTATTCCGAGCCCAGGGCAAGCGCTTTACTGTAGATGGGTCAGGGACCATAACGAAATCTGCCGCCCCTTCCATACCAGCAAAACCGAAACCACCACCTCGGCTGAACACTGGAAATACCGTTTTGTGAGAGGTGTCCTTCGCCAGCAGTGTCGTGGTCATATTTACTCCAGTTCGAAAAGCAGACTCCGCCGCCTCCCGAACCAGAGTTTTCCCTCTAAGCTGTCCGTGCTGATCTGGAAATACAAAACGCACAAACTCGGTTCCATCTTTACGCCACTGCGCAATAATCGAGTCGATCCGCTTACGTTCGTCATCGCTGTACAGGCCATGCTGTTCAATGAAACACGCCATGATAATCAGCCTTTATTAACCAGACCTGCCGCCCATGAGCACTCCATACGACGCTTCAGATCGGCCGTCTTCCAATAATCATCGACTTCGGAATTATCAGTCACACCGTCAATTGAGGGCGGCCCCACCAAGGCTGCAGCCTGCTCTTCATCAACGACCATCAGCGGCTTTTCACCTCCCTTATGCTTTTCAATAGCTTTAATCAGCATGCGGCGGTAGGCTTTAATTCCTTTGTCAGTCGTCCCTAAATGCTCGCGAGTCCTGTCCTGAATAGGACCCTGCGATTCGATAGCCCACTGGTCATGCACATTAATATCATGACCCATGCCGGTATATGTTTGAGTTAATTGCTCATCGATATCGTAACCGTAGTTATTTCGTTTGTTTCGACGAGATGTGTAATCCGGTAGTTCGTAAAGCTCGAGACGTTGCTCGCGCATTTGCTGTTTGTTGACCGGCTCAGTAAAGCTAGTAAAAAATGCATACCAATAGCAGTTATAGTCGTCGATAGGGACATGCCACTGAGTGATGGTCATCTCCGAGCTCATTGGAATAACAAACGCTTGCGGAAAGAACAGGTTAGTTACCCGAACATGTGTTTGATGTAAACCTAGCTTACGCAATGCCGTTAAGCGCATTCCATATTCTGTGGGCTCGACGTCTATGCTCGGTCGGTCATATTCTCGCAACACTTTGGTAATCGGCATATCCGAATCCGCTGATGCGCCGCGAAACTGCTTACCATAACTTTCAGAGGTATCTTCGTCTTCAAAGAAGCGATGCAAAAACGATGCATGCGCCGGATCAATACCAACTTCAAGTGCTTGGAGCCAATTGCACTCTAGCTTCCCCTTAAAGGCAAACACATGGCTGTCCGGCGCCACAAAACAATCGAAATTAGGAAATGCGGGAGGATTACCTTCACCCAGATAACCGAAAATCATCCCATTCTTCTCGACGACAGGGTAGGTTTTTTGCTTTATGCGCGTACAGAGTTTGCTGCCCTCAGGTTCGGCCGGCGTTTCTAGACAATTACCATTGGCATCGAATACCCAACCATGAAATGGACATCGCAGCCCCCCCGCCTCAAGGCGACCAAAGGAAAGGTCCGCACCGCGGTGAGGGCAGTCCCTGTCCATTAACGATAGCCGCCCCTGCTCATCTCTAAACAGCACCAGCTCTTGGCCCATCAGGGTAACAGGGCGCACCGGGCGCTTCCCCTCCAACTCATCGCAGAGCGCAACTGGTTGCCAATACTGGCGCAACAGCTCGCCTGCCGGGGAACTGGCACCGACACGGGTAATAAGGTCGTTTTTCTCTGCACTAATCATTTCTGCCTCTCTTACCTGTTAGTCTCTTTGCACACACTGGATACTATTGCATGCAACAGCGTGCTTGACAACCGCAAAGGCGACCATAATGCCACCGGTCTAGCCATAGACAGCCACGACTCAATATCGGCAAAAAGCGTGCCAAAAAGCACACGCGCCATCGTTCTTTAGTTAAATTTTCTATTTTATGGCTACTTTCTAGGTTTCTTTTCTGGAAATTGCTTAAAATATCTTCTGTCGATCACGAGTGGATCAGTGCTGAAACAGATCAGTGAGGCGCATCAACGCCCAGATGACTCAAGTGCACTGCCCAGCTTGCTCCAAAATTGTACTTTTGGGATGCATCCTCTCACCATTTGAGTGCATTACACGAAAGTATATGTGGCAAAATGCCTGCAACTTATAGTTCGCATGCACGCGCCATGGTGATTTCTAGTGCACCGAAGGAAGTAGCACATATTTTTATCCCATTGATTTATCAATATAAATATCTCAGTCGACACGAAGGAATACGACATGACCGACTCTACCCTCCGGGCTCTTTCAGGCTCTTCGTCGTTGGGTGTGGAATTCGCCCCCTGAGCTGGGCCAGGATATGGCCTCCACGACGACAGGAGGCATGG
>ERZ869909.2325-NODE-2325-length-12817-cov-4.777080_pt1 | contig 12817 bp, 11 predicted proteins | sample MGYA00520892_ERZ869909 | MGnify/ENA primary metagenome ERZ869909 (study PRJEB32215, sample SAMEA104723947) | bioreactor metagenome | biome: bioreactor; feature: anaerobic bioreactor; material: water | place: China | collected 2015-03-12 ... | reverse complement strand
AGCCGGTGGCGGCGTTGATCGAGCCGCCCTCGGCCTCGATGCGCTGGAGCACCGGCAGCATCTCGCTCCAGTCCTCTTCCCAGATCGAGACCGGCACCAGATCGAAGATCGAGCGATAGCGCGCCTCGCTCTCGCGCAGGGCATCGTTCTGGCGGCTGCGCTCGATGGCCAGGCGCACATAGCGCCCCACCCGGTCGATGAAGGCCTGTTCCTCGCGCGTCGGGCGGCGGGGGCGGTCGTAGTAAAGCGCAAAAGTGGCCAATACCGCGCCGTCCTTGCCGATCACCGGTGTTGACCAGCAGGCGGCCAGCCCATACTGGCGCGCGATTTCGACAAAGGGCGCCCAGAGCGGGTCGGCGGCGATATCCTCGACGATCACCTGCGCGCGCCGGAAGGCCGCCGTGCCGCACGAACCCACGCCTTCGCCGATCGCCAGCCCGTCCACGATCCGGTTATAGGATTCCGGCAGCGCCGGCGCGGCGGCGTGGCGCAGCTTGCCATCGACAATGAGCTGGATCGAGCTGCGGGCATCGGGTTGCAGTCGGTCCACAACGGTGGCGATGGTGTCCAGAATGGTGAAGAGCGACCGGCCGGCGCTGATTGCATCGAAGACTTGCGCCTCCAGCATGCGCAACTCCTGATCGCGCCAGCGCTCGGAAATGTCATGGGTGACGCTGAGCACGGCATAGGGTTTGCCCGCCTCGTCCTTCATCGGGGTTGCGCGCGACAGCATCCAGCGTTGGGCGCCGCGCAGTCCCCTGACGCGGAACACCGCCTGTTCGCTGCGCCCCTCAAGCGCGGCGCGGTGCAGATCCTCGAAAGCCTCGATATCGTCGGGATGGACCAGCGATCCGATCCGCTTGCCCAGCACCTGCTCGGCGCTCTCGGCCTCGACCATGCGCAGCCCGGCGGGGTTCATCTGCATGAGGTTCCCCTCGGGCGAGACGAGCTTCACGCATTCCGGTTCGCTTTCATGGATGGCGCGCAGCTGCGCCTCGCTGGCGCGCAGGGCCTCATCGGCGGTGATACGGTCATGGATATCGAACAGGCTGCCATACCAGCGTTGCACGGCGCCGGCCTCATCGAGCGCCGGGCGGGCGGCGGCCAGATGCCAGCGGTGATCCTTGCCGCCGGCCCGTTGCAGGCGCAGTTCGACCTCATAGGGCTCGCCGGTTTCCAGCGCACCGGCCCAGACCTGGCGCATGTGCTCGCGATCCTCGGGGTGGATGGCCCGCACCCAGCCGTCGTGGTGCAGATCGGCCTCACGCAGCCCGGTCTGTTCATAGAAGCGCCGCGACAGGAAGTTGACCTTGCCATCGGGCCCGGCGATCCAGACCATATGCGGCAGGTGCTCGGCCATTTCGAGGGCATCGGTGGGCAAAGGCGGGGTAATCGACTTACGGGTCAAATGGGTCTCCGTGGGTCCGGCGGCGCGGGAAGGGCGGCGCGGGCGCGGGGGCCGCTGATGGGTACTGGCTCAATGCTTGCAGAGTTCAGCAAAGCCACGCGGTATTCAAGAAAATTCTGGCGCCATTGCAACCGCAGGGAGATTGACGCCACCCGGCTTCAGGCGCCGGGCAGCAGGCTCAGCGGTGCTTCCAGCCCCACCGGCGCGTCAAAGCGCAACAGGCCACGCGCCTCCAGATCGATCAGATGCGCCAGCACATTGCGCTCGGCGGCGGGCAGCATCATGGCGGGAATATCGGTATAGACCGCGCGCGTGACGTTGCGTGCGCTGTCGGCCCCGCCGGCGATGGCGGCACGGATCGCCGCTTCGCGCGTCAGCCGATGGGCGCGCAACTCGCGGATACGCGCCGGGCCATCAGCGACCGGCGCGCCATGGCCGGGATAAAGCCGGGCCGGCCCCAAAGCCTCCAGCTTGTCGAGGCTGGCCATGAAATCGGTCAGGTCGCCATCGGGCGGCGAGACAAGGCTGGGCGCCCAACCCATCACCTGATCGCCGGTAAACAGTGCCTGCCCCCAGTGAAAACACAGATGATTGCCGAAATGCCCCGGCGTATGCAGCACCCGCAGCGCCAGCCCGCCGATATCGAGGCTCTCGCCATCACCCAGCGCCGCATCGGGGGCAAAGCCGGTATCCACGCCTTCACCGCCGCCGATTCCCACGCCGTCCTGGGCCAGAAGCCCCCGCATGCGTGGCGAGCGCCCGGCATCGGCGGGGCCGAAGGCCAGCACCGGGGCGCCGGTGGCCTCGGCCAGCGGGCGGGCGCCGGGCGAATGGTCCAGATGCGCATGGCTGACCAGAATGCGGCTGATGCGCTCGCCCGGTTCCAGTGCCGCCAGGAGTGCGCGCAGATGCGCCGGGTCGGCCGGGCCGGGGTCGATCAGCGTCACCGCGCCTTCGCCCAGCAGGTAGCTGTTGGTGCCCTGCGCGGTCATCGGCGAGGGGTTGGGCGCCAATACCAGCCGCAGCCCCTCGGCCAGCACCATCGGTTGACCGGCAAGCGGGTTGAAAGCGGCGTCATTCTGGTTCACGGCGGGTCTCGTCATTCGGGGGCGGGCTGCCTAGAGTAAGCACATGATCGCGCAGATGCTCAAATCCATTCTGCCGCGCGGCCTGTTCTGGCGGGCCGTGCTGATCCTTGTCGTGCCGGTGGTGACGATCCTGCTGGTGGTCTCGGTGGTTTTCGTGCAGCGCCATTACGAGGGCGTGGCACAGCAGATGACGGCGAATTTCGCCCGCACCGCGCTCTATCTGCATGGCCAGATCGAAGCCGCGCCCGATGCCGAGGCCGCCGATGCCCGGGCCGAGGCGCTGGCGCTGGCCTTCGGCATCAGGCTCCGGCCCGATGAGCCAATGATGCCGCGCGAGGCGCCGGCGCCGTTTTATGACCTCAACGCCCGGCTGGTGCCGCATTATCTGCTGGAGGCGCTGGCGGCTCAGGGGCTCACGGATATGGCGGTGGGAACGCGGCGCGGTGCGGTCTGGCTGGCGCTGCCGACGCGGCACGGGGGCTATGTGATCGAGACGCCGCTGGCGCAGGTTTCGGCCAGCAACCCGCATCAGCTGCTGGTGGTCATGCTGCTGGCCGGGGCGCTCATGTCGCTGGTTTCGCTGATCTTTCTGAAGAATCAGGTGCGCGCCATCGCCCGTCTGGCCCGCGCCGCCGAGGCTTTCGGGCGTGGCCAGAACCTGCCCTATGTGCCCTTCGGCGCCACCGAGGTGCGCGCCGCCGGGCAGGCTTTCGTCGAGATGCGCAGCCGTATCGAGCATCATATCGAGCAGCGCACGCTGATGCTTTCGGGGGTCAGCCATGATCTGCGCACGCCGCTCACCCGCATCAAGCTGGCGCTGTCGATGCTGGACCATGAGCCCGAGGCGGCGGCGCTGCTGGCCGATGTGCGCCAGATGGAGGCGCTGATCGACCGTTTTCTGGATTTCGCCCGCGCCGATGTCACCGAACTGCCCGAGCCGGTCGATCTGCGCGCGCTGGTGGGGGAGCGGGTGGCGCTGGCGGCGCGTGGCGGGCAGGCGGTGGCGCTGACTGACGGGCCGGATACCGGCGCGCTGCCACTGCGCCGGGCGCTTTTCACCCGGGCGCTGGACAATGTGATCGACAATGCCGCGCGCTATGCAAACCGCGCCGAGTTGCGCATCGAGGATCGCGGCGCGGAACTGGTGGTGATCATCGAGGATGACGGGCCGGGCATCGCGCCGGAACAGCGCTCGGACGCGTTCAAACCCTTCGTGCGGCTCGATGCGGCGCGCGGCATGCAGGCGGACAGCGGCGCCGGGCTGGGGCTGGCGATTGCCGCCGATGCGCTGCGCAGCCATGGCGGGCGGGTGGAACTGGGTGCCGGCCAGAGCCCGGGGCTGGGCGGGCTGGCGGTGCGGCTGGTGCTGCCGCGCAACCCGCTGCAACGCCCCGCCGCCCCGGCCTGATCGCCTGGCTCAGCGCGCCTGACGCCGGGCCATGAAGGCCAGCCGCTCGAACAGATGCACGTCCTGCTCGTTCTTCAGCAGCGCACCATGCAGCTTCGGCAGGGCATTGACGCCCTCGCGCTTCAGATCCTCGGGGCCCAGATCCTCGGCCAGCAGCAGTTTCAGCCAGTCCAGCATCTCGCTGGTCGAGGGTTTCTTCTTCAGCCCCGGGGTTTCGCGCAGCTCGAAGAACTGGGTCAGCGCGGTGGACAGCAGCGCATCGCGGATATCGGGGAAATGCACCTTGACGATCTGGCGCAGGGTCTCGGCATCGGGGAAGCGGATGAAATGGAAGAAACAGCGCCGCAGGAAGGCGTCGGGCAGTTCCTTTTCATTGTTCGAGGTGATGATCACCACTGGCCGGTGGCGCGCGCGCACGGTCTCGCCGGTTTCATAGACGAAGAATTCCATCCGGTCGAGTTCCTGCAACAGATCGTTGGGAAACTCGATATCGGCCTTGTCGATCTCGTCGATCAGCAGCACCACGCGGGCCTCGGCCTCGAAAGCCTGCCAGAGCTTGCCCTTGCGGATATAGTTGCGCACATCGGCCACGCGCTCCTCGCCAAGCTGGCTGTCGCGCAGCCGGCTGACGGCATCATATTCGTAAAGCCCCTGCTGGGCGCGGGTGGTGGATTTGATGTTCCATTCGATGATCGGCATGTCCAGCGCCGCCGCCACCTGCCGCGCCAGTTCGGTCTTGCCGGTGCCCGGCTCGCCCTTGACCAGCAGCGGGCGTTCGAGCGTCACGGCGGCGTTGACCGCCATGGTCAGATCCTCGGTGGCGATATAGGTCTGGGTCGAGGCGAAGCGCATGGGATGTCCTGAAACCGGGGCGCCGGGGCAGGGTGCCCGGCCATATTGGCGCGAAACCTAGCCCGGTGCCGGCGCGGCTTCAAGCACCGGGCGTTCACAGCTCCAGCTCGAACGGCACGGCCTCGGTATCCTGGCCATTGATTTGCAGCGCCAGCGCGTGCCCGCCCGGATAGTGGCGCCGGGTGGTGACCGGGCGCAGCGCATGGCGGCGGCTGAATTCCCAGCTCTCGCCGGGTTCAAGGCGACGGGTGGCGCCCTTGAACACCTTTGGCCGCAGGCTGCCGTCGGCCTTGCGCAGATAGAGCAGGTAATCGACGCTCACGGTCTGCGCCCGCGTGGCGGTCGGGCGCAACACGGCGGAAAATTCCAGCACCTCGCCCATCTTCACCCGGTCGCGGGCCAGCCGGAGCGTGAGCGGGGCGATCTGCGGCGCATGCTGGCCAAAGACCGCCAGCGCCGCCGGCTCGCCGGCCTTGATCAGGCTGCGGCAGGCATGACGCAGCAGCGATTGGCGCGGCGGCGGTGCATCGGCCATCCAGCGCGCCGCCAGATCGACAACCAGTGCCGGATGGTCCTTGGCGATATCATTGAGGTGATTGGCCACCGAGCGGCGCACATAGTCGGAGGGATCGTCGCGCAGCGCCTCCAGCAGCGGCAGCGCCGGGCGCGGATCGGCGATCAGCCCGGGCAGGCGCATCCCCCAGGGCAGGCGCGGGCGCGTCCCTTCCGAGACCAGCCGGCGCACATGTTCGTTGCGGTCATCCAGCCAGCCCGCCATCAGCGCCAGCGCGCGCTCCTGATCGGCGATCAGGAAGGGACGCACGGCGAATTCGGCGGTGAAACGCATGGTCATCAAGCGCAGCAGCGCCATCGAGCCGTCGAAATCTGCCAGACCGTGGCGCTCGATCACCATGCTCAGCGGCCAGATGGCCCAGCCGCGCAGCCCCGAATCATCGCTGCCATCGCCGCCGCCGTCCTCGGATGGGTGCAGCATCGCGGACAGAATCGCCCGGCGTGTGGCGGGCTCGGGCGGCAGGGCGGTATTCAGCGCTTCGGCGATCAGCGCGGCGCGGGCCTTCAGCTCCAGGTTTTCCAGCCGCGCCAGGATCGGTGTCAGAAAAGCTTCACGTTTCTGGCCGGGATGCACACGGCAGAGGTGATCGGCGATCTGATCCGCAATCTGAGGTGATATAAAGTTCTTGAAAGGTTCCATGCTGCTTTGTGCCCCTTTCGGATCATTCGCGCAAGCGTCTTGGCCTGCGCCACCCGTCGCCGATGCAATTGGTCGGACCTGTTTACCGATTCCCCCGTGACAAGCCCCGGGGCTTGCAGTAAAGGGGCGTCGCGAGGGGGCCCGGATGACCGCACTGAAGCAACCCGTTGATTCAAATGCCGTCAGCCCCGGGCGTACAGGGGAAGTGCATATGAAACCGGAAGTCTTTCTACCAGATGATTACCGACCGGCCGAGGACGAGCCGTTCATGAACGAGCGTCAGCTCGAATATTTTCGTCGGAAGCTGCTGGCCTGGAAGGAAGAGATCCTGAACGGAAGCAAGGAAACCCTGGCCGGGCTGGCCAGCGGGGCGCGCAATCTGCCCGATATGGCCGACCGCGCATCGGAGGAAACCGACCGCGCGCTGGAGCTGCGCACCCGTGACCGCCAGCGCAAGCTGGTCGCCAAGATCGACTCGGCGCTGCGCCGCATCGACAATGGCGAGTTCGGCTATTGCGAGATGACCGGCGAGCCGATCTCGCTGCGCCGGCTTGATGCGCGCCCCATCGCCACCATGACGCTTGAGGCGCAGGAGCGGCACGAGCGCAGCGAGCGGGTTCACCGCGAGGATTGATCGCCGGGTTGGCCGTCGAGGCCGCCGGGGTGACGAAATCAGCGCCGCTCCCGTTGGTTCGGGGGCGGCGTTTTCATGCGGCAGGGAGCGTGACATGAGCGAGCATCAGGCAGGGGTGCGGAACGTGGCGCCGCTGGCCGGACGGCCGGTCACGGTGCTGGGCGGCGGCATCGGCGGGCTGGCGGCGGCGGCGGCGCTCAAGCGTTTTGGCGCCGAGGTCGAGGTGCTGGAACAGGCCCCCGCCATCACCGAGGTCGGCGCCGGTTTGCAGATCAGCCCCAATGGCGCGCGGGTGCTGCGCGCCCTGAAGATTGACCCGCTGGCGGTCGGTGATCCGGCGCAGGCGGTGGAACTGCGCGATCGGCGCGGCCGGCTGGTGACGCGGCTCGATCTGCCGGGTGATCCGGGCTTTTTCCTGTGCCACCGGGCCGATCTGATCAACGCGCTGGCGGCGGCCGCGCAAGCCGGTGGGGTGGAGATCTCGCTGGGCCAGCAGGTGCAATCGGTCACCCTGGGGGCGGGGGCGGTGATCGCGCTGCCGGGTGGCAAGCGGCAGGAGGCGCCGCTGCTGATCGGCGCCGATGGCGTGCGTTCGAAACTGCGCGGCGTGCTCAACGAGCCGGCGGCGGCGCGCTTCACCGGGCAGGTGGCCTGGCGGGCGATCATTCCCGGCGATGGCGGCGCGCCGGTGGCGCAGGTCTTCATGGGGCCGGGGCGGCATCTGGTCAGCTATCCGCTGCGCGGCGGGGCGATACGCAACATCGTCGCGGTCGAGGAACGCACCGCCTGGGCGGCCGAAGGCTGGCATCACCGCGACGATCCCGAAGCCCTGCGCGCGGCTTTCGCGGGTTTCGGCGGGCCGGTGCCCGGCTGGCTGGCGGCGGTGCGCGAGCCGTTTCTATGGGGGCTGTTTCGCCATCCGGTGGCCGGGCGCTGGCATGACGGGCAAGGCCGCGCGGCGCTTCTGGGCGATGCCGCACATCCGACGCTGCCCTTCATGGCGCAGGGCGCCAACATGGCGCTGGAGGATGCGTGGGTGCTGGCGCGTTGCCTGGCCGAGGCCAGCGATGCGCAGGGCGGGCAGCGCGCGGCGCTGGAACGCTATCAGGCGCTGCGCCAGAAACGCTGCCGTTCCATCGTCGCCATGGCCCAGCGCAACGCGCGGCGCTACCATCTGCACCCGCCCGTAGCGCAGATTGCCCATGCCGGGCTAAGGCTGCTGGGCCTGCTGGCACCCGGCCTGCCGCTCAGCCGTTTCGGCTGGATCTATGAGCATGATGTCACCGCCTGAGCGGTGTCCACTCCCAAGCCCGGCTTCACAGCCCCAGATAGCGTTTCTCGATCTCGGGGGTGATCTCTTGCGGCTTGCCGTGCCAGACCGATTGCCCGCGTTCCAGCATGACGCATTGATCCGCTATGGGCAGAAGCTCGGCCATGGATTTGTCAACGATCAGAATGGATTGCCCTTCGTTCTTCAGTCTCCTGATCGCGGCCCAGATCTCCTGGCGGATGACCGGCGCCAGCCCTTCGGTGGCCTCGTCGAGCACCAGAAGGCGCGGGTTGGTCATCAGCGCACGGCCAATCGCCAGCATCTGCTGCTCGCCGCCGGAAAGCGTTGCCGCCATCTGCCCGGCGCGCTCGGCCAGGCGCGGAAAGAAGGCCTGCACGCGCTCCAGCGTCCAGGGGCCGGGGCGGGCGGCGGCGATCAGGTTCTCGGTCACGGTCAGCGTGGCGAAGCAGCGCCGCCCCTCGGGCACCAGGCCGATGCCCAGCCGTGCGGCGCGGAACGAGGGCAGGGCGCTGATGTCGCGCCCGTCGAACCAGACCTTGCCCTTGTAGAGCGGCTGGATGCGGCAGAGCGTGCGGATGGTGGTGGTCTTGCCCATGCCGTTGCGCCCCATCAGCGCTACCGCCTGGCCCGCGCCGACTTCCAGATCGACGCCGAACAGCGCCTGGCTGGCGCCATAGAACACCTCCAGCCCCTCAAGCCTTGCCAGCGCGCTCATGCCTTGGCCTCCTCGCCCAGATAGGCGCGGCGCACCTCCGGGTCGTTGCGGATTTCATCGACGCTGCCCGAGGCGATCACCCGCCCATAGACCAGCACCGAGATGCGATCGGCCAGCCGGAAGACGGCATCCATGTCATGCTCCACCAGCAGGATCGGCGCCTCGGCCTTGAGTTCGCGCAGGAAATCGACCAGCCGGCCCACACCCTCGGTGCCAAGACCCGCCATCGGCTCATCGAGCAGGAAGCAGGCCGGCTCCAGCGCCAGCGCCATGGCGATCTCAAGCAGGCGCCGCTCGCCGTGGCTCAGTTCTGCCGAAGGCACGCTGGCACGCCCCGCCAGCCCGACGCGGGCCAGAATTGCCATGGCCGGTTCCGTCAGCCGGCGGTCATGGCGCACCGGCATCAGGAAGCGATACGAATGGCCCAGCCGCGCCTGCAGCGCCAGCATCACATTGCGCCGCGCCGAATATTCCGGGATCAGCGAGGAAATCTGGAAACTGCGCCCCAGCCCCATCCGCGCGCGCTGCGCTACGCTGTGCCCGGTGATATCCTGACCGCGGAAGGTGATGGTGCCGCTGTCGGGCGCATAGCGGCCGCTGATCTGCGCCATCAGCGTGGTCTTGCCGGCGCCATTGGGGCCGATCAGGGCGTGGATCTCGCCCGGCACCAGCGTCAGCGAGACATCATCGGTGGCCTTCAGCGCGCCGAAGCTCTTGTTGAGGTTTCGCAGCTCAAGGATCGGCTCAGCCATGACGCTCCCTCCCGGCCAGAAGCCCGATGAAGCCGCCGCGCGCGAACAGCACCACCGCCAGCAGCACCAGACCCAGCCAGAATTTCCAATGTTCGGTCAGCCCGCCGAAGATCACCTCGAAGCTGACCAGAATCGCCGCCCCGGCCACCGGGCCGAACAGTCGCCCGGTGCCACCCAGAATGATGATCACGATCAATTCGCCCGACATCTGCCAGGCCATCATCGCCGGGCTGACAAAGCGTGTCAGATCGGCCATCAGCGCGCCCGCCAGCCCGGTCAGCATGCCCGAGATGACAAAGGCCATCAGCTTGATGCCGAAGGGCGAGATGCCCACCGCCGCGGCGCGATCGGGGTTCTGGCGAATGGCCATCAGCGCCGCCCCGAAGCGCGAGGCGCGGATCAGCGCGAACAGCCCCAGCACCACCATCAGCACGCCATAGGCCAGCAGGAACATTTCCCAGGGGCGCATGGTATTGAGGCCGGGGAAGCGGTTGCGCACGAAGATCGGCAGCCCGTCCTCGCCACCATAGGCCGGCCAGGACAGCGCGAAATAGAAGAACATCTGCGCGAAGGCCAGCGTGATCATGATGAAGAAGATGCCCGAGGTGCGCAGGCTCAGGGCGCCGATGGCCGCCGCCAGCAGCCCCGACAGCACCATCGCCACCGCCCAGATCGGCAGCATCTGGTTGGTGCCGGGCAGGCCCAGCAGCACCGGCGTGCCGTTGAAGGCGTGATGCCCCAGGATGCCGGCGACATAGCCGCCCAGCCCGAAGAAGACCGCATGCCCGAAGGACACCATGCCGCCCAGACCCAGCGCCAGATTGAGCCCGACCCCGGCCAGCGCCAGAATGGCGACGCGGGTGGCCAGCGTGATGTAGAAGGGCTCGTTGGCCATATAGGCCCAGAGCGGGAAGGCCAGCAGCGCCAGCGCCAGGCCCGTATTGATCAGATGTTCACGCGAGAGCTTAGCCATGGGCGGGGAACAGTCCTTTGGGGCGCAGCACCAGCACCAGCGCCATGAGCACATAGATCAGCATCGAGGCCAGCGCCGCACCGACGCCCATGGCCTGATGCGGCTCAAGGAAGGTGGCGAAGAAGCGCGGCAGCAGGAAGCGGCCCATCGTATCGATGATGCCGACCATCAGCGCGCCGACCATGGCGCCCTTGATCGAGCCGATACCGCCGATGACGATGACCACGAAGGCCAGGATCAGCACCGGCTCGCCCATGCCGACCTGCACCGACTGGATGGCGCCGACCAGGGCGCCTGCCAGCCCCGCCAGCCCCGCGCCCAGTGCAAAGACCACCGTGTAGAGCACGCGGATATTGACCCCCAGCGCGGCGATCATCTCGCGATCGTTCTCGCCGGCGCGGATGCGGATGCCCAGCCGGGTGCGCGCGATCAGCGCCCAGAGCCCCACCGCCACGGCGATGCCGAAACCGATCAGCGCCAACCGGTAAAGCGAATAGCGGGTGATGCCCAGATCGACCGTGCCGCGCAGCGCGTCGGGCACATTGAGGTAAAGCGGGAAGGGGCCGAAGATCATGCGCACCCCTTCCGACAGGATCAGGATCAGCGCGAAGGTGGCCAGCACCTGGTCGAGATGGTCGCGCTCGTAGAGCCGGCGGATGATAAGGATCTCGACCACCGCGCCGGCGGCGGCCGCCGCCGCGAGGCTGGCGGCGAGGCCGAGCCAGAACGAGCCGGTCGCGGCCGCCGTGACGGCGCAGGCGAAGGCGCCGACCATGTAGAGCGAGCCGTGGGCGAGGTTGATCAGCCCCATGACGCCGAAGATCAGCGTCAGCCCGGCGGCCATGAGGAACAGCATCACCCCGAGCTGGAGCCCGTTGAGCATCTGTTCGATGAAAAGCGCGGTCTGCACGGGTGGGATGATTCGGGTTCTTTGGTGGATGTGAGGATCGCGGCGCCGACGTCCCCCTCTCCCCGTTCAGGGGGAGAGAGTGGCCCGAAGGGCCGGGCGAGGGGCGGCGCCGGCGCGGCGGGACGGTCTTCGCCGCCCCTCATCCGGCTGCCGCCACCTTCTCCCCGCGCGCGGGGAGAAGGGCGCCGTCATTTCAGCGGGCACTGCTCGGCATAGGCGTCCTTGTGGTCGGTGAAGGCGGTGCCGATGATCTTGTTGGTCAGCACGTCGCCGTCCTTCACCACCTCGCGGACATAGATGTCCTGGATCGGGTGGTTGTTGGTGTTGAAGGAGAACTTGCCGCGCACCGAGGCGAAGTCGGCCTCCTTCAGCGCGGCCCGGAAGGCGGCGGCGTCCTTGACGCTGGCCTTGGCGGCCGCCGAGACGATCAGGCTGCCGGTGTCGTAGGCCTGCGCGGCGTAGATCGAGGGCAGGCGGCCGTACTCGGCCTGGAAGGTCTCGACGAACTTCCGCGACGCCTCGTTGTCGAGGTCCTTGGCCCAGGAGGCCGAGTTCCTGACGCCGAGCGCGGCGTCGCCGATCGCCGGCAGCACGTCCTGGCTGAAGGAGAAGCCGGGGCCGATCAACGGGATGTCGACGCCCGACTGGGCATATTGCTTGACGAAGGCGATGCCCATGCCGCCCGGCAGGAAGATGAACACCGAATCCGCGCCCGAGGCGCGGATCTGCGCGATCTCGGCCGCATAGTCGGTCTGGCCGACCTGGGTGTAGACCTCGCCGGCGAGCTCGCCCTTGTAGTAGCGCTTGAAGCCGGTGAGCGAATCCGTGCCCGCCGGATAGTTGGGCGCCAGGATGAAGGTCTTCTTGTACGTCTCGCTGGCGTACTGGCCCATCGCCTCGTGGAAGTTGTCGTTCTGGTAGGCGACGTTGAAATAGTTCTCGTGGCACTGGCTGCCCGCGAGCGCCGAGGGGCCGGCATTGACCGAGATGTAGAACTTGCCCTGCGCCACCGCGCCCGGCACCACGGCCATGGCGAGGTTCGACCAGATGATGCCGGTCAGGATGTCGACCTGGTCGGACTGGATCATCTTGTCGGCGATCTGCACCGCGAGCTCGGGCTTCTGGCCGTCGTCCTCGGTGACGACCTCGATCTCGGCAGCGTCGTCGCCGGCGTTCTTCAGCGCCAGCAGGAAGCCGTCGCGGGCGTCGATGCCGAGGCCGGCGCCGCCGCCCGAAAGGGTGGTGATGAGGCCGACCTTCACCGGCTCGGCAAACGCCCCGCCGCTCATGCCCGTGGCGAGCGCAAGCACGCTCGCTGCAATCAGTTTACGCATTCCTTCACTCCCATTTGTCTGGAGCCCTCGGGGGCTCGTCTACGATGAGAAAAAAATCGCGCGAGCGCCAGTGCGCGCCCGCATTTTTACAGCTCCGTCCTCACCCTCCACAGCTCCGGGAACAGCTCGACCTCCAGCATGCGCCGGAGATAGGCGACGCCCGCCGTGCCGCCGGTGCCGCGCTTCAGCCCGATGATGCGCTCGACCGTGGTGACGTGGTTGAAGCGCCAGCGGCGGAA
>ERZ869909.2324-NODE-2324-length-12823-cov-4.246587_pt1 | contig 12823 bp, 11 predicted proteins | sample MGYA00520892_ERZ869909 | MGnify/ENA primary metagenome ERZ869909 (study PRJEB32215, sample SAMEA104723947) | bioreactor metagenome | biome: bioreactor; feature: anaerobic bioreactor; material: water | place: China | collected 2015-03-12 ... | reverse complement strand
TCGTTTGACACGTCGTTCCTCCTGGTCCCCCCAACGATACGCCAGGGAGTAACATCGTGGGAGGAGGCGGTACGGTTGCAGTACGCGGTGAACACTCCAGACGAGTACATGAACGCCCTCGAGAACGACTGGCGCCGGGAAACCCTGATCGAACTCAAGCGGCTCTTGCATGAGTTGGCGCCGGAACTTACCGAGTCGATCGCATATGGGATGCTTTCGTTCGACGATGCAGAGGGCGGCGTGTTCGCCCTGAACGCCCAGAAGGGTTACGTCAGCTTCTACGTCGGCAACATAGACACCGTCGACCCGGACGGCGAGCTGCTTGCCGGCCTGAACCGTGGCAAGGGCTGCATCCGCTTCAGCAAGACCCGCAAAGTCGCGGGTACGCGCATCAGGGAGTTCATCGACCGCGCCATCAAGCTGCGGCGCCAGGGAACCAACATCGACTGCTGATCCCCGCTCAGTGGAGCTTGCCGACGGCCCCTTCTGCTGCCGCCACGATCTCTCCGCCGCTCACCATCGCCCGCAGCTTCTCAAGGTCCGGCTTCATGTAGATGTCGCGCTCCAGATGCGGGATGTCCGCCCTGATGCGGCGATGGACCGCCTCCACGCCCCGGCCCGGCCGGAGCGGCAGGTTGAAGTCCAGCGCCTGCGCGGCCGAGGCCAGCTCGATGGAAAGCACCCAGAGGACGTTGTCCAGGATCTGTCGCGCCTTCCGGCACGCGTGCGTGCCCATCGAGACGTGGTCCTCCTGATTCGCGCTGGTCGGAATCGAGTCGACGCTGGCGGGATGCGCCAGCACCTTGTTCTCACTCACGAGCGCGGCGGCGGTGTACTGGCTGATCATCAGCCCTGAGTGCAGGCCGCCCTGTGAAGCCAGGAAGGCAGGCAGGCCCGACAGGGACGGATTAAGCATCTGTTCCACGCGCCGCTCCGAGATGTTGGCCAGCTCGGCCAGCGCGATGCCGGCGTAATCCGCCGCGAGCGCAAGCGGCTCGCCGTGGAAGTTACCGGCGGAAATGACGCGGCCCTCGTCGGCAAAGATGAGGGGGTTGTCCGTCACGGACACAAGCTCGATCTCGAGAACAGAGGTCACATGCGCCAGAGCGTCGCGGATCGCCCCGTGCACCTGCGGCACGGTCCGCAGCGAGTAGGCGTCCTGAACGCGGTCGCAATCGGCGTGTGACTCGTTCAGCGCGGACTCGGCCAGCAGGCTCACCATGTTCTGGCTCACCTTGTGCGCCCCCGGGTGCGGCCGCACGCGCGTGACCGCTTCACTGAACGGCTGGTGGCTGCCCTTGAGCGCCTCGACGCTCATGGCCGCCGCGATGTCGGCGGTCTTCAGCACGGTCCGAGCGTCGGCAACGAGGAGCGCCAGCTGGCTACCCATCGCCTGTGTACCGTTGATGAGTGCCAGGCCCTCCTTGGCCTGCAGCACGAGCGGCTCCAGTCCCAGCCCCGCCAGCACTACTGCACTCGGCTTCACCACGCCTTCGTACTCCACCTCTCCCTCGCCGATCAGCGCCAACGCCAGGTGGGCGAGCGGGGCCAGGTCGCCGCTTGCACCGACCGAGCCCTGGCTCGGCACGACCGGGTGTATGCGGTGCTTCAGGAATGCCAGCAGCAGCTCGATCACCTTGACCCGCACGCCGGAGTGGCCGTGCGCAAGGGAAGCGGCGCGGAGCAGGAGCATGCCCCGCACCACGTCGGTGTGAAACGGCTCACCCACGCCGATGGCGTGCGAGAGGATCAGGTTGCGCTGCAGCTCCAGCAGCTGGTCCTGGGCGATCCTCACGTTCTGGAACTTGCCGAAACCGGTGTTGATGCCGTAAACCGCGTTGTCGTCGTCGACAAGTTTCTCGACGTACGCCCGGCTCTTCTCAACGCGTTCGCTCACTTCGTCACTGAGCCGCGCCTGCTCGAAACCGCGTACGACGCGGATGAACTCGTCAACGCTGAGATCGAAGCCGATCTCCACCATTGTTTATCCTTCCTCCTTCTCGCCGGCAATCCATGTCTCGGCCACCGCGTTCCCGCCGAGCGTGTAGCTGAGCAGGCGCCAATCAGGGCCGTCAAGCACGATGAAGTCTGCCGACGAGCCCGCTTCGAGCCTGCCAAGCTCGTCGCGCCCGATCGCGCTGGCGGCGTTGGCAGTGCCGGCGGTGAGCGCCTCGGCTGGCGTCAGCCCGTTGATGCGGACGGCGAGCGCCTGGGCCAACGCGGTTGAAGCGAGCGGACTCGAGCCGGGGTTCAGGTCGGTGCCGACCGCCACTGGCACGCCGCCATCGATTAGCGCCCGGCCCGGTGCGGCCCGCAGGCCCAGGTGCAGGGTCACGCCGGGCAGTACGGTCGCTATGGTGCCGCCGACCGCGAGGGCCTCGATCTGGTCCGGTCCGGATGCTTCGAGGTGGTCGACCGACAGGGCTCCCAGCCAGACGGCCAGCTCGGTCCCGCCGATCGCGTGGAACTGGTCGGCGTGCAGCTTGACGCCCAATCCAAGCCGCCGCGCCTTCCTGAGCACGCGTTCGGTCTCGGCCACGCTGAACGCCTCGCGCTCGGTGAAGACGTCGACCGAGGTGGCCAGGCCACGGCGCGCTGCCTCGGGCATGAGCTCGGTGGTGACCATGTCCAGGTAGGCGCTGCGTCCGGCCTCGTCCTCCGGGGGAACGTGGATGAGCAGGGTCGGCACGAGCCGCGCCCGCGTGTACCTGCCCAGCATCCGGATAGCTTCCAGCATGCGCAGCTCAGCCTCGGCCGTGAAGCCGTAGCCACTCTTGACTTCGATCGTGGTTGCCCCGCTGGCCACCAGGTTTCGGATACGGGGGAGCGCCAGCTCGGTCAGCTCCTCGACACCCGCCCTGGCGGTGCTCCGGATGGTGGAACGGATGCCGCCTCCACGGCGCAGGATGTCCTCGTAAGCCAGACCCCGTGTCCGCGCGTCGAAGTCGGCCAGCCGGTCGCCGGCCCAGACCGCGTGCGTGTGCGGGTCGATCAACCCGGGCACGACCGCACGGCCACCGAGATCGATGACTTCCTCGCCCGGTCCCGGAGTCAACTCCGCCTGAGCACCCATCCAGGCGATCCGCCTCCTTTCCACGCGGAAGGCTGCGTCATGGATGATCGTCAGCTCGGCCTGTTCCGGGCCGCGCCTGGGCCCGCTACCGCCGGGTGTCACCAGTTGGCTGATGCCAATGAAAACCTTGCTCACCCGAAGTGCTCCGCGAGTGTCTCGACCAGCAACCGGGCGGCAACGAGGCTGCTAAGCCCACTGGGGTCCAGTTGCGGTGCGAGCTCGACCAGGTCGATGCCGACGATCCGGTTCCGGCTGACCGTCTGGGCTATTGCCGAGAGCACCTCGTCATAAGACAAACCGCTGACCTCGGGACTGCTGGTTCCTGGCATGATCGAGGGGTCGAGGGCGTCCACGTCGATGGACAGGTAGACGTCGCGCCCCTCCGGCAGGGCATCCGGCAGGCGGTCGAGCTCCCAGGCTGCCACCAGGGTGTGCCCACGGGCCCGGGCGGCCGCCACCGCCTCGGGATCACTGCGCAGGCCACGCAGGCCGATGGTGGTGATGTGCACCAGGTTGCTCAGGTCCTCTGTGGCCCGCCGGAAGGGACTGGAATTGCTGAAGCGGGTGCCGTTGCGCTCGTCGGTGAAGTCGAGGTGGGCGTCGATCTGGACGACGTGCAGGCCACTCACGTCGTCAAAAGCCCTCAGCAGCGGGTGCGTCACGCTGTGGTCGCCGCCAAGGAAGACGGGCAGTCTCGCACGCTGCCTCAGCTGCCGCGCGGCCTCCTCCATCAGCGCACGTGCAGGCGCGCTCTCCAGCGACGGCAGCGGCACGTCGCCGGCATCGATGATGCTGACACCGGCCAGCCGCATCGCGTCCGTACGCAGGTCGTAGAGGCCTTCGGCTGGAATCGCGTAGCGCAGCGAGGCTTCCCGGATGGCGCGCGGCGCGAAGCGGGCCCCGGGTCTGAAACCAAGCGCGAGGTCGAACGGGATGCCAAGCACTCCGACGTCGGCCCGCCAGTCTTCTGTGAGTGGAGCGGCCGGTGCGCGTGCGAAGGTCACCAGTCCGGAGTAGGGCAGGTGGCTGGTCATGTCTGTCTCCATGCTAACGCCGGATCAGACGAGGTCGAGTCCACGCTCGGCCGCCACTGCCCGCGCGAGGTCGTAGCCGGCGTCGGCATGGCGGATCACGCCCATGGCCGGATCGTTCACCAGCGCGAGCGCCAGCCGCCGCTCGGCCTCCTCGCTGCCGTCGGCCACGATCACCAGGCCGGAATGCTGGCTGTAGCCCATGCCGACGCCGCCGCCGTGGTGGAAGCTCATCCAGCCCGCGCCGCTGGCCACGCCCACAGCGAAGTTGAGCAGCGGCCAGTCGGAGACGGCGTCCGAGCCGTCCCGCATCGCCTCGGTCTCGCGGTAAGGGCTGGCGACCGAGCCGGCGTCCAGGTGGTCGCGGCCGATGACGATCGGTGCCTTGAGGTGGCCGTCGCGCACCATCTGGTTGAAGAGCAGCCCGGCGCGGTCCCGCTCGCGGTAGCCGAGCCAGCAGATGCGGGCCGGCAGCCCCTGATACGCAATGTGCTGGCCCGCCCAGCCGAGCCACTGCTGCAGGCGTGCGTCCTCCGGAAAGAGCTCCAGCAGGGCGCGATCCGTGGCCTCGATGTCCTCAGGATCACCCGAGAGGGCCACCCAGCGGAACGGGCCGCGTCCCTCGCAGAACGAGTCACGGATGAAAGCGGGGACGAAGCCGGGGTAGTCGAACGCGTTGTCAACCCCGGCGATCTGCGCCTGGGCACGCAGGTTGTTGCCGTAATCGAACGCGATCGCGCCCCGCTCCTGCAGTGTCAGGATGGCCCGCACGTGATCCGCGATTCCTGCGCGGACGCGCTCAAGGTACTCCTCGGGGCTACGCTCCCGGAGCAGGTCGGGGTCCTCGTCGGCACGCACGGGCGGGATGTAGCCCCACATCGGGTCGTGCGAGCTCGTCTGGTCGGTGACCAGGTCGGGAGTGAAGCCGAGCCTGACGAGCTCCGGCACCAGCTCGGCGGCATTGCCCTGCACCCCGATCGAGACTGCTTCGCCCGCTTCCTTGGCCTGCATGGCGCGCTCGAGCGCCTGGGGCAGCCCAGAGGCCACCTCGTCCAGGTAGCGGGTCTCCAGCCTGCGCTCGATCCGACCCGGATCGACCTCGATGCAGACGGCAACGCCGCCGGCAAGCTTCACGGCGAGTGGCTGAGCACCGCCCATGCCACCCAGTCCGGCGGTAACGGTCACGGTCCCCCTGAGGCTGCCTCCGAAATGCTTGTCTGCGGCCGAGGCGAACGTTTCAAAGGTGCCCTGCAGGATGCCCTGGGTGCCGATGTATATCCACGAGCCTGCCGTCATCTGGCCGTACATGGCCAAACCGGCCTGGTCCAGGCGGTCGAACTCCTCCCAGGTGGCCCACTTCGGCACCAGGTTGCTGTTGGCGATCAGGACGCGCGGCGCCAGTTCGTGGGTCTTCAACACCGCGACCGGTTTGCCGGACTGAACGAGCAGCGTCTCGTCGTTCTCCAGCCGGTCGAGCGTCTCCACGATCTTGTTGAGCGCCTCCCAGTTCCGGGCCGCCTTGCCCCTACCGCCGTAGACGATCAGCTCGCCGGGCTTCTCAGCCACCTCCGGGTCCAGGTTGTTGAGCAGCATCCGCTTGGCCGCCTCCTGGATCCAGCCCTTCGCCGTCCTGTTCGGCCCGCGCGGCGCGCGCACGGGAACGTCACTGCTGAAGCGCATCTTTCACCTTTGCCTTCCCTGTTGTGCCTGCGAGTATATGACCTCCATGCCTGTGGTTTGACGGGCCATGGCGGCCGGATGCATCATGGGGGCATGGAACTGGAAGCGGTCATGAACCGACTGGAAGCGCTCGGCAACGAGTCCGTCCGGGCCCGCAACCGCAAGCGCGGCGCGCAGGATGACAGGCAGTTCGGCGTGATGATGGGCAACATACGGAAGCTGGCCAAGGAGGTCGGCCGCGACCACGAGCTGGCCCTGGAACTGTGGGCGACAGGCAACATCGATGCACGCCTGCTCGCCATCCTCCTGCTCACTCTCAAGAAGCTGACGGAAGCCGAGCTGGATAAAATGGTGCGCAACGCGGACTTCGTGCAGGTGGCCGAGTGGCTGGACTCCTACGTGGTGCGCAAGCGGGCCGACAGGGAGGTATTCCGGGAGGGCTGGCAGAACGATCCGAACATCTGGGCCGCCCGCGCCGGCTGGAGTCTAACGGCAGAACGCATCGGCAAGGATGCAGGCGGGCTCGACCTGGACGGGCTGCTGGACCGCATCGAGGCGGAGATGGCCCTTGCCCATCCCGAGCCGCAGTGGACCATGAACAACTGCCTGGCCGGCATCGGCATTCACCACGCTCCCCTGCGGGAGCGCGCCATCAGCATCGGCGAGAAGCTCGGCGTGCTCAGGGACTACCCGACCCCGAAGGGCTGCACCTCACCGTTCGCCCCGCTGTGGATCGAGGAGATGGTCAGGCGCAACGGCTGAGCCTTCAGGCGAACTTCTCCAGAAGCCGGATGAGCGTCTTCACGTTGCGGAGCGTAGCCGGCACCTTGAGCCGGCGGATGATGAGGCTGTTGCTCAGCTTCGAGTCGTGGGAACTGCTGGCGTAGCGGATGATGGCGGCGCCCTCGACCAGGCGGAGTTCGTCGGGCGCGTGGTCGGCTGCGGCCAGCTTGCTGAGGCCGTCCGCGTCCGGTTCACCGTCCCAGAGGCTGATCTGGACGCTTCCTTCCTCGGGGACACCGAACGGGTTCGCGTCCACCAGCACGCGCAGTCCGGCCGCGTCGCGCATGATCGCGTCTGTATCCACGCCGAAGTGAGCATGGACCAGTGACTTGAGCCGTTCGCCCAGGCCGGCATGCACCGGCTCCGGGAAGACCAGGTTGCCGCTGGCGAGCATGAACGTGACCGGGCCCAGGCCCTCGGCCTCAAGCACGCTCACGAGCTCCTTCATCGGCACCTTGTTGTGCTTGCCCAGGTTCACGGCGCGCAGGAAGGCGAAGGTCGGATCGGTCATTGCCTTGTGAGGGTAGCCGCGTGGCGAGGGCCTCGTCAAGGCGCGGGTGTGGCTGCGACCGACATGCCCGCACCATTTCGCTCAGCGAGTAGCCGCGACGCGGTCGACAGAGACGACCAGGCCTTGACCAGGTCACCGAGAGAGGTTATCATTTGAACATGCCTGATGTCGTCTCAATCTCCGAAGCCAAGACACAGTTGAGCAGGCTGGTTAAGCGGGCACTCGCTGGCGAAACCATCTACATTGGCGCTTACGGAAACATTCAAGCCGTGCTGGGTCCTGCACCTGCCAGGAAGCCGATTCCCATCGGTGTGTGGGCAGACAAAAGGGACCCGAGCTTCGATTACGGAGCGACCGACCTGGTTGGGTCCGATTCTGAGATAGTTGCGGAATTCGAGAGAAGCCTCAATGCCGGTGTTCCTTCGGATGATGAACATTGAAGCTGCTTCTGGATTCGCATGTCTTTCTATGGCTGTTGTTTGACCCGGACAGGGTGAAGCCCCGGGTCAGGGAGGCAATTGGCGCAGCTGAATCCGTGTCACTTTCGATCGTCAGCCTCTGGGAGCTGGCCCTGAAGCACACTGAGGGAAAACTGCCTCACGAGCCTGACAAGCTGAATGCTGGGGCAGAAGCACTGAATCTCTTTATCCAATCCGTCCGTCCGGCCCACATTGAACAGTTGCCGGGAATCGAATTGGAACACCAGGATCCGTTTGACCAGATGCTGATTGCGCAGAGTCATGTCGATCAGTTGATTCTTGTCACAGCTGACAATCTATTGTTGATGTCTGATTACGCAACGATTGATGCCCGTTAACCAAGGGTAGGGACCCACCGGGTGCTACGCTCCGTGGATGACAGCAGAACGGATTCGCTGGGGAATCATCGGTTGCGGCGACGTTACCGAGGTCAAGTCAGGTCCGGCCTTCAGGCGCGTGCCGGGCAGCACTCTGAGCGTGGTGATGCGCAGGGACGCTGCCAGGGCGCGCGATTATGCGGAGCGCCACGGCGTGCCGCGCTGGACGAGCGACGCGGCCGAGGTGATCGACGCGCCGGATGTGGACGCCGTCTACATCGCCACGCCACCCGCCAGCCACGCGGAGTACACACTCCGGGCCGCCGCGGCCGGCAAACCCGTATACGTGGAGAAGCCGATGGCCACAAGCACCGTGGAGGCAAAGCAGATGGTGGCCGCCTGCAGGTCGGCGGGCGTACCGCTCTTCGTAGCGTACTACCGGCGGGCGCTGCCGCGCTTCGAGTTCGTCAGGCGGCAACTTGAGGCCGGTGCGATCGGGGAACCGACGCTGGTACAGATGGACCTGCGTGTCCCAGCGCCGTCCGGGCCCGAGCACGCCGGTTGGCGCTGGGACCCGGATGTGGCAGGCGACGGCCTGCTGTTCGACCTGGGAAGCCACGGCCTTGACCTGCTCGACCATTGGTTCGGGCCCGTGACCGATGTTCACGGCTTCAAGGTCAGGCGCCTGCCCTGGGCGCGAGTGAACGACGAGGTGGTCGGCAGCTTCCGCTTCGAAAGCGGTGTGCTGGGAACGGCCACCTGGGGCTTCGCGGGAACCGAAGCACGGGACCTGATCACCATCACCGGCTCGGCAGGCAGCATGAGCGTCCCGCTCTTCGACGACGGTGCCGTCAGGATCACGGACCGGGCAGGAAGCGTGAGTGAGCACGAAGTTGCACACCCGACACACGTGCAGGAACCGCTGATACGTTCCGTCACCGCCGAGCTGACCGGCACCGGAGGCCCTTCCGCAAGTACCGGCCACAGTGCGCTCAGGACTCAGCGGGTGCTGGACCTGCTACTCGGGGTCGGCGTTTGAGCTGACACCCACCCGGACGGAGAAGCGGTCGGTCGCGCCGATGCTGATCACCATGGGCTTGCACCTGGGAATGTTCAGGGACAGCCAGGCGAGTTCCGCTTCCAGGGCGTCCTCTCCAACCTCGGTCCACCACGCCTTGGGCTGCGAGCCGTTTCCGGGATTCCAGCGGTAGCGACGGCGCTTGAGGTGGTCCTTGGAGTCGAACGGTGCTCCCACCGCATGGATGCGGTGCTGAATCTGCGCCGACCGGCGCAGGAGTTCGGCCAGAGCGGTCTCGTCGGTGCCGTTTAGTTGCTGCGCGAGCAGGTAAACCCCGGCCTCGCAGTCGGCATCGGCCCGGTGCTTGTCGTAAAACGAGCCCGCCATCATCGTCAGGTACTCGAGCTTGGCTCCTTCGAAACCCGCTCGCCTCCAGCCGACCTCGCTGGCTGAGCACGCCCAGGGCATGCCCTCGAACAGGTCAGGCAGCAGCCGTTCGACGAAGGGTCGGTCGAACCCTGCGTTGTGTGCGATCACGAGCTCGGCGCCGTCAAGAACCGCGGCAACCTCCCCGGGATCGATGCTCTTGCCCCGCACGTCATCATCCGTGATGCCGGTTATCCGCGTGATCAGCGGCGGGATCGGTCGCGACGGCTCGCTGAACGCGTTGAAGCCGTCCAGAACGCCGACCACCCTGCCCTCATCATCGAACTGAAAGGGCAGCATGGCCAGCTGAATGACTTCGTCCCGGTCGGCGCGAAGGCCTGTCGTCTCGACATCGAGGAATACGGCCTTGCGCAGGTTCGCGTCCGCCAGCCTGCTGGCACGCGGAAGGTTGATTTGCCGCAGAACGCGGTACTTGCCCGAGGCTTCAAGCGCGGCGGCCATCGCCTCCAGATCAGTCTCATTCATACCGGTCAGGATACCCGTGGAAGCCGCACTCGCGGGTACTCCGGGTCGGCTCTGGGGGGCGAGGAGCACCGGCACGGCTCCCCCCTGATCACCTGTCAACCTTCGGTTTCGGTCGGGAGAGCAGGTTCAGTCAATGGTTCCCAGCTCACCTGCCCGGTTGTCCTTGAAGCGCGTGCCGGATTCCGCGCAGGCTGCCTCGGGGTAGCTGCCGTAGCCGTAGCGGTTGTTGTTGGCAGAGAAGTTGTCGCTGATCGAGGCGGCGCCGGTCGACCCGCAGAAGATGCCGTCCAGCCCGTTGCCCTCGTTCGTGTTTCCGCTGAACTCACCGGTCGCGTCATGGTTGACGGACAACCCCATCCAGGTGTTGTTACTGAACGTGTTGTGCAGGACGGTCGGGCTTGACTGTTCGCCGGCGAACATGCCGTGGTAGCCGTTGTCCGTACTGGTGTTGTCCTCAAAGTGCCCGGTGGCCTGTCCGATGGTGATCATGCCGCTGTGGGCGTTGTTCCTGGCCGTGTTGTCCCGGACGACTGCGTGGGCCTGGTCGCGAATCATCAGGCCGTTCTCAAGCCCGTCCTCGAACAGGTTGCCGGTGATCGTGGCGCGCGAGGTCTGGCCGACCGCGATGCCCGACCAGCTGTTCCCGGCGAACCGGTTGGCCACCACCTCAACGGTGCCCTGCCCGAAGGCCTCGAGTCCGAAACCGTCGTTGTTGCTGATGTCGTTTCCAGTGATGAGTGCGGTGCTGTGGTTGTTCAGCAGGATGCCGGGTCCCCCGTTGTCCGTGACGCGGCTGTCGATGACCTCGGCTCGTGCCTCACCGGTAAGGGCGATCCCGAACGCCTCGTTATCTGTCACGAGGCTGTCCCTCATCGTTGCCGTAGAGGACCAGGCGAGCTGAACGCCGGCACCCTGATCGCCCAGTCCGCCCCGTACGACCGCGTCATGCAGCTCCAGATGGCCGGAAACCACATACAGGACGCGCGCCTCTTCGATACCCATGTATTCGATGGTGAGCCCGCGAAGGGTTACGTTGCCTTCCGACTCCGCCTGCACTGCACCGAGAGCGCCTTCGCGCAGGCCCACGATCCTGATGGTCGTGTGCTCATGCCCGGCACCGATGAGCTCTACGTCCGCCAGCAGTTCGAGCGTACTGCTGAGTACGAACCGGCCCTCGGCCAGGTGTATGACTCCGCCCGCGGCAACGGCTTCCAACAGCCGGGCCTCCTGGCCGGGTCCGACGCGAACCTCGCCGGCAGGCGGCGGTACCGCGCGCCCCAGCATGCTGGCCTGCACCGAAGCGCCGGCAAGGAAGAGCGGAACTAGGAACAATGCCCGGGTGAGCCGGAAAACCTGCATGACAAGCCTCCACAATCTCCCCCGGATTTCCTTGGTTGGACTCCGCGTGCATTATACTGCAACGCTGCTTTACCCGGCAAGGGGCCGGTTCGGTGTCCGGCCGTTCAGCGGCCGAGCGCTTCAAGCAACACTGTCGTATTGAAGCGCAAGAGCTCCTGATACGACTCGACATCGTTGAGGCCGCCGCCCTCTGGATCCAGGATGTAAAGCGGCAGCCCGGCCTCGTCCGCGACCACCTCGGCCGACCGCGTTGACAGTTGCCGCTCCCCGAAGATCGCGCGCGCTCCGCTGTCGCGGATCAGGGCAAGCGCCTGGACGATGTAATCCGGCGTGGGTTCGCGGCCGGGGAACGGTTCCAGCTCGATGACCAGGTTCAGGCCGTAGCGGTTCGCGAAGTACGGCCAGGCATCGTGAAACGGTACGAAGGACTCGCCCCGCAAGGGCTCCAACGCGTGCATGATCCACTCGTCGAGTTCCTCGAGCTCGGACAGCAGCACCCCGGTGTTGCGGGTATAGGCGTCTGCGTTGCCTGGATCGAGCTCGATCAGCGCGTCGCGGATCGCCTCGGCAGCGCTCATGGCGATCGTGACATCCAGCCATACGTGTGCATTGATGAAGTGCTCACCGGCCCGCAGGTCAGTGACGTCGACGGCGGGACCGCGGCCGGTGCCTGCGCTGGTGCCGAGAGGCGTGAACTCGATGTCGTCCATGATCGAGAGAACCGCGGCATCGGTTCCACTGGCTGCGATCAGCCTCAGCACCCATTCATCGAGGCCGACGCCGCCGTTGCGGATGATCAGGTCCGCGTTGGCGACGCGCATCACGTCGCGCGGAGTCGGGTCGAAGCTGTGCGGCGAGACGCCGATGGGCAGCAGGCGCGTGGCGTCGATATGGTCGCCGCCGATCTGGCGTGCGAGGTCGAAATAGGGATGGATCGTGGTGACCACCTGCGGCTTCTGCGCGAACGCTGCCCCGGCGACCGCGAGCAGGGCGGCCGCCAGGAAGCGGGAGAGTCGGTTGGCGTTCTTCAGGGTCATATCACGGGTCCGTTCAGTGCGACTCGAAGTCGCCATCGAGCATGAGCACGCGTATGCCCGCCGGGCTTCCGGGGACGGTAAACGAGTCCCCGACTTCGAGCCCATTATCGTGCAGGTTGACGGTCATGACTGCGCCGCCGACCGGATCGGTGACGAACACGTGATCGCCAAGTGCCGCGAGCCCGGGGCGGCCGGACTCGGTTTCGGGCGCGATGATCCCGGTGATGGCGTTCTGAAGCTCGGCGGCGCCGTCCCCACCCACGCGGATCAGGCTCAGGCTCCCATCGGACGTGAGCGCGACCATGCGGCGGCCGGTTACCACTGCACCCAGGACGGAGCCCGGCAGAGCGATCGTGGCAATCTGCCGTGCACTCACGTCGACCAGCGCGATGCCCGCACCGAAGTTGCCGATCGCGATGTCTCCGATGCGGCCGTAAAGCGTGGCGACACGCGCGCCCTCGGCCGAGCCAGCGGGATTGGGCACGTGATGCCAATGGAAGTGCTCACCATGCAGCTCCGCGAGCAGCACTCCGTCGCGACAGCCGAACACGGCGGTATCACCTACGAGCAGGGCCCCGTGCAGGCCCGGGCAGCCCTGGGCGGAATCGACGAGGTTGCCGTCG
>ERZ869909.2323-NODE-2323-length-12826-cov-4.307240_pt1 | contig 12826 bp, 10 predicted proteins | sample MGYA00520892_ERZ869909 | MGnify/ENA primary metagenome ERZ869909 (study PRJEB32215, sample SAMEA104723947) | bioreactor metagenome | biome: bioreactor; feature: anaerobic bioreactor; material: water | place: China | collected 2015-03-12 ... | reverse complement strand
TTGTAAACGAATGGTTACCATTACCGTTATCCTATGTTTTTCAATGTTTTCAAAGGTTAAAGAACCCCTTCCGACGGCTAGCCGGAAGGGTCGCAATATTCTACGGAATTTCTCTGCAAATGCAAGTAATATCGAGGTTTGTTAACGTCCGGGAAACATTCCTGGTGGCATTTTACCGCCGAGCTGACGCATCATCTTCGCCATCCCGCCGCCTTTCATTTTCTTCATCATCTTTTGCATTTGACTAAATTGCTTCAGCAATTTATTCACGTCTTGCACCTGCACACCAGAGCCAGTGGCGATTCGACGTTTACGAGAGCCCTTAATAATATCTGGATGCTCGCGCTCTTGCGGGGTCATCGAATTAATAATCGCTTCCATCCGCACGGTCACTTTGTCGTCCATTTGGCCTTGTAATTTACCGGCCATTTGTCCCATGCCAGGCAATTTGTCCATCAAGCCCATCATACCGCCCATGTTGCGCATCTGTTGGAGCTGGTCACGGAAATCTTCCAAACTAAATTTGCCGCTCTTCATGACCTTTTTGGCCACTTGTTCGGCTTTTTCGCGGTCAACTTTCGACTCGACTTGTTCAATCAGGGACAGCACGTCACCCATGCCGAGAATACGTGACGCAATCCGATCCGGATGAAACGGTTCGAGCGCATCATTCTTTTCACCGACACCCAAGAACTTAATTGGCTTGCCAGTTATGTATCGAATCGAAAGCGCGGCACCACCACGTGCATCACCGTCCACCTTCGTCAGAATAACCCCAGTTAATGGCAGCGCTTCATTAAAAGCTTTAGCGGTGTTGGCGGCGTCCTGACCTGTCATGGCATCCACAACAAACAGCGTTTCGATCGGCTGAATGGCTGCATGCAGGTCTTTAATTTCCGTCATCATGGCTTCGTCAACCGCAAGACGACCGGCGGTATCCACTAACACGACGTCAATAAATTTCTTCCGCGCGTGGTCAATCGCCGCAGTGGCAATCGCCACCGGCTTCTGGTCGACCGACGACGGGAAGAATTCAACGTCGACATCCGCTGCTAGGCGCTCTAACTGAGCTATCGCCGCTGGACGATAAACGTCAGCACTGACCACGAGCACTTTTTTCTTTTGCTTTTCTTTTAAGAAGCGCGCCAGCTTGCCCACACTGGTGGTTTTACCTGCGCCCTGTAAACCCGCCATCATGATGACTGCCGGCGGCTGAGTGGCTAAATTCAGTGGTACATTAGCCTCACCCATCGCCGCTTCAAGCTCAGTGCGGACAATTTTAACGAACACCTGACCTGGGTTTAGGTTCTTGTTCACCTCCACGCCAAGCGCACGCTCTTTTACTTTGCCGATAAATTCTTTGACCACAGGCAAAGCGACGTCAGCTTCAAGCAACGCCATGCGCACTTCGCGCAGCGTGTCTTTGATATTGTCTTCAGTAAGGCGACCACGCCCACTAATATTGCGCAAACTCTGGGATAAACGTTCGCTCAGGTTTTCAAACATACTCTCTTCCTGTCTGCCGAGTTTCGGGTATTATACGGAATGAGGTTGGGTTTGGCGATGGACAGGCTTATACTCTGCCAAATAACCATGTAAAATCACGACGAATCAATCAATAAGGATGACCTTCGCTATGTACACGCCATTGGTCGGCATCAGTATTCTCGCCTACGTTCTGAGTGCATTTATTCTCAGTGCCCGACTTGGCGACCCGAACCGTATGCGTCGTCGCGCTTTAATTCTCAGTCTTGTGGCCTTAGTCACCCACGTCGCGGCGCTCATTGGCGTGTTCACCGAAACCTCATTCGTGAAAGTAAATTTATTTATCTCGCTGACCATCATCACGTTTATTTTAAGTTTTCTCAACACGATTCGTGGTGATCATCCAGCAAGCTTATTGATTCGACCTGCAATTTATGGACTTGCGGCCCTCAGCTTAGTTACAGTGCTCGTAGTCCCCGCTGAAGTCGGGCGCCCCATTTATATGACCCCTATTTTTGCCTTGCACATGAGTTTAGCCCTAATCGCGTCAGCTATTCTTACCCTAGCTACCTTTTATGGGGTTCAACTTTTATATGTCAACCGCTTGCTCAAACAAAGAAGCGCAAAAGCGGTCTCGCACCGCATTCCACCGTTAATGTCGATCGAGCAATATTTCTTCCGCTTATTAACGACTGGTACGATTGTCTTATTGCTCGCCATGATCGTCGGCTTTATTTATCTGGAAGATTTATTTGCCCGCGGTCAACTGCATAAAACGATTTTCTCGATCATGGCGCTACTTGCTTTCGGCGGCATTGTCATTGTTCACTACTGGCGTGGATTACGCGGCCGCATTGCGGTCTATCTCACTCTTTTAGCGAGTAGTTTGCTCATCCTCGGTTACTTCGGCAGCCGCTTTGTGCGCGATATCATTATTTCTTAATCGACAGAAACGTCTTTAAATCACTTGACTTGTGCGCATACACCCCTAAATTAGGGACATTGACTTTACTAACAGGAACTTCCTTTGGACGACATATCTACCGGTACGTTATTTATTGTACTTGCGGTGTTAATTTTCATCTCGGCTTACTTCTCAGGCTCCGAAACCGGCATGATGTCGGTCAACCGCTACAAGCTACGTCACCTTGCACAATCTGGTAATAAGTCAGCCCGCCGTGTTACCCAGTTACTCGACCGCCCAGACCGACTGATCGGCCTGATCTTAATTGGCAACAACTTGGTGAATATCCTGGCCTCGGCCATTGCAACCATTATCGGTATGCGCCTTTACGGTGATTACGGCATTGCCATAGCCACTATTGTGCTGACGTTAATTATTCTGATCTTTGCCGAAGTGACACCAAAAACCATTGCTGCTTTGCATCCGGAACGGGTCGCCTTCCCGACTTCATTCGTTTTGTCGCCCTTGTTAAAAGTCTTCTATCCCTTAGTCGCCGCGGTTAATTTTATCACCAACAACATGATGCGCCTGCTAGGTATCAACCCCAGTGCAGCGGGGAAAGACACCCTCAGCGCCGAAGAGCTGCGCACGATTGTGCATGAAGCTGGCTCACTCATCCCATCGCGCCACCAAGAAATGCTCCTCAGCATCCTCGACCTTGAGAAGGTCACCGTTGACGACATTATGATTCCGCGCAATGAAATCACCGCGCTCGATATCAATGACGATCTTCAAAGCATCGTCCGGCAACTGAACAACATGCCGCACACCCTAATCTTGCTCTATCGCGGTGAAATTGACGACGCCATCGGCTTTTTACATGCACGCGATATGCTGCGGTTACTCACCCGTAGCCACGAGCCCGACAAAGCATCGATTGTCCGCGCCGCCCGCGATATCTATTTTATTCCTGAAGGTACACCGCTATCGGTGCAGTTGGTGAAGTTCCAGCACAACAAAGAGCGCATTGGCCTAGTGGTCGATGAGTATGGCGACATTCAGGGCATGGTTACACTAGAGGACTTGCTCGAAGAGATCGTCGGCGACTTTACCACTTCGATTACCGGACAGACGCAAGAGCATATTCATCGTCAAGCGGATGGTACCTACCTTGTTGAAGGCACCATGAACTTGCGTGACTTGAATAAAGAGTTAAAGGTGAACTTGCCAATCGATGGGCCAAAAACCCTCAATGGCCTGATTATCGAAGAGTTCGGTGATATTCCTCAATACCCTATGTGTATTCGTATTGCCGGTTATGTGATTGAAATATTAGAAGTCACCGACAACCGCGTCGAGCAAGTACGAATTCAACCGAAGCGGAAACGAAAAAGCCGCTAAACAGCGGCTTTGTTCTGCAACCTTTCAACCAAGACTTACACTAGCTAAATAAGCGGCGGAACCAGCCGCGATTCAGCTTAGCTTCACACTGGTTCAACTGCTGCGCATAGCGTGTCGCACGACTATCAACATTCCGTGACACTTGAACTAACCACTGTTTCTGCAAGTAGGTTTGTCGCTGATAACCACCCCAGCCTTCATGGTAGTTCAAGTATTGCGCATAGGCGTCGTACTTGGAAACACCATTAATCCGGTAGGTTTTATCCATATACCAACCAACAAAATCGATTGCATCGGCAAAGTTGTCGCGACGTGCACGGCGGTTGCCGGTCTCGCGAATGTAATCATCCCAGGTTCCAGTTTTTGCTTGTGCGTAACCGTAGGCGTCGCTGAGGCGTTTCCAGGGAATAAAGCCGAGAATATATCGGCGTGGCGGCGCAGCATTATGGCGGAATGAGCTTTCCTGATACATAATCGCCATCGGCACATGAATCGGTGCGCCCCACTCTTTGTTCATTGACTTCGCAGCTCGCCACCAATCCCGGCGTTCTTCGAAGATATTACAGATGTTCTCGGCATCACGAGGTGGCGAGGTGCTACAGCCGGTGACAAAAACTGTTGCTAAAACAGTCAGTAAAGCAGCCTTTTGAATCTTTTTTGCACACCTAGGGAACTTATGCCCTGAATCCTGTTCCAAATTTCCGTGTAGAGTTTTCATTTTGTTTGTCCCCTGGAATAATACTTACGCGCCTTTTTACCGAGGCGCGTTTTTTTTGTCCAGAGCACGCTGGAAGTAGTTCTCTAAATATTCTGCAAAGGTGCCCTGATCTGCTGCTTCAATCTCTGCTTGTTCAGTCAGCGACTCTTCAGCCCATTGCTTGAAGTCAGCCGCTGTATAGTATTCAAAATCAGAATTCATCAGTTGTTCTTTGTAACTCACCGCGAGTCCTAGCCCCACCTGCCGATAAGCCTGCACTGCGGCGCGATACTCGTTCAGCAACTGCGCTGAAAGAGTTAGTTCTGGATCATCAATCGCTGGGGCAAAGCTGGCCAGTGCTTGCTGATAATCACCACTGGCGCCGTCATCAAGCCATTTGGCAATTTTTTCTAACTGAGCAAAAAGCGCTTGTAAACGCTCACTGACCGTCAGTTCACCTTGCTCATCAACGAGTCGTAGCCCTGGCTCACGACCGCGCAACACAACTGTATTGACGTTTTTCTCAGTTTGGTGCTGTTGCTCAAGGCTGAGTTGCGGGCTGTCCGACCACAAACAATACAACAAGAACAAATCAAGAAAATGCATTTGCTCAGCAGTAATTCCAACCGGACTAAACGGGTTCACGTCAATTGCACGAACCTCGATATACTGTACCCCACCGCGTTCCAGTGCTTGCGTTGGAGTTTCACCCGACTCGGCAACACGTTTTGGCCGAATCGGTGAATAAAATTCGTTTTCAATTTGCAGAATATTCGCATTCAGTTGGCGCCAATGATCACCATCGCGCACCCCAATTTCCGCAAAAGCCTCCGAACGGGTGAACACCGCACGCCGCAAACCACTGACGTAGTCAGAAAGCGAGTTATAAGTAATTTTCAGTGCGGCTTGCTCTTTATTGGTATAGCCCAAGTCACTCATACGCAGCGACGTTGCATTGGGAACATGCACCATGCCGCTGCCAAGCTCATGAAAATCTAAATCGGCAAAGCTGTGGCGCAAGAACGACTTGCACAAAACCGGGGACGCACCAAAGAAATAAGGAATGACCCAAGCCCAACGTTTAAAGTTGCGCAGCAATGCAAAGTATTGCTCAGACCGATAGTCCTCGTTATCTTCGACGCCGTCTTCCGCAGCCATCTCTTGCCACATGGCTGTATTCACCGACCAATTAAAGTGCACCCCTGCAATCGTTTGCATAACAGCGCCGTAACGGTGCGTCAGACCTTGACGATAAGTAGTCTTCATGCGTCCAACGTGGGAATCACCATATTGAGCCAAACGAATGTCACTGACGTCATTCACATAACAGGGCATACTCAACGGCCAAAGTAACTCGTCGCCAAGTGCCTGATAAGTGGCACGGTGAACATCTCGTAATTGCGCGAGTGTGGTTTGAATTGACGTTGCCACTGGCGTGATAAATTCTAGCAAAGCTTCCGCATAATCAGTGGTAATAAGCGGGTGGGTCAGGGTCGAGCCAAGCGCTCGCGGATGCAAAGTCGTAGCGAGCTCCCCGGCGGGGGTAATACGCAAAGTTTCGCGTTCGAGGCCTCGATTCATTTGTTTCAAGGCAGCTTGTTGGGCGCTAGGACAGGCCTGCAAGCGCGCCAATCGGTCCGAGAATTGAATTGACAAAGCAACATCCTGAAATTGTCTGATATGATGAACGCTAGTGTGCCACAATAATTCAGAAAATGCAGCGACAGGAATTCACTTTCTATGATGAATAACAACCCGTCCAATTGGTTTATTCGCTCGCCAATCCTTTGGCTTGTGAATGCCATTGGTTTTCTCTTGGTTATCTTAATGCCGGGCTGGGGCGACACGCTGGTAGCCGTATTCCTGTTACTCTTCAATCTCCTTGTTGGTGTTCGCTATTGGCTGCAGAAACGGCAAATCGAAGTCGTTACAGCAACTGCTAGCCCAGAATTTTTCTCTTCGGCCAGCACCCGCCTGCTGCAGCAAATATTTAATGATCTACCCAACCGGGTGTATTGGCGTGATCATCAATTGCGTTTCGTTGGCGCGAACCCTGGGTTCTTACGCGACTTCGGTTTGCAATCAGTCCAAGAGCTGAGCGGCAAAACCGATGCTGACCTGCCCCGTTTAGCCGCCAACCCAAGCTTGCTTGAGCGTGATCGGCAAGCTTTCTTTGCGCAATTGCCCGCCTGTAATCAAGAACTCGAGATTCGCTTACAAGCTGACAATGCAAGTCAAGATAGCCGCTGGATCGAGCACTCCAGCGTGCCCTTGTATGACGAACAAGGCAATATCAGCGGCATTCTTGGCAGTTACTATGATATATCGACCATCAAGCGCGCGGCCGAAGAAATGTCACAAGCGCGCGAGCATGCTGAACAAGCGCGGGAAGCCGCGGAAATGGCGAATCAGTCAAAAAGTGAATTTTTGGCCAATATGTCTCATGAAATTCGAACGCCGATTAATGCTATTGTCGGCATGGCTAACCTCGCTTTAAAAACGGAGTTAAGTGACAAGCAAAAACGTTATTTGCGGGTGATCGACTCGTCGTCGCAGGCGTTACTCGGGGTTATCAACGATATTCTCGACTTTTCGAAAATCGAAGCTAATAAACTGGTTATCGAACGAATTCCTTTTGACCTCGATGAAGTCCTTGGCACGCTAGCGGACATGTTCGCGTATAAAGCCTATGACAAAGGCCTTGAGTTCATTATTAATCTACCTGCGAATATCCCCACGATGCTCGTTGGTGACCCGCTACGCTTGCAGCAAGTTCTGATTAATTTGGTGAGTAATGCCATTAAGTTTACCGAAGACGGTGAAATTAGTGTCGCCTGTACCCTACTCGATCGCAGCGACGACAAAATTTGGTTACGCATTGAAGTTCGTGACACCGGTATTGGTATGAGCGAGGAGCAACGCGCACAGCTCTTTAATGCATTTACGCAGGCGGACAGCTCGACTACCCGTAAGTATGGTGGCACCGGTCTTGGTCTCGCGATTTCCCATCGGTTAATTAAACTGATGAATGGTGATATGGCGGTGACGAGCTCACCGAATCAGGGTTCGAATTTCTTTATCGAACTCACCTTACCATTGCAAGACAGTCAAGACAGCTCGCACCATCACCTGCTCATGCAGCGATTAGCCGGTACGCGGGTACTGGCTATCGACGACAACACCAGCACTCGTGAAATGTTAAAGGAAACTCTGCGTTCCTATGGTATGGACGCCCACACGTGTCACAGCGGCGAGCAAGCCATCCAGCTGGTGAAACAAGCAATTCAAGAAGACAAACCCTTCCAATTACTGATCATCGACTGGCGTTTACCCGGCATGGACGGCCTCGAGCTCGTCGAGCGCTTAAAGAAAAAGCTGTCGTCAGAGCAACTACCGAAGCTCATTTTAGCAACTGGCTACTATGCTGAAGAACTTGCCGAGAAAGCCCGTGCTGCTGGTACCCATGACTTTATTACCAAGCCCTACACAACCGCAACGCTGGCACGTGCAATGCACACCGCACTCTCAGGCAATACCACTCATGCAGAGCATTCAGTAACGAACACCAAGCGCGTGAACGACAGCATTGCTGGGGCACCGATTCTCTTGGTCGAAGACAACGAAATTAACCAGCACGTGGCGCGAGAAATGCTCTCCGGCCATGGATTTAAAATTGATATTGCCGAAAACGGCGCCGTTGCGGTCGAAAAAGTTAAACAGAAACAATACGCCCTTGTGCTGATGGATATTCAAATGCCAGTCATGGACGGCTATCGCGCTGCTGAGACCATTCGTCAGTTCTTTAGCTACCAGCAATTGCCAATACTAGCCATGACCGCGAATGCCATGAGTGGCGACGCTGAAAAATCACTTGCTGCGGGTATGCAGGGTCATATTCCGAAGCCAATTGACGAAGCGTTATTGCTCAGCCAAATTGAAAAATGGGCGATTCCCGGTCCTTATGACAACAGTCAAGAAGCGCCAGAGCCTCAGCCTGAACCGACTATTGTGCAGAAGCCGAAATATCCACAAATTAAAGGCATCGACATTGAACAGGCGCTGCAACGTTTGAACAATAATGCGGACTTGTACGTCAAGTTACTCACTCACTTAGTCAGCAGCTATCGTGGCTCGGCCATGAAGGTGTCGGAATTTATTACCCGCGGGCAAAGTGAAGAGGCGCGGCGTTATTTCCACTCGTTAAAAGGCGCTGCCGCTAACCTTGGGTTAGTTGCACTTGCTGAAAAAGCCTCAAATTTAGAGCACGCTGTGGTTGAAAGGAATATCGCTGCGGTTGCCGATCAAATTAGTGGTTTAGAAGCGCTACTTGATCATGCCGAGCAAGCAGCGCAAGATGTCTCTAGTCTTTCCAACGAGTCAATGACGGACGAAACACTATGATTCGATTACTCTTTATGATCCCACTCCTGCTGTGCTTGTTATGGACCATTTATTTACAAATGAACGGTTACAAGCTCCAGCAGGGTAAGCAAGGTTATCTCTATATCTTAATTATTAGTGCCGTTATCGCCGGCTTTTATAGCCTCATGCTCATTCTGACGAATTAGCCGGCGAGCGCGAGTAAAATACCCGCAGCAACAGCCGAACCGAGCACTCCAGCAACGTTCGGCCCCATCGCATGCATCAACAAGAAGTTATGTTGGTCCGCTTTCAAACCTTCCTTGTTAACAACCCGAGCGGCCATCGGCACAGCCGAAACACCTGCAGCACCAACGAGCGGATTAATCGCCTGTTTGCTCACGAGGTTCATCAACTTCGCCATTAACACGCCGGCAGCAGTACCAATGGTGAAGGCCACTGCGCCAAGTAACAGAATGCCAAGCGTTTGTGTGGTCAAGAATGCCGACGCAGTCAGCTGCGCACCCACGGCCAGACCCAAGAAAATCGTGACCAAGTTGATCAACTCGTTCTGTGCAGTTTTACTCAAACGGTCAACCACGCCACTTTCGCGCATTAAGTTGCCAAGACAGAACATCCCCACTAACGGTGCTGCGGTTGGCAGCAGCAAGAGCGTCATCACTAAGACCATCAATGGAAAAAGGATCTTCGCCTTCTTTGACACCGGCTTGAGCTGAGTCATGCGAATTTGTCGTTCTTTTTTGGTCGTCAATAAGCGCATAACCGGCGGCTGCAACACTGGTACGAGAGCCATATACGAGTATGCTGCCACAGCAATCGCACCAAGCAGTTCAGGCGCTAACTGCGACGCGAGGTAAATGGCTGTTGGACCATCCGCACCACCAATAATCGCAATGGCAGCAGCTTGTTGAATGGTAAATTCAATACCCGGCACCCAATTCAAGGCAACCGCGCCCAACAACGTCGCAAAAATACCAAACTGCGCCGCCGCACCAAGCAACAACATTCTTGGATTGGCGAGCAAGGCACTGAAATCCGTCATTGCCCCCACACCTAAAAAGATCAGGAGCGGGAACAGGCCGGTGGCAATGCCCATCTCATACAACAAGTACAGCACCCCACCTGGTTCATTCATGCCGGCCAGAGGTATGTTGGCAAGTACGGCACCAAAGCCAATCGGTAATAAAAGAAGTGGCTCAAATTTGTGGACGATGGCCAAGTAGACCAACAACAAACCGACCACAATCATGAGAATTGCGCCCCACGACAAGCTCGCTAAGCCGGTGGTCTGCCACAAGGTTACCAATGTCTCCATAAATTTATGCGTTCCCTTCAATGGTTAAGAGCACGTCACCAGAGATTACGCTGTCACCTTCTCGGGCATTTAACTCAACAATGGTACCGTCACGATCGGCACGGACTTCGGTTTCCATTTTCATCGCTTCGAGAATCACCACCACATCACCCGCCTTGACGGTGTCACCGGCTTTGACTTGGTACTTCCATAAGTTACCCGACAATGGCGCATGTAAAGCGTGCGCATTGCCACTGGCAGGCTTCGCAGCCGGTGCCTGTGCTGGACCTGCATCCGCAGCAGGTTGTGGCTTCTGCGTTGCGCTCGAGGCTTGCAAGCTGCCATCTGGCCCTACTTCCACCGAGAAGCACTCACCTGAGATACACACATCGTAGCGTTCGATGCTGTTATCTCCGGTTTCTGCTTTGCGCACCGGTGTTGCGTTTTCAATGCTTGGTGCAGGTTCAAAAGCGTCTGGGTTGTCGCGGTTTTTTAAGAACTTTAAGCCGATTTGCGGAAACAACGCATAGGTCAGTACATCGTCGATCTTATCGGTTGCCAAGCGGATTTTGTCTTTCTTCGCTTTTTCTTCGAGGTCTTTGGTGAGTTCGTCCATTTCATCGGCAATTAAGTCAGCCGGACGACAGGTAATGGCCTCTGCATCGCCCAGAACCGTCTTCTGCAGCTCTGCATTCACTGGCGCTGCGGTTGCTCCATACTCGCCTTTTAAAACGCCTGCTGTCTCTTTCGAGACCGATTTATAGCGTTCACCGGTAAGCACGTTCAGAACTGCCTGAGTACCAACAATCTGCGAGGTTGGGGTCACCAATGGAATGAAACCCAGATCTTCACGTACCCGCGGAATTTCTTCCAAGACTTGGTCGAACTTGTCTAATGCTTTTTGCTCGCGTAACTGGTTTTCCATGTTGGTGAGCATGCCACCCGGTACCTGCGCCGTTAAAATTCGAGCATCGATGCCTTTGAGTGAACCTTCATAACGCGCATATTTCTTCCGCACATGACGGAAGTAGGCAGCGATTTCTTCTAAACTTGCTAAGTCCAAGCCTGTGTCGCGTTCCGTTCCTTCTACCATCGCCACAATCGTTTCAGTTGCGCTATGGCCATAGGTCATACTCATCGACGAAATCGCCGTATCGAGCATGTCGATGCCGGCATCAATGGCTTTTTGATAGGTTGCAGTACTAAGCCCAGTCGTGGCGTGACATTGCATGGCAATCGGTACCGACACATTGGCTTTCAAGTCACGAATTAGTGCTTCGGCTTCGTAAGGACGCAATAAACCAGCCATATCTTTAATGCAGATAGAATGACAGCCTAAGTCTTCCAACTCTTTCGCCATGTCGACCCATTTTTCGCGGGTATGCACTGGGCTAACCGTATAAGCCAAGGTGCCTTGTGCGTGGCCATCGTTGGCAATTGTCGCTTCAATTGCTGTTTTTAAGTTACGGACGTCATTCATGGCATCGAAAATACGAAACACGTCAACGCCATTGGTGCGAGCCCGCTCAACAAAACGGCGCACGACATCATCCGCATAGTGACGATAGCCCAGTAAATTCTGACCACGCAGGAGCATTTGTTGACGGGTATTCGGCATTGCTTTTTTCAACTCCCGTAAACGCTCCCATGGGTCTTCACCCAGATAACGAATACAAGCGTCAAACGTTGCGCCACCCCATGTTTCTAGAGACCAAAACCCAGCTTGATCGAGTTTTTCTGCCATGGGCAGCATGTCATCCAAGCGCAAACGTGTTGCTAGTAACGACTGGTGCGCATCACGCAGCACCAGCTCGGTGAGCAATAAAGGCTTGGTCATAACTTACTCCTTGTGACTCGAATCGGGGGATTGCGCTTTTCGATAGCGCTGCACGGCAACCGCAATGGCGGCAAGTTTCTTAGCTTGCGAACCATCCTCTGCGGACGATTGGGAGGCTGTCGCTGGCGGAGCGGACGTCGTTGGCGTCGCTGCTGCATCGACCGGGCATAGCTGTGTAAGCAAGGCCACGGCTCCAGTCAGGACAATGAGAAATACAAATACCACGCCCATACCGGCAAGCATCAACTCCGCAGCTTGCGCAAATAAATCTGACATAACCATCCTTGCCATTTGAAGTGTCTAACGAGAATTTGTTACCTAATTGTAAATAAGCGCGGCAAGAAAGAAAAGCAAAGGTTTATTAACCGTGGTTATAGTGGCTATATGGAGGATTGGCTTGCCGAACGGATTGTCGAATGGATTTCCGAACGGCTTGCCCAACGGATTGATGTAAGAATTTTAAGCGCTGAAAGAGCAGAAAATAGCAAACCGACGTCAGGCGTCTGTTGTTAAAGTGCAGGGGCGAATAGTCATTCTTGGAGGTTATATCGGCGTGTCAGCGTTGAGCTGCTTTACATGTTGCGATGGTAATTAACTGCTGAATAGCAAAAGAAAGATGATGCATTGTTTGAAAGCAGAGAAAAATGGCGCGCTCGGGAGGATTCGAACCTCCGACCGCCTGGTTCGTAGCCAGGTACTCTATCCAGCTGAGCTACGAGCGCGCAATATTCTTTTTAGAACATGATTTAGGAAAATGGCGCGCTCGGGAGGATTCGAACCTCCGACCGCCTGGTTCGTAGCCAGGTACTCTATCCAGCTGAGCTACGA
>ERZ869909.2322-NODE-2322-length-12829-cov-2.491688_pt1 | contig 12829 bp, 5 predicted proteins | sample MGYA00520892_ERZ869909 | MGnify/ENA primary metagenome ERZ869909 (study PRJEB32215, sample SAMEA104723947) | bioreactor metagenome | biome: bioreactor; feature: anaerobic bioreactor; material: water | place: China | collected 2015-03-12 ... | reverse complement strand
ACAGTCCGGTCGGCCCTGAGGATGTAAGGAAGATTATGTCCGCCATTGCAATATCTCACATCACCTGTTCGAATATTGTACACTCCGTAAAACACGGTGACAAATGTAGTCAGGTCACTTTCGGGAATCAACATCATATTCACACGACGCAGACACTCGGCAGGATCGCCCACCTGAGAAGCCACAGCTCTGATCATGGTTCTGCAAACCGCCATATATATAGCTGCTGGTATCCCCTTTCCACTGACATCCCCAACCAAAAAAGCAAGTCGGTCATCATCAATAAAAAAGAAATCATATAGATCTCCACCCACTTCACGAGCAGCAACCATACTGGCAAAAATATCAAAGCTTGTATGATTGGGAAAGGCTGGAAAATTTCGTTTCAGGATCTTTTGCTGGATTCGGGCAGCTGTACTGAGTTCATATTGTATGGTAGAAAGCTGCTCCTGCGCCCTCATCGCTTCGCGTATGCGATGAACTTCACTTACAGTTTTGTCTATCGTAGTTTCAAGATCCGAAAAATCAATTGGTTTTGTGATAAAATCATACGCGCCGCGGTTCATAGCTGTGCGAATGTTCTCCATGTCGCCGTAGGCTGATACGACCACGGTTTTCAGGTCAGCCCGCTCTTTCCCTCTAAGTTCATCCAGTAGGGTGAGTCCGTCCATTTGTGGCATATTGATGTCGGTAAGGATCAGTGAATAATCCGGATTTTTTCCGAGCATGCGGAGTGCCTCAACCCCGTTACCCGCAAATTCAAAGCTCAGGGTACCCTCTTTGATATGGCGTCGAAACTTCTGGTTTACAAGTATTTCGAGATCCGGTTCATCATCTACAACTAAAATAATTGGAGGCATGGTAGTTAGGTTTAACGGCTGTGATTTTTTTCCAGCAATGCTGATATTTCGCTTTTCAACTGTTCGAAATCAATGGGTTTTGTAAAAAACTCTTTCGCTCCTGAAGCAATGGCATTTCTATAGTTTTCATCATCTCCATAGGCCGAAATCATACTTACATGGATTTGTGGGAATTCGGTTTTGACTTTTTCCAGGAGCTGAAGTCCGCTCATACCGGGCATATTGATGTCGGAGAAGATATACATCACTTCGGGTGGACGTTTACTCCGTAGTATATTCAGTGCTTCATCGCCAGAGAACGCAAATACCAAGTCTATTTGACCAGCTTTAATTTCTTTTCTGAACTTTTGCCGAAACAACATCTCAACGTCTGTTTCGTCATCGACTACTAAAAACTTCATTTATTTAACGGTTTAATTTGAAACGGTAAAATATAAATATTGGGCACATTTTCGAACCTGAATCATCGGTTATTTAACTTAATGATAAAGGTTGTCCCCAGACCTGTTTTCATACTTTAGCTGATGCAGATGTTCACGCATGGCTAAACCGGACTTTAATCAGCAACTCTATCGAGACGGGTTAAAAAATATTCACAAAATTCAAACAGACAGTTAGACTCAAATCACCTATTGATAGGTAAATGCCTTTAAGTACATGATTACTATTGATAACGCCATCAATATAACATTCTGATCAGTTTACACCATTACATTTTTTATAAAAAAACGACGTGAGTAGTTACTCAATAATGATTATCATAGTCGGTTCAACCATATCTACTCAGTCAATACATAACTGTATGAGAAACTTAATTTTACTGTTTGCTTTTCTAATTACTCCCCTGGTGACCTCTGCACAGATCGAACCACAGTGGATCCGCTATCAATCTATTTCGCCTGATGGTAATACCATTGTGTTCACGTACATGGGCGACCTGTTCAGAGTTCCAACAGCCGGTGGTGAAGCACGCCAGCTTACATTTCACGACGCGCATGATTTTATGCCAGTCTGGAGTCCGGATGGAACAAAGATTGCATTTGCATCCGATCGTTACGGCAACTTTGATGTGTTCGTAATGGATGCGCTGGGGGGACCAGCGACCCGTCTTACCTTCCATTCTGCTGATGAAAGTCCCTACTCATTCAGCGCTGACGGGACATCTGTCATTTTTGGTGCGGTTAGGCAAGACCTTGCCGAACATCGTCAGTTTCCAACACCTTCACAACCTGAACTGTATAGCGTTCCGGTAACTGGTGGACGAGTTGATCAGATTTTCACGATACCTGCTGAGTTTGTTCAGGTGAGTCGTGATGGGAGCAAAATGATCTATCATGACAAAAAAGGCGGCGAAAATGAGTGGAGAAAACACCAGTTATCCGATATCGCGCGTGATATTTGGCTATATGATGTGTCGTCTGGTGAACACACTATGCTCACGACATGGATCGGTGAGGATCGTCAGCCCGTTTTCAGTCAAAACGAAGATCATATATACTTTTTGAGTGAAGAGGGAGGCAATTTCAATATTCATAAAATGCCTGTCTCGAATCCACAAGCACGTACCAAAGTAACCCATTTTGAGACACACCCTGTGCGATTCTTAAGTCAAGGTAACGGTGTACTCGCTTTCGGGTATGATGGGAAATTATACACGATGAGAGACGGACAAGAGCCTCGTCAGGTCAACGTCCGAATCAGAACCCAGCAAAAGGCGAACCCAGATAAATTCATTAGTATCAATGGTGGAGTTCAGGAAATGGCCATTTCTCCGGATGGTAAAGAGATCGCATTTATTGCTCGTGGTGAAGTATTCGTTACTTCTGTTGACGGTGCCATGACCAAAAGAATTACAAATACCCCCGAAAGAGAGCGTTTTGTCACTTTTACACCAGATGGTAAAGGTGTAGTGTATTCCAGCAAACGCGATGGACGCTGGAGCATCTATAAAACAGAAAGAGTTCGTTCTGAGGAACCATTTTTCTTTGCCTCAACGCTGCTTCGTGAAACAGAACTTGTATCGGATAATGTAGATAACTATTTGCCGGAATTCAGTCCCGATGGTAAAAAACTGGCCTATATCGCTGGTCGACGCACCCTCAGAGTAAAGGATCTGGATTCAGGTAGCACCATTGACCTGCTCACACCGGCAGACTTGTTCCACATGAGTGACGGTGATAAATATTTCACCTGGAGTCCAGATAGCCGTTGGTTACTCACAGATTGGCGTTCACGTTTGTCCAATAGCGATGTGGTACTTTTAGCAGCTGATGGATCACAACGTATCAATCTCACCGAAAGTGGCTATTCTGAGGTCAGACCAAAATGGATCGATGGTGGAAAACAAATGATCTGGTTTGGTGATCGTGATGGACTCCGTAGCTACGCAACAAGCGGACGCACTGAACGAGATGTCTACACTATGTTTTTCACACAGGAAGGTTGGGATAAATTCAATTTGAGCGAAGATGAAATCAAATTGCTCAAAGAGATCGAGTCGGCCGCTAAAAAGGATGAAAAGAAAGATGAAACCAAGTCTACTGGAGTAGCCCCGGTCAATTTCGATCTGCAGGGTATCAGAGACCGAAAAGCACGTCTTACCATACATTCAAGTGCTTTAAGTGACGCGGTGTTGTCGAAAGATGGCGAAAAATTATACTACCTCTCATCATTTGAAAACAATTATAACTTATGGGAGACCAACCTTAGGACCCGTGACACCAAACAACTCATCCGGTTGAATACGGGTCCCGGTAGCTTGGTTTGGGACTCTAAAATGGAAAACCTGTATCTGTTGAGCCGTGGAAGTATCTCCAAGTTGAACTTGAGTGCTGGTAGCAGTAGTGGAATCCGAATTTCAGGTGAAATGGAATATGATGCCATAGCAGAACGTGCCCACATGTTCGAACATGTTTATGTGCGGACCAAAAATATTTTCTACGAACCCACATTCCATGGAATGGATTGGGATTTTCTGTATGATGAGTATAAAAAATACCTCCCTCACATTGGAAACTCTTACGAGTTCGCAGAAATGCTCTCAGAAATATTGGGTGAATTGAATGTATCTCACTCAGGCGCCCGATTCAGCACGAGTATTGACAATGCCGATGCAACAGCATCCCTGGGTATTTTCATAGATTATGCTCACAAAGGTGACGGCATTCGGATTGTTGAAGTGATTCAAGGTGGTCCACTGGACAAGGCTGGATTCAATATTCAACCCGGTATGATCATCGAGAAAATCGATGGTGTTACCGTTACTCCCGACCGTGATGTGGCAAGTTTCCTCAACCGAAAAGCAGATACCTTTGTTTTGCTGGAAATCACAGGGCCAGGCGCTCGCGATCGTAAACAAATCACTGTGAAGCCCATATCACTTGGTGCCGAAAGACAGCTGCTCTATCAACGATACATCAGAATCAATGAGGCTGAAGTTGATCGTTTGAGCAACGGAAGACTTGGTTACGTTCATATCCCAGGTATGGGTGACGGTCCGTATCGAAATGTGATTGATGCCATGCTCGGTAAATATTACGACCGCGAAGCTATTGTAGTGGATGCACGTTTTAACGGTGGAGGCGACCTTGTTGCTGATTTGGCGATGTTCTTCACCGGTGTGAAGTTTAACACGTATGCGACAGCCGATATGGATGTAGGTGGCGAACCAACAGCGAGATGGACCAAGCCAACGGTGACATTGTTCAATGAGAGTATGTACTCCGATGGTCATTGTTACGCGGCTGCATACAACCAACTTGGACTCGGATTATCTGTGGGTATGCCTGTGCCAGGTACGTGTAGTTTTGCTGGATGGGAAGGCCTGCCAGATGGGACACGATGGGGAGTCGTTCCTGTTAGTGCCCGTGACAAAAATGACGAGTGGATGGAAAACAACCAGACTGAACCTGATATCCGTGTGAAGAACATGCCAGGTAAAATTGATCGTGGTGTAGACCAGCAACTCGAAAGAGCCATTGAAGAAATGCTCAAATCGCTTGATCAATAACCTAAGCGAATAATCAATGTTTATACGCTAACATGCCCTCAGCCGATGCGTTGTGGCATGTTAGCAAATCAGTGAGTGATCAAGTTCATATGCAATCCCGGTTTGAATTACATCAGACCGGGATTTTTTTTTCATGGCAATTTGATCACGAACTTTGTCCCTTGCCCCATAACACTCATTACATCCAGGGTCCCACCATGAGCTTTTATTATATCATAAGTAATCGATAGGCCAAGTCCGGTTCCTTCGGTTCCCTTTTTAGTAGTAAAAAACGGTTGCAGAACCTTATCACGAATATCGTCGGAGATACCAGGACCATTATCCTCGATTTCGATACAGATGCCGTCCGCATCTCTGCGTGTTCTTGCCGTCAGCACGGGCTTATAACCATTATCAGTATGCTTTAGTTTATCTCTCATAGCATCGAATGCATTATTTGTGATATTGAGTACCACCCGTGAGAAGTCCTCAGCAATGAGTTGCGCTGAAGCAACATTCGGATCCAGTTCAAACACCAATTCCGACGAAATTGGATTCTTTCCTGCCCGCATACCATGATAGGCCAGGTTCACGTATTCACGAATTAACATATTCACATCGGTGGATTCTTTTTTTCCGTTACCGCCTCTCGAATGTAGGAGCATTGATTTCACAATACGGTCGGCTCGTGATCCGTGTTCGGTTATTTTTGACAAGTTCAGCTTCACATTCCCGAGAATATCTTCAAGTTCTTCCCTGATTTCAGCGGATTCGATCATTTTGACCTCTTGCAATGCTTCATCGATCAGCTCGACAGAGACCGATGAAAAGTTATTGACAAAATTCAACGGATTCTTGATCTCATGCGCTATTCCTGCAGTCAATTGTCCCAATGAAGCAAGCTTTTCTTGTTGAACCAGCTGTTCTTGGGCTGATTGGAGATTTCGTAAGGACTCCTGTAGGTCTCGGGTCCGTAATTCAACTTCCATTTCCAAAACCTCGTTTTGTTTGGCCACCAGTAGTTGCTTCTCGCGCTCCTGTTGCAGGTTCTTTTCTGACAATTTTTGTGTTTCTTCAATCTTCGCCTGAAGCGTTCTGAAATTATGGGTATAGCGAAGCGACAGGTAATAAATTATCGTGAATGGAAAGAACAGGTAAATAAACGCTGCATGTAGAAGCGACAATGACATTAGATCATTGGTTAGATAAAAACCCTCTAAAAACGGGTACACACCCATGATCATCAACTGGATGATCAGTCCCCTGAAAATCACCTTGTCGATAGAATTAATAGATTTCCATCCTTTTTTGATGATCCAAAAAGCCAGTGGAAATCCGATGATGAGTACTACAAAGTTAAAAACTGCCGTTGAAAACCACAGATTTAATAAAACAAGTGGAATCGGTAGTAGAAAAAGATAATAGAGTTTTTTGTTTGCTTTTCCAGTGACAATAGAATTTAGCAGGATTGGCAACCAGAAAAACAAATACATGATAAATCCCAGACTCAGTATTTGTGTCACCTGGTACAACATCTGACTCAGATAAGCAACAGCCTGAATCAATGGAATCGTAGCCGTGCCCAACAATAAAATCATCAGTACCAATGAATCACGTATCACAATATCATGTCGGTTGAGCAGAAACAAAGTTACTGTGAGCAAAAGCATCAATAATAATGCAGCTACTATAGCTGAACTGAACATCAGATTCTGTGTAACTACCCCATCAAGGTGGGTCAGATAACTAAAGTCCGTAAATCGAACCCATGGATCCAGACGGGTATTGACAATTCTCATGGAGGCAGTTAGTGGCGACTGATAATGTTCCATCCGCACGCTCAACACATAGGTCGAATCAGGATGAAACTGGTATTCCATGGGTGTGGGTTTTTGATTCAAAGGATTATAATGCCGAAATCCACCAACCTCATCAGAGAATGTTCCAAATTTTGCGATGTTTTGTCCGTTGATCCAAGCTTCAACTGCACCCCAACTACCGACACGAAAAAACAGCGATCGCGACGTCAGCGTTGAGTCGATCTTGAAATGAAACCGAAGCCACCCAATAAATTGTCCATTTTCATCAATATGGGTGTCAATTCTAAGCTCCTCCGGTTGCATCTTTTGCCAGTGAGAATCATCATATCCTGCGTGACGAAACTCCAGACTATCCTCAAAACTAATTCTCCATCCAGGTATATTTCCCAACCAGATCACACCAATCTGATCAAATAATTCGGACGACACGATGGGTAGTACATACTCTTCTTCAGAAATCGATGTATCAGGAACTGACTGCACCTGAGTATTTGCCTGTGCGGAATCAGCAGACTGATTGACGTTTACTGAAGTCATAATCAGATTAGCGACCCAAAAAAGTATAATTAAGACCATAGTATGAGATTAATTGGCAAAAGTTGTATTGAATATAATCTTAAACTCGTAATTATGCATACCCACAAAACGTATAGGGATATTTATCCATAGCCTGGACAGTTAACAGGCTAACAGTCACTTCGCGTGCTGCGATTACCATAGGACCTCGTAACTCGCCAATCGCAGAAATGTCCACACTGCAACACGACCTTCGATAGTCATTAGATCTAATAAACAATCCAATCACAGAAATGTCCGCAATGCTACGTGAACATCGATTGCCGTAGTATCTCATATCACACCAGTCGCACCGGTTCAAAAGGTAATCCAAAGTAATAGCTTAATTGTTCCAAGATAGGCTTCTGAAGTTTTCGAAAAACAATCTCCCCTATTTGTTGAAACTGTGATGTATGACTATATTGTCTCTTATTGTATTTGATTTTGGCTGAAATATCTAATTTTCTACATTTCATAATTTCGTTACCATGAGCGTCAAAGAAGCTACCAGAAATTCGGCGACCATACGTTTTGCCGGTGATTCGGGCGATGGGATGCAACTCACAGGATCACAATTCACCAATACCACAGCACTTGCAGGTAACGACCTGAGTACGCTACCAGATTTTCCTGCTGAAATTCGAGCTCCGGCTGGGACAGTTGCGGGGGTTTCTGGATTTCAGATCCATTTTGGAAGCAAACCTATACATGCGCCCGGCGATATGTGTGATGTGTTGGTGGTAATGAATGCAGCTGCCCTGAAAGCTAATATAAAGCATTTAAAAACGGGTGGAGTGATCATCGCAAATGTTGATGGGTTTGGTAAAAAAGATTTGAATCTTGCAAAGTACGGTCCTGAGGCTGACCCATTAGCTGAGGTTTCTACGATGGGTTATACCGTTGTTCCTGTGGATGTAACCAAGATGACCCGAGAGAGTCTCGCCGACAGTGGACTAACCGTAAAAGAGATCGACCGATCCAAAAATATGTTTGTGCTCGGTATAGTGTACTGGTTATTTAACAGATCATTGGACCCCACCATCAATTTCCTGCGCGATAAGTTTTCAAAAAATCCACAGGTAGCTGAAGCGAATGTTAAAGCCCTGCAAGATGGATACAATTTCGGTGCAGCAACACAGATATTTACCGAACGTTTTACAGTTGAACCAGCCAGAATAGCACCAGGAACCTATCGAAATATCACCGGGAACGAAGCAACCGTCATCGGCCTTACAGCAGCAGCACACAAATCTGGAATTCCGATGTTTTTGGGTTCATATCCTATCACACCGGCTTCAGATATCCTGCACGGACTGGCTAAAATGAAACATTTCAATGTGATTACCTATCAAGCCGAAGACGAAATCGCTGCAATCACCTCTGCAATCGGTGCTTCCTTTGGAGGCAGCTTGGGTGTGACCAGTAGTTCGGGTCCCGGTATTGCACTCAAAACCGAAGCCATTGCGCTTGCGACCATATACGAACTGCCATTGGTCATCATAAACGTTCAACGTGCAGGTCCTTCAACGGGAATGCCGACCAAAACGGAGCAGGCTGATCTGCTGCAGGCGGTGTACGGGCGTGCAGGTGAGTGTCCGGTAGTAGTTGTGGCACCAAAATCACCTGCCGATTGTTTCAATTCAATCTACGAAGCCTGCAAGATCGCGACCGATTATATGATCCCTGTGATGTTTTTGTCCGATGGGTACATCGCCAATGGTGCTGAACCCTGGAGGTTTCCTACACCCGATGACTTAGCACCGATACATGTGCAATTTGCCAAACCCAAAATGAACGGCGAGGATGCAGCATTCAAACCCTATACCCGAAACGAAAACCTCGCACGCCCCTGGGCGATTCCCGGCACAAAGGGACTTGAACACAGAATTGGTGGCATCGAAAAAGAACATGAAACAGGCAATATCTCCTACGACCCCGACAACCACCATTTCATGACCCAAATGCGAGAAAACAAACGCAATAAGGTGGCCGATATGCTCCCGCTCATTGAGATGGAAGAAGGCGACACCTCGGGTGATTTGTTAGTCGTAGGATGGGGATCCACATTCGGTTCCATCAAAGAAGCTGTACAAGAGCTAAACGAAGAAGGGCACAAGGTATCACAGATTCACCTTCGTCACCTTGCCCCCTTCCCAAAAAACCTCGAGGAATTATTGAGATCATTCAGATCGATTCTCATTCCGGAGATAAACAACGGACAACTCATCAAACTGATTCGAGATAAATATCTGATCGATGCAAAGGGGTATAATCAGGTTCGAGGTGTCCCATTCTCTGTAGAAGAACTTAAAAGAGCCATTCTTTCACAATTGAATCAGCATGGAGGTCGGTCATGAGCACAACGGATGCAACACTTACAAGCAAGGATTTTTCGTCCGATCAGGATGTCAGATGGTGCCCGGGTTGTGGGGACTATACCATCTTAAAACAGGTTCAAAACGTGATGCCTGAATTAGGAATCCCGAAAGAAAACGTCGTATTTGTCGCAGGTATAGGGTGTTCCTCCAGATTTCCATACTACATGAACACGTATGGGATGCACACCATCCACGGTCGTGGTCCGGCCATAGCCAGTGGACTGAAAATCTCACGACCTGACCTGAGTGTTTGGCTGGTCACAGGCGATGGCGATAGTCTTTCAATCGGCGGAAACCACTTTATTCACGTATTGCGCCGGAATGTTGACATCAATATCTTACTGTTCAACAACGAGATCTATGGCTTAACGAAGGGCCAATATTCACCTACATCCAAAGAGGGATCCAAAACAAAATCCACTCCATATGGGTCGCTCGATCATCCATTTAATCCCCTTTCACTCGCACTGGGTGCAGACAGTGGGTTTGTCGCAAGAGCTATGGATCGGGATCCAAAACACATGAACACCATTTTACATCGTGCAGCTGAACATAAAGGGACGTCTTTTGTAGAAATTTATCAGAACTGTATTGTTTTCAACGACGGAACGTTTGACATCTATACAGATAAGACCAGTCGTCCGTCAACGGCATTGTATCTTGAACATGGTAAACCATTGATCTTTGGTGAGGACAATAAAAAAGGAATTCGATTGGATGGATTAAAACCGGAGATCGTTTCATTGGATGAGGGGTATTCAGCCGAAGATTTGTGGATTCACGACGAACGGGATCATATCAAATCCTATTTATTGAGCAGGTTCTTTGCCGTAGGAAATCAAGATGGTTTCCCAAGACCATTCGGAGTCTTGTTCGAGCACAAGCGTGCCACTTATGAAGAACAAGTAGCCTCGCAGATGGCCTATGCAAAACAAAAAAATGGTGAACCCGATCTGGCAAGATTATTGAGTGGTGACGAAACCTGGGTAGTTGTGTAGCGTACATCTTGTTGTATCTTTAAAGAAAAGCCAAACTAATAAATGACTATGAATCATGACCGATCGTCACTATCGATCAATGAGCTGATACGACATATTACAGGTATTCTACTCAAGGAACCTGATATCGACAGTGGAATCAATCAATCACTACGGATAATCAGAGAGGTTACCAGAGTAGACAGGGTGTATATATTCGAGCTTTGGACGGATCCGAAACTTGGATTACTTGCCAATCAGATCTACGAGCATTGTGCTCCCGGGGTGCATGCTGAAATCGACAACCCGGATCTACAGGGTGTCATCATGTCGCCTTACTTTGACAGATGGGTGAGTACATTTCAGCGTAATTCATGGATCAGTGGGCATATTGAAGAATTTCCGAAAATTGAAAGAGACTTACTCGATCCACAAGGTATAAAATCGATACTTATAATTCCTATACGTGTTGAAAATCAGCTGGTGGGATTTATGGGCTTTGATAGTACAACGGTCAAACGGACCTGGATGCTACCTGAAGTCGAATTGCTTATCGAATCTTCGGTATTGATTGGTACGTTGTTGCTTCGCCGAGATCAGGAGGCCCGCTTAAAAGCCGAAGATTCCAAATATATGGATCTGTTCCAGAACATGTCGGATGGAGTTGTCTATCACGATGCCCAGGGGGCAATCAAAAATGCCAACAAGGCTGCGTGTGAAATATTGGGACTCTCTCGCGATGAATTGATGAATCGTGGTGCAACAGATATAGAGTGGAATTTTCTGCATGAAAACAACGAACCGTTTGAAATCGATGATTTGCCATTTATGTCAGTCATCAAAACCGGAAAACCGGTAAAGGACGTAGTCCTTGGAATTTATTCCAAAGCCGTTAACAGACACCGGTGGTTATCAGTTTCGGCAACACCCGAGAACAATGGGAAAAACAGGAAAAAAGTGACCGGAGTCTACACTATTTTCCGGGATATTTCGGAACGAATCGAGTATGAACGACAGCTGATAGAAGCCAAAAAAGCCACGGAAGAAGTCAGCCGACTAAAAACAAACATCATATCCAATATTGATCACGAGTTCAGGACTCCATTGACAGGCATTCTCGGATTTTCGAGCATCATTGCAAAGGATACAGAAGAACCATCGACCCGTGATTCGGTCAGATTCATTGAGACCAGCGCACGCAGATTGCAAAACACGCTGGAATCCCTGCTTGAGTTTGCACATTATGATGTCAATTCGATCGAATTCCGACCTAAATACATATTGGTCAGCCTGGTGCTGAACCCAATCATTGAAAGTTTCAGAGGTCAGGCAACTACCAAAGGATTGGGATTCAAATATTCTTACAGCGGTAGTGACTATGTCTACTGTGATGAACGATTCTTACGAAGTATAATTCGGCATCTACTCAGTAATGCGATTAAATTTACTCAGGTAGGTGAAATCCGTGTTGATATAGTAGTCAATGAAGAATTGTTTCAATTAACGGTAAGTGATACCGGAATCGGGATCCAGCGTGACCAGATCAGGAAATTATTTGAACCGTTTTCTCAAGGAAGTGCCGGGATCGATAGAAACTTCGAGGGATTCGGACTTGGCTTATCCATTGTCAAGCGGCTCACGGATTCGGCGAAAGGGATCATCGACATAGCACCAAACCCGATTGGTGGCACCATATTCCAGATCGAAATTCCACTCAAAAGTGGCAAAGATTCGGAGTATACGACGGAAGATCCACAAAATCAGGATGTATTCAGCTCGCACATCCTGTACGTTGAAGATAATCCGGTACTTAGGAAACTTGTCAAATCCATGCTCCCACAATTGAACATCACCACAGTCGCAACGGCTGAGCAAGCGTTACTGTTGACCGAGCAACAATCATTTGATATCCTGCTCATCGATATCAACCTTGGTTCTGGGATGGACGGCATCGAACTGGCCAAAAAAATCCGCATGTCGGGGCGCAGCCCCAACCCCTTCGTGCCGCTGATCATGACGGCGGGCAGCGGGCATGAAAACCGCGTCAAGCGCGCGCGCGACGCGGGCGTGTCGGAATATCTGGTCAAACCCTTCACCGCCAGGACGCTGGCGAAGAAGATCGAGCGGATCGTGGAAAACCCGCGGCCTTTCGTGGTATCCGAAAATTATATCGGCCCGGACCGCCGCACGGGCCGCGTGCCGGACTACAGCGGGCCGGAACCCGCCATGCAAAGACGCTCATTCCTCAAGG